>SXGT01669597.1_pt1 | contig 20056 bp, 13 predicted proteins | sample 3176221 | NCBI WGS metagenome assembly SXGT01 (sample SAMN11356862, study PRJNA531348) | freshwater metagenome | isolation source: freshwater sample F1-120 | place: China: Fuxian Lake, Yuxi | collected 2017-12-25
CCCGGAGGCGCGCGCCGGCGCCGTCGTGGCCGGAGATCCCGCCGAGGGCGCCGCCCGCCCAGCGGAGCCCGCGGCCCAAAGCGGTCCGGACGAGCGCGCCAACAGACGCATCGCGGCGGCGCAGCGGCTCTTGCATCAGCGTTTTGACCCGGACCGGCCCTTCGTCGACGAAGTGCTCGCCGCCGCAGGGCAAGGCATCGCTGTCCCGCCGGACCGCAACCACGCAGCGGGTCTCTTGGCGATCCTCGCTGCGCGCGGCCAACAGCTTGCGCTGTCGGCGGTGCGCGACGGGGATGTGGTGTTCTTCCGCGATACCTTGGACCTCAACGGCAACCGCGCCCCAGATGACGGCGTCACCCTGGCGGCGGTCGTCGAACGCGTCGAGGCGGACAGGCTGGTCCTCATCCTTCGCCGCGCTGGCCGCGTCCGTCGCGTCGCCGCCGATCCAAGACGTCCCGAGCAGACCCACGACGAGGCTGGACGGGTGATCAACACGCGCCTCGTGCAGTGGCCTGCTTTCGCCAAGGCCCACACCACCGGCGCACTCATCGCCGCGGCGGGCCGCCCCTGAGCCGTGCGGGCCCGCCGAGCGTCGAGGTCAACCCGGCCGAGCGCTTGGGCCCACAGGCGTCGCCGCAGAGCCGCGCTACACGCCGTTGAGCCAGACCAGGGTGGCCCCATCACCGCCTTCACCGCGCCCGCCCAGCCGGCTGTGGGCGACCAGGGGATGGCGACGCACGTGCTGCTCGACGGCGCGCCGCAGCGCCCCGGTGCCGTGGCCGTGCACGAGGGTCACGCCGACGACGCCGCGTAGGGCGGCGCGGTCGAGGAAGGCGTCGGCGGCGGCTATCGCCTCGTCGGCGCGCATGCCGCGCAGGTCGCAGGTCCGATCGTCGGCGCGCATGCCGGCGGTGGCGGCGGCGTCGGCGGCCTGGGCCTCGGGCGCGCTGGCACCGCCACCGAAGAGCGGCGCCTCGCGCTCAGCCTTGGCTGTGGACCGCCCGCCCCGGCGATCTCCAAGCTCGAAGACCGCCGCGTCGTCGTCTTGCCGAGGCGCGCGCCGCGCCACGGGCTGAGCGGCGATGCCGTCTTGCGGCCGAGCGGGGCTGAGGTCGGCGAGCTCGACCCGCACCTCCAGGGCGCCGGCCTGCACCCTCGCCTCGCCACGCCGGCTGTCGACCTCGACGACGCGGACCACTCGGCCAAGGCCTGGATGATAGACCTCGGCGCCCGGTACGACGGCCTCCTTGGCGATCTCTGGTCGTGGCTGGCCGACGTCGTCGCGGCGCTGCAGGCCGGCGCGCAGCTCGCGCTGACGTGCCGCCATCTGGCGGCTCCACTTCTCGACAGCGTCAGGCGGTCCGCCGCCGGCGACGGCGGTCGCGAGGGCTACCCGGGCGTCCTCGAGCTCCGCGCGCACGGCCTCCACCTCGGCCAACGCGGCGGCGCTGGCCTCGGCGACGCGCTTGTCGCGGGCCAGCTGCTCCAGGCGCCGCTGGTTGTCGAGGCGCTCGCGGGCCAGCTGCAGCTGCTGCCGCTCATGACGCAGGCCCTCAGCCTCGCGCGCCGACTCCCGGCGCTGCGCCTCCAGGCGCTCGAGGGCGGCGGTTACGTCGAGGCCGCCGGCGCCGAGCAGGCGCGTCGCGTCGGCGACGATGGCCGCCGGCAGTCCGACGCGCGCCGCCAGCGCCAGCGGGTTGCTCGAGCCGACGGCGTGCAGGCGCAGGCCAAAGGTCGGCGTCGCCGTGGCGTCGTCGAGGGCAAGCGCCGCGTTGGCGAAGCGATCGTCGGCGCTGGCCAGCAGCTTCACCGCCTCGTCGTGGGTGGTAATGAGGCCGAGCGAGGCGGTGTCCGCCAAGGCCAACAAGATCGCCCTCGCCAGCGCAGAACCGGCGGCGGGCTCGGTCCCTGACGCCAACTCATCGATCAGCACGAGGAGCACGCCACCCGCTGCGCAACGCTCGAGCAGAATCCGCAGCCGATCGAGGTGCCCGGTGAAGGTCGAGAGGCCGCGCTCGAGGTCCTGGGCGTCGCCGATGACCAACAGCACGCCGTCGACGAATGGCACCAGCGAGCCCTCTGCCGCGCAGATCGGTAGGCCGCGCCGCGCCATCGCCACCGCGAGGCCCGTGGTGGTCAGGGTCACGGTCTTACCGCCGCCGTTGGGCCCGCTCACCACCAGCCACCGCGGCGCCGACCTGCCCTCGACCGTCGGCTGCAGGGCGATGTCGTTGGCGACCACCCGCACGCCGTCGAGGATCATGCCCGGGTGGCGGGCTCGCCGCAGCTCCAAGCGGTCGGCGCTAAAGGTGGGTCGATGGGCGCCGAGCGTCTGGGCGAGGCGCGCCCGCGCCGCGGCGAAGTCGAGCGCACCGAGGCCGTCGGCGATGGCGACCAGCGCCTCGCCGTGGACCCCGACCTCGGCCGAGAACTGGGCCAAGATCCGCAGCTCTTCGGCGCGCACCGCCTCGGTGGCCAGCGCCAGGCGGTTGTTCTGCTCGACCATCTCGGCCGGCTCGACGTAGATGGTGGCGCCCGTACCGGAGCTTCCATGGACGATCCCTTCGACGGCGCGCCGCTCGCCAGCCTTCACCGGCAGCACCACGCGGTCGTTGCGCAGCGTCCAGTAGTCGTCTTGCAGCGTGCCGTCTTGGTCCAGGGCCCGCACCAGCTCGCCGATGCGGCGTCGCAGCGCGAGACGCAGGCCACGGACCTCCTGGCGCAGCCGGCGCAGCGTCGCGCTGGCCTCATCGCGCAAGCTGCCGTCGTCGTCGAAGGCGACATCCAGCTCAGCCCCGAGGTCCTTGAGGCCCGTCGGCAGCGGGAGACTTGCGGTGAGCGTGGCCAGCGACGGCGCGTGCGGCGCCAGCTGCGGCGCGTGCCGGCGGAGGGCATCGCAGACGTGGACGATGGCGGCGATGCGTCGAAGCTCTGACGACTCGAGCACAGCGCCCCGGCACGCGTGGCGCACGGCGTCGCCGACCGAGAGCACCTCAGGCAGGGTCCGCAAGAGGCCGCGGTCGAGCAGGGCGCGAGCTTCATCTACCAGGTCGAGCCGGCCCTCGGCCTCGGCAGGGCTGACAGCTTCGCCGAGCTGGGCCGCCAGCGCCGCGCCGAGGTCGCTGTCGCAAGCGCCGGCGAGGGCGTCCAAAATCCGTTGCAGTCCGAGCGCGTCTTCCAAGTCTGCCTCCCTCTGGCTGCGACCGCAGCGACGCGCCGGGCACGCACAGCCGGGGCGGCGAACGCTCTCACCGGGAGCGCAGGTCACGGCCGCGGCCGCCGCGGTGGCGCCCTCAGGTTCTCCTGCAATTGCAGACCTGATCGGCCACCCTGTCGCGTCGCAGGTCGCCCCACGGCTCGCTTGCCGCAGCACCACCATCACCTTATCATCGGCGTCGGCCACAGGGGAACGCCCCGCAGCGTGGCCGACGCGCGGCGCGACGACCTCGGCCCGATCTCGGCTCGGACGACTAGGCTGGAGGCAGCATGCGTGGCGAGCCCGGTGACGGTAATCAACCAGGGGCGGCAGCGCCGACCAACTCACCTGCGGCGTCGCGGGCGAGTTCGCCCAGCCGCGGCAACACAGGCGGAGGCCTCGCCGGTGGCCGCACCACCAGCCGCCGAGACGGAGAGGGGGGCCGCGCCACCTTGCGTGGCAGCACGCGTTCGGCGTGGGACGAGTTCCGGCGAGCAGCGCCGCAAGACACCGCGGTCCTCGGTCGGCCAGTGCCGTTTGTCGGGCGTCGCCAGGAGCTTGAGCGCCTCTACGACGTGCTGCGCGACGCGCTCAACAAGCGCGACTGCCGCGCCGCGTGGGTGCACGGCGCCGCTGGCATCGGCAAGAGTCGACTGATAGCCGAGCTGGAGCGCGCGGTCGCGCCGGCCAAGCGCGGCGTCTGTTGGCTTGAGGTGAACGCGGCGACGGACGCTGGCGGCCCGCCGTCCCTGGTCGGCCGCGTTTTTGCCGCCCTGCTCGACGTTGGCTCCCCGCCGGCTCCCGACGCCATGCGGGCGCTCCAGGTACGCCTCGCCCAGTGGATTGGCGACCGCCACGCCAACGAGGGGATGGCGATCGTCGGGCCCGTGCTCGGCCTGGGCGCCCCTGGCCTCGAGGCGCGCGACACCGTCGCCGCCCCCGACTCGCAGCCTGAGCTGGCCTTGCAGCTGCTCGGCAGCTTGCTACGGGCGCGCGGCCGTCAAGGTCCGCTGGTGCTGTGCATCGACGCCAGCCGCGGCGCCTCCGAGGAGGTGGTCAGCGTCTGCCGCACGCTCGTAGAGGCGCTCGCCGGCATTCCGGCGGCGCTCATCATCGAGTCGCGGCGCGCCCCAGCGCGTGGCGTCCCGGCGACGCCGCTGCCGCTCACCAACCTCGCCGCCGAGGCCGCTGTTCTGCTGGTGCAGCATATTCTGCAGGGCGTCAGCGGCGCCCCGGCCGGGCTCGATCGCGAGATCGTCGAACGCGCCGCTGGCGTGCCCGAGCGCATCGTCGACTTGGTGCGCGGCATGGTCGCCGCCAACGATCTCGTCACCAGCGACGAAGGCTGGCGTTGGCGTGGTCAGACTGAGCCGGGCGGTGGTCCGCTGCTGCCCGAGCCGGTCGCAGGTCGCGGCGATTCGCTGCCAGACCGCATCGCGCGGCTGCCAGATGAGCTGCGCGGCGTGGTGGAGGCCGCCGCGATCTATGGCCAGACTTTTCAGTTCGGCGGCGTGCTCTCGGTGCTGCGCGGCATGGCCCGAGACCCGACTGACGCCATGACCGACCGCGACCGCACTCGCCTCAAGGCGGGGATGATGCAGCTGCAGTCTGTCGAACTTATTCGGTTTATTGACGAGAAGCGCCGCCGTGGAGACGTGGCATTCATCTTCGAGGTCCCCGGCGACGCGCCGCTCTTGACGGCGCACATGGCGCCAGACCGGCGGCGGCTCGCGGCGCGCCTTGCGGCCCAATGGCTGCAGGCGCGGCCCATCCACGATCCGATCGCCGATCCGGCCCGCATCGCGGAGCTGCTCCTGGCGGGTGGCCGTCTGCGGCAGGCCGCCGAGCGCTACTTGCAGGCCGGCGAGGCGGCGCGCAGCGTCGGTCAGTCGGCGCGGGCGGTGGAGATGTTCGCCGCTGGCGCCCGCCTAGTCGAGACCGATGACGCTGACCTCGGGGCCGACCTGAGGATCGCGCAGGGTGGCGGCATGTTGCGCCTCGGCAAGGCGGCTGAGGCCGAGCCAGTCTTGCTTGAGGCGCTGCAGATGGCGCGGACGTTGGAGGATGACCGCCGCTGCGGCGTCGCACAGCTCCGCATCGCCCAAGTGGCGCGCGTCCGCGGCCGCTATGACACCGCCATCAGCTTCTTGGAGGGCGCGCTCAAACACCTGCGCGTCGCCGGCGAGCACCGCTGGATCGCCGACGTGATGGACGAGCTCGGCCTATGCCACTCCAGCCGGGGCGCCCAAGACGCGCTGCGCGACGCGCTGGCCCACTTCCTCAAGGCCCTGGCGCTGCGGCGGCGGTCGGAGGATCGCCGTGTCCTGGCGCGCTCGCTGTGTCATATCGCGCGCATCCACGTCGCCCGCGGCCACTTCGACGACGCGCTAGATGCGGGCGAAGAGGCGGTGCAGATCTGCGAACTGATCAGCGATCGCTGGGGCTTGGCGTTGGCGCGCCTCGTGATGGGCGAGGTCCACGCCGCCGCCGGACGCTACCGCGCCGCCGAAACCGTCTGGACCGCCGCCGCTGAGCTGGCTAGCGAGCTCGGCGATCCCGCGCGACGCCTCGAGATCGTCCTCGCCCACGCGGAGGCGGCCATCGCCAATGGCCAATGGCAGGACGCCGCGGCGCTCCTCGTCGACCAGATCGACGCCGCCCGCCGCCTCGACGATCCGGAGCTGCGCTCGGGCTTGTACCGCATTCAGGCGAGCGTCTCCCTCGAGCGTGAGGCCTACGAGACCGCCGATCTCGACAGTCAGAAGGCCGTCGAGGTCGCCCGCGAGACGCATGGCAAGGCGGCGGTGGCGCGCGCGCTCCTGGTCCGCGCCTGCGTGCTCGGCACCCGCGCCTTGGTCGGCACCGGCGCCACCAGCACCGTGCTCGATCGCGAGACCACCAACACCTTTGACGAAGCCATCGGTGATCTAGCCGCCATGGGCGATCTGCAGCGCCAGCTCGCCGGCCTGCGCTCCTACGTCCACTACTTGACCCAGCGCGGCGGAGGCCCCCGCCTTACCGAGGTTGATAGCCGCCTCCGCGAAGCCCAACGGCAGCTGGCCAAGGTCAGCGGTCGCAGCGACCGCGCCGGCTGAGCGAAGCGTTCTAAGGCGTTGGGCGCGGGCAACACCGCCGCGCTTCCAATGGACGCTGAGCCCCGAGGGCGCCGAATCGCGGGCGGCTCCGGTGGAAGCGAGCCGGCAATTGCTGCTTCCAGCGGGAGGGCGTCGAGCCCGGCCAGAGAGTGACGGCGAGAGGCGCGTCCCGCCATGACAGGTCGCGTCTCTAAAAGCGCCCGCTGAGCTGTAGCCCAAAGAAGCCGCTGGCCTGGGCGCCACCCCCGCCAGCCATCGGCAGCAGCGTCGGCGTCGCCTGCGCCTCTTGCACCTGGCCCGGCACCATGAGGAGCCAGGTACCACCGGCCGCCAAGCAGCCGCCGACCACCGCCGCCGCCAGACCGGCCTGCCACGCCGAGGTCGCACCGTCGATGATCGCGCCATAGCGCGGATCGCCGGAGCTGAAAGCGTCGGCTGACGTGGCGGCGGCTCCGGCCTGCAGCATCACGGCGGCGCCCACGGCGGCGGTGGCGGTGCCGACGCCGGCGAGCAGCCAGCCACGACCGGCCCTGCCGAGGCCGTCGCTGCCAAAAAGGTACAGGCTGCTGACGCCGGCGGCGATGGCGCCGGCGCCGACGGCCCCATAGCCAGCGTAGACGAGGTTGGCCGCAGCGTCGTAGCGGGCCCGGTAGGCCTTTTGCTGGACCGCCGCCTCTGTCGCGGCCTGGGCCTCGCCAATGCCGTAGAGCACCATGCCCGCGCCGACAGCGGCGAAGGCGGCGCCGGTGCCAAGCCACAGCGCGCCCTTGGCGATCGACGACATCGGCGACGAGGGCGCTTCAACCTGTTCGTCGGCACCCAGCGCGACCTCGACGGGCGCATCGCTCGGCAAGGCGGGTGTGGCGTTGGGCGACGTCGGGCTGTCTAGTGCCGGGGCACCTTCGCCGTCCTCATTGCGCGGCTTAGCGTCTTCGGCCGAGCCGCTGACTTGGGGACGTCCGCCTTCATGGCGCAATCGATCGATCGGTCGGTGGCCGAGCTCGTGGCGCTCGCCGCGGTTGGCCAGCTCGAGCGGCGACAGCGGCCGGTCGGCGTTGGAGGCGGTGGGGCGGTTGCGTCGCAGCGCGCCGGCGCGCTCGAGCTGAGCGTCTACGCGCCTACGCTCCGCCGGCGCCAGCACCCAAGTGTCGGTCCATGGCATGAACCCATCGGCCTTGATCTCCAGCAACCGCTGACCAGCGCGAACCTGAAAGACCCGGCGCGTCGAAAGCCCCTGGTACATGCCGTCGACCCAGACCTCGCCCGTGACCGGTCGAACATCGAGCTCAAGCACCGCGGGCCGCATGTCCCTGAGTCGGATGCTCTGGCTCCGCGTCTCGCCGGCCTTGGCGTCGACGATGAGCTCTTCGGTGGCGAAGCCCGCCAAGGTCGCCAACACCTGGTGCGAGCCGCTCCGCAGCCAGATGCGGTAGTGGGCGCGCTTCGGCAAGAAGGGTACGTCGTCAACGGTCAGCAGGGCGTGGGGTGGATGGACCTGGATCTCGACCAGTCCGGCCTCGGCGTCGCGCAATGGCCAGTGTAGCTCGCGCAGCAGGGCGCTGGCTCGTCGGTGGGCCGAGTCCTGGTTGGGGCAGGCCAGCGCTCGTTCGGCCCAATTGGCGGCGCCCGGAACGTTACCGCGCGCACGCAATTGCACGGCGATGACGATGGCCGCGTTCGACGTGGGAGAGCGGTCGAAGGCTTCGATCTGTGAGCGTTCCTGAGCGAGAGCCGGCGCGGCCCAGCAGAGCAGGCCACACAGGAGGCCTAGCGCGCGAAAGGGCCCCGCCAGCGCAGCGCCACGACGGACGCCACCCACCGCCGGGCGACGCCCAGGGCCCGCCGACAGCTCCCACAGAGCGCAGGAGAGATCCTGTAGGGGATTCAGTGCCATGGCCCTAGAACGCTCAGGAAGGAGGGTCGCGCCGTGGGGCGTCCGCGCCGCCGTCGGCGGGGCCCACCTGAGCGTAGCACGGACGCGCCGCGGCGCCAGGGAATCACTGCCTCGGGCGTCGTTGCAGGCGGGCGCGCCGCTCGAGTGCGCCGTCCGCCGCGTGGAAAGTCAGCACGGCCTCCGCCCCGCGCACCTCCAGGCGAGCCCAGCCAGGGCTGCTGAGCGCAAAGAGCGTCTCGTCGCCGCGGCCGACCGGTCGGAGCTTGCCAGCGGTGCCGGAGACGACGAGCGCGACGTCGCAGGGACCCCGCAAGAGCTGCTTGTCGTGGTCGTGGCCGGCGACGAACACGTCGACCTTTCCGCAGAGGTGGCGCTGATAGAAGGCCGCCATCGCCGGCTCGGCGTGGCGGTGCATGCCGTACGAGCGCCAAGGGTGGTGGCCCGCGGCGACGATCCAGCGATCGCCGCGGGCTGCGGCCTCGCGCAGGACAGCGTCGAGCCAAGCGCCCTGGTCGTCGTCCAGCCTGTTGGTGTCGAGCACTACGAGGCGTACGGCGCCAAGCGAGACCGTGTAGTAGCGGGCCGGCATATGGGCCGGGAACTTGCCAGCCCGGCTGCCCTGGGTGCCGTAGCGGGCGATCCAGGCGTTGGGGTCGCGGTGGTAGTCGTGGTTGCCGAGCGCCAGCCACAGCGGCGCACCGAGGCCCCGGTAGTGGTCCTCGAAGTGCGTCAGCGCCATCGGGTCGTCGGCGTCGCCGAGGCCATCGGGGTAGATGATGTCGCCGACCAACACCGCAGCGTCACAGACCTGCGTCGCGCACTGGCGCGCCATCCCGTTGGCGACGTCGCGTTGCTGGGAGTCGTTGGTGCCGCTGTCGCCGAACAACAGCAAGCGCGTCGGCGTGGCCCCCGTGGCGCCCTCCATCGCCGTCGACGTCGCCGATACGCTCAGTGGCCGTGGCAGCTCCAGCTGGAGATCGGGTGGAGAGGCCTCGTCGTCGCTGCCAGACGAAGCGGCAACCGAGGGCGCGCTGGCGGACTCTGCGCGCTGGGCGGCGCCGCCACCGCAGGCGCTGCAGCCGAGGGTCCAGCCGGCGATCGCGACGAGCGACGCGGCGCCAAGGTCGCGAAGCCAGCGCTTCAAGGGCACCGAAGCGTGCCGGCCCAACGGATGATGGCCGTCACACGCTGGGCTCATAGCGTGGGCTTGCGCGCCGCGGCCGACTTCGCTTCCCGGCGATCGCTGTGGAGGCGGTCTGCCTTCTCTTGCATGTTCGCTAGCTTGCGGTACAGCTGCGAAAAGTCGGCGTTCTGAATGAACTTCATCAGGTGGTTGCGGCCGCGAAACTCGCTGGTCGTCGCCGTGTCGATGATGTCCTTGAGGATCCGGATCTCGTTGCGAGTGAAGGAATTGCTCACGCGGATCACGGGCTGGGCCGTCTTGTTGCTCGCGCTGGTGGTCATGGCACTGGTACTCCGCGCTAGGGTGGGGGGCTGGTCCGGCACGGGCCTGGGCGGTCGATGGCCGCGGAACTCAAGCTGGACCGTCGCGTCGCGCTGGCGCGTTTCCCGCGGGCGCGGCGCGCGATTTCGGGTGCATGCGACCCGCCCGCGCGTCGCTCGGGTTCACCCGAAGTTGGCCGCCGGCGCGGCCGTCTTGCCGGCATCGGCGCGTCAGGGGAGCATGGACCAAGGATCGCGACTTGCCTAGTCCCCCTCGGGTCCAGGTTTGTCGAGCCGACGCTCGCCGGTGGGGGCGACTCGCCGGCCGCCACAGGCTCGCCGCCGCCAGGAGAACAGCACCGCATGAAGATCGTGGACTTGCGCAGCGATACCGTCACCCGGCCCGGCGCAGCGATGCGCGCAGCCATGGCTGCTGCAGAGGTCGGCGACGACGTTTTTGGCGACGACCCCAGCGTGCAGCGGCTTGAGGCCCGAGTCGCCGCGCTGCTGGGAAAAGAGGCTTCGATCTTCGTACCTTCGGGGACGATGGCCAACCAGCTCGCGCTCAAGTTGCAGACGCGCCCGGGCGACACCGTGCTCTGCCACGCTCGCTGCCACGTCCTCTGGCACGAGGCTGGGGCCGCGCCCGTGCTGTCCGGCGTCCAGCTTCAGGGCACCGACAGCGACGACGGCACGCTGGATCTCGCGATCCTGCGCGGACGCTTGCGTTCGGCGGAAGATGGCGCCAACCCACCGACGCCGTTGGTGATGCTGGAGAACACCCACAACCACTGCGGCGGCAGGGTCGTGCCCCAGGCGCACGTGCGCGCCGTGGCGGCGGCGGCGGCGGCGGCTGGCGCTGCGCTGCACCTCGACGGCGCCAGGCTGTGGAACGCCCATGTTCAGAGCGGGCTCTCGCTGGCGGAGCTGGCCGCGCCGGCGACCACGGTCTCTGTCTGCCTCAGCAAAGGGCTCGGCGCGCCAGTCGGCAGCTTGCTGTGCATGCCACGCCCGCTGTGGCTGGCGGCGCGGCGGCTGCGCAGGATGCTCGGCGGCAGCATGCGTCAGGCCGGGATGTTGGCAGCGGCGGGGCTTCATGCGCTCGATCACCACGTTGAACGCCTGGCCGAGGATCATCACCGGGCCAAGGTCCTCGCCGCCGCGCTCGCAGCCGTCCCCTGTGTCGCGATCTCGCCGCCGGAGACCAACATCGTGCGCTTCGGCTTGCTGGCCGGGCACCCGCTCGCCGCCGATGGACCGACCGGCTTGCAGGCCCGCGCCCTCGCCGCCGGCGTCGCGTTGACGGGCACCGGCGGGACGTTCCGGGCCGTATTGCACCTCGACGTCGACGACGACTCGCTCGCCCACGCCTGCGACCTCCTCACGGATCTCATCGCCACCAACGACCAGCGTTAGCGCCTGCGGTCGCCACCGCGGCGATCGCCCTCACCCCTCGACGGGAGCCCTATGCGAAGCCATCAACTCTGCCTGCCCATCCCCGCTCGCCTGCCGCGGCGACGCTCCTGGCGCGCCGTCATCGCCATCGGCGGCGCCCTCCTCGCCGCCAACGCCATGGCCGCCCCGTCGGCGCCCGCCGTTCTGCAGACGCCTGGCGCCACAGTCGCTGGCGCCAAGCGCGACCACGACATCACCGTCGAGGACTACTTCACGCTGACACACCCGATGCAGGTCACCGCCGACCCGAGCGGTCGCCTCGTCGCCTGGGCCGAGCTGCGCTGGCAGGACGACCTGCCGACCCGCAACAGCGAAGTATGGGTCGCCGATCGCCGCGCCCCGGGCGGCGTGCGCCCGCAGCGGCTGACCTTTCACGCCGCCTTCGACGGCGAACCGCGCTTCTTTCCCGATGGCCGCAGCCTCGCCTTCGTCAGCACGCGCAAGGACGGCGGCGCGCCGGCGCTCGACGAAGGGGTGCGTCAGGTCTGGCGCGTCGGCGTCGATGGCAGCGGTCTGCGGCCGCTCACCGCCCACAAGGGAGGCGTCGAGAGCTGGCAGCTGGCCGCCGATGGCAAGGCCCTCTACTACACGACTGGCCGCGAGCATCAGGACGAGGACGGCTTCGCCGCGCTGCGTAAGAGCCACCCGCTCGACTATGGCCGCGGCGTCCGCAAGTGGTCGACGCTGTGGCGGCTCGATCTCGATGATTGGCGGCTGCATGAGCTGGCCAAGGTGCCGGCCTTCGTGCGCGACTTCGCCATCGATCGGGCCCAGACGCGGGCCCTGCTGCTGACGGTGCCCAGCCGCCGCCTCATCGACAACGAGGGCTGGTCCAAGGCTGAGCTGCTCGAGCTCGCGCCGACCATGGACGCCGACAAGCCCAAGCTGACGCCGTTGCCCGACGCCCTCTTCCGCGCCGAGGCACCTTCGCCCTATGGTTGGCTCGAGCACCCTGTCTTCAGCGACGACGGCAAGGTAGTGGCGTTCACGGTCGGATTCGACGGCTATCCAGGCGAGAGCATTGCCTTTGAGCTGGACGGCGCCCAGCCGCGCGGACACCGACTGCCCCGCTTCGAGGCCTACAGCCTGGAGGGGGGCATCGCCTTCCGCCCAGGCACCCGAGAGCTCTGCACCCACGGCACGTTGCGCGCGCTTGACGGCGTGTTCTGCGTCGCTGGCATCGGCGGCGGCAAGGTCGGCGCCAGCACGCGCCTGACGCCGCCTGAGGCCGGCACGGTGCAGGAGTTCGCCTTCGCCGGTAGCGGCGAGCTGGCGGCCATCGTCGCCACCACGACGTCGACGCCCGAGGTCACGGTGCTCGGGGCGCGCGGCGCCAGGCAGCGCATCAGCCGCCTGAACCCGCAGGTGGATCGCTGGCGCCTGCCACAGATCCAGACCATTCGCTGGAAGAGCCGCGACGGCACCGAGGTCGAGGGCATCCTCGAGCTGCCGCCCGGCTATGAGCTCGGCAAGGGCCCGCCTTTGCCGCTGGTGGTCGAGCTGCACGGCGGTCCCACCTCTGCGACCAAGCTCGAGCTGCGGTATTGGATCTATGGCCGGACCCTCTTCGCGGCGCGCGGCTGGGCTTTGCTGAGCCCAAACTATCGCGGCTCCACCGGCTACGGCGACAAGTTCCTGACTGACCTCATCGGGCACGAGAACAACCGCGATGTCGCCGACATCCTCACCGGGGTAGACCACCTCATCGGGCTCGGCGTCGCCGACAGCAAGCGCATGGCGGTGATGGGCTGGTCCAACGGCGGCTACCTGACCAACTGCGTCATCGTCGCCGATCAGCGCTTCGCCGCCGCCTCCTCGGGCGCTGGCGTGCTCGACATGGCGATGCAGTGGATGACCGAGGACACCCCGGGCCACGTCATCAACTACATGCGCGGTCAGCCGTGGATCGTGCAGGACGAGATGCGTCGCAGCTCCCCGCTCTACGGCCTCGAGAAGGTGCGGACGCCGACGCTCATCCACTTCGGCGCCGGCGACGAGCGGGTGCCAGTGCAGCATGGCCAGGGGCTGTTTCGCGCCCTTGACCAGTACTTGAAGGTGCCGACACAGCTCGTCGTCTACCCCGGCGAGGGGCATGGGCTCGGCAAGCGCGCCAACCGTGAGGCCAAGCTGCGCTGGGACCTCGCATGGTTCGAGCGCCACGTGCCCGGCTTCGGCCCCAAAGCCGCGACCCCTGCGCCCACCGCGCCTGCGGTTGCGACGCCAGGGAGCGTCGGTCCTTGACCCTTCACCTTCGCCGGGTTATCGGCCCGACGCGTTCGCAGCTGCCCCAATTGTTGGCAAGCACTAGATCGAACGCCGCGCTCGCGCGTCTCCCTTCACACGGGCCACGGTGGTCCGATCGGGAACGCGAACGCGGCACGTCTGGGGACCACCCCGGGGAGATCAAGATGACGTCGCTCGCATTCCACTTCCGCGTGCGGCCACGCGGCCAGGGGGCCTGAAGGGGCGCTCTGTTGGCCGCGCTGGTCCTCGCCGTCGCGCTGCTGGCTACCGCTTGTGGTGGTGGCGTTGACTGGCGCAAGCAGACGCTCAGCCTGCAGGCGCAGGGGTTCCACTTCACCGGCACCAATATTTAAGGCGTCGGCTGGAGCGGCTCGGGCCTGTGGCTGGACAACACGACGATCTTGACCAACGCGCACGTCGCGGGCAAGGCCCTCAAGCTCAAGGGCAAGGACGACTACGGCACGGAGTTCAACTTCACGCACATCAGCGGCTACGACGCCAACTTGGACATCGCCGTCGTCCGCGCCGAGCGCGCCGCTGAGGTCGATGAGCTGCCACTGGTGCCGCGCCCCGGCGACCCCAAAGAGCTGCGCGGCACCAAGGTGTTGGCGATCGGCAACACCGGCGGCCAGGGCCTGTCTCGCTACACGGGCGAGATCACCAACGTGGTCGGAGAGCCCGCCCAGGAGAACCTCGTCCACTCGGCCGACATCTCGTCAGGCAGCTCCGGCGGCCCGCTGTACAACGAGGAGTCGGGCGAGCTGCTAGGCATCAACAAGAGCATCAACTTGGCGCTGCGGCAGTCGTTCGCGACGCCCGCTTGGCTGGTGCAGGGCGTCATCGAGAAGGGCAAGGGCAGCGGCGTCCCGTTGACGGAGGCCTTCGAGCCGAAGAACTTTCCTATCACCCTCGACGTCAAGCGTGAGTGCTGCCTCGAGCCCGGTCAGAAGCTGGTCGCCCCGGTCAACATCGTCGGCGTCGCAGACCTGGTGGCGCTGGTCAACTTCACCACGGAAGGGACGCCCCTCTTCTTCGGCATGATCCGCGGCGATCAGCTGATGTCCAAGGGCGTGCTGACCCAGAACCTGGTCGCGGCGTGGTCGCTGCCAGGCAGCGGCGTCTACGCGGTCATCCTGGTCAACCCCCCACCGCGCCGGCGAAAGCCTGCGGCGTGATCGGTGTGGGACGGATGGCCTGGGAGAAGCGGATCCACAAGTAGCGGACGCGATCCCCGGCGCGGGTGGCGCTTGGCTCGAAGAGAGACCAGCGCAATCTCGCGCCTGAGGAGAGAGGAGACACAGACATGGGCAACTACTTCAGCAAGTACTTCCAGAAGTCGAAGGTCGCCGCCGCGGTGTGTGCCGTGCTGGCCGCCGCGCTCGCCCTCGGCCCTGGCGCCGCGGTGGCGCAGACGAAGGGCGCCAAGCCTGCACCGGCGGCGCCTGCCGCCAAGGCCGCTGACGCCAAGGCCCAAGAGGCCGCCCGCGCCCCCTCGGCCGACCGCAAGGCCGTCCCGCCGGCCGCACCGGCGCCCGCCGCTGCCGCGACGACGACCAACGCCGCCTCGATCGGCGAGCCGACCGACGCCATCATCACCTCCGGGGACAACATCGCCGTGGTGCAGCCGGTGTTCATGGTCGGCCAGGGCAGCGACGCAGCGTGGCGCGATCTGGCGGCCTCGGTGCACGGCAAGAAGGCCGGCGCCGCAGGCGCAGCGGAGATCGGCAAGCTGCAGATCGACGCCCCGAAGAAGGTCGCCAAGGAGGCCAACCAGTTCGCCGGCAGCTCGGCGGCCGCAGACATCGCGGTCCTGCAGCAGTCGGTGGCGCTCGGCTTCATCCCGGCGTTGGTCATCTCGGGCAAGACGGACGCCGCCAAGGCGCTGGCCCAGAAGCTCGCCGGCAACCTCGAGGTGCTCGAAGGCCTCTCCGAGGACGCCCGCAAGTCGGCCATGGTCTTCATCGCTCTGGGCCTCGCCGAGAAGGAAGCCGAGGGCAAGCTCATCGGCATGATCTTCGGGATGGCGATGCGCAGCGGCATGGTCGGCATCGCCACGGGTCCGCAGCGCGGTCACGGCTACTACGTCGCCGGCGTCTGGTCGGGCATGGCGATGATGTTCGCCAGCATCGGCGGCAAGCACGAGACCTTCGCCGACATCGCCGAGCCCATCTGCGTGCTGCTCGACAAGGACGCGCAGTTCGGTGGCAGCGATCGCACGATCGCCGCCCACATGCGCAAGATCGCCGAGGAGCTCCGCAAGGAGACGCCCGATGTCGGCGTGGTTCGTGGTGAGGTCGGTGGGATCTTGGCGGTCAAGGCCGACGAGCCCAAGGCCCCCTAGCCAGTTGCGACCCGGCGTATCCGGACGCGCGCCGTGCGGCCCGCCGCGGACCAGGATCCGTCGCGGGCCGCACTGCGTTTTGCCCGCTCTTCGAGGTCTGGAGGCCACATGACCGAGATTCGCAGCGACATCGGCGCCAATACGCGCGCGCCGGACAGGGCCGCCGCCCTCGTCGCCATTGGGCTGTTCGTCGGCGCCGTGCCAGCCTAGGCGGCGCCCGTCGTCGCGCCTTTCGCTGTGCCGGGGGCCACCGCCACTGGCGCCACTTCCGCCGCCGGCGGGCCTACGCCGGCCGCAGTCGACAAGCCGGCGTTGCTGCAGAAGGCCACGCCCGCGGCCCGTGCCCTGTGCAGTCAGCTGGAGGGAGATTCCCTGGAGTGGTGCGCCCAGGGTTGCCAATGGCCGGCCGAGACCGCCTGTTTGATGGTGCGTCGCTGGGGACCCCTTGGCATCAACGTCGCCGTCCATGCCCGCGACCAGCGGCGCGACGTGCGCGAGGTCGCCAAGGAGCATGGGCAGGCCGCTGAGTGGGGGCGCTTGCTGCGGCTCTACGCCGACCATGAGCAGATCGCCAAGGTCGACTGGAGCCCACCGGTGCCGCTCAACGCCACCGTCGAGGCCGCGCTGACCAGGGCCAAGCAGGCGACGGTGGAGGGGGTCCAGGCCTTTCGCGCCCGCGACCTCGACGGCGCGGCGCAGCGCCTGGGCGACGCTCTGGCCGTGGTCCGCGACGTTTTTGGCAAGGACCACGTCGAGGTCGGCCACGCTCTGGTCCGCTGCAGTCACGTCCTGCTGGCTCAGCGCCAGGCGGAAGCGGCGAACAAGGTCTTCCTTGAGGCGCGGGCCATCTTTGCGGCGGCGATGGACCCCGAACATCCCGCCGTCGCCGACGCCGAGGTGATGATCGCGCAGGCCGCGACCGCGCTGCACCAGCTGGCCCGTGCACGCCCGCTGGTCGAGTCGGCGATCGTCAAGCGGTCCAAGACGCACGGCGACGACGATCCGCAGGTGGCCACCGCCTGGAACAACTTGGCGCACGTCTGTGAAGAGCTCGCCGACCCCGTCTGTCAAGGTCGGGCGCTTGAGCGGGCGCTGGCGATTCACCAAGTAGTCTCTGGCCCCGAGTCGGAACAAGTGGCGACAAATATGAGCAACCTCGGCCTGTTCCGCACAGAGCAGGGCCGCTACCCCGAGGGGCGCGTCTTGCTCGAGCAGGCGCTCCGGCTGCGGCGGCTTCCTGGGCGAAGCCCCCGAGATCTCGCCATCTCGCTCAACAACCTCGCTGGCTTGGAGAAGGAACTCGGCAACCTGAAGGTGGCGCGGAGTCTGCTCCAGGAAGCCATCGCGGCGTGGGAGCGCGACCCGCGCCACGACCCGGTGGAGAAGGCGGTCAGCATGCAGATGCTCGGCCAGCTCCTGTTTGACTCCGGGGATCTCCAGGCCGGCGTCACGCTCCTGATGCAGGTCGATGGGCTGCTGCAGGTCCTGCCAGCGCTCCATCCCAAGCGCATCTCGTCGCTGCGCACCATCGGCCAATTCCAGCTCACGATCGCTGCGATGCAGCCGCGCGGGCCGGACCGCACCGCCTACGAGGCGCAGGCGCGCAAGCACATCGAGCTCGCGCTCCAGGGCATGATCGCCCTGCGCGGACGCGAGCACCCGGAGACCGCAGAAATGCTCTTGGTTTATGCGGGCTTGCTGCAACAGGTGGAGGGCCCGGCGGCGTCGTTGCCCGCCTACGAGGCGGCGCTGGCGGGGCTGCGTCGCCACCATCCCGAGGGCCATCGCCTGTGCCTCGTGGCGCTCGCCAACCTCGCCGGCGCCGCCCTTGGCGACGGCAAGCCCAAGGTGGCGCTGCCGCACTACCAGAAGGCGCTTCAGCTGGCCTTGGACTCGTTGGGCGCCTAGCACCAGACCACGCGGGGAATCCGCAACCAGCTGCTGCAGACGCGCCTAGACCTTGGTTTTGACCGCGCGCTGCACGACGACGCCGGCGCGCTGGTCGCCGCCCTGCTGGATCGCCTGGCGGCAGCTGTGCCGGCGGCTGCGACCGACCTTGAGCTGCTGCTTTTGACGCACCAGCTCGACCACGAGCGCAGCACCGTGCTGCGGCTGGTCGGGATCTCTGCTGAGCCGGCGCGCGTCTTTGAGTGGGCGATGCAGCTCACCGGCGCTGCCCAGCGCGCCGAGACGGTGTGGCGGGTCCTGCGCCGCGCAGGCGCCATGGGTGGCGAAGCCGGCGGCGCCAAGGGCTCTACGCTCGCCGCCGCCCTGGAGGCCCGACGCGAGCTGAGTCGCGAGCAGCTGGCGTTGGAGGCCGCAGCCGGCAACGTGCGCCTTTCGCCCGAGCGACGGCAGGCCGAGCGTCGCCGCGTCGCCACCGCCGTCGCCGCCGCCGACCGTCGCCTGGAGCAGCTGGCGCCGGAGTTCGCCGACCTTCAACGGTCGCTGCGCCCGTCGCTCGGCGAAGTGTGCACTACGCTCGCCAAGCAGCAGGCGGCGCTGGTCGCCTACGTCGAGCCCCAAATCGTCGACTCTAGCGGCACCATGCGGGCGCACTACGCCGCCTTCGTCGTCGACGCCGGCTGCCAGGTCAGCTCGCAGGTCCTTGGCGGCTCACGCGAGATCGACGCCAAGATCCTCGCCTTTCGCAAGGCGCTCGCCGAGACGACGTCGTGCTTTGGCAAGCGCCGCAAGATGCAGCTCTGCGCCGCGCAGGCCAAGCTGCAGGACGAGGCCGGAGCGGCCGTGCGGGCGGCGGTGTGGGCGCCGCTTCAGGCGAAGATGGGCGCCCTGAAGCGGGTCTGGATCGCCCCAACCGAGGACCTCAACGCGGTCTCGTTCGACGCGTTGCCGGACGGCGCCGGCCGCTACCTCGTCCACGACGTGAGCATCGGCTACGTCACCCACCCCGCGGCGTTGGCGCCGATGGTCGCCGACCGCCCCCAGGCCGCGGCGCGCTCGTCGTCGGCGACGTCGACTATGAAGCGGCGGCTCCCGATGCCGCCGGCGCCGTCGCGCTCTGGCGCAGCTGCGACGGCGTCAAGTGCGCGGAGCTGCCGGCGCAGGACCAGGTACAGCGCGTCAGCGCAGCGGCCCGCAGCGCCACCCGCGCCGCCGCTACGGTCTGCGGCCAGGACGCGCGCTGGACGGCGTTGCCGCAGACCGAGGCCGAGGACGTGGCCGCCATGCTCGGCCGGCGGCTCGGCGAGGCGATGCTCGTCAGCGGCGCGGCTGCGACCGAGGCGGCGCTGACCGACGCCTTCGAGGGCAGGCGGGTGCTGCACATCGCCTCTCAAGGCTACTTCGCGCCGGCCGCGGCCTGCGCCAGCGTCGAGGTCAGCCAAGCGAAACGCGAAGAGCTGATGCGCATGCGCGTCGACGAGATCCGGTCCGACCCGCTTTTTGATCCGCTGCGGCAGTCGGCCTTGGTCGTCGCGGGCCGCAACCGCCGCTTGCAGGCGGGCAACAGCGAAGAAGGGAGCGCCGACGACGGCCTCATCACCGCGCGCGACCTGGCCCGCCTCGACCTGCGCGCCGCCGACCTCGTCGTCCTCTCTGCCTGCGAGACGGGGCTCGGCGAGAACGCCAACGCCGACGGGCCGGTCGGGCTTGGACGGGCGCTGCTGGTCGCCGGAGCCGGCGCGGTGGTCGCCTCGCTCTGGCAGGTGCCGTCGATCGAGACTGCGGCGCTCTTCTCGGCCTTCTACGAGCGCGTCCAGTCCGCCGCCAGCGCCGCCCCGGCCAAGGCGGTCAAGGCCAGCAAAGCGGCGGGTCGGCCGAACGCCAGCGCCGCCCTGCCGTCAACCGCCGTCGTCGACGCCATGCGGTCGGCGCGGCTCGCGCTCATCGCCGATCTCGAGCGGCGCGGCGTCACGCGCTCGGCCTTCCTTTGGGGCGCCTTCGTCCCCATCGCTGGTCGCCCCTAGCGGCACGACGCGCGACTTGACGAAGCGTCGGCGCCTGTCGAACGTTGCGCCACGGATCGCCGAGCGGCGCTGTGCGTCTCTGCTGGCGCCCTGTGGAGGACCTGACCATGCCGATCCACTCCCGCCCCGCCCTGCACCAGCGCCGCGCCCGGCCCTGCCGCCCTCTGCCAACAACGGCGCGCTGGCGCCCAGCTTCGTCGCGTCCCGCGTCGCCCTCAGCGTCGTCGCGGCCCGCGCCGCCCTCAGCGTCGCCTTTCGCCTCGCCCTCAGCGTCGCCCTCAGCGTCACGGCGAGCGCATACGCTCTGCCGACGCCGGCGGCGCAGGGCAAGCCCGCCGGCGCCCCCGCTTCCCCCGGCTGCCAAGAGCCTGCGCCGCCGATGTGCCGATTCGCCGAGCAGGGGCCACGACTCGACAGCGCTGACCCGCGCACACGGGCCATCATCGAGGTCTGGCAGCG
>SXGT01167770.1_pt1 | contig 20053 bp, 16 predicted proteins | sample 3176221 | NCBI WGS metagenome assembly SXGT01 (sample SAMN11356862, study PRJNA531348) | freshwater metagenome | isolation source: freshwater sample F1-120 | place: China: Fuxian Lake, Yuxi | collected 2017-12-25
AGGCGGGCACGGTGATCACCGCCTGCCGCACGTCCTCGCCGAGAGCGGCCTCGGCGTTGGACCGCAGTTGGCGAAGCACCAGCGCCGAAATCTCGGGAGGAGTGAGCGTCTTGCCGCCGGCGGTGACCGATACCACGCCGCCCGGCAAGCCTTCCACGCGATAGGGCAACAGCGGCAGTTCGTCGCGCACGTCGTCAATGCCTTTGCCCATCAGGCGCTTCACCGAGTAGACGACGCGATCGGGATTCACGGCCAGCGCGCGGCGCGCGGCGTTTCCCACCACGGTTTCTCCGGAAGGTCCGAAGTAGACCACCGAAGGGATGAGCGGATCGCCGTCGGGGCCTTCGATCACGCGGGGTGCGGCGGCCTCCATATAGGCGGCCAGGGACTTGGTGGTGCCGAGGTCGCTGCCGATGATGCGAGCCCTACGCGCCGGGCCGAAGTCGATTTGAAATGTCTGCATGCGAGGGAAGCTACGCGACAGGCGCGGTCAGGGCCGCGCTGGCGTCGCGCACGAGATTCTGGATGTACTTTCTACGGTCGAGGATCGAACGAATCCGGTCGAGGGCCGTGTCCCCGCCGCCGGAGTCCCACGCTTCGAACGAGGCCATGAGGGAGGAGTCGGCTTCGGCGAGCATGCCCTCGAAGCCGGCGCACGCCTGTTCGATGGCGGGCCGAGCGGACTGGTCGCCCGAGCGCAACTCGTCGAGCGCCATGTTCAGTTCGAACACTTCCTCCAGCAGTTCGGGAGGGGCCTGCGTCCGCCGCTCGTTCACGCCGCGGCCGTTGCCGCGAAGGACGTACTCGGCGCGCTCCACCGGATCCCGCAGGACGCGATAGCCGTCGTTCAGGATCGACGATGCCTCGAGCGAGTGCGATTGCTCCCGCTCCGGCTTGCGTGTGAAGCGGTCCGGATGCAGCAGCCGGGTCAACTCGTAGAATCGCTTTTGGAGAGCGGCCGGATCGACCGACAATTTCGAGCCGAGTCCGAAGAACGCGAAGTAGTCGGACGGCGGCGATTGCAGCGCTCCACACGCGCCGCAAAAAAGCGGGCCGTCGATGAGCCCCGAACACTGCCAGCAGACTGGTCCCATCGACGGCCGGATTGTCAAGCGGAGAAGGAAGTCCCGCAGCCGCAGTTCTTCTTGGCGTGTGGATTCTCGAAGGCGAAGCCCGAGTACATCAGGGATTCCTTGTAGTCGAGCGTCATGCCGTCGAGGAAGACCATGCTCTTCGGATCGACAAAGACCTGGACGCCCTCGAAGTCGAACACGTTGTCGTTGGCCCGCGCCTTGCGGTCGAACTTGAACTGGTAGCTGAGGCCGGAGCATCCACCGCCCAGCACGCCCAGCCGCAGTCCGCCGTCCGATACGCCCTCGCGCGCGAACGCGTCGCGGATCTTGGACACCGCCTTCGGCGTGACGTTGACTTGGCCCTTGGTGACGGTAGCCGTCATGTCAGTGCGCTCCCACCTCGACGGCCGGCTCGGCCGCCGGTACGCCTTGCTTCTTCTTGTAGTCGTCGATGGCCGCCTTGATGGCGTCCTCGGCGAGCACCGAGCAGTGGATCTTCACCGGCGGCAGGCTCAGTTCGGTGACGATGTCGGTGTTCTTGATCGAAAGCGCCTCGTCGACGGTCTTGCCCTTCAGCCATTCGGTGGCGAGCGAGCTGGACGCGATGGCCGAGCCGCAGCCGAACGTCTTGAACTTCGCCTCCTCGATGATGCCGGTCGCCTCGTTCACGCGCACCTGCAGCTTCATCACGTCGCCGCACTCCGGCGCGCCGACGATGCCCGTTCCCACGTTGGCCGAGCCCTTGTCGAGCGAGCCCACGTTGCGGGGATTGTTGTAGTGATCCAAAACCTTGTCGGAATAAGCCATGATCGTTCTCCGGAAATTGTTAGTGCGCGGTCCACTGGACCTTGGTGAGGTCGATGCCTTCCTTCACCATCTCGTACAGCGGCGAAAGCTCGCGAAGCTTCTTCACCACCGCGATCGTCTTCTCGGCGACGTAGTCGACTTCCTGCTCGGTGTTGAACCGGCCGATGCCGTAACGGATGGAGGAATGCGCCAGATCGTCGCCCGCGCCCAGCGCCTTGAGCACGTAGCTCGGTTCGAGAGTCGCGGAAGTGCAGGCCGAACCCGACGACACCGCGATATCGGTGACGCCCATCAGCAGGGATTCGCCTTCCACGTACGCGAAGCTGATATTCAGGTTGTTCGGAAGCCGGTGCTCCATCGAGCCGTTGACGTAGGTTTCGTCGAGTTCGGAAAGCAGCCGGTCTTTCAGCTTGTCGCGCAGGTAGCGCAGCCGCTTGGCTTCTTCCGCCATTTCGGCCGCCGCGAAGTGGCAGGCCGAGCCCAGTCCCACGATGCCGGGGACGTTGAGCGTGCCGGACCGCATGCCGCGTTCGTGTCCGCCTCCGTCCATTTGCGCCGTCAACTGCACGCGCGGACTCTTGCGGCGCACGTACAGCGCGCCCACGCCCTTGGGTCCGTACATCTTGTGCGCGCTGATGGAGAGCAGATCCACGTTGTCGGAAATCACATTCACCGGGATCTTTCCGACGGCCTGCGTCGCGTCGGTGTGGAACAGCACGCCGCGCTCCTTGCAGAGCTTGCCGATCTCGCGAACCGGTTGGATGACGCCGATCTCGTTGTTGGCGTACATGAGGCTGACCAGGATGGTCTTGTCCGTCATCGATTCGCGTAACATGTCGAGATCGACGAGCCCGTCGGCCATGACCGGCAGATAGGTGATCCGGTAGCCGTGCTTTTCCAGCTTCTTGGTCGAATCGAGCACGCACTTGTGCTCGGTGGCGGCGGTGATGATATGGTTGCCGCGCTCGCCGTACATCTCGGCCACGCCCTTCAGCGCCAGGTTGTTCGATTCGGTGGCGCCGCTGGTGAACACGATCTCCTTGGCGTTGGCGCCGATGATCGAAGCCACCTGTTTGCGCGCCGTTTCCACGGCCTCTTCCGCCTGCCAGCCGAACGCATGGTTGCGGCTCGCGGCGTTGCCGAACTGATCCTTGAAAAACGGCATCATGGCGTCCAACACGCGCGGGTCGAGCGGCGTGGTCGCGTGATTGTCCATGTAGATCGGCATTTGCATGAGTCGAGTCCTCTCAAACGGTAAGCTGCACCGGCCAGACCGGCCGGTCCCCCAAGGGGGCCGGTACGCGGAGGTTGTCCGATACGAGGTCGGAAATACTGATGTTTTCCAGCAGCCGGAGGATTCCTTCGTGTACCTTGCGAAGCGGTTCTTTCACGGTGCACGTGGCGGATTGCTCGCAGTCTCCGGATTGATGGAAGCAGGAAGCGAGCAGCACCGGCCCGTCGATCGCCCGGATGACGGCGAGCGTGGACATCGTGCGCGGGTCGCGCGCCAGACGGTAGCCGCCCTTGGTTCCCTGCTCGGACGCCAGGAACCCCGTCTTGCACAGCGTCTGCAAAACCTTGGAGAGCAGCGGCAGCGGGATTCGGTACGATTCGGCGATCTCCTTGGCCGTGGAGGCGTGCCGGCGAGGCTCGCCGGCCAGGTGGCACAGGGCGATCAATCCGTAATCGGACCTTTTGGTCAACTTTAGCATGGAACCAGGACTGTTTCGGTCCTTGATTCAATCTACCACGGCCTCCGGAGCCGCGCAAGTGTACCCGTTTCAGCGGCTTAAATTTAGACCGTTTTCATCGGGTATCGCCAGTCCGGCGGCCTCGAGCGCGGCGGCGAGTTCGTTCAAGTCCGCCGCGACCACCTCGCGGCTCACCTTATAGGAAGCGGCGATCGAGTCGACGATCGCCTCGTGTTCCAGCCCTTGGGCCGCCAGCGTCCAGTACCGGGTGCCGGTCGAATTGAGCGAATAGTAGGTCCCGCGATCGAGATCGAGCAATACGATCTCGCCGCCGATTTCGCGCGTCACCACGTGCGGAGGAACACGGAACGGACTGGGCATGGCCCTATTGTCGCGCGATCGCGGCGATCGCGGCGGCGGCCTCCGGCAGCGCGTCGTAACGGCGCGGATAGGCCAGTTCGAGCATCGGAACGGACTCGGCCAGTTGCGCCAGCCGCAGGAACTCGGCGCGGTTGACGGCGGGATCGCGGACCTCCATTCGCATCGACGCCTCGAGCAGAGCGGGGAAGCGGAGATGGGCGGCCAGTGGCTCGAGCGACACCGCGTCCGCCGCACGGTTGCTCAACACGACGATCGCCCGCAGCTCCGCCGCGGTGTCGCGATGCAGCATGCCCGCGCCCGCGCCCGCGCGCCTCTTCGAGTTGTACTGCGATACGGTCTCGAGCGGAGCGTCCGGAAGCAACTCGCCCGCGCTGTCGCGCCACAGACGCACCGCCGGATAGCTGGGAAACGCGTGGAAGGCGTTGCCGCGGCCGGCGAGCAGCACGGAATCGTCCGAGAGCAGTTCGAACCCGTTGCGCGCCAGATGCGTCACCAGCGTCGACTTGCCGGAGCGGCTGGGCGCGATGAACACCACCGCCGCCCCGGCCAACGAAGCCGCGCTCGAATGCAGAACCGTTCCCGCGCCGGCCAGCGGCAGCAGGCGCGGGATCACTTGATCGAGCAGCAGGTGCTCGATGGTATCCATGGTGGTCTGGGGTAGGGCGGCGGCCGTCACGACCAGTGGATCGAGCCGCGCGTGAAACGCCGCCACGCCTACGTAGCGCGCCACGTAGCCATCGGCGTCGCGGCCGATCTCGGCGAATGGCCCGCCGCCGGGACTCGTCTGCGTGACGTCGGGCGACTCCAGCGGCTGGTCGTGCGCGGTGCGCGAGCGGAGTTGGAACCGGATGGTTCCGAGCGGTTCGGGGCCGCCGAACCCGGCGCGAGGAGGACATCGGAGGGCGATGCCGCTGACCAGCCGGTGTCCGAAGACCCGGTAGGCGAACATCCGGTGCGCCGCCGTCCGCGTCAGTCCACCGCCACCGTTGGGACGTTGGCGCCGGTGGTGGGGCTGCTCACGTTGCCGATCTTGATCGATACGGGCAAAGCTTGGCCGCGGCCATGGAATCCCGGTACGCGGAGATTCAATTGATAAATTCCGATCAAACCTGGCACCAAGCCGCTCCAGTCGACGATGACTTCGCTCTGCGCCAGCCTCGGATCGCCGAAGAAGACCTCCACCGCGTCGGTGACGGCGGGTGGGGAGGCGGGAACCGGTTGGCCGAGCACCACCGGCGCGCCCTTGGTCGGACCCAGGCCCGCGGCGAACATGACCAGTGGCACGTCGCGCTTGGCGGGGTCGCTCTTGGTGATGGGCTTGTTATCGGAAAGCCGGAAGACTTGCGCCTGCTTGGTCTCTTCGTTGAGGAAGACGGCCGGCGCGTACTTTACCACGGTGACTGTTTGCGACTGGGACGCGATCTTGCCGTCCACGTTGCGCACCACCAACGGGTACCGCCCCGGAGCGAGCGCGGGCGGGATCTGCGTGTTGATCTGTCCGGGCGCGGTGGAGAGCAAGGGCAATGGCAATTCGTTGAGCGTGACGCAGGCGCCGCCGAGAACGGTGGGCGGCGCGGGAGTGGAAGAACTGCCGGCCGCGGCGAGATTGCGTCCCGCGATCGAGACTAGTCCGCCCTGCGCGACCTGCGGCAGTCCGCTCGCCACGTTGGTCACCGCGTTCGGATTCAGCGCCGGCCGGTTCTGCGGGTTCACCTGATCGAGCGGGATCACGCTGATGCCGCTGGTGGTCAGCACGTACGCGGTGTTGTTGGCGGCGTCCACCGCCATGCTGCGTCCGGTCACGTTCGCCCGCTGGTTTCCGACCGGCGTGCTCAAGGGCCGCTCGAGTCCAGCGGCGGTAGCGAGCGTCCGGCCGGTTTGCACTTCGACGATCTCGATGCTGGAGGTTTCGTTCAATCCCTGCACCAGAATGTTGGCTTGCTGAATCACCGGCTGCACGAATCGCGCGAACTGCGTGTTGTTCACCGCCGCCACCGATGCCACCGGGCGGGGCACTTGCGCGGGCGCCTGGCCCGGGCGCACCGGCCCCGCGGCCGTCGAGGTTCCGGCCGTCGCGGTCTGCGTCAGCGACGAGTTCAGTACGTTGCCGTTCACCAGGAAATACTGGCCGCGCGGGCCCACCGCCACCGGCCCGTAGTAGCCCGTGATCGGGTTGGTGACCACCTGGCGCGACGCCACGAAGTCGTCGGAGTTGGCGTCGTACAGATAGGCGAAACCGTTGCCCGCCAGCAGCAGGACGGTTTCCCCGCCGGGGCTGACCGCCAGTGTGCGCGGAGCCGGAATCACCTGGCGTCCCTGATTGGTCGGCAGCACGCCCGTGTTGAACAGACGCGGCTGCGCGGTGTCGCCAGTCACCTTCCACAGCGTGCCGTCGCTCATGATCACCAGCGGACCACGGAGGGTTGCCGCGATCAACTCGGGACGAATCAGCGCGGTGTTGTTGTTGAAAGGAACGGCCGGGAAGCGGACGCGGCCCACGGTCTCGCGCTTGTCGAGATCGATGATGGAAATCGACTCCGCGCCGTTGTTTCCCACGTAGAGGTACAGGCCATCCACCGAGATCGCCATCGAGCGCGGCAGCTGCCCCGCCTTGATCGGCTCGAGCAGCGTCTTGGTTCGCGTGTCGAGCACTTCGATGCGGTTCTTGCCGGAGTTAGCGACGTAGAGCCGCTGGCGGGGTTGGTCGAGAATCATGTCGACCAAGCCTTCATTCGCCGACGTGCCCACCTCCACCGTCAACACGTCGCCGCGAGCCTCGCTGTTCCGGTTGTTTTGGAAGATGCGCACCGTCGGCGGAATGTTGATCGCCTCGGGCGACTGCAGGATGTATTGGTGCGTGGGGCTGACCGTTCCCTGCGAGCGGTTGATCGGGTTGTAGGTGAACTCGAAGTTCACGCCTTCCGGCACATTCTGCGTCCGCGTGCGCGGCGCGGTGGCCGCCACGTTGTTGGCCTGATTGTTGCCGCCCGGGAGAGCCGCCTGGCCGCCGCCCACTGCACCGCCCCCTCCGATTCCGCCACCCACTCCGCCGCCCGCTATTGGCGCCACCGGAATCTGGATGATGATGGCTCCCGCCGGCGCACCGCCGCCCGGACCACCCGCTCCTCCCAAGGCCACCGGACCCACGGGAGCGGCCTGGAGCAACTGGGCTTGCGCGGTGATCCGGCCTCGTCCCAGGTTGCGAGCCTGAATCGTCGAGACGCGTTGCGGCGCCGTGACGCCGCACTGATCGTTGGCGAGCAGCTTCACGGTCGTATCCAGCGTGATGATCGGATTCTCGCGGGCCTGGCCCACCGGGATGATCAGCATGCCCGACTCCGACAGCGCGTAGATCGTATTGCCGTCTTCGGTGATGTCGATTTTGCCCGCGATGTTTTCGGCCAACTGATACGCCGTGTCGATGAGCAGATTGTCGGGATCGCTGACCATCAACTGGCTGACGTTGGGCCGCACCGGCGGCTGCTCCACGGGATTGAAGTTGAAGGCCGAGTAGATCTTCGATCCGTCCGGAGCGAATACGCTGCCGCCCTGGTTCTGCTGCAGGTTGAAGTTGGTGCCCGGTGGGAAATTGTAGGGCGCGTTGGCGGCGTTCTGCTGCGCTAACACGGTGAGCGATTCGGCGTCGATCAGCGTGAGCCCGGCCATGAACTTCGATCCGTCCGGCGCCGCCGACATCACCGATGACACGCCCGCGATCGTCCGGCTTCGCAGCACCGTCCCGCTGGCAACCTCGTAGACGAACACCGAACGCGCCTGGGCGTTCGGCAGGTTCATGCCGAAGATGAAGCGTCCGTCGCGGCTGACGTCCAAGAAGCTGCGGCTGATCAATCCGCCCCGTCCGAAGTTGTTCGGCGGCAGCAGCGGATTGGCCGCGGGCGGCGGCTGGATCGGCGGAATCGTGAGCGACTGCTCGCCACCGGACGCCGACGGGTTGTAGATCAACAGCACGTTCTGCAGGTTGTTTTGCCCGGTGCCGACCGTCGAGATCAGCACTCGTTCGTCGAATCCGACAGCCACGCCTTCCGGCCGCGCCGGCAGGCTCACGCGGTTGCGAACGGTCATCGACTCGGCGTCGATCTCCATCAGGGAAGATGCCGCGTGGCAGGTGACGTACAGCGTGCGGCCGTCGCGGGAAAGCGCCGATGCCAGAGGTTGCGACTCCACGCGGATCGCCGTCAGGAACCGCCGCTGCGGGATCGAGTAGACTTCCACCCGGTCCGCGTTGGTGTTGGGAAGGTAGATGCGGCCCCGCGGTTCGTCGAGCGTCAGGTCCGAGGCGCCACCCACGATGGGCACCACGGTTCCGAAGCTGGCTCCGTAAATCGATGAAAAGAAGGCGAGTACGCCTGCGAAACGTCCTACGGCGCGCATGAGTTCACTATTTTAACCCTTCCCGCCGCCTGGAGTTGCTGCCAACGCCTCGCGTGCGCGTTCGAAAACCGCCCGCAGCATGGGCGCGGTGAGTCTCCCCGTGGACGTGTTTTGCTGGCTGGGATGGTAGCACCCGATCAGGAGCCGCCCGTCCGGCAGCGGATTCTCCGCGCCATGGCCGAAGGCGAACGCTGCCCGCCGCAGTCCCGAGGCGGCGAGGAAATTGTCGAAACCGAGGCGCCCCAGCGCGACCACCACGCGCACCGCCGTCAGCAGTTCCAGTTCGCGGACCAGATAAGGCCGGCACGCCGCGATCTCTTCCGGCAGTGGCTTGTTGTCCGGCGGCGCGCACCGCACCGGGGCGGTTATGTAGCAATCGGTCAGTCTGAGTCCGTCGTCCGCCGACACGCTGGCCGGTTGCGAAGCGAACCCGGTCTCGTGCAGGGCGCGATAGAGAAAGTCGCCCGACTTGTCGCCGGTGAACATCCGGCCCGTGCGATTCGCCCCGTGCGCGCCTGGCGCCAATCCCACCAGCAGCAGCCGCGCGGCCGGATCGCCGAACGACGGCACCGGCTTGCCCCAGTACTCCTGTTCCCGATACGCGCGCCGTTTGGTTCGCGCCACTTCCTCGCGCCAGTCGCGCAGGCGGGGACATTGGCCGCAGCGCACGATGCGATCTTGAAGCACGACGAGCGGATGCATTGCGCCTTCGACGAGAGTACCATCAAGAGGAACCCTGAACCTGGAGGTCCATCCCAAATGAAACGACGCGAATTCGTTGCCGCGGCGGCAGCCGCTCCCCTGATGGCCGGCGCGGCCAACGGCAAGTTGGCGATTCTCGGTGGCGAACCCGTCCGCAAGGCCGCGTTCCCGTCCTGGCCGGTGATCGACAAGACCGAAGAGGAAGGCCTGATGACGGTGCTCCGGTCCAAGAAGTGGAACCGGCTGAACGGCAACGCGGTCGCCAATTGGGAGAAGGACTACGCCAATCTCCTCGGCGCCAAGCACGTGCTCGCCACGGCGAACGGAACCAGCGCGCTGTTCACGGCGTTGAACGCGGCGGGCGTCGGACCCGGCGACGAAGTGCTCGTCCCGCCCTACACCTTCGTCGCCACCATCAACGTGGTACTGCTCAACTACGCGCTCCCCGTCTTTGTCGACTCCGACCTCGAGTCCTTCCAGATGGATGCGCGCAAAGTGGCCGGGCGCGTCACCGATCGTACGGCGGCGATTGTTCCGGTCCACATGGCGGGCGGCCCGGTGGATCTAGACACCATCCTCGAAGTGGGCAGGTCCAAGCGCGTGCCGGTGATCGAGGACGCCTGCCAGGCGCATCTCGGCGAATGGCGCGGACGCAAGGTAGGCACGTTGGGCCAGGCGGGCTGCTTCAGCTTCCAGGCGTCGAAGAACCTGAACTCGGGCGAAGGCGGCGCGGTGGTGACCAACGACACGGCGTTTTACGAACGGTCGCACTCGTTCCACAACAACGGCCGCGCGTTCCGCACCAAGGGCGACGGATTCTCCTACTACTCGGGCGGTGCGAACCTGCGGCTCACCGAGTTCCAGGGCGCGTTGCTCAGCGCCCAGATGGCGCGCGTGGAGGCGCAAGCCAAGCTTCGCGACGACAACGCGAAGTATCTGACGAGCATGCTGTCGAAGATCCCCGGCATCCACCCGGTGAAGAACTACGAGGGCTGCACGCGTAGCGCGTGGCACCTCTACATGCTCCGGTTCGACAGCCAGGGGTTCGCGGGCGTTTCGCGCGACCGGTTCCTGAAGGCGCTGTCGGCCGAGGGGATCAAGGCTTCCAGCGGCTACAGTCCGCTCAACAAGGAGCCGTTCCTCGCGAACGCGCTGGCGTCGAAGGGCTATAAGAGGATCTACCCGGAGAAGCTCCTGCGCGAATGGAAGGAGCGCAACGAGTGTCCGGTGAACGACAAGCTGTGCGACCAGGGCGTCTGGTTCACGCAGAACACGCTGTTGGCGGGGCGGAGCGACATGGAGCAGATCGCCGAGGCGATCGCCAAGGTCCAACGCGGCGCGGGCGATCTGCGCAAGGTCTGACCGGCCGCGTCAGGGCCCGGGTTCGGGACTGGCGCAGAACGTCAGGCTTGCCGTTTTGAAGTTGTGAAGGGGAGGGCTATTGATTCCGCGGTCCAGGGTGACGCGCGCGTTGTCGCGTTGCTGCGTGCATGGTCCGATGGCGGCCGGAACCGGCGGCATCGTGAACCGGACTTCGTAGATTCCCACCTCGCCCGGTTTCAGGAACACCGCGGCCGGCGACCGGCGGTCAGCGGTTGAGGTGGTAACGCCGGGCTCGAGCGTGAAGTGGGGAGCGGCGAAGTCGACGTACACGCGGACGTCGGGAAGGTCGCCGGTCAGCGAAACCGGCTCTTCCGGTCCGGGTATTCCCAGATTCCCAGCGTCGCTCCCCAGTCCGATACCCGTTACGTGGAAGGCTAATAGCTCGCCGGCGCGGGCTCGATTCGGCCAATGGAGCCCCCCTCCGAAGCGCTGCGGTGGATCCGCCACCCGCACGACTCCGAGGAACTCCGGCGCCCAGATCCGCGGCAGGACCTTCCACGACGTCGTGTACGCCAGAACCGGTTTGCTCTCCACCCCGTCCACCGCGACGGTAATCTCAGACAGCGCGGTGGGCGAAAAGATGCTCGCTGACCACAGGGGCGCGTCGAACGGAAACTGCGTTCGGACGATCAGTGTATCGCAACTGTTCACGAACGTTCCGGAGTTCGGCGCCGGCTGATAGAAGCAAGAGTACGGCGGGTTGGCGGAGAACACGCCGGTGACCTCACCCACGGGCAGGTCCCGCACCTTATCTTCGATGCGCGCGCTCACACGGCATCCCGCCAACTCGGTGGGCCAGGGTTCTCCGGCCGGCGGCCGGATCCTCTTGATGGGAACATCTGTGTCGCCCAAGCGCTCGAGGAATCGGGCGCGGCTCGCTTCCGGCGTCCTTACCGCGATGTCGAGCACCTCTCCTCGTCCGATCTCCGCGCTACCGTCCAGTTGGAACGCGGAGGCGGAGGATGCTGACCTCCTGGCCGGCGCAACAAACACAAGTGAGCAGCGCCACATGCTTGGACATCGTCATGGTGGCCCAGTTGATTCGCTTCAACGAAATCACGGTTTTCTTACCGCAGCGACGGGAGCAGCGCCTTCAATCCGTCCAGGTTGAGCCGCAGCGCCTCCTCCGCGTCGATCTCCGCGCGATGCCCGAGTATCCCGATCGGGCCGCGGTAGCCGCTGGCGATCACCGTCCGCAGCATCTCCTTCTCGCGATCGCCCTGGCCCACCGGCAGGATCTTCTGTCCGGTCCGCATGCCGTTGATGTTCACCGCCATCAGATACGGCAGCATCGTCTTCATCAGCGCCGGGAACGCGTCCATGTGGTCGTGCCCGTGGTGGAAGTTGTACACGATCCCCACGTTGCTCGCGCCGGCCTTCTTGATGATTTCCACCTGGTTGGCCGGCTCGCCATACCAACCGCCGTGGTTGTACAGACCCACCGAACCGCCGCTCTCCTTCGCCAGCGCCGCCACGCGACGCACCGCCGCCGCCGCGATCTCCACCTTTTCCGCATGCGGCAGTTGGTCGAAGCCCTTGTCGAAGCCGAGCGACAGCCAGAGCTGCGTCTTCAAGCCGCGCCGCTTCAGCAACTCCAGGATGACCGGGAGCTTGCTCGCCTTGGCGGGATCGGCGGGATAAGGCGTCCAGAACGCGTCGAGCGAGATGCCGTGTTTGCGCAGTGCGTCGACCTCGGCGTCGAATGTGGGGATGTCCTTGTCGCGCCAGTCGTAGGCGAACCGCTTGAAGCCGAGCCGCGCGAGCATCGCCGCGCGCTCTTCCGGTCCGCGCATTTTGGCGTCGAACGGCACAATGCACCAGGCGATGAGGTTGTCCTTGCCGAACAGGTGTTTGGGGCCAGGACCGGCGGCGAACGCCGTGGCCAATATCGCGAAGGCGGCGAGGGATCTCATGAACCGCCAGTGTACTACCGCGCGAGCGACGCCGAGATCAACTCCTCATCGTTGCGCGCGAAAATGTGACGGCCGGCGTAGGCCGGGTGCGACCAGTTCACCGCGCCCTCGGACCGGCGGCCGATCCCCTGCGTCGTGGTCGGCTTGATCAGCTTGGTCCGCGAGATCTCGCGGTATCCCTCCGGCGTCAGCTTGCACACGATCAGATCGCCGCGATCGTTGTTGAGAAAGTAGCGATCGCCGTGCTTCACCAGGAAGCCCGTCGCCCAGCGAGCCTTCTCCCCCGTCGCGTCCAGCGTCTCCCACACACGCTCTCCGGTGCGCAGGTTCAGGCAGCGCAACTGGCCGTAGCTGCAGATCCCGTAGATGTAGTCTCCGTCGATCGCCGGCGTGTTGATCAACGCGTGCAGCCCGTCGGTCTGGATCTCGCTTTCACTCTTGCCCTTCCACACCAGGGCCGCGGCGGCTTTGTCCGCCGCCAGTTCGAGCAGCATCGGACCTGTATAGAAGGATGACGTGAACAGGTAGCGCCCGCTCACCACCGGAGTGGCCACGGCGAGCCCCATGTGCGCGCGGAACGGCTGCTGCCACAGGATCTCGCCGTTGCCCGGATCGAGCGCCGAGACCGCGCTGGCGTGCCACACGATCAACTGCCTCCGCCCGCCCGCGTCCACCAGAATGGGCGCCGAATACCCGGGTTCGCTCGTCGATTCGAGCGCGCGCCAGACTTCCTTGCCGCTGGCCTTGTCGAACGCCACCACCTTTGCCGAGCCCTCGCCACTCACCACCGCGATCAACAGCGGACCCGCCACGATGGGCGCGGACGTCATTCCCCAGCCCGGGACCAGCGCCTTGTACTCCACCACGAAGTCGTGCGACCAGAGCTCGGCTCCATCGCGCACCGCAAGCGCCTTCAGCATGCCCTTGGCGCCGAGCACGAACACGCGCTCTCCGTCGACCGTGGGCGTGGCGCGCGGGCCGATTCCGTAGGCGAGCCCCGCGTAGTTCACAGTCCACTCGCGCGCCCACAGCGGGCGTCCCGTCTTCTCGTCGAAGGCGATTGCGCGTTCCTTGCCCTTGTTGACCCCTTCGCGTTCGAAGTCGGTGAGGAACACGCGGCCCGCGGAGACGGAAGGTCCGCTGTAGCCGGCTTTGACGGGGGCTCGCCAACGCACGCGCAGGCCGTTTTCCGGAAACCGGTCGAGGATGCCATCCTCGGTCCAGACTCCGGCCCGGCCGGCGCCGCGCCATTCGGGCCAATCGGCGGCGAACGCGGAAAGCGCGAGAAAGGGAAGCAGGCGTCTCATGGGCGACCTCAGAATAACATCTCCGCGTGCGCTTTTCCGCGAACGAAAAGCCCCCGCCGATGCACATATCATCGACACATGAGCGACGGCGAACTGGTGGATCGAGTCCGGCGGGGCGAGGGAGCGGCGGCGGGCGAGCTCTTCTCCCGGTACTGGCGGGCGGCGCGAGCGGCGGCGTTCGGCGCGACCGGCGAGTGGGCGTCGGCCGAGGATGCCGCGTCGGAGGGCTTTCGCCAAGCCCTGGTCCGCATCGGCTCGCTCGAGGATCCGGACCGGTTCGCGCCCTGGCTGCGGAGGATTGTGATCCGCAAGGCTCGAGACGGCGCGCGCCAGCGGCGTTTGCTCGCCGCGGAGTCCGGCGAAATCCTGCCCGATCCCGAACGGCCCGGCGAAGCGCTCGAGCGCCGGCAGTTGGCGGCAGTGATCCATGAGGCGGCGCGCCGCCTGCCCGAACCGTTGCGCGAGACGATGGCGTTGCACTATTTCGAAGGCTATGAGCCGCCCGAAGCCGCGCGTTTTCTGGGTATCCCCGCCGGTACGTTGCGGCGCCGCTTGCACGACGGCCGCCAACGGCTTCGCGTGGCCGTGGAAGAAATTCTAGACAGGAGCAAACCGATGAACGACGACCAACAACAACGGACGGAGAAGCTCCGCGCGATGATCGCGGAGGGAGACATTTACCAGGCCACGCGGGAGGCCTTTGCGCTTCGCGCGCGGCCGGGAGCATTCACCGGACTGTTGCCGGGCGGCCTTGACGCCGTACGCCAGCTCGCGCGGGAAGTTCCGCCATTAGAGGAAGGTCCCGTGCTGGCCGCCATTCGAAAGGCGCTGCCGGAGTTTGAGGAGTGGCAGCCCGGTTGGGATCAGACCAAGGTCCGCCCCGGAGCCTACATTCGGGTGTCACGCGCACTGGTTCATCGGACCGCGGATGGGCGCGTGCGGAGCGCCGCCGAACTGGTGCGCGACTGCCCCGATGAGCAGGCGTTTCAGGCGGCGAGCGGGGGCTTGGAGCTGACCGCCGCCGCCGACCTGATCTGGACGGCCCCGGCCGTGGACCTTCGCGCGGTGCAGGCGCTGCTCGAGCGGCTGGCCGTCCGGATCCTGCCCGCCGCCGAGGCCCGCTTCTCCCACTACGACGAGCCTCGCTATCGCGCCGCGCTGCAGCTTCACTTCGCGGACGCGCCTTTCCGCGCGGCGGCAGGCGGAGTTCTGGCGGGTGGCGATGCCGCGCACGTGCGTATCTTCTCGGATCGGTGGGCGCCCGCGTAGAAGGCCGCCGGTCCCACGGTATACTGAATGGAACACTTGAATTCCGCTTCCCTTCAGGAGACGTTTCTTCCATGCTCGATCTGTTCCGCTCCCGCGACACCACCATGCGGTATGTCCTCATCGTGTTGCTGTCGCTCGTGGCGCTCTCGATGGTGATCACCTTGATCCCGACCTTCGGCTCCGGCATGATGTCGAGCGGCCGCCAGGACGAAGTCATCGCCGACGTGTGCGGCGATCAGGTGACCAGGCGCATGGTGGCCCAGGTGATCCAGCAGCAAATGCGCGACCGGCAATTCGCTCCCGCGATGGCGGAGTTCATGATTCCCCAGATCGTCAATCAGTTCGTGGGTGAACTGGCGACGTCTTGCGCCGCCCGCGAGTTAAAACTCTCCGCCTCGGACTCCGAAGCCGCGCAGTACATCCAGCGGACCATGCCGATGCTGTTTCAGGACGGCCAGTTCGTTGGCGCCGAGGTCTACCAAAGCTACCTCGCCAACATGAACACCACCATCCCCGAGTTCGAGAAGCGTATCCGGCAGCAGATTTTGCTCGAAAAGCTGCAACGGGTCGCGTTCGACGGGATCGTGGTGACGCCGAAGGAAGTGGAAGCCGAGTTCGCCAAGAAGGGTCAAAAGGCGCGGATCGACGTGATCAAGTACGATGCGCAGGACTACAAGAAGGGCATCAATCCCACGCGCGCCGATCTTGAAAAGTACCTGAAGGAAAGCCAGGCGCAGTTCCAGGTTCCGGCCAAGAACACTGTCGCCCTGATTGTGGTGGATGCCGACAAGCTGGGTGAGAACATCCCCGTCTCCGAGGCGCAAGTCAACCAGCTCTACGACCAGAACAAGGAGCGCTACCGCCAGGAAGAGAAAGTGCGCGCCAGCCACATCCTCATCAAGGCGCAGGAGACTGCCTCCAAGGAGGACAAGGCCAAGGCGAAAGCCAAGGCCGAGGAGGTCCTGGCCAAGCTGAAAGCCGGCGCCGACTTCGCCGACATGGCCAAGAAGAACTCCGAGGACTCGAGCAACGCCTCCAAAGGCGGCGACCTCGACTGGTTCGAGCGCAACCGGATGGTCAAACCCTTCGAGGACGCGGCCTACAAGCTCAAACAGGGCGAGTTGAGCGGCTTGGTGGAGACGGTCTTCGGCTACCACATCATCAAGTCCACCGGAAAGCAGGAAGCGCGCATCAAGCCGTTGGCCGAGGTGAAAGACGAACTCGTCTCCGATTTCCGCAAGCAGCAACTGTTCGACAGAATGCCGGGCCTCGCCGATCAGGCCCAAGCCGAACTGGCGAGGGCGCCGGGTCAGGCGCAGGCGATCGCCGCCAAGCTCGGGCTCGTGTACGCCAAGGCCGAAAAGCTCGCGCCGGGCGATCCGTACCCGGTGGTGGGTTCGAGTTCCGAACTGGGCGCGGCGATCGCCAGTCTGCAAAAGGGCGGCGTGACTCCGGTGGTCCAGACCAGCGACAACAAACTGATCGCGGCGGTGCTCGAGGATGTGCTCCCGGCGCGGCCGGCCGAATTGGCCGACGTCGAGGCCAAGGTGCGGGACGGTTACATCGCCAAGGCCGCGACCCAGGCGGCGGACCAGGCGGCCAAGACGTTCGAGGCGCGCTTGCAGGCCAATGGCGGCGATTTCCGCAAAACGGCGGCGGAGTTGAACCTCAAGGTGATCGACTCGGGCGATTTCGAGCGCGGCGGCCAGATCAAGGATGTCGGCCCGGCCGGTTACTTCGGCGAGCAGCCCTTCATCAATCCGGTGGGAACCAACGTGGCGATTTTCCGTGTCGGTCCGATGCCATACTCCTGGCGGATCGCCTCGCGCACGCAGGCCGACATGTCGAAGCTCGAGGCCGAGCGCGAACTGCTGGTCGGCTCGCTGCGGGAAAAGAAGCTCCGCGAACGGCGCGAGATGTTCGAGGAAGGCGTCGTTTCGCACCTGAAGAGCAGCGGCAAGATCACGGTGAAGGAAGACCAGATCAAGCGCCTGGCGCAGAGCTATCAGAACCGGGGCTAGTTTCCACCCCGTGATTCACACTCTCCGCGACTGGCTCTCGATCCTCGTCACTCCCGACCGGCTCATCGCCCTGCTGACCACCGTCTTCAGCGGCTGGTGGGGATATGTGTTGCTGGCGGGAATCGTATTCGCCGAAACCGGCCTGCTCGCCGGCTTCTTCCTACCCGGCGATTCGCTGCTGTTCACTGTCGGCGTGGTGGCCGGAGCGGGTCAACTCAACATCGTGCTGATCAACGTGGTGCTGATCGCCGCCGCGGTGATCGGCGACGCCGTCGGCTTCCACCTGGGCCGCGCGGCCGGCCCCGCCATCTTCAACCGGCCCGATTCGCGTCTGTTCCATCGCGACCACGTCCGGCGCACCGAGGAGTTCTACGCCAAGCACGGTCCCAAGACGATCGTGCTGGCGCGATTCGTGCCGATTATCCGGACGTTCGCTCCCTTCGTGGCGGGCGTGGCTAAGATGGACTACAGCCGGTTCGTCACCTATAACATCGCCGGCGGGATCGGTTGGGTGACGCTGCTGACCGGGCTCGGCTACTTCATCGGCGGCCACCCCTTCGTACGGGCCCACTTCGAAAAGGTCGTGCTCGGCATCGTTTTCATTTCGTTGATTCCGGTGATCTCGGAACTGCTGAAGTCGCGCAAGAAGTAGCCCGTCGTTCGCGAAACCGGATTCGGTGGGGTCATGTTCTACACGATTCGGAAGAAGCGCCACGCCGTTGCCTCGCAAGTTCGTGATTCGCCATGGCGGCGGTTTGGCGCCAGGGTTGCAACGGAGTTCTTCGGGTTCGTGTAGGATAGAGCTAGCCGCCGGGGGAATCCCTGTCCTTGCTCGAGTGGGTCAGTAGTGAAAGATCTAGAAAATCAGCTCGTTAGCGCGCTGCTGGTGGTCCTCACCGCGGCCGGGCTGATCTGCGCCGGCATCAATTTCCAGAAGCAGCGCTCGTTCCAACTCGCCGAGGATGGCGTTACCTGGGTGGACCGTTTCGATCCGGCCAGGAAGCCGGTCGTGATGGCGCTGGTCGTCGACCCGGGCAGCGGCGCCGCGAAAGCCGGCATCCGCGAGGGCGACGTGCTGCTTCGGATCAACGGCGCGGCAATTGGGGCCTCGATCGACGCCACCAAGGTCATCGCCCGCATCACGGCATGGGGCAGCGCCGACTACGTGATCCGGCGCGATGGCGTCGAGGTGCCGACCAAGGTGATCGTGTCGGAACGGGCGGCCGAGGCGTCACGGTTCTATCAATACCTGATCGGCCTCGCCTATATCGCGATCGGGTTATTCGTCTACTTCCGGCGCGCCGGCGCGCCGCGCGCGGTCCACTTCTATTGCCTGTGCCTGGCGAGCTTCGTGTTGTCCACGTTCCATTACACCGGGCGGCTGAACAACTTCGACAAGGTGATGTATTGGGGCAACGTGGTGGCGGGCGCGCTCGCGCCGACGCTGTTTCTGCACTTCTGTCTGTCGTTCCCCGAGCCGCGGCCGTGGCTCCGGCGGCGCGGGATGGCGGCCCTGCTTTATGTTCCAGCGGCGCTGCTGGTGCTGGTCTACATCGCATCCGCTTCCACGGTCTTGCGCGTCGCGATTCCGATTCTCGAATTGCGTTGGCTGCTGGACCGCGTGTGGATGGCTTTCCTCAGCGCGCTGTACCTGCTGGGTGCGCTCGCCTCGACGCTCGAGGCGCGGCGGCAGGACGATCCCATTATGCGGCAGCAGTTGAAGTGGTTGCGCAACGGCGCGGTGGCCGGCGTCCTCCCGTTCACGCTTTTCTACACGATTCCCTACGCGATGGGCGCGGTGCCCGATTCCTACATGAATCTGGCCGTGTTCTCGCTTCTGTTGATCCCCGTCACGTGGGCGTACGCGATCCTGCGCTACCGGCTGATGGACGTCGACGTGATCTTCCAGCAGGGCTTCGTCTACACGCTGGCGACCCTGGCGGTGCTCGGCATCTTCTACGCGCTGATCCTGTCGGTCCGGCCGGTGGAGGACATCGATCCCGGTGCGATGGTGATCCTCATCGTGATCGCCGCGTTCGTGTTCCAGCCGATCCGCAACTGGTTCCAGGAAGTGCTCGACCGCTACCTGTTCTACAAGGACCGCTACGACTACCGCCGTACGTTAGTCGAATTCGCGCGCGAGTTGAGTTCGGAGACCGATCTCGAGAAGATGCTCTCGAGCGTCGCCGACCGCATCCGCCGTACGCTGTACATCCCCAACGTAGCGGTGTTCCTGGGAACCGAGAGCGGCGACGGGTATCGTCTGGCGCTGGCGTCGCCGGAAGCGCGGGCCGGACGCGAGGACGTGCTCGACCTGAGTTTTCTGCCGGCCCACGCCTCCGAGCCGATCTTCTTCGAGCGGACCCGTTCGGCGCTCGACGTGGTGTCGGCGCACTGGACCGATTCGGTGCGCGATTCGGTCGCCAAGCTCGACCTCACCTACTACGTTCCCTGTCACTCGCGCGGCCGCACGGTCGCCTATCTCGGCTTGGGCCGCACCGACAAGGGCGACTTCCTGTCGAGCGAGGATCTCGAACTGCTGGTGACGCTGTCGGGCTACGTGGCGATCGCGATCGAGAACGCCCGCCTCTACCGGTCGCTCGAGAGGAAGGCGGCCGAGTACGAACGGCTGAAGGAGTTCAGCGAGAACATCGTCGAGTCGATCAACGTCGGCATCGTCGCGGCCGATCTCGACGATCGCGTGGAGAGCTGGAATTCGCAGATGGAGGCTCTCACCGGCATCGGGCGCCAGCAGGCGGCCGGGCAGCGGCTGGCGGATCTGTTCCCGCTGCGGCTGGTGGCCGATCTCGTGGAGATACGCTTCGAAACCGGGATTCACCAGATCTACAAGTTCCCCCTCCAGGCGCGTCCGGCGGCGGTCAACGGGCACGGCCACAACGGGAACGGCGCCGTTCGTCCGCGTCCGGAGGCGGCTCGCGAGACCGTCGTCAATATCGCCGTGGCGCCGCTGGTCACGCGCGATCAGGAGCGCATCGGCCGGCTGATTATCTTCGACGACGTCACCGAGCGCGCCAACCTCGAACAGAAGCTGGTGCAGGCCGACAAGCTGAGTTCGATCGGCCTGCTCGCCGCCGGCGTCGCCCATGAGGTGAA
>SXGT01115653.1_pt1 | contig 20049 bp, 11 predicted proteins | sample 3176221 | NCBI WGS metagenome assembly SXGT01 (sample SAMN11356862, study PRJNA531348) | freshwater metagenome | isolation source: freshwater sample F1-120 | place: China: Fuxian Lake, Yuxi | collected 2017-12-25
CGCCTATGTCTTGCTTAGAAACACCTTTTGCGCCTGACTGCGCTCATCATGCGGCGCGTGATGGCTACACTGTCGGCGGCTGCCGGGTGATTGAAGTTAACGCCATCGATGAACTCGCCGGCTATCGGTTGGCTTGGGACGCTCTGGTTGCACAGTCGCCGCACTCCAACTACTTCCAGACGCTCGATTGGCTGGCCTCGTACTTTCGTCATCAAGGACGCGATTGCCGGCTGCGAGCTCTGGTCGTTCAATCGTGCGGGAAGACCATCGGATTTCTGCCGCTGGTCGTTCGGACCGAGGCAACCAAGGTCGGCCCGCTCCGCGTGTTGACGTATCCCCTGCACGACTGGGGCACTTTTTACGGGCCGATCGGCCCGAACACCACGGCCACCCTGCTCGCGGGGTTCGGTCATCTTCGGCGCGCGGCACGCGATTGGGACGTGCTGGAATTACGCTGGATTGACGAAGACCTGGTGGACCGCGGCCGCACGGCACGCGCGCTCCAGGCCAAGGGACTGTCGGCATATCGATCCGCATGGTCCACCACGGCAATCATCGATATGGAGACATCCGGCGGGTGGGACGCGTATTGGGCCAGTCGCACAACCAAGTGGCGGACCAATGTTCGCCGCAACGAACGGCGGTTAGCCGAACTGGGAGCGGTGCGGCATGTGCGCTATCGTCCGCTGGGGTCCAGGTACGGCGACGACGATCCACGCTGGGATCTCTACGAGACCTGCGAATACGTGTCGCTGCAGAGCTGGCAAGGCGCTTCGAACACCGGCACCACGATCACGCATCAGACCGTCCGAGAATTTTTGCGAGACGCCCACGAGACGGCCGCCCGCACCGGCGGTGTCGATCTGAATCTGCTCTACGTGAACGATCTGCCGGTCGCCTTTAACTACGGCTACCATTACCAAGGCCACCTCTTTGGCCTGCGGATGGGCTTCGATCGCTCGAGAGGTGCGGACGGCGCCGGCTCGGTCTTGTTGTGCCGGATGATTCAGGACAGCTTTGCTCGCGGCGATCGCCAGTTTGATCTGGGCGCCGACTATCTCGACTGTAAACGGCCGTGGCGGACGCGTCTTGCCACCAGCTACCGCTACAGCCACTACCCAGCCGGCATCTCGCGCGCTCAAATCATTCATGCCAAGCGCTGGATGACGAGACTATTCATCCACGACGATCGTGGTGCCGCGGCGGCGACGGCGGCGGAGCAGGCGGCGGTTGCCCGTCATGTTACCTAGCACGTTGCCGTCCTGCGCCTCGGTGACGAGTCGCCCGTTGAGCAGGCGATAAAAGAACAGCAGTACAAAGGCGCCGCCGGTGGCCACGCCAAAGCCTGCGATACTGATGGGCTGCACCTTTTGGCCGCCGGTGAAATACATCAAGATTCCGCCTCCGATGACCGCGCCGCCAACGCCCATCAGCAGGGTTGCTACCGCGCCACCAGGATCGCGGCCCGGCATGATCCCCTTGGCGGCAAGGCCCGAGAGTGTGCCGAAGCCAATCCAGGTGAGGAACTCGTTGGCCAGAACTTGGGCCTGAGCGGCGATATCAACGTCGGGCATCATGGTCGGCTCGCGCGATGAGGTAGGACGGATTTTCAATCGGTCCCGCAGCAAACATGAAGGACAAATTGGAATTCTGTCCTACGAAGAGCGCTATCCTTACCATCGGCCTGCGCGGCAGATTCCCTTCAGCCGCGGACGTCCAAGGTGCGTTTGCCCCAATCGGCTGCTCCTTGAACGTCCACGGCTTCCAGGCGCCGTCCCCCCACCCCTCGTGTCCAGTTTCCCTGACTTGCCCCATCAAGGAAGACCGCCGCCTGCTGTCGGGCGGAACACGAGCGGTCAGCGTAACTTGGCCGCGCTCAGTAGCAATGCTGTCTTTGATAGCAATGGTTACCGGCGCGTGGAGTGCATGCGGAATGCATGATGAAGGAACGTGCTTGATCCTTATCATGACATCCGTCATTTCTCATCTTTGATCTTTCTATCGTCGCACGGGGGACAACCCCGCCGAGACCGCCCGTTGCTGGGCAGCTTGTTCTTCGGCATAGGTCTTCATTGCCGCCGCTTCGCGCGAAAGCTTGAATTCAGGGCCAGGCGGGAAGTATTGGACGTCGTCCTGCAAGTAGAACCCGCTGGGCAGCGTCTGACCGCCGATATCCACCTGGCAACCGGTGGCGGGCCCTACGGCGGCAGCCGCCAACAGCAGCAGGCTGCGCCAAGGCGTCTTGCGCACGTTTGATTCCATGGGATCCTCCGTGATCCAGACAAAAAACGGCGGGCGCCACCCCAAAGGCACCCAGCCGCTCAACAAAACAACGGCATTCAACCCAATCTCGAGAGCGACACCGCTGAGGTGATTCCCCTATAATGAGCACATCCGTTATCGTCCGCTGAGCTGGCAAACTTTGCCAATTTCCTCGGGGCTGCCCGAATGGGCGGGGCGGCTGCTCAAGGCCGAGGCGAGCCGATCGCTGATAGCAGCCCGAGGAAAACTTCGCCACATGCACTTCCCGTGGATATGATGAAGGAGTGTCCAGCCGGCGGAAACATGCGTTGGCCAGCCCTGTTAAAGACTCTCGAATGCTTCGATCCCGGCAACCACGGTCCCTCGTTCTGTTGGTGCTAGCGGTCGCGGTCTTGCCGGGCACCGCTCGTGGCCAGTCCCGCGAAAGCATTCCCTCGCAGCGTTACTTCAACGCATTCACGCAGGTTTATCAAGGGGATTATCGCAACGCCCTCGATATGTACATCGACGAGGGCAAGAGCGGGATTAAGTCCGGCCAAAACCGCTGGATCGACTCGATCTGCTACCACACGATGACCGGCGAGTGTTATTACCAGATGGGCAATCTGGCCCAGGCGCTCAAGCACTTCAATCAGGCGCTGCAGCTGCCAGTGACGTATAGCGAATGGATGATGCGCGTGCTGTTCCCGCCGGGTATCCAGCCAGCGGCTCTGGGCGCGCAGCTCCCCGTGCCTTGGGGCGCCACCCAGCGCGCAAGTCGCATCGGCCAGTTCCGCGACTCTTACCTGATGGGCCAGGGACGGATCAACAACAACGAGGTCGTGCAGAAAGGGGGCGTGGTGCAACCCGCCACGTTGTTTCCCGTCAACGTTCATGAGATTGTTCGGGCGACGTGCCTGGCGATGCGCCGCCGTCGCGAGTTGCTCGGCCCGACGTGCAAGCACGATCCGCTCACGGTGCAAGTGCTCTCCGCACTCTCGAAAAAGCCCGGGCCAACCAACCATTGGTCGCAGGCGTGGATCGAAGTGCAGTTGGGCGCGGCGCAGGCTTCGATGGGCAACGTGCCGCAGGCAGCCAGCATGTTCGAGCACTCGATCCTCGCCGCAGGTGAGTTCGATCATCCGCTGACCAGCACCGCGCTACTGGAGCTGGGTCGGCTGGCGCTCGAAGCGGGCGACTTTCCATCGGCCGGCCGATTGTTCGAGGAAACCACCTACTCAGCCGCCAGCTTTTCCGATCTCGGCATTCTGGAAGAAGCCTTTCGGCTGGGACAGATGAACCATCTTGTGTCGGGCGCCAAGGGCCCTTATCCATTGCTGGCCGGGGCTTTGCAATGGGCCAGGCAGAAAGGTTACCGGCAGCTTCAAGCCTCGCTGGCCACCTTGGCTGCCGAGAACGCAGCCGTGCTTGGCAACACAAAATCCGCCAGCGCTTTGCTAAGCGAGGCCAGTAATGCCATCGGCCGCCGCGACATGGGCCGGGGAGCCATCGGCGCGCGGGCCAACTTCATCGGTGCGCTGATCGCGTTCCAGCAGGGCAATCGCACGGCGGGCGAGCAATTCCTGGCGTCGGTTGGGAAGTATCAGCTGTCGGGCTCATTCTGGCTGTTTCACATCGGCCTGGTCGATCAGGCGGTGATTGGCCGCTCGCTGGATAGCGATCGTATTTCGCTACAACTTTACGACGCGGTGCTCCGCGATCCAACACCCGCCGATTGGGCGTCGAGCCCGATGGAATCGCTCACGGTGCTCACCACGCCCCATCCCCTGCCCTACGAGCATTGGTTTGAAACCGCGACTAAACGTGAGCAGGACCGCGAATTGGCGCTTGAGATTGCCGATCGCTCGCGGCGGCACCGCTTCTTCAGCACGTTACCCATGGGGGGGCGAATGCTTGCGCTGCGCTGGATTCTGGAAGGGCCGGAAGAGCTGCTCGACAATCAGCAGACGCTCCAGCGACAAGATCTGCTGGCCCGGTTCCCCCAATACGACGCGCTGTCGCAGAGAGTCAAAAAGTTGCACGCCGAACTGTCGCAGTTGCCAGCGGCGGCCGAGGCGGACGCCGACCAGAAGAAACAATCCGCATTGCTCGAGCAGCTTGGCGTCAGCGGCGCCGCGCAAGAGCTGATGCTACGCGAGATCGCCGTTCGCCGCGAACCGGCCGACATGGTCTTTCCGCCGCTGCGCCGCACCAAGGACATCCAACGCGGGCTGCCTCCCGGCCGGTTGTTGCTGGTGTTCTACAGCACGACTCGTGGCACGTATGGTTTTCTGTTCAGCAAGGAGAAATACGCATCCTGGCCCATTCATGGCATGCAACTAATCCGCAAGCAGCTGCCCCTGGTGCTGCGCGACATGGGCAACTTCGAGCAGAACTATCAACTTGGGCAAGCGGAGATTTCCGGCGACGATTGGAAGAAGAACGCTGCCCGGCTGCGCGACCTGATCTTCGACAAATCAACCGTGGATTTGGGGGCGAAATTTGACGAGCTGGTGATCGTACCCGACGGCCTGCTGTGGTATGTGCCCTGGGAATCACTGCCGGTGGGCCAGGATGGCGCGCCGCTGCTTTCGCGCACCAAAATCCGTTATGCTCCGACCGTCGGGCTGTCGGTGCCCTATTCGTCGAAGCCGCTGGCGACGCGCAACGTCGGCGTGGTGGTGGGCAAGCTGTTACCGCAGGACCAGCCAGAGGTTGGGCAAGCCGCCTTCGAAAAGTTTGCCAAGGCCGTGCCGGGTGCGATTGCACTGGCTGAGCATCCGCCTGCCGCAACCGCTCTCTATCGGCGACTCTTCGACGAGTTGGTGGTGCTCGACGACATCGAACCCACGGCCGGCGCTTATGACTGGTCTCCCGCACAGCTCGACCGAGGCAAGCCGGGAGGAATGCTCGCCGCTTGGAACGCATTGCCATGGGGGGGTCCAGACACGGTCCTGCTGCCCGGCTTTCACTCATTTGCCGAGAGCGGTCTTAAGCCCAGGAAGGGAGTCGCCGATGGCAGCGACCTTTTCCTGCCGATCATGGGCCTGATGTCGAGCGGCGTTCGGATGGCGCTGGTCAGCCGCTGGCGGCCGGGTGGCCAAACCAGCTACGACCTGGTGCGCGAGTTTGTGCAGGAATTACCGCACACGACTCCCGCCGACGCCTGGCAGCGCGCGACCTTGCTGGTGCAAGAGAGCGATCTCGATCCGGAAGTCGAGCCGCGACTCAAACGATTCACCGGCGGCGAAACGCCCAAGGCCGTGCATCCGTTCTTCTGGTCCGGCTACGTGCTGGCCGACATGGGCCCGCCCGGCGAGAAGCCCGAACCCGGCGGCGCGCCTGCTGCGCCGGCCGTCGCGGACGAAGAACCGAAGGACGCCGCGGCAATTGCGGCCGGGAAGAAGGGGGAAAAATAGCGCTTCCCGCTCTTGGTTCATTGCGCCTACAGAACGATTGATGGCAAAGTCCTGTGCCGAGCAGGCAATCGTCCTGATTGCGCCTGGGGAGCAGTCCCTAAGCTGGCGCCGGTGTGGTACGATCTGGAGCATGCGTAAAGGGATCGGCGTCAGTCCGGGAGTCGCGGTGGGCAAGGCCTATTGCATCCAGCAGATTTTCGTGAACCCGGAGACTCGTACGCTCGAGCTGGGTGAAGTGCTTGGCGAGCTTTCGCGCTACGACCAGGCTCGCGAGCAGACGGCGGCCGATCTGCACGCGCTTTATCAGAAGGTGCGCAAGCAGGTGGGTGAGCAGGACGCCGCCATCTTTCAGACGCACGAGCAGATCCTTCGCGACCCGGCCTTTACGGCCAAGATTCGCAATTGGATCGTCGACGAGCATATGTCGGCCGCCATGGCGCTTGACCGCTTGCTCAGGGAATACACCGAATTTTTTTCGCACACCGAAGATGAGTATCTGCGCGAACGCCTGGCCGATGTTCGCGACGTTGTGATCCGCCTGAGCGGGCACTTGAGCGAGATGCTCGAACCGGAAGGGGGCATGCCCCGCGGTGACCTGATTTTGATCGCCGACGAGCTGTTGCCTTCGCAGGTGGTGACGCTGGGCGATCGCACGGTGTCTGGCATTGTCACGCAAGCGGGCAGTGGCACCAGCCATGCGGCGATCCTGGCGCGCAGCCGCGGCATTCCGGCGGTGTCTGGTTTGCGCGGGGTGCTCCGGCACGTGAAGAACGGCGACACGGTCGTGGTCGACGGTCGAGAAGGTTTGGTTGTCGTCAACCCGGACCCCGAGCAGCTCAGCGCTTATCTCAAACTGCAGCGCGAGTTTTTCGATCTCAAGGACGCCCTGGCCGAAAATCGCGATCAACCGGCCGTCAGCGCCGATGGGCAGGAAGTGCAGCTCTTGGCGAATATCAATAGTGTGGCCGACGCGCGAGCGGCAACAGCGATGGGCGCTGTGGGAGTGGGACTGTTTCGCACCGAGTACCTGTTCCTCACGCACCCCGATGTGCCGGACGAAGAAGAACAACTTGCCGCCTATCGCGAGATCATCGCCGAAAGCCCCAATCGGCAAGTTACGATTCGCACGCTGGACTTGGGGGGCGACAAAACGATTCCCTACCTGGGCCACGCGCGCGAGGCCAATCCGTTTTTGGGCTGGCGCTCGATCCGATTGTCATTCGAGCACCCTGAATTCTTCATGAAGCAGATTCGCGCCATCCTGCGCGCCGCCGCAAAAACGAACAGTGAAAAAAGTCGCGTGCGGATGATGTTTCCGATGATCACCACACTCGAGGAGCTTCGCAAAGTGCACACGATGGTCAAGCGCGCCAAAGAGCAGCTCACCGCTGAGGGCAAACCATACGGCAACGTGCAGATCGGCCTGATGCTGGAGGTGCCGGCGGCAGCGGTGTCGATCGATCAGATGCTCAACCTGGTGCACTTCGTTTCAATCGGCTCGAACGATCTGGTCCAATACCTGATGGCGGCGGACCGTGACAATCCCAAGGTCAGCCATCTATGTCAGCCACTCAGTCCGCCCGTACTAAGAGTGCTCCTGAGCGTGATCGAAGCCTGTAATTTCGCGCGCAAACCAGTGACGCTCTGCGGCGAAATGGCCGGAGCGCCGCGGGCAATCGTGCTGCTGTTCGGCATGGGACTGCGCAGCTTCAGCATGAGCCCGGCCTTCATTCCCATCATCAAAGATTTGACCAGCCATCTGACGGTGCGCCGCGCCGAACGCGTGTTGCGAAAAGCGCTCTCGCTGAAAACGACGGCGCAAATTCAGGATTTCATGGCCAAGCAAATCGCCGAAATCGCGCCAAACCTGAAAATGCTGGACACGGCGTGAGCATCCAGGTGCAACTGGAATGCATGTAGTTGGCGTTCCAGCTTGCTGCCACCTGCGGCCATGCATGAGACAATCAATACCAACCCCAAGCGCCAGCCAGGAAGGGCATGGCAGTCCTGCCGGACGCTTGGGGTTGGTATCGGATTCGGCCGTCAGTCGTATCGCCGGCTAAAACCGGGGCTCCAATAAACTTCGCTTGACTCATTATCAAAACCGCCCGATAGTGATGGATGGAAGGTCTCTATGCAGTCCGTTACCTCGTCGATCCTGGCGGTTTTGCTCGGCATCCATGCTGTGCTGGGATGCTCGTGGGAGCGTGCGCCGTCACGGCTGGCTGCGGCTGGCTCGTGTTGCCGGGACCGAGATTGCGACGAGCACCAGGGTTCGCCTCAGCAACCGCTGAAGTGCCGTGGCGAGTGTGGCGGTATTTGCAGCTACTTGCCGCCGCAGCGAACGCTCTTCGACGCTTTCGCGCTTGATGTTTCGCTGGCCAGGCAGGTTGAAGCGGCATCGGTTAATTTCATCACCGCGGCAACCACCTTTGCCCCCTTCGGCCAATCGCGCTACGGCCCGCCGCTGCCACTGCATCTGCTGCACCAACGGCTCTTGATCTGAGGCGGCCCTCTGCGGCATCGTCGTGCTCGCGGCACGCCTGGTTTCGTACGGTTGTGCTACTCGTTCCACTATCTTGCTCGGAGACAACTCCATGTCTCAGGCTGCGACATCTACGCCGGCCGCTCCAGTGGCCGCAGATCAGGCCCAAACCACGGCCCCACCATCCAACCGCGGCGCCATTCGCAACGCCTTGCCGTCGGTGATCGTCGTGGTCCTCGGCCTGCTCGCCTTGTGGGGTGTGCGTTCGGGCTGGAGGCTGCCAAAATTCTCCGCGCTCGTGGGCAACGGCGAACCGAGCAAGGAATCATGGTGCGAGGAACATAGTGTTCCCGAGGCGGAGTGCATCGAATGCAACGTGAATCTGGCTCCCTACGGCAAAGACTATGGTTGGTGCAAAGAACACGGAGTGTATCAATGCTCACTCCATCATCCTGAGATCGCACAACTGAAGCAAATTCCCCACGTTACCGAGGCTGACTTGGCGCGGGCCACCCGCGCGCTGGAAGTCATGCCGCGCGCTGAGAACAACAGCCTTTGCAAACTTCATCTTCGACGAATACAGTTCGCATCACCCGAGGCGATCGATAAGGCCGGCGTGGATGTTGCCGTCGTGGAGGAGCAACCGCTCGTTGAGGCGATCACCGCCAATGGCGAAGTCGTGTACGACCGCACGCGCGAGGCGCACCTTGCCAGCCGCGTGCCCGGTGCCGTGTGGCGCGTTTACAAGAAGGTTGGCGATCGCGTGCGATCGGGCGATGTACTGGCCCTCATCGACGGCGCCGAGATTGGCAAATCCAAGTCGGAATTCATGCAAGCCGTCAGCCGTTTGCGGCTCAGCGAAAGCAACATCACCCGTCTCAAGCCACTTGCCACCGACGGCGTGGTCCCCGCGCGCCAATACCGCGAAGCCGAGGCCGGCCTGCAGGACGCTCAAATCCGCTTGCTTGCCGCGCAGCAGGCGCTGGCGAATCTCGGTCTGCCCGTGCAGGCGTCCGACTTCATCGACGACACGACGGACGAGATCGCCGAGCGGATTCAGTTTCTTGGGCTGCCTGAGGAGATCACGGCGACGCTCGACCCAAGCGTTTCCACGACCAACCTTTTCCCGGTCTTCGCGTCGCTCGACGGCGTCGTGGTGGATTGCCACGTGGTGGCGGGCGAAGTGGTCGAGACGAGGACGATGCTTTTTGCGATCGCCGACACGAGCCGCATGTGGCTGACGATCAACGTGCGGCAAGACGACGCCCGTTATGCCATGCCCGGCCGCACGGTGCTGTTCAAGCCCAGCGAGAGCAGTCGCGAAGCGGAACTTCTGGGCACGGTAACCTGGATCAGCACCGCCGCGGATGAGCGGACCCGCACCGTCAAGGTGCGCGTGGAACTGCCCAACGATGACGGCCAACTGCGCGCCAACACGTTCGGCACGGCGCGGATCGTGCTGCGTGAAGAACCGCGGGCCGTCGTGGTGCCCAACGCAGCCGTTCATTGGGACGGTTCCTGCCACGTGGTATTTGTACGTGACAAGCGGTTTTTTGAACCTAAGGCGCCAAAATTCTTTCATGTCCGCACGGTGCGCGTGGGAGCCAAGAGCGGCGATCAGACGGAGATTATCGTCGGGGCGCTTCCCGGCGAAGTCGTCGCCAGCAAGAACAGCGTCGTTCTCGAAGCGCAGTTGCTTCGTAGCAACCTGGGAGCCGGGTGTGGCTGCTGCACCGTGGCGAAACCGAAAAACTGACTTCCTGTTGGTTGATCTCAACTCCTGTCTGACATGCTCAACCGGATCATCGACTTCTCGCTCCATCATCGGACCCTGGTTGTCCTGGGCACGCTGGTGCTGGCGATCGTGGGGGCGGTTTCGCTGCGGTATCTCGATATCGACGCCTTTCCCGACACCACGCCCGTGCAGGTGCAGATCAACACGGTCGCGCCTGCGCTCGGCCCGGAAGAAGTCGAGCAGCGGATCACATTTCCCATCGAACAGGCGATGGGGGGCTTGCCCGATTTGGCGAACATGCGCTCGGTGTCGAAGTTTGGCTTCTCGCAAGTCGTGGTCACATTTGATGATGGCACGCCGATCTATTTCGCCCGGCAACTGATTAACGAAAGGCTGGCCACGGTCGAACTGGCCGAGGGCATCGAGCGGCCAAAGATGGGGCCGGTGGCCACGGGACTTGGCGAAGTCTTCCATTACGTCGTCACCGGCGGCGGCACCGATCCGACCGAGCTGCGCACGATCCACGACTGGGTCATCCGGCCCAAGCTGCGGACCGTGCCCGGCGTGGCCGAAATCAACAGTTGGGGAGGCTACCAGAAGCAGTACCAGGTGCGGATCGATCCCAACCTGCTCATCAAATATGGACTCACGTTCGACGAGGTCGTGCGGGCACTTGAAGAGAACAACCGCAACGTGGGGGGCGGCAACGTCCGCGAGGGGACGCAATCGGTGCTCGTGCACGGCCTGGGCCGCACCACCAATCTCGACGAGATCAAAGGCATTGTCATCAAGGCCATCGACGGTGTGCCCGTGCGCGTCGGCGATGTGGCTGCGGTGGAGATTGGTTCCGAGATTCGCCGCGGCGCAGTCACGGCCGACGGCCGGGGTGAAGTGGTGATGGGCCTGGGCTTCATGTTGATGGGCGAAAACACGCACAACGTCACCTGGGCCATGAAGCGCCGGCTCGATGAAATCAAGGCCACCCTGCCGGCCAATGTAAAAGTCGTCACCGTCTACGATCGCACGGAACTCGTCGATCATGTGATCGAGACCGTGAAGAACAACTTGTTCGAAGGGGGCCTGCTGGTGATCGCGGTGCTGTTCGCCTTCCTGGGCAATCTGCGCGCGGCCCTGATCGTGGCCCTGGCGATTCCGCTGTCGATGCTCTTTGCCTTCTCGGGCATGTTGCGATTCGGCATTTCGGCAAGCCTCTTGAGCCTGGGAGCGATCGACTTCGGCATGATTGTCGATAGCTCGGTGGTGATGGTGGAAAACTGTGTGCGGCATATCGCCCACGGCGATAACCGCCGACGGCCGATGCTTGACGTGATTCGCGACGCCGCCGTGGAAGTCCGCAAGCCCACCCTGTTCGGCGAGCTGATCATCATGATCGTGTACCTGCCGATCCTGACGCTCGAAGGCATCGAAGGCAAACTCTTTAGGCCGATGGCGCTGACGGTGATCTTCGCCCTGATCGGATCGATGATCCTTTCGCTCACGCTGATGCCTGTCCTGGCCAGCATCCTGCTGCCGCGACGGATCGAGGAGCGCGAGCCGATCGTGATGCGGATCGCGCATCGCATTCACGCGCCGATTCTGCGGTTTTCAATGCATCACAAGGCGCTGGTCATGGGCATTGCGGCGTGTGTGTTGTTTGTGGCGTTCGGCATGATTGCGCCGAACCTTGGTTCCGAGTTCGTGCCGCGCCTTTCCGAAGGCGCGATCGCCATCAGTGTCGTGCGGCTGACCGGCACCGATCTCAGTGACTCGATCCAATACAACACACGGATGGAGCAGGCGGTGCTGGCCAAATTCCCCAACGAGGTGGAGCACGTGTGGAGCCGAATCGGCACAGCCGAAATTGCCACCGATCCGATGGGTGTCGAGTTGACCGACATGTTCATCACGCTCAAGCCACGCCGCGAATGGAAACAAGCCCGCACGCAGACGCAGTTGACCGCGCTCATCGAAGAGCACTTGCGCGACTTGCCTGGCCAGCGGTTGGCTTTCTTGCAGCCCATTGAAATGCGGATGAACGAAATGACCTCCGGCATTCGTTCGGATGTGGCGGTGATGCTGTACGGCGACGATCTGGACATTCTTGCCGCCAAGGGCGCCGAGATCGAGGGCCTGCTGCGACGCCTGCAGGGCGCGGCCGACGTGGCGGCCGAGCAAATCACCGGCCAGCCAGTGCTGCAAATCAAGCTCGATCAGGATCAACTCGCCCGATACGGCGTGCCGGCCAGGGTCGTGACCGACATCATCGAGACCATCGGTACCAAACCGGTGGGCGAGGTGATCGAGGGACAACTGCGGTTTCCGCTGGTGGTGCGTTTGCCCGAGGAGTTTCGCGGCGGGGCGGCGGCGATTGGCTCGATCCTGATTCCAACGGCTTCGGGGGAACGCTTGCCGATGGCACGCCTGGCCGAGATTCGCCTGGTGGAAGGCCCTGCCACGATCACACGCGAAGCAGGACAGCGGCGGACCACCGTTTCCGCCAATGTGCGGGGCCGCGACGTGGGCAGCTTCGTGGCTGAGGCACGCCGCATGTTGGACAAGGAGCTGCAATTGCCCCCGGGCCGCTATTTCATCGAGTTCGGCGGCCAGTTTGAGAACCTCGAACGGGCACGCGCGCGGCTGATGATTGTCGTGCCGCTCGCCGCAGCACTCATCTTCGGCTTGCTTTACCTCACCTACAACAACATCGTCGATGCGCTACGCGTCTTCACGGGCGTGCCATTCGGCTGGGTCGGAGGCATCTTCGCACTCTGGTTGCGCGATATGCCATTTTCAATCTCCGCGGCGATCGGTTTTATCGCGCTTTCGGGCGTGGCCGTGCTCGACGATATGATTCTGGTCTCGTACGTGCGGCAGCTTCGGCAGCGGGGCTTGCCGCTCGACCAGGCCGTGATGCAGGCCGCAGTAACGCGATTGCGTCCCGTGCTGATGACTACGTTGGTGGCCGCTCTTGGCTTTCTACCGATGGCATTGAGCACGGGCACGGGTGCCGAAGTGCAGCGGCCGCTGGCCACCGTGGTGATCGGCGGCGTGATCGGTGCAATGATCATGTCACTCTTAGTGCTGCGCGTGCTATACCTGGTGTTCAGCGGTGTCGAGACCATCCACCGCAACGAACCAACTGTGAGAATGTCTCGTAATCAAACGTTGGAAGTCGCTTCCACTTGAACCTTTGCCAATTAGCCCATTTGAAAAAGGAGCCTGCCATGTTAAGTCGAATCACGAATACGTTCACCGCTTACGCATTGATTGGAGTTTGGGCCGTGTTACTAACAGGTTGTAGCAAGCAGGTGCCACCGGCCCCGGTAGAAAACACGCAGGCGAGTGGTCATTCCCACGGTGGCTGGTGGTGCGGCGAGCACGGCGTGCCGGAGGAGGTTTGCGCGCGATGCGATACCTCGCTGGTGGACGATTTCAAGGCGAAGAACGACTGGTGCAACGAACACGAACGGCCCGATTCGCAGTGCTTTGTCTGCCATCCGGAGCTGGAAGCCAGGTTCGCAGCCCAGTACAAAGCCAAGTATGGCAAGCAGCCGCCGAAGCCCAGCGACGAAGGCGAGCACGGCCACGAGCATGAGCATAGCCACGAACATGATGATGACCACAAGCACGATGAAAAGTCGTAGCAATCGCGCCAAAGCAGCAGGCAGGCTGGGTACCCTCTGGGTCATGCCGTCGCAGGCTTGCTCCCTGTTCATGGCATGACGGAATTCGGGAGGGATCGGCCGGATGCGGCGTGGCGTGGCGATACCCGGAAGGTAACCGTTCACGGTCCGGGGACTGGCTCATTTTCCCGGCGAATTCACGAGAGGTGCATCGTTCTGTCAGGAGGTTGTCCAACGTGGTTCCCGGGAAAATGTGCCTGTCTCCCTCTCTTTGCCCGTGAACGGTTACCCCGGAAGTAACGTCGATCGACAAGAACGGCTGCCAGCTTCCACGAATCGCGGGCGTTCGTTTTCCACAAGTGGCAAACGAGCAGGCACCGATAACAACGAGAAGCATTATCAGCAATGGAGGCCGTTATGCAGATTCTTGTTCGAATTCAGAGCGTGGTCATTGCCACCGCTAGCTTGCTGTCGCTGCAGTCACCTGCGCAGGCGGAATCGGTGACCGCCAGTGCTCCAGAGCGAGCCATCAGCGCCGCTGCGGACGAAAACAAGCCCATCTTTGTCATGTTCTACAAGGAACAGAACCGGGACAAAGAGGCTATGGTCGCAACGTTAAAGGCCCACTGGGCCGTCAAGAAACAGCAAGCCGCCTGGACCGCCGTGCGCATCACCGATCCGGCCCAGCGGCGCGTCGCCGAGAAGTTCAAAGTCACCCGCGCGCCGATGCCGTCGCTTGTCGCAATCCATCCTAATGGGGCCGTCACGGGCGTGTTTCCCAAGCAGGTGACACAATCCGACTTAAGCACGTGCATCGTCTCGCCCAAGACGGCCGAGTGCCTGAAGTCGCTGCAAGGTAACCGGATGGTTTTCATTTGCGTCCAGACCGCGCCCGAGCAATCTCTGCCGCCCGGTGTGGAGGATTTCCAGGCCGACCCGCACTTTGCCAGGCGGACAAGCGTCATCACCGTCGCCGTCGATGATCCAAAGGAAGCCAGGTTTCTCGCTGGAATGGACCTCGATCCGGCGACCATCGACAAGCCCGTTACCGTGTTTTTGGCGCCGCCGGGCGCTCACGTGGGCACGTTCGACCCAGCGGCGACGAAGGAACAACTGGCCGAAGGACTGGCCGCGGCCGGTAAGTGCTGCGACGACAAAAATTGCAAGCACAACAAAAAGTCAAAGTAGCTTCGGAAATCCGAATATCGAAATTGGGAATCAGCACGAAATTCGAATATCGGGACTGTTTGGTATTTCGTGCCTTAAATCTGGTTCGACTTTCGCGATTCCGATTTCGGATTTGGAGCACCCTCGTTCGGGCCGATTGACTTACAGGAGACCTCATGTCATTCGCAAGTTTGGTGTGGAAAGAAATCCGCCAGCGACCCACCGCGATGCTGACGGGGTTGATCACGATCACTTTGGGCGTGGCTGCACTCGTGGCGGTGCGCAACATCTCGTTCTTTTCAGAACAAGCGGTGGCACGCGAATTGGAAGCGCTGGGCGCGAATGTCCTCGTGTTGCCGCAGGGCGTTACGCTACAAGACTACTATTCCGCCGATCTGCACGGACAAACGATGCCTGAAGAATTCGTGCAGCAGTTGGCATTCTCCAATTTGGAGGGCGTGCAAAACCTCTCGCCCAAATTGTGCGTGCCCGCGCGAATAAACGATCGCAGCGTGATCCTCACGGGAATTCTGCCGCAGTCGGAATTTCAGACGAAGTCCGCCTGGCAGGCCACGCGTTTGTTCACGAAACACAAAGGCTGCAAACGAGCGTGTTCGACAGGTGATGCCGGTCCCGACAGTTTGGCGAGGCACCGCACCGTTGAGGAGCTGCGCGAGAATGAAACCTTGTTGGGCGCCGACATTGCGGCAGCCACGGGTTTGAAGGCAGGTAGCACCGTGGAACTTTTCGGCGAGAAACTTACGGTGTCCGCCCTGCTGCCGACGACCGGCACGGTGGACGACGGCCGTGTCTTCGCGCATCTGCACACCGTGCAGCAGATGGCCAGGCTCGGCGAAGTGGTCAACGTGATCGAGATCATGGGCTGCTGCGAAGACGTGGCCTCGGGGCTCGTCAAGCAACTGGGCGAACTGCTGCCCGGCACCAAGGTAGTGACGATTGCACAAGTCGTGCAAACGCAAGTCTCAATTAATCGGATGATGCAGAATCTCTCCTGTTTGTTTTTGGTGATTCTGGTTGGCATGGCCGGCGCGAGCATCGCCAATGCCACCGTCTCGAATATCCGTGAGCGGCGACGCGAGATCGGCACGCTGGTGGCGATCGGCGCTACGCCGGGATTCATCAGCCGAATGTTTCTCGCCAGGTCGTGTTTGTTCGGATTCGTCGGTGGCGTGGTGGGCTACATCACCGGCACCGCACTGGCCGTGTCGTTAGGGCCACAATGGGCAGGAGTTGCAGTCGAGCCCTTGCCGATGCTGGGTCTGATCGCGGTGACCGGCTCAACACTCGTGGGCATGGCGGCGGCATGGTGGCCGGCCGCCTCGGCGGCGGGGCTCGACCCTAGTTACTGCTTCAAGGAGATCTAACCCGATGTTCCGCCTGGAAGAAGTCAGCCAAACCTACTTCCGACTGGAAGGGCCGGTCGAAGCACTGCGCTTTGCCACTTTTGAAATCCGCACAGGCGAGTTTATCGCCATTCTGGGTCCAAGCGGCAGCGGCAAGTCAACGCTGCTCACGATCTTGGGGGGCATGCTGACGCCGACAACCGGCAAAGTATGGCTGGAAGGGCGCTCGCTGTACGACTTGAGCTCGGCCGAACGGGCTGAATCGCGGCGGCTCAAAATGGGCTTTGTGTTCCAGACGTTCAATCTGGTGCCGTATCTGTCGGCACTCGAGAACGTGCAAGTGCCGCTGCTTTTGTGTCGACAACCGCGGCAGACGCAACTACTGCGAGCGATGCAACTCTTGGACCAGGTGGGGCTCGCCGACCGTGCCCATCATAAACCCAGCGAACTGAGCACCGGCCAGCAACAACGGGTGGCATTGGCCCGCACGCTTGCGAACGACCCTGCAATCGTTTTCGCCGACGAGCCAACCGGCAACCTCGACCCACAAACTCGCAATAACGTGCTCGAATTTCTCGATAAACTGCATGGCGAAGGCAAAACCATCGTGCTGGTGACGCACGATCATCAGGTCGCCCATCGAGCCGATCGCACGCTTCAGATGGTCGCCGGCAAAATCGAAGAAGCGACGAGTGGCCGATGGAAGGCATCGGCATAAATCCGCAACTCGCAGCGTTTGCCTGAGATTCTGGTCACGCGGAAGACTTTCTTCGCTTGCGCTTCGGGTTGGTAGGGTGCGCTAGCATCCGCACTTTGCGGTCAACTGGCACCGCAATTGCACATCAGCTCCTTGGTCGAGGGTTGCAAGAAAAGATTGCAATGGCATTTACCCGTGTTACAATTATCGACGGAGGGATGTGCAAGAACTGCCTCACAGGACCTCTCTGAAGGTTCCAGTTCATCAGTGTTTAAAGGTGCATTCTTGCACATCCCATTTTATCTGTCGCTGGGGACTCTCCCCCTTGCTCGCCGACTAGATACCAAGGCAGAGGATGTAATACTCGTGCTTTGAATTCGTTTCGGATTTCGCGATTCGAGTTTCGAATTGACACGGGCTAGTTCTGCGCCGTAGCCTTTGCGGCGGTGTTGGCCTTTTCTTTCTGTTCCCTGGCTTTCTTCTTCTCCGCTTCGACGCGCATCTTGTAGCCCTCGGGATCGATCTTCTTCAGCAGCTCATTGTACTGTGCCACCATCTTGGGACCGTTCAACTGGGGGCTCATGAAAATCAGCGCGTTTAACACCTTGGCCGCGTCCTGGGCCTTCTTCGGATCTTTCGATTTTTGCGAATCGATGTACAGGCACAGCGCCGCGTTGTAGTTGACCTCAAAATACTCCGGCGGTTTGACGCGCTGGCTTTGCAGCTTCGAGCGTATATCCACCCATTGCTGCACGGCCCTCTGGAACTTGGATTCGTCCTTTTCGGCCCAGGCCTGCAAGATGCGGCCGCGCTCCATCATGAATTCCAGCACATTCGGATTCGCTTCCAACAGTTTGTCCACTTGTTCTAGCGCCGCCTGGTAATCTCCCTTCGCGCGAACAATGCCGATCAAATCGGAGCGAATCGCCGGAATGGCCTTCGCGGGCACCGCAGGATCGCCTTGGTCGGCCTTATCAAGCAACATCTTATAGAGCGGCTCCGCCAGATCGCGACGACCAAGGTCCCGCGCCGTTCGAGCCATACTGAGCTGCACCTTGACATCGATCTGCTGGCGCGCGAGCAGCTTTTCGATCAGTTGGGAAAGCAGCTCGCCGGTGGTTTTCAGTCGTGCGTCGACCGCATCCTTGGCCGAGAGATCGTTGCCTCCTCGGGCTTCGATCTCAGCGGCGCTAGCCTTCTGCCACTCCAACTGCATGAGCATCATGAAGTTCACCAGAATCCTGTTGAACTGCGGCTGGTCGGGGGCGAATTCCATCAGCGCAAGCGCCGTGTCGGCGGCTTTCTTCGGGTCGCCGGCAGCCATGTAGGCGCGCACCGAGGCCAGAAACGTCCGCAGCACCAGATTGTCCACCTCCGCGGGCTTTTTGGCGATCAGCGGGGTCAGGTGCGGTTCCAGAAGCTCCACGGCCTTTGCGCCATTCCCCATCTCGACATACACCTCCCCGAGCAGTAACTCGCCTTCCGCCAACTGTGTGGGGGGGGGTCGCTGGGCCGTTCGGCGTGTTTCTTACGGAAGAATTCCACCGCCTGCTGCAAGTTGGACTCGGCTTTGGCGGCGCGCTGGGGACCTTTGGCGGGGTCGGCTTTTTCCCCCCCCTGCGTGTACAGCCGCCAGTGCGTTTGTCCCGCCAAGAACAGCCCGTTGCCGTACCGTTGGCTGCGAGGATTAACCTCCTCGAAGACTTTGACGGCTGCTTCGAACTTTCCCTGCACGAGCTGAGCCTGACCCATTGCAATCCGCGCATCATCCGCTTCGGCTTGATCGGGCCATGTTTCGGTGAGGTACGCGGCGATTTTGGTGAGCCGATCGAGCGCTTTGGCTTGCGCGTCGGGATCGCTTCTTGATTGGGCGTAGAGCATCAGCGCGGCTTGTACCGCCAATGCGGCCGCCTGCGGACCGATGGCGCTTTCCTTGTTCTTTGCGATTTCACCACAGGTCTTCAGCACCTCGTCGTACTTTGCCTCGCCAAACCTGGCAAGCGCCCGGCGATAACGAACTTGCTCCAGGGCCCCCCTGATATCCCCAACGAGCTTTTTTTCGTTTGCCTTCTTTGAATCCTGCGCTAACTTGAGAGCCTGCTCGTATTTCGCCTCGGCCTCGTCCCAGTTCCCCCCCTTGGCCGCCTCGTCGGCCAGCGCCGTTGCTTCCGTGGGATTATTTTCGCCAACATCCTTGCCCAGCCGTCGCAGCGTTAAAATCGCCTCATCCTGATGCTCGCTGGGCACCAGTTTCATGTCCTTGAGAATTTTCAGCGCCACGGCTCGCAGCTTGCCCTGTTCTTCCTCAGGCGCCTTTTCCGCGTTCGCGATCAGAACCTTCACATATTCCAGGTTAATGCCCTGGTAGCCATCCATCTTGCGCCAAGGCGCGAACGTCTTGAGCCATTCGGGGGCGGTCTTTGCGAACTCCGCCGTGTTGCCCTTTTTGATTTCGAGCAGGGCCCGAAAGTAAAACACCTGCGCGAAGATGCCTTCCAGTCCGGTTTCGATTTTCAGGTTGGCGTCGACGTTTGCGAGCACCTCCTCGTAGATGTCGGCAGCCAGTTCCAGATCGCCGGCCTCATCCACCGCCTTGCCGTGCCAGGCGTGCGCGGTCAGGCCGACCAGGGATTCACGATTGTCTTGATAGATGTCGTCGAACTGTTTGGCTGCCTTGGCAAGCGCGTCGACGCGGGCCTGGTCCTTCGGGTCCTCAAACGTCTCTGCGATGTAGAACTCGGTGAGGCCCACCTTGAAGCGATTGTCGAGCCAATCGAAGAGCGCGTCTTCGGTCATCGACTGGGCCTTGTTCAGCTTGTTGACAGACGTTGCCTTGACCGCTTGCATGGCTTCCAGCGCGGACTGCATTTCCTGAAATCGCTTCTCGAACCGCGCCACCGCATCGACAAACCGCGGGCGCGCATCTTCGAATGCCTTGCGGGCCTCGGTCAGGTGCCTGGCCTTCAGCGCCTTGTCTTGCGTGCCACGCGATTGGCGGATTTGAGCCAGACCGCGCTCCATCGCCAGTTCGCCGAACGTGCTCTGAGCACTGGCCACCTCGGGATGGTCCTGGTGTTCTTTGAGAAACTTTTCCAGCCGTTCTCTCGACTCCGCCTGCCATTTCTCACGCTCTTCCTTGTTGAAGGCATCGGTGGTGGCCGCCACACGCAGAGCCTTCGACATTTCCAGATCGAAGGTTTCCTTGAGTTCCACTGGCAACTTGTTCGATTCGCCAAGCCAGATCAGATACTCAACCATCACGCGGCCGTAGCGGCGGTTGGCGGCTTCCTTAAGAAACTCGCGCGTGAAGTCGGCGGC
>SXGT01200212.1_pt1 | contig 20049 bp, 22 predicted proteins | sample 3176221 | NCBI WGS metagenome assembly SXGT01 (sample SAMN11356862, study PRJNA531348) | freshwater metagenome | isolation source: freshwater sample F1-120 | place: China: Fuxian Lake, Yuxi | collected 2017-12-25
CACCGACGAAATCCTGCGCGAGCTCGGTCGTGACGAATCCGCAATCGCCGACCTGCGCGCGCGGGGCGTCGTCGGCTGAGCGCTCTGGTTGTTCACGCCATCGCGGCGCGCCACCAGTCGTGGAAGTGGGCGACTCCCGCCTCGACGCCGCGGCCGCTCGTCTGCACGAGGTAGCCGGCGTTGTCGAGTGCCAGCGTCTTCGCCGTCGCCAGACCGCGAGCGCGAGTCTCGACGAGTTCGAAGTCCTGCACGGCGGTCTCGAGATACGCGGCGATCACCGATTCGGTGAGTCCCGCGACGTGCGCGTCGCCGTCGGTTCGGGTGAAGAAGTGCGCTCGATTCACGAACGAGTTCGGACCGGTCGGGATCACGATCGAGATCACGCGCAGCCCGGCGTACAACTCGATCATCAGGTTCGGATAGATCGCGACCCACGCCACCGCAAGCGATTGCATGGGAACGCCCCGTTCGGCGGCATCGCGCGCGAGGCCCTCGGCCCACGTTCGATAGTGCGGAGAACTCCCACCCGCTTCGGATGCGAAATCGAGGTATTGCACATGAAAGTGCTCGCCGAACTCCCATTCGAGCGTGTCGCAATCGGCGAACGCGGCAAGGCCGTCGTGGAACGGCGGCACGTGATAGCAGTCACCGAAGACCTCCATGAAGATCTTCCAGTCGGCCGCGTACTCCTCATCCACCGTTTCACGGAGCACCCAATCAGCGCCCAGATCGCAGTCGAGTCCGTGGCGGTCGAGCGACGCGTCGAGAGCGCCGAGGTCGGCCGCGAACTCGGCGCGCCGCGCCGGGTCGACCGCAAAGGTGAATCCGTTCCAGTCGATCGTCTCGTAACGGCGCAGATCGAGTGCTTGTCGCTCGCGCTCGCCGACGACACCCGAGCCGAACTCGCAACCCGGCCCGCCGACGAACGAACCATCGCGGCGGTACGACCACTGATGGTACGGACAGGTCAGCAGCGTCCGGTCGCTGACGGAGTCGTCGTCGATCAGCGGTCGCAGCGCGTGCGTGCACAGGTTCGCGAGCGCACATGACGCGTCGCCCTCGTGGCCGATCAGAATTCTCGGATCGCCGTCGGACCGCCGCACACCGTCGCCCGTCCAGAGGCTGAGGTGATCGAGATAGAGCAGGCCCAACCCGGGCCGAAAGATCTGCGCTCGTTCGCGCTCGTGCACGATCGCGTTCGAATATTCGGCGACCCGGAGCGCCGACACTGACGGATGCGCACCCGAGTGGCGTAGATCGACGATCGACATCGCCGAACGCTACGGGTCGGCCGGTCGACCGACGCGGCAACCGCACTACCGTGACGTCATGGCTACCCGAGAGGCGTTGTACATCGGCGGCGAGTGGACACGTGGAGCAGGCTCCGAGTTGTCGGTCGAGAATCCCGCGACCGAAGCGACGATCGAGGTCGTGGGCGCGGCGTCGTCGGCCCAGGTCGACGACGCGGTGCGCGCCGCCAACGCAGCATTCGCGACGTGGCGAACCCTGTCGACGGGTGAGCGAGCGCACACGCTGCAGCACGCGGCGAACCTCCTCGAAGAACACACCGACGAGATTGCTCGCATCATGACGATCGAAGGCGGCAAGCCGCTCCTCGAGAACCGCGACGAGATCGGGTGGTGTGTCGCGTGCCTCCGCTTCTACTCCGAGCTCGCCCGTACGTCCGAAGGCACCGTCATTCCACCGATCGAGTCGTCGCAACTCGCGCTGGTCTTGAAGGAGCCGATCGGTGTCGTCGGAGCGATCGTGCCGTGGAACTACCCCCTGCTGTTGCTGTTCTGGAAGCTGGCACCGGCGCTCGCCGCCGGCAACGTCGTCATCGTCAAACCGAGTGAACTCACCCCACTGTCGACCGTGCGAGCGTTCGAACTCGCACTGGCTCATCTCCCGGCCGGTGTCGTGCAACTGGTCGTGGGCGCGGGCGACGTTGGTCGCGCGCTCGTCGAGCATCGTGACGTGCACTGCATCGCGTTCACCGGTTCGACCTCGACCGGCCAATGGATCGCCCGCACCGCCGCAGACACGATGAAGCGCATCAACCTCGAACTCGGCGGCAAGGACGCATTCATCGTCTGTGACGATGTCGTCGACGAGGTGCTCGACACCGCGGCCCGTGGCGGAGTGTGGGCGGCCTATCTGAACGCCGGTCAGGTGTGCACGAGCGCCGAACGCTTCTACGTTCACGAAGCGGTCTACGACGACTACGTCGATCGCTTCGTCCACCACGCGAACGCGATCCGCATCGGCGATCCCCTCGCCGACGGGACGGACCTCGGGCCGATGGTCTCGGCCGCGCAACGAGCACGCACCGAACAGCACGTCGCCGACGCACGCGACCGTGGCGCATCGATCCTTGCCGGCGGCGAGCGATTCGGCGACCGCGGCTGGTTCTATCGACCGACCGTGCTCGTCGACGTGGCCGACGACGCGCTCGTCCTCGACGAGGAGACGTTCGGTCCCGTCGCTCCGATCGTGAAGGTCGGCTCGGTCGACGAGGCGATCGCTCGCGCCAATGCGAGCCGTTACGGCCTCGGCGCGAACGTGTACACGCGCCGACTCGACTACGCGATGCGGTGCCTGCGCGAATTGCGAGCGGGCACGGTGTGGATCAACGACCCGCTCACCGACAACGACGCCGGGCCGTTCGGCGGCTTCAAGATGAGTGGACTTGGGCGCGAACTCGGCGCCGAGGGTCTCGAAGCGTTTCGCGAGACCAAGCATGTCCACCTCGACTGGGAAGCCCAACCCAAGGACTGGTGGTACCCCTACTGACGACGTCTGGCGTCGCTATGGTTCCGCGGCGATGGTCGACGACGGCGTACTCGCCTCGGCAGCGTTCTTGGTCGCTGTGCTCTGGTTCGACCTGATGTTCGATGTCCAGGTGTTGCGGCACCGAAGCGCCGCGTTGCTTCCGGTCGACGTCGTGGCCTCGATTCGGGCCTACTACCGGCGGGTGTTGATCGATTCATCCCCGATGGGCCGGATGGTCGGTGTCGTGATGCTCGTCTTCACCGCGACCCTCATCGCCCAAACCGTCGTGGGCGACGTCGAGCGTTGGGTCAGCGTCGTCTCGTGGGTCGGCTTCATCGGCGGACCGGGCCTGGCCGCGGCGCGCGTCGTGCGCAACGCGCGCCGGCTCGCGCTCGGGAGCGACGATCACGCAACGCAATCTGCGCTCGCGCGTCGCATCTGCTCCGACCACCTCGTCTGCCTCGCCGCCATGAGCACCACCGTCGCCGCCCAACTCCTCGCCTGATTCGCGTACCGGCGTCACTAGTGCGCGACATTGCGCGCACGAGTGACGCCGGTATGGGGAAGTCAGCGGTAGGCGGCGGCTTGGATGGTGAAGAGGTCGGCGTATTGGCCGCCGCGGGCCATGAGTTCGTCGTGGGTGCCGACCTCGACGACGCGGGCGCGGTCGAGCACCACGATCAGATCAGCCATGCGAACGGTCGAGAAGCGATGCGAGACGAGGATCGTGATGCGACCGTTCGACGCTTCGTCGCTACGTGACACCGATGCGTACCGCTCGAAGAGCGCATGTTCTGTCTCGGCATCGAGTGCCGCCGTCGGTTCGTCGAGCACCAGGACGAGTGGTTCGTCGCGCATGAAACCGCGCGCCAGCGCCAGCTTCTGCCATTGGCCGAAGCTGACCTCGACCCCCTCCTCCCAGGTCGGACCGAGTTGGGTGTCGAGCCCGTAGGCGAGCCGCTCGATGACATCGTCGGCACCCGCCCGAGCGACCGCGGACTCGACCGCGACCCGATCCTCGAGACGCGGTTCGTCGCCGAGACCGACGCTCGTCTGGGCGCGAAACTCGAAACGGAAGAAGTCCTGGAATGCGCCCGCCAGTTTCTCGCGCCACGCGCGGTTGGGAACGCGAGCGATGTCGATGTCGTCGGCGTAGATCGCTCCGGAGTCCGGCGCATACATGCGCGCGAGCAACTTCACCAACGTCGTCTTTCCCGCGCCGTTATCACCGACGATCGCCACCACCGATCCTGCAGGGAGCTCGAGGTTCACGTCATCGAGCACGACGCGATCGGTGCCGGGATACGTGAACGTCACGCCGTCGAACTTGATCCCGCGCTCGAGTCGTTCCGGGGCCACGAGGTCCGCGCGTTCGTCGAAACCGAGCGCATAGTCCTCGAGCCACATCAGGCGCCGCGACGAGTCCAACCAGATTCCTCGGAGGAACCCGAGTTCGCCCACGGCGGCGGCAACGTATTGCGTGAGCCGACTGCCTGCGGTGAGCACGAGGATCACGGCGGCGGGTCCGCGATCCAGTCCGTCGGCGACGAACACGATCGCGCCGACGTACGCGGCGCTGAACACGAACCATGCCGCCGCGTTCCACCACGCGGTCGCCCACCGCGCCGCGGCGACCGCCGCGAACCATTCGTTCCAGGCCGAGCGACGCTGGGCCACGAGTCGCCCGCCGTTCCCGGTGACTCGGACTTCTTTGCCGGGCGGCGCGGTCGTTCCCAACACGAACAGGTGCCGCGCCAGTCGTTGACGCGATGCCACGCGTTCCTCGACCACGCGTTCGACCCCCGGTCGCCACGTCGACGTCACGACGGTCGGAATCGCGAACACCACGAGCAGCAGCAAGGCAGGGTGGATCGTGCCGAGCAGTACCGCCGTGATGACGAGACGAATGATCCATCCAACCGTCGCGAACAGCGACATGAACAAGTGGTCGAGTGCGAAGACTTGGTCGCGCAGCACCACCAGTCGGTCGAGATAGTCGGGTCGCTCGTGATGTTCGATCGTCGCGATCGTCGCTTGGAGTTCGGCGACGTGCGATTCGAGCGCGACGGCGACGCGATCTCGAAAGCGGCGTTGCAGCCGGTCGAACACCACTTTGAGGAACCACGTCCCGACCGAACTGAACCCGAGTCCGAGCGCCGCGACCACGACCTTGTCGCGATCGCCATCGATGACGCCGTCGGTCAGCAGCGCGAGCCACAGCGCGATCAGCGCATCGGGCAAGGCCTGGAACATGGTCATGGCGAATGACAGCACCAGCAGCTTCGGCTCGGCGCGGTAGCCGAGCTTCACGGTGCGCCACAACGACGACAACGACGGCGGAAGATCGGCGGTCTCAAAGCGACTCATAGGTCACCGCCTCGCCGTGCTCGTCGAACTCGGGTGCCTCGCCGGCGAAGCGGCTCGCCTGGAGGTCGAACATCGTGGCGTACCGGCCGCCGAGGGCAATGAGTTCGTCGTGCGAGCCGTACTCGATCACGCGCCCGTGTTCGAGTACGCAGATGCGATCGGCAAGCCGAACCGTGGAGAAACGGTGCGAGATCAAGATCGTCGTGCACTGCCGAGTCGTCGCGAGAATCCGTTCGAAGATCTCGGCCTCACCCCTGACGTCGAGTTGCGCCGTCGGTTCGTCGAGCAACACGACGCCTGCTCCCATCTCGACGGCGCACAGCGCCCGCGCCAAGGCAACGCGTTGCCACTGACCACCGCTCAGATCGATTCCGCCGGGATAGCCCTTCGCGAGGATCGTGTCGAGGTCCGCGAGGTGTTCGGCACCGGCGGCGGTGAGCGCTCGGGCCACGACCTCGTCGGGCGCACCGTTCGGGGCAACGTTCTCGCGGAGGCTGAGTTCGTAGCGCACGAAATCCTGGAACACGGCGGTCACCCGTTGGCGCCACGACTCGACGTCGATGTCACGCAGGTCGACCCCATCGATCTCGATGCGACCCGACTGCGGTTCGTAGAGCCGACAGAGCAACTTCGCCAACGTGGTCTTGCCTGCGCCGTTCTGGCCGACGATCGCGAGCGACGTACCGGCCGGGATCTCGAGGTCGAACCCGTCGAGCACGGGGCGCCCGCTCGTCTCGTACGCGAAGGTGACGTCGCGAAACACGATCGAGCGCTGCGGGCCGTCGGCCAACGCCAGCGACTCACGCCGATCGAGTGAACCGGCCTCGCGCATCGCGGGCTCGAGCCTGGCGAGCGCCGCGACGGGCGCCGCCGCACCGTCGAGCGCCCACGACCAACCCCCGAACGCAATGGTGCTCGTCACCGCGGCGCTGGTCATGTACGCGACGGTGGCCCCGAGGGAGATGCGGCCGTCGGCCGCCGCGTCCGCGAGAAACCAGAACACGACGAGGTTGGCAGCGAGCACGATGACGAGCGCGCCCGCGACCGACTTCTCGCGCAGGCGAGTTGCGTGGCGTTGCAGGTCGTAGAGGTTTGTTCGAACCCGAACGAATCGGTCGATGATCCACGGCGAAAGTCCGAACAGTCGGACTTCCTTCGCGGCCGGTGCGTCGACCGCGAGCCGATAGGCGTACTCGGCGTCGCGCTGCGCGCGGCGAACCTCGTCGGTGTTGCGGTCCTTCCAGACGGCCGTCTCGCGCAGCATCCAGTGGGTCGCCATCCACCCGACGATCAATACGGGCGGCGCCCACGGAGCGAACCCGAACAACACGAGTGCTGATGCCAGCCCCGCGACCATCTGCACGAGACCGCTCCCGATGAAGTCCATCGAGATGTCGAGCGGCGGGCCCATGATCCCGAGATCGAAGTCGCGCGCCATCGTGAGGTCGTTCGTCAGTTCCGGACGCTCGAGGTGCGCCATTCCCGGTGGTTCGGTCGTCGCAACCATCAGCCGGTCGTACAGATGAGCCGAGAGCCGACTCCCGAGGTTCGAGCTCACCGCCATATGGAGACCCGATACGACCGACTGACCGATGAAGGCGACGCCGACCACGACGAGCGGCCCAGTGAGGCTGTCGCCACTCTCGACCGCGGCGATCAACAGGCCCGCGGCGACGGCAAGCACCGCGGGCAACAAGCCTCGAAGAAGCAGCAGTGCCCACCAGGCGACGGCGAGACCCGGCGCGGCCCGATACAGCGCTGCGAAGAACTGAAATTCCTGTCGAGATCTCAGCCGACCCACGCACTCCACACTCCCACACGATGACGGCGAACGTCACTCCGGACTTCCGTTTCCACCTCCGCAGGTACGTTGCGAGCCGTGGAGCGCATGTCTCGAGGCGATCGGCTGCTCGTCTTCACCGGCGCCGCCGTCGGCACCGCGATCCGCTACGCATCGTTTCGAATCTGGTTCCACCGGCCCGGAACGTTTCCGGCCACCACGCTGGTCGTGAACGCACTCGGAGCATTCGTACTCGGCGTGCTCGTCGTGGTCATCGCAGAACGCGCCGACGCTCGTCGTTGGTACTGGTTCGCGCGCGTCGGGGTCCTCGGAGGATTCACCACGTTCTCGGCCTACGCCGTCGAGGTCGCGCAGTACTGGCGAGACAACGCGATCGCCGTCGGGGTGGTCTACGCAGTCGCGATGAGCACGCTCGGGATCGTCGCGGCATTCGCGGGACTCCATTTCGGCCGGCACTTCGCACCGCGTCGACGTGAGATCGTCCGATGATCGTCGCGATCGCAATCGTGGCGGGCGGGCTCGGTGGCGTACTCCGTGCCGAGATCGGCGAAGCACTGCGAAACCGCAGGTCGGGCGCCGCGTGGGCGACGTTCGCCGTCAACATCGTCGGCGCGTTCGTGCTCGGCGTCGTGATCAGCCAACTCGATGCGAATGGCCGCGCGATCCTGGGTACGGGATTCACCGGTGGACTCACCACGTATTCGGCGTTTGCACTCGAACCGATCGAACAATGGCGACGCGTCGAACGACGCGCCGCCATCGTGAACGTGATCGGGTCTCTCACCGCCGGCACCACGGCCGCGGCCGCGGGCATGATCGTCGGCGGTGGTTGGAGCTAGACGCTGCGGCCGAGAAACGCGGCGAGCTGATCGGCGTTCGACGCGCCCGCCGGAGCGGCCTGTTCGGGACCGAACGGCGCACCTTCGGGACCGCGAAACGCCTCTTGAATCGAGGCCTTCGCCCCCGCCAACAAGCCGGCGGCCAGCTCCGGTGCGAGATCGGTGCTCTGGCCAGTCGCCTTGGCGAGATCCCAGCCATGCACGAACGTGTCGGTCGACGCCAGACCGACGAACGCCGCGCCGGGCATCTGGCCGATCGGCGTGCTGAGCATCGACTCCATGACCCCGTCGGCGCTGAACGCTGCGAGCGAAGCGGCACTGGCCTCGTCGAACGCGGCGACGAAGTCACCGCCGGCGAAGTCGGGGGCCTCGCCGCTCGGGGTGTCGCCCTGCACGCCTGCAATGAAGAAGTACTGCGCTCCGATCATGTGGTTGATGAGACCGGCGACGTCCCACGAGGCGCAGGGCGTCGAGTCCGCCAGCTGATCCTTCGACACCGACGCCAACACGGCCTTCGTCGAGGCAATTGCGCCCGCCAACACTTCTGGGCTCATCTGGAGCTCCCTTCGTCGATTGCTCCGCACTCTACGACTCTCTCGAGCGGTCGGCCTTGGGCGGGAGGTCACGCGTCTGCGAGAATCCGACGGGCCGGATGTCCGATCGGACGACGAGCCACCGGAGGGCGGACGTGGTGCGCAAGAGCCTGATCGCGTTGATCGTCGTCGCGTCGACAACGATTGGAGTCCACCTGCCGGCGGAACCCGCACAGTCGGCCGGCATCGTCACCCACGCCTGGATGGCCGTCGACGGAATCGCGTGGACCCGATCGCAAGACTTGAAGGAGCTGCTGCTCATCAACATCGAGCAGGTCCGCGCCGGAGCGGAGTTCCCCGACGGCGGCTACTGGACGGCGCGTCTGGGGATTCCGGGTGGTGATTACGGCGAAGAAGCACATTGGCAGCGCTTCATCGACGCATACACCTCGGTGATTCGCGAAGACGCCTCGTGCGGGGATCTGACCGATCCCATCGGCCCGTGCGCGCCCACGATCGCGCACCTGTTCGGCACGGCCGCCCACGGCCTCGGCGATGAAGTGTTCGACTGGTTGTTCGAGCCGACCGCGCCGGCGCATCACGAGGACGAGTACCTCCCGCCCGAGTGGGATGGAATCGTCGGACCCGGTGGCATCGAAGCGCAGATGGACATGATCGCGATCCATCGGCACCTCCGGCCCGTCGGATCCACGCCCGACATTCCCGACCTCGACAAGGTGATCGACGCCTTCGGACGCGTCGGACGCGGCGACGTCGCAGCCGACGCCGTGCCGATCGGAGAACAGTTTCTCGAAGCCGAACGGCTCGTCGAAGCAACCTGGGCGCCCGATCACGCGGCCGGTGTCGAGCGCGAGATGCCGTGGTCGTCGGCCAACCTCCGCAACGCGCCCGGAGGCGTCTGGTTCGCGGCGCAAGCGATCGGTGGTTACTACGAATGGCTCTGGGCACAACTGCGCGGTTTGCCGATCGCCACCACCGTCTCGATCACGACGCCCCTCGCCGGCGAGAAGACGGTGCCCGCGACTGGCTGGACCGGCGCGATCAGCCCGGGCTCGCACGACGGCAATTCGGGCGGAGCGAATCGCATCGCGGCGGTGCTCACCTCGGCCCTCCCGTATCGAACGCGCGCCGGCGGCGGCGCGCTCGACCCAGAACTGCCGCCCGGATCGATGCGCCTGCGCGATGTCCGCACCGACACGCTCGTCGCGCCCCGGGCCGGCTACCCGCGCATCGTGCCCTACAACCCCGAGGCCGGCGAACACATCGTCTCGTTCCAACCCGCAGCCGATCTGCGGCCCTGCCGTTGGTATCAAGTCGAGGTGACCTCGGTCCTGCACGACGCTCGCGGCGTGCCGGTGACCCCGACCGCATGGCGATTCCGTACGAGCGGCTGCGTCAACCGCGTCCGCCGCGCCGCGATTCGCGGCTCCGTGGTGTGCGAACTCGAAGGCATCGTCGGCCTGCGCCCCGCTTCGAGCACCGAATCCGTCGCGCTCGTCTCAGGGTTCATCGACGGGTGTTCCGGCGGTCAGGACGGCTCGCCCCTCCCCGGCGCGCGGCTGCCGATCGCGTCCGGGCAAGCGGCCTTCGGACTGCGGCTTCGAGGAACGGGATGCGATGCGCTGACTGCGCCGACGGGGCCAGCCGAGATCGAAGGCGCGCTGTCGTGGCGCGACGTCAACGGCGTCGAGATCGCCGGGAGCGCCGTGAGACTTCAGTCCATTCCCGATGCTCGTGGCGGCATCGTCGAGATCGAATGGTGGTCCGACGCATTTCCCGGATACTCGATCGCGTTGCGCCTGGCAGTCGATCCGTCGACGTGCTCCGACGCCGGCGGCTACCACATCGCAACGATCACTGGTGGCTTCGTCGACGCATTCGTTCCGCTGCGTCTCTGAAGAGGTTCGAGACCGGCGAAGAACTCGGCTCGTAGGCTCGGTCTCATGCCCGGCATCGAGCTCATCGTCACCGATCTCGACGGAACGTTGTGGCACGGCCACGAAGAAGTTCACGACTCGACCGTCAAAGCTTGGCGCGAGCTCGAACGCCGCGGCGTTCGCGTGATCGTCGCAACGGGGCGCCGGTTGGCGTCGACGCGCGATCCGCTCGCTCGATTCGGCCTCGCCCCGACGGCGGCGGTGCTGAACGGCGCGCTGATCGTCGACCTCGACTCGGGAACGCGCCGATACCGCCACACCTACGCCCCGAACGACGCGACCGCGGTGTTGGCCGCATTCCACGATCACGATCTCGACCCCTGCATCTATGTCGATCACGATCGGTACGACGCGTTCCACGGACCCAATCCGTCGACCCACCCCGGCCATCGCGCCGCGCTCGGCTCGACCGCCATCGAAGCCGATACGAGCGCGATCGTCGCGTCCGAGCCCGTGTTGATGTTCGGAATCATCGGAAATCGACCCGAACCACTGGTTGGCGTCGCCGACGCAGTCCGCGACGTCGCCGTGCCGCACGTGTCGCCAGATCAGTGGGGCGGTCACACGATCACCGTGACACCGCGCGGACTGTCGAAGTGGGTCGGTGTCGTCGAATACTGCTCACAAGTGGGCATCGATTCGGCGCGGGTCCTCGCGATCGGCGACGGGCCGAACGACATCGAACTTCTGTCTGCAGCCGCTGTCGCCGTCGTCCCGTCGAACGGCTGCACGGAAGCCCTCGCGCTCGCTGATCACGTCGTCGCCCCGCCCACTGAAGGCGGCTGGGCCACGTTGCTCGACCTCGTGTGACGCGGGGGTACGCGGCGGTTGTGTCGTAGGTACACGACCGCCGTGTACCCTCGGCATTGCTGTTTGGTCGTGTCGCCTGAGTTCGCGAAAACCCCTGCTGCAGTCGCAGCATCGCCTCCCCCAGGTCGGACGGTTCTGCCGGACGGTTCCGCGTGCACCTCGCCGCCGAATTCGATCGAGCGGCGCACGCGCCGAACATCGGACGTCACATGACGAAGAAAGCTCCCCAACGCACCAACGCCAAGAAGCCCGCAGCGAAGAGCCTGAAGGACAAGCGGCTCGACAAGAAGTCGAAGAAGGACGGCAGCGACCGCGGCCTCGGCATCTGACCCGACTCGCTTCCTGACAGCAGACCCGCGCCCACCGGTTTGGATCGCAGATCCGCACCGGTGGACAGCTCCACGTCCGAGGCGTAGCGTCCCGCTTGGCAAAAGAGCGGGGGGTCCGCATGAAACGCATGACCACGTTCGCAGTCGTAACGCTGGCGCTTGTCGCCACGACGCTCATGAGTGGGTCTCGTCAGGCGTCGGCGAGTCTCGATGGCCCGTGCACCGCATCGGGCACCATTGTCGAGACGGGCAAGGTCTACGACCCGAAACAGATCGACGAGGCGACGATTCCTCGGTCGGGCAAGGTCGCGTGGCAGGGTGCGACCGGAGTCACCGGAGAGCGGGAGACGACGGGGCAGGTTCGCGTGGCGTTTCCTCCACCCATCGGTGACGTCGTCGTCGGCGACTGGGACGGCGAGTCGACCAAGCCCGGCAACAACGGCACCTACACCTACGACCTTCCGAGCGTCATCGCCGGAATCGAGATACCGGTTTCGGGCAGTCACACCGAGCCCGGAATCTCTTGTTCGGGCGCCGTCGTCGTCACCGTCGACGGCACGAGTCCGCTCGCGTGGGCTTCGGTCGCGTTGACGTTGATCTCGATCGTCGGCGTGTTCTTGTCGATGCAAGTCGTGAAGGGTGGCTGAGATGCACGGTCGTCGGATCCTCGGCTCGATCAGCGGCTTCTTCGCCGGTCTGTTCATCGGGCTCGACTTGTTGTTCTTCGGGATCGTGCGGCTCGACAGCGTCGTGTTGACGGTTCTCCCGCTCGTAGGCCTCGTCAGCGGTTTCGCTCTCGCAACGTGGGCGCCGCGCGGTCGCGGCAGCGATACTCCGACCGCAGTCGAGTAGTCGGAATCGAGTTACAGCGATTCACGAACCAGCGACGGCGAGTTCGAAACGCGTGAAACGTCGATCCGTTCCGGCAGCGGTCGCGCCGACAGAGCGCGCGACTGCGAGCGAGGCCTCGTTCGCGGGATCGATCAACAGCTGCGCGCGCGAAGACGCCGTGTGCTCGGCGAGAAATCGAATGACCAGGCGTACTGCACGCGCCGCGAGTCCGCGACGACGGAAGCTCGGGTGAGTCGAATACGCGATGTTCGCAACCCCTCGTTCGGCGTGCTCGTTGGCGAGGTCGCAATCGACATACGCAACGCAGCGCTCGGAGCCGGCGTCGACCGCGAACGTCCACTTGGGACCGCGGCCGAAGGCTCCGTTCATCGCGCGCAAATGCTTCGACGCGTGGTCGCACCGCGCCTCGGATGACATGTCGTTCCACGCGGCTCGCTGCGCCGCGGTCCACAGCCAGCGCTGCTGCTCATCGTCCTTGGCTTCGAGATCGCGTTCGAGATCGTCGACGCGCTGGCTGCGGATCGTGACGACACCGTCGGAGTAGGTCGTGGGCGGGACCGCGCGTGCGAACAGGATCGACCTGTCGACGGTGCCGCGTCGAACGAAGCGGCACCGCTCGGCGACGGCGAGCGATCTGGTGTTGGCGGCATCGATCAACAGCGTTGCCGTGTGATGGGGTTCGGCAACGGCAAGCCGGTGCAACAACAGGTGAACGGCTCGCGTCGCGAAGCCGTAGCCGACGTGGGTCGCGAACACGTGGTAGCCGACGTTGACCTCGCCCAGTCCGAGCCAGGCGCGCTCGCCATGGTCGAAGTCGACCCACCCCACGAGGTCGCCGTCGGCGTGAATACACGCGGTCGGATTCGGATCGGCGGCACCCGGGCCGAGCCAGCGATGGAACTCCTCGTCGCGTCCGGCGACGAGACGAATCGCATCACCCGATTCCGGCGGTCGAAGGGTGACCACGCCGTCGGTCACCGACCACCGACCGAGGGGATCAGCCATCGACACCGACGAACTCGGTACCGGTCCAACGCCCCGCGCCGGGCGACGGCCACAGCGGGCCGATCAGGATGCGGCCGTCGGCCGCAAAGCTCTGCAAGACCTCCCAGGCGCGCTGTGGCTCGGGATGCTGGGGCAAGCACGGTCCGGTCGCGAGATGGAGCGGCGTCACGGCAAGATGCCCGACGAACGTGACACTCGGAGATGTCCCGATGTGAAACGCGCAGTGTCCGGGGTTGTGCGCGCCCGTCCACTCGGTCAACACGCCCGGCACGATCTCGTCGCCGTCGGCGAACGTGTCGACAACGCCTGCTTCGATGAGCGCCGCGAATGCATCCGCGACCGGTGGGTCACCGGGCTCCTCGTCGAACAATCGCCGAGCGCGATCGCTGATCAGCACGCGACTGTTGGGGAAGTAGCGCCGCCAGCCACCGCGTGACTCGTCGTCGCGAACCGCGGTCATCCCGACACTTTCGATGTGCGAGAGCAGCACCGTGTCGACCCGCTCGATCGGCACACCCGCGGCACTGAACGCGGCCGCGAACGCGTCTTGGTGCGCCGCGGTTGTCGAGGGGTCGTGCAGGATCTCGTCGACGTTGCCCGCCGGATCGATCGCGATCACGCGACCACCCGTCTCGATGACCCACACGCACGCCGCCGCCCGTACCTGGTCGCCGTCGGACCACGTTGGTTCGGCCCACCCGACCGACCGCACCTCGGCCGGCGTGAGTCCAGTCGGCTCAGGGTCGATCGCGGCGTCGAGGTAGAGCACGCGCGTCAGCCGAACGTCGTCGAGTTCGATCGTCGTCATGGCGAACAGTCAAGCCGATTCGCGTTCGGCGCGCCCTGCAGATTCTCTCACTACACCGGACCGACGACATGGCTGTTGTTGACCACCACGCGTTGGCCGTCGGGGTCGACCACGACGAAATGGTCGTGGATCTCGTCACCGACGATCTCGCCTGCTTCGATCCCCCGAGCGACGAGATCGGCGCGGAACGCAGCCAGGTCGTCGACCATCAGATCGAAGGCGACATCGCCGGGCGTCGGCGAACCGGCCTGAATGATCAGATGCGTGCCGCCGCGCAGCTCGGTGATCGCGATCGCTTCGTTGTGGAACACGGAGGTCATCCCGAGTTCGAGGAAGAAGTCGTGCGTTCGGCGAGGATCACGAGCGTGCATCGCCACGTGCCCGACCCACACGGCGGGTCGACGGTCGTCGTTCACCCGACAATCATCGCGGTTCACTGCTCCGAGGACAAGAGTCTGGTCAGTCAGTCGAACAAGCCGGCGAGCGCGGTCACGCTCTCGACTTCGCGGATTGCGCCGCGCTCGCTGAGTTCTCGCAACCGAGCCGCGGCCGTTCGAATCGCGTCGTCGATCAGGTCGTCGGGAACCTCCGCTTCGGGATGAGCCCGGTCCGACTCCGCCAGCTGGAACCGGCGTTGACGAAATCGTTCGATCGCGAGAGCCGACGAACCCACGACGATGGCATGCACGAAGCGCGCACCGCGGCGCTCTGCCACCTCGGTCATGGACTCGACGAAGTCGGGGCGGCCGAGATACTGCGGCACGATCACGTCCTGCCCGCTCGCGAGGAGCGCGTCGATTGCGTCGAGTGCCGCCGACCGCGCTTCGATCTTGGCGACGTCGGTCGCGAAGTCGGATCGACCGGCGCGGAAGTCGTCGACCTCGACCACCGTGATCGAAGGTTCGATCGCCACGACCTCACGGGCCAACGTCGACTTACCGATTCCGGGGAGACCGTTCAAGAGCACCAACGTCGCGATCGCCAATTGTCGCACTTGGAGCCTGGCCGGGGGCCCGAAGCGGCGACGACCGTTCCACTGAGATCTGTTCGTCAATGCAATGGTTGACAATTGGGAGCCAGCCCGCTATCGTCATCGTCAACGAAGGAGTTGACGATGGTTCCGAGTTCGCTGCGAGACACCAAGGAACTCGCCCCGACACTCACCGCGGTGTTCGCCGCCCTCGCCGATCCTGTGCGGCTTTCGATCGTGACCCGCCTGTGCGACGGCGATGCATCGGTGTCCGAACTCGTCGCAGACCATCGCATCTCGAAACAGGCAGTCTCGAAGCATCTGCAGACGCTGGAACGCGCCGGCGTGATCAGCCGACCGGGCGAGGCACACCGAAGCCCGGTGCACCTTGAAGCGGGGGTGTTCGACCTCATGACGAAGTGGATCGAGCGCTATCGACGGGAGGCCGAAGGTCGCTATCAGAAGCTCGATGCGGTACTCGCCACGATGCAAGCCAACGACCGCAACACGACGACAAGAAGGAAACGAGCATGACCGACACCACGACAATCGAGATCGACCCGAAGGTCCCACTCGTGCGAATCGTCCGAGAGTTCGACGCCCCACCGGCGCTCGTGTTTCGCGCCCATACCGACCCCGATCTTCTGAAACAGTGGGAAGGGCCCGATGGCACCGACATGAGCATCGACAAGCACGACTGTCGGACCGGCGGCGAGTACCGCTATCTGCACACGACGAGCACCGGCTTCGAAGCGTGGTTCCACGGGTGTTTCCACGAGGTTCGCGAACCCGAACTCATCGTTCGAACGTTCACCTACGAAGGCTTTCCCGACGGAGTCGCGCTCGAACGCCTCGTCATCGAAGATCTCGGTGACGGTCGCTCGCGTCTGGTCGCGACTTCCCTCGTCGAGTCGTTCGAGGATCGCGATGCGTTCGTCGCGAGCGGGATGGAGCACGGCATCCGAGAGGGATACCTCAAGCTCGATCGCCTCCTCGCAACCGCCGACACCGCGAGCGGTCGATTCCGACGCGTCGCGGCGACGTTCACGCAACGAGTCACCGAGGTCGAGCCCTCGGCGTGGTCGAACCCGGCTCCCTGCGAAGGTTGGACAGCGCTCGACGTCGTGCGCCATCTCGTCGCATGGATCCCCGACGTGATCGGTCGCAGCGGGATCGCCATCCCACAGGGCTCCTCGGTCGACGACGACCCTCTCGGTGCTTGGACAACGCTGGCCGATGCGCTGCAAGCCGCGCTCGACGATCCTGACACCGCGGCGCGCACCTTCGACGTCGGTCCACCCGGCGAGATGACGGTCGAGGCCGCAATCGATCAACTCGTCACCGGTGACGTGCTCGTGCACACCTGGGATCTCGCCCGAGCAGCCGGTCTCGACGAACACATCGACCCTGCGATCGCAGCCGCGATGTACGAAGGCATGCTGCCGATCGATGAGATGCTGCGGTCCAGCGGCCACTTCGGGCCCCGCGTCGATGTGCCCGACGCCGCCGACATCCAGACCAAGCTCCTGGCGTTCACCGGACGGCGCGTCTGACCGGAACCCGCGGTTCGGCACGCGTGCACGTCGGCGGTGATGCCGTTACGGTGCGGCCGTGACTTCCCACGCGGAGGAATTCGACCCACTCGCACCGGTCGACGAAGTCCCCCATGCGCGGCTCGGCGAACTGCGGAGATCGTGTCCGATCTCGCGCACCCCGAGCGGGCCGTGGTATCTCGCGAGACACGCCGATGTCGTGACCGCGAGTCGCGACGTCGAACGCATCGAATCGGCGTTCTTGGCGCCCGACGGGTCCGATCCCGACACGCAGTTCCTGCCGTTCATCAGCGAGCCTGCCCATGGACGCGTCCGTCGGGTCATCAACGCCGCTATCGCGACGCATCGACTCGGTCGCATCGACCCGCCGCTCCGAGCGCTGTGCAACCGATTGCTCGACCCGTTGTGCGCCGCCGGCGCAGGCGATATCGGGGAGGCGTACATCGCACCGATTCCGGCCGCGGGTATCGGCTATCTGCTCGGTCTCCCCGACGAAGATCAACCGCGGTTCATCGAGTGGGCGCACGGGCTGTTCGGTGGGTCGGTCCTCGGCGATGTCGACAGCGCACGACGAAGCCGAGTGGCGATGAAGGAGATCTCCGCGTACCTCGATGCCGAGATCGAGTCGCGAATGGCGAGTACGAACCCGCCCGATGACTTCATCACGCGACTCGTCAACACCGAGGTAGCCGGTATCCGTCTTTCGCCGGTCGCCTGCCGGACCCAGTTGATCTTCTTGTTGGTCGCGGGAACCGAGACGACGCGCAACCTCCTGGCGAACGCGATCCTGCGAATGGCAACCGATCCGAACCTGGTCGAACGGCTCCGATCGAATCGCGACGACGTCACGCCGTTCATCGAAGAGTCACTTCGGATGGATCCGCCGCTGACGTTCCTGTTGCGGCAGTGCAAGGCCGACGTCACGATCGGCGACATCGACTTCGACGAAGGGGCGCACGTCGCATTCGGACTGGCCGCGGCCAACCGCGACGAAGCCGTGTTCGCCGATCCCGATCGGTTCGACATCGATCGACCAAACGTTCGCGGTCACCTGGCATTCGGCGACGGGCCGCACATCTGCCCGGGCGCCGCACTGGCACGCCTCGAGGCGCGTATCGCGATCGACGTCGTGTTGGATCGCATCGAGTCCTTGACGCTCGACCCAACGTTTCAGTACCAGAAGACTCCAGTGCCGTTCACCAACGGACCGGTATCGGTACCGGTCGAGATCGTCGCCCTCGCATCGCAGTGAGCGACGAACGCACACTCGCTTCAGAACAAACCCTCGAACACCAGCAGCGCCCCGAAGGCGACGAAGCACACGGCCGCGGCGATACGAACGAAGCGTTCGGGCAGTTTCGCTCCGAACGAGCGCCCCACGACGATCGCGAGGGCGTCGGCCGCGACCATCCCGAGCGTCGAGCCTGCCCACGTACCGACAACGCCCTCCCGTGTCGCGAGTGCGATCGTCGCGAGCATGGTCTTGTCGCCGAGTTCGGCGAGCAGAAACGCGATGAACGTCGCCCATACTGCCGAGCGAGTGGCGGTCGCGCCGCGCGCCACCGCGCCGTCGTCGAGTGTGTCGCCTCGGAGCGTCCACGCCGCGAACCCGAAGAATGCGATGCCGGCGACAACCGCAATCGTGTCGGTCGGCAGTGCGACTCCGACGACCGAGCCGAAGCCGACGCTCACCGCGTGCACGAGTGCCGTCGCGGCCGTCACCCCGAGCAGCACGGGCCAAGCGCGATAACGAGCGGCCAGCGCCAACGCGAGCAACTGACTCTTGTCGCCAAGCTCGGCGACGAAGATGACGCCGAAACTCAACCAGAACGCGGACATGGCGACGGCAGGTCCGCTAACCGACGACCCGACGGTACTCCTCGACCACAGGCATGAGTTCGGTCGGAGTCGCCCCGTGCATGATGACACCGTCGCAGCCAAGCTCGAACTGATGACGAATGGCAGCCACGCACTGGCTCGGGCTGCCGGTCGCCGAAGGTTCGAGCCACTCGTCGGGAATCAGCGTCGCGACGTGTTCGAGCTGTTCGGTCGTGCCGACGATGTCGAGCCCGCGAACGCTCGACACGATCGGGTCGGCCAGGATTCGCTGGAGCACACCGAGGTCCCAGTTGTTCGTACGCACGAGGAGATCGCCGTAGCCCTGAAGGTAGGTGGCGAGCCGACCAACTCGTTTCATCAAGCGGCGCTCCTCGGGAATGTGATCGCCGATCGTCGCGAAACACGACCAGACCTTGACCGTATCGGGATCGCGACCTGCGCGTTCGGCCGCGCCTTTGACAGTCTGCACACAACGAACGGTCGTCTCGTCGGTGAAGAACGTGTGCAGCACGATGTCGTCGAAACAGCGACCACCGAGTTCGAGACTGTTCGGGCCGAAAGCGACGAGACCCATCGGCAGGTATTCGTCGAGCGACGGATCGAGCACGAGAACCGGGAACCTCCCCGCCGGACCGTCGTGACCGACGATCATCTCGCCACGGAACAGCCGCCGCATCAGGCCGACGAAATCCTCCATCTGCGCGGTCGTGACGCGCGGAATCCCGAACGCGTCCTGCATGAGCGTGATACCCCGGCCGATGCCGAAGACGAAACGACCGTCGGTCAGGCTCTGCATCGTGCGGGCGTAGCCCGCGCTCACCATCGGATGTCTCGTGTTGTGGTTCGTCGCCGCGGTCTCGATCCGAATCCGTCGGCTGACGGCGCCGGCGGCACCCGAAAGCGTCGCGGCCTCCTTCTTGTCGTACCGCTCCGAGATGAACGCGGTTCCGAGTCCGAGCGCCTCGGCCTCGACCACTTCGTCGACCAGATCGCGCGACGATCTCGCTTGACCCGCCAACGTGTAGAAGCCCAACTCGTCGAGCACGCGTTCTTCGCCCACCGTCGTCTCCTTCGTTGGCGACGAAGCCAGTCCGTGCTCCCGCCGCGGCGAACGCTCGCCGTATCCGACCAGCCGGCCGAGGATACCGAGCCCGTAGCCTGCGCCTTGATGCCGATCATCGACGCTCAGGGCCTCGGCGCGTCACGTCCCGATCGCCCGCTGTTCGGCGATCTCTCGCTCACCCTCTCCGACGGAGACCGAATCGGCGTCGTCGGGATCAATGGCTGCGGCAAGAGCACTCTGCTCTCGCTGATGAGCGGGGAGCGCGTGCCCGAGGTCGGCGTCGTGCGGCGCAGCCGAGGGGCACGCATCGGAGCACTTCCCCAGCAACCGGTGCTGCCGGTCGGGAGTGTCCGAGCGGCCGTGTGCGACGGTCTGGCCGACGGAGCGTGGCGGGGCGAGGCGATGCTCTCGCGACTCGGCATGGGTTCGGTGTTCGATGCGAACACCGAACATCTTTCGGGCGGCCAGCACAAACGCGTCGCACTCGCAGCACTGCTCGCACGCGACTGGGACGCGTTGATTCTCGACGAGCCGACCAACCACCTCGACC
>SXGT01787162.1_pt1 | contig 20046 bp, 16 predicted proteins | sample 3176221 | NCBI WGS metagenome assembly SXGT01 (sample SAMN11356862, study PRJNA531348) | freshwater metagenome | isolation source: freshwater sample F1-120 | place: China: Fuxian Lake, Yuxi | collected 2017-12-25
ACGAAGTCCTTCATCACCGGCGTTCCGCTCTGGGGCACGCTCATCGCCCTGCTGCACCACGGCCAGCCCGTGCTCGGCTGCATTCACCAGCCCGTGCTCGGCCAGCTTATGCTCGGCGACGGCACCACGACCACCCTCAACGAGCTGCCCGTCCGTTGCCGCGCCACCACTCGCATCGAGGACGCCACGCTGCTGACGAGCGATCCGCTCAACGCGGGAAAACACCAGAACGGCGCCGCCTATGAGGCCCTCGCGCGACGCGCCCGCCTCGTGCGCACCTGGGGAGATTGTTACGGCTACCTGCTCGTCGCCAGCGGCTGGGCCGACGTGTGCCTCGACCCCATCGTGAACGCATGGGACATCGCCGCGCTCGTGCCCATCATCCGCGGCGCCGGCGGCACCATCAGCGACTGGCGCGGCGGCGCGGCCTATCCCGCGGATTCGACGGTGGCGAGCGCGACGACGCAACTGCATGCCACGGTGATCGCCGCGCTGAACGCGTAGCGGGGAAATCTCGCAGCGCGGCAACCGCGACCGCAGCGATCGCCCCGCGGGCGCCCGCCTCCGGCGGGCTTCGCTCCACCGTGGCGGCGCCAACCGGACAACACTGGAGTATCGTCGCGAACAGGTGCGCTTCGAATCGATCCCGACCTACTTCTTCGGCGGCGCAGGCACCGCGCCGCCGCCCTCGCGCTTGGCCTTCTGCGCGGCGGCAAACTCCACGCCCATCTTCTGCACCCGTGGCATCGCCTCCGCCATGCGCCCCTGGATGATCGCGACGAGCTTCTCCTGCGCCGCCGGCTGCTTCGCCGAGAGCATCTCGCCGAGCGGTGTCGAGTAGAACGCCCCGATCTGATCGAGTTCCTGTTTGGAGAACACCTCGCTGTAAATTTTGGTCACGTCCCCCTTGAGCTGTTTCGCATCGAGCACCGTCAACACCTCATCGGTCAGTTTTTTTTGAAACGCCGCCGCTTCAGCCGGATCCACCCCTTGTTTCATCATTTGGGCTGAAACCTGCTGGAACTGCCCGGCAATCATTTTTCTCTGCTGGCCCAGGGCGCGCTCCATCATCTCCTCAAAATGCATCTTGTTGAGCACCGTCTCGGCGTCGGCGATTGTCGCCGGGAGCACCGGGGTGGGCCCGTCCTTGATGGCGGCGTCAGCCACGAGCGTCACACGATGGACGCGACCGTTGCGTTCGAGTTCCAGCACCCCCGTCTTGGCGTCATAGTTCTTGATCAGGTAGCCGGCAAACGACTCGCCAAGCGCGAGGAAAGAACTCGTCTTGCCTTGGGCGTCGATGAGCACGAAACGGTGCTCCTTGCCCATGGTGAGCGTCGCGTTGAACAACGGGACGGAGTCGGCGGCCTGCGCGACCACCGCGAGAAACAGCGCAAGAAGGACGGTCGGGATTTTCATCGTGCCCGAATATGCGCGGGGCCCCCGCGTCCGCCAGTCCGAAACGGGCGGACGGTGAGGACGGGGACGCCAATCCACGTTGCCAGCGGTCATGGTGTGGCTGGCCTCGCTGAGGCCGGATCCCCGGGGTCGGCGACCCCGGCTACACGACACGGCGGCGGGGGGTCTTCCACTCCGCGGTGATGCGCGAGGTGAATCCACCCCGCGCCTTCCAGTCGGCGACGATCGTCAACGCCCGCGGTTTCAGCACCCGGCCAAGGTCGTCGCAGATCCGGTTGGTCACGGCCTCGAAGAAAATCCCCTCGTTGCGATAGGCGTGGAAATACAGCTTCAGCGACTTCAGCTCGACACACACCTTGTCCGCCACGTAGCGCACCGTGATGGCCGCAAAATCCGGATGCCCGGTGATCGGGCACATCGACGTGAACTCGTGATGCGTGTGCTCAATGAGAAAATCGCGCTGCGGCGCCGGGTTCGGAAACGTCTCGAGAATTTTGGAATCGGGCATCGGGAAAGTGTTCTGGGTTCTGAGTTCTGGGTTCTGGGTTCTGGGTTCTGGGTTCTGAGTTCTGAGTTTTGGGTTTCGAGTTGTCGAGGCCGCATCGGAATCAAACGCAGAACTCGGAACCCTGAACCCAAAACCGCCGGTTACGTCGCAGTTTCGGTGTAACGTGATTCGCGGATCACCGTGATCTTGATCGTGCTGGGGTACTGCAGCTCGGCCTCGATGCGCCCGCGCAGTTCCTTCGCGATTTCCCGCGCGCGGTCGTCGGTCACCTCCGTCGGCGACACCACGACTCGAATTTCCCGCCCGGCCTGAATCGCAAACGCCTGCTGCACCCCCTCGAGCGACATCGCCAGTTTCTCCAGCCGGCCCAGCCGCTGGATGTAACCCGTCATCGAGTCCGCCCGCGCTCCGGGGCGCGACGCGGAAATCGTGTCGGCCAGAATGACGAGCCCCGCGTAAATGGTCTCAGGCTTCACTTCCTCATGATGCGCCGCGACCGCATTGACGACGATCGGGGTCTCGCCATGGCGCTTGATAAATTCCGCCCCAATCGTCGCGTGGCTGCCCTCGAGTTCGCCGGGCACGGCCTTGCCGATATCGTGGAGCAGGCCCGCCCGCTTTGCCACATTGGGATCGAGCCCGACCTCGCTCGCGATCAGCGAGGCGAGAAACGCCGTCTCGATCGAATGATCCAGCACGTTCTGATTGTACGAAAACCGATACTTCAGCCGGCCCAGCAACGTGATGATCTCGGGATGCAGTCCGTTGATGTTGAGCTTCGTGATCGCGTCCTCGCCCGCCTGCGTCGTGACGAGGTCGATCTCGTCCTGCGCGCGCTTCACGTACTCCTCGATCGACGCGGGGTGGATGCGGCCGTCCTTCACCAGGCCGTCGAGCGCGACCCGGGCCACCTCGCGCCGCAAGGGATCGAACGACGACACCAGCACCATCTGCGGTGACTCGTCGACCAGCAGCGTGACGCCCGTCGCCGACTCGAACGACTTGATGTTGCGCCCCTCCCGGCCGATGATGCGGCCCTTCATCTCCTCGCTCGGCAGCTGGATGATCGTCGCGGTGAGATCGTTGTTCGGCTTGCTCGCCATCCGCTGCATCGAGGCGATGATGACGCGACGCGCGTCGTTTTGGAGCTCCTGCTCCGACTTCTCCAACGTGGCGCGGCGCAACGCGCGAATCTCGTCCTGGCACTCCAGCAGCACCTCCTCGCGCAACTCCCGTTTGATTTCGTCGGCGTCGAGTTGCGACACGCCTTCCAGCCGCGTGCGCACGTTCTTGGAGAGCGCCCGAATCGCATCGCGCGCCAGCTTGAGGGCGGCGTTTTCGCGATTCAAACGTTCCTGGCGCTGCTCCAATTGGTAATCGAGGAGCCCCAGCGATTCCTCGTGGGCGCGGATTTCCCGGAGCCGCACGTCGCTCTCGATCTCCCGGCGGTCAAACTCGCGGTTGAGTTCCGCCCGCTTCTCCTGGATCTCCGCCTCGATCTTTTGCCTTATCTCCTCCCCCGCCACCGCCGCCTCGCGCCGGGCGACCTCGATGAGTTCCGCCGCCTGCTCGTGCGCCGTCCGCCGCGTGTGCCGGGTCAACGCCCACACCACCAGAAACCCGATGCCCCCGCCGACCACAACGAAAGCAACCGCGAGCGCCCAGTCGAAATACTGGTCGCTCTCGGCAATCAGAAACGCGAAGTCGGCTGCGCCTGCTGATCTCAAGTGGCTGCAAAAAATACGCGCCGGCCACCAAACCTCAAGTCTAAGGTTTTCGCGGAGCGAAAACCTGCGGAGCGAAGACCGGCAGCGTGGCGTCGAGTACCGCCTGCATCCGGGCGAGCCCGGCGATTTCACCATCCGCCGCATCGGTTTGCATCAGCACGTAGGCCCAACGGTCGGCCCGGCCCCGCGCCACACGATTCCACGCGTCGCGCCACAGCCGTTCCCAATGGGTCGCCACGACCTCGTCGCCGCCCACAAACCAGTAGGCCACGAGCTGGGGCACCACCGCCTTACCCCGCGGCTTGCCCCCGGCGGCGGGCGTCTGCACTTCGCGACGCACCCGGAGCAGCGTGGCCGGAACCGCGGCCGAGAGCCGCCCCTCGACGGCAAAACGATGCGGCGCCGTGTCCGCAATCGTCCACCCCTGCCCCACCAGGCACAATTCGGGTCGGTGAATCGACGTGCGATCGCGCCCGCTCAGCACAATCGACAGAAAGACCTGTCGTCGCGGATCGGCCACCGCGACATATTGCTTGCGCGAATACCCGGTGTCCGGCGGGAGGATCTCCCGCTCGACGGTCGAGACTTCCGCCCGGCGTCCGATCCACTCCGTGCCCAGGAACGCCGGCAGGCCAACCGGATTGATCGCATCCGCCGCCAGTACGACGCCAACTCCGCCCCGCGCCGGGGCACTGGCCACCTGTCGCAAAAACACCATCTCACCCACCGCCAACACCACGACCAGCCCCGCCACCCCACCCACCCCCCGCCCACGCAGCTTGTCATCTAATGGATGACAAGACTTGGGCGCCTCGGAAATAGACGATCGCGGCGAATCACCGGTTGGGCAACTCGCTTCGGGGAGGAGGCGGCGGAGCAGAGAGGCGGCTCCCAGCACGCCACCGAGCACGATCACGAAGACGCCGTAGCCCATCACCTCGTGGGCGATGTCGCCCCATTTCGGTCCGCCCGCCTCCGCCGCGAAAATGATCGCCACAATGCGCGCGACGTTGCCGACATAGACCAGTGGAAAGCACGACAGCAGCACGAACGCCCGCCGCCACCACGATTGGAAATTCAGGTACCCGGCCAGCAACGACAGCGCCGCCATGGCGGTGAGCGAGCGAATCCCCGAGCAGGCCGCCGCCACGTCATAGTTGTAGGCCCCGTCGGGTGCGACCAGTTGGGTGCCGCTCTGCAGGACCGCGATGCCTGCGGTGCGCGCGATCACGCCGCTCGCATCGACCACCCACACCCGCAGCCAGAATCCCAACGAGTCGAGCGCGTTGATCGGGATCGCAAACACCATGAATGCGAGCGGAAACATCGCCGCCGCACCCCAGCGTTTCCCGTCCGCCTTCGCCCAGCCTTCCACCTTCGCCGAGCCTACGGTGGACAGGCCGGCGGACAGGTCCGCCAGCGCGATCACGCCCCAGGTGAACAGGAGCAGCGCGAGGATCGAAATCCGCGCCTGCTGCGCCACGAAACCCAGCGCATGCAAGGCCAGCCCGGCCGCCATGGCCGCAACCGCAGGGAAGGCCGGCTGCCAACGGGCAAATCTCGACTGCGTTGCCCGCGAATCGAAATTCGAAAATCGAGAATCGAAAATCCCGAGGTTTCGCCAGAACAACCACGCGCTGAGCCCCAGAATCAGCCACCCGTGCTCGGTTTCCGACCCCGGATTCGCCCACTGAAAGCCCCACCAGTAGAACAGCGACGCCGTATCGATGTAACCGCGATTGGCGTTGCCGAAGAATTGGAAGAGCGCCGCTCCGGCAAGCGCGCCGGCCATAACCGGCCACCACTGAGAGGATTGCTTGCGAACGGCTCGTTTCATCGGTCGGGCTGCGCCAGCACGCGCAAGATCGATGCCAGCCGTTCACGTGCGAGCTTGTCGAAGCCAAATGCCGCGGCGCGCCGCAGCCCCGCGCTGCGCAAGCCTGCCGCCAGCAAGTCATCCACGCACACCGATCGCAACGCCGATGCCGCCAGCGCACTGTCCGCGAAATCCGTGAAGACCGCCGCCCCATCCGTCACTTCACGTAGCACCGGAATCTCCTGCAGCACACACGGACACCCGCACGCCATCGCCTCCGTCACACTCCGACCAAAGGTCTCTTCGGTCGTCGATAGTACATGGGCCCGCGCTCCGCGGTAGATGTCCGGCAAGGTCTCGTCCGCGATCCAACCCGTGAACAGGACATCCCGCCCGATTCCCAACGCGCGCGCCGCCTCCCTGGCCCGTCCCAACCCGCCGTCCCAATCGCCTCCAATCATGACAAACGGAAACCGCACCCGGAGTTCACCCGGCAGCCGCGCATAAGCCGCTAGCGCGAGGTCCGCGCGTTTGTACCGGTAGAAGTTGGACACCCAGAGGAGGTAATTCTCCGGCAGGCCCGCCGCACCGCGCCTTCCCTCCCCTGCAAATCGATCGTGCCTCAGGCCCTCGTAGCTCACCAAAAGCGGCGCCGTCCGCCGAACCAGATGAGCTGCGGCCCAACGTGAATTGACGATCACCAGCGCCGCCCGTCGCAACCCGCGTGAAACCGCCCAGTATCGGTACCACCCGCCGGGGCCGACACCCTTCTGCCAGTGGTGCACGGTAAACACATGCATCACGACCGGCAGGCCCGCAGCCCGGAGCGGGGTGAAGCCAACGGTGAGCAGGGCCGCCGCGCCGCGTGCCCTGGCTGCCGGCGCCACCCGCGCGTGGTCGGCCCAGAGTCGCGCCATCCGTCGATTATTGGCCGGAAAATCCCGCACCAGTTCGACGCGCGCATCGGCGATGGTCCACTCCTGCTCCGGACCGGCAAAAACTAGCCAGGAGATGTCGGGGTGTTCCGTGAGGGCGGAACGGACAAATTCATGAAACAACGTGCTCAGACCCGTCCGCCGAAGCGGATTCTCGCAGAGCATGGACAGGGCGAGTTTCATTTACCACGAGCCCGCCCGATAAACCGCGGGCAATTTTTCAGCCACCACCGAAGCACGGTAGGGCCGCAATTGCTCCGGCGTGATGCGTACCTGCTGCATGGCATCCGTTTCAAGCAACCGCCGAAGCTGTGCCGCGAGCTTGTCGGGTCGGTCCGACTCATAAAGCCAGCCGTTGACCCCGGGAGTCAGCACGTCGCGCGGCCCGCCCGAAGCAGCGGCCAGCTCGGGCACACCGCCCGCCATGGATTCCAGCATCGCCATCGAAAACGGTTCATTCTGCGACAGAATGTGGACGGCGCATCATGTCCCGACAAGCCATGTTTTGACCCGTTCAGTTTTGCAGAACCATCGTGCATCGTGGCGATTCCGGTGAAAACGATCTGGCACCAGATCGACGCCCCGTTGTAGACTGATTGAGTCGGACGGGCCGCTTCATCGGATTTGGTGAAACGGGAAAGAACAGATTGACCCGGGCCTTGCCTCCATCAAGGAGTGCGCGATGCAGCCAATTTCGTCTCCGCGCTGACATGAATGAGACGTCCAAAACCAGGAAGATCTGGGGTCCGCTAGAAACCGCCATCCTGACCGGCAAGGGCATCGACATCGGCTGCGGCCCGGATCCAGTCACGACTGACGTCAAGCACTTCGACCTCGCGGACGGCGATGCCAATCACATCACGCAGCATGTCCGTGAACAGTTCGACTTCGTGTATTCTTCGCACTGCCTCGAACACATGCGCGACCCTCGGCGCGCGCTGTTGGAATGGTGGAAGTTGGTCCGGCCGGGCGGATATTTGATCTTCATTGTGCCGGACGAGGATCTGTACGAGCAGGGCGTCTTTCCCAGTCGCTTCAATCCAGACCACAAGTCGACATTCACGATCTCGAAGGCGCGGAGTTGGTCGCCGGTGTCCGTAAACGTGCTGGATCTGGCGCGAAGCTTGCCCGGAGCGGAACTCGTGAGCGTAGTTCTGCAAGATCACGCATATGACCGGAGCCTGCTACGCCACCAGAGCAACACCGGGGTAGCCCGCGTGTTCCGTTTTCCATTTCGCGTCTACAACGGCTTGAGGCGTCGTGGTCTTCCCAGACTCGCAATCGTTGATCTCTGGCAATCGCGACAAGCTGCAGTGGATCAGACGATGCTTCCCGACGTGCTGGCGCAGATTCAGTGCATCCTGCGAAAACTGCCCGATTCGAAGAGGTGAAATCCGGGCCGGCGGGCACCGCTTAACGCGCGGAATCCTTCATGGACAATCCAACGCGTTACGCCAGATCTGTACCACAATCCTTGCATGAATGGTCCCCTTGGAGCAGCTGTCCGTCAATCCTGGTCGCGACGCATCGGTGCCGACGCCGCGATGCTGATCGGCGGTCGCTTCGTCAGTGCCGCCTGTGGCCTGGTACAGGTGCCGTTTGCCATGGCCTACCTTGGCACCGAGGCGTTCGGCCTGTGGGCGGCGCTCTCCGGTTTTCTCTGGACGCTCGGGATCTTGGACGGCGGATTGGGGTTCGCGTTGCAAAACCGCCTCGCGCGACTGTTGGCAACCCGTCGCGAGGCGGAGGCCGCCGCACTAGCGCGGCGGGGTAAGCATTGGCTGTGGGTCGCGGCGATCGGCGTCCTTGCGATGGGGATACCACTTGCCTACGTCCTGCCGTGGGCGGATTGGCTCGGCGTCCATGATCCGACGCTCCGCGCACAAACACCGTTGGCGATTGCGACCATGGTTGGAATCGCCGCGCTCCTGCTGCCCCTGGCGATCTCGGCAAGGATAGCGGCGGCACGACAGGAAACGTGGCTCACCGGCCTCTGGTCCGCGCTCGGCAGCGGCGCTAGCCTCATCGTATTAGTGGCATGCGTGCAACTTTCCCTGCCGCTGGCCGCCTTAGTCGCCGCCGCGGGTGCTCTGCCACTGGTGCTCTACCTCGGTTTGGCACTGCATCTTTCTGCGCGAAAGTCCGCAGTCGCACAACCTGCGGGAATCGTCGCGGTGGATATGAAAGGCATCGCGATGGAAAGCGTGCTTTTTTTCGTCCCACAGGCCAGTGCCGCGCTGGTAAGTTCGTTCGTTCCGATGCTGATCGCGCTGTTCGCGGGGTCGGCCGCGGTCGCTCCGTACAGCGTACTGCAGCGACTTTTCGGCCTGCTCCTACAGATTAACACCCTCGGCCTGCAGCCAACATGGCCGGCCTACACGCACGCGGCGGCGCGAGGGGACTCGACAACGGCACGTCGGCTTTTCCGCCTTTCAATGCTCGTCACTCTGGGGGGATCCGGGTCGGTCACCCTCCTGTTAGCCGTTCTGGCCCGGCCAATCGTTGGCGTCTGGTTGGGCGGCCATGCACCCTCCCTCGACGCACCTCTCATCTGGTCCGTCGCCGGATGGCATGCCGTACAATGTATCGGCCAGCCACCGGCTATGCTCTTGAACGGCCTTGGCCGGAATGCCGCCCTGGCCGCCTTCGGTTGGATCAACCTTGTCGCCTCGCTCTTGCTCAGTCTCTGGCTAAGCCCGCTCTGGGGCGCGGTCGGAGTGATCGCCGCGCTCGCCATCCCCTACGTCGGACTCAACCTGCCGGTGGTCTTTTGGGAGTCCCGCCGCGCCCTCGCGGCAATCACCCGACTCACGCCGCCGGCATGAACGAAAGCTTTCGCCTCCCACCCCTGTTCCGACGCGTCCTCGCCCGATGGCTGGCCCGGCCCAGGTCGCCCGCCACCCGACCCACAGCGCGGCACACGTGTATTTACAAAGTGGATAGGCTCGGTGACTTCGTGCTCGCTTTGGGCGCCCTCCACAATTTGGTCGACCACCATGGGGCCGCCGAATGTCGGCTCATCGTTTCAACCGCAGCCGACCCTGTGGCTGCTGCCGAGTTTCCCGACGTGCCACGCTGGGTCATCCCAGCCTCAACCAGCGGGGTGTGGCGAGAGCTTAGACCGTTGCGGATGCGGGTGGTGGAACAATGGGGGATGGAACGATTCGCCGAACTCGTCTGCCTGCGGCACGCCCAGAACCTCCATCGTGATGCCAGTCTCGGCTGGGTGCACGCCGCTGCATGGCGGGGGCTGGGTGCGCGGCCGACTTCGGACACGCTCGCCATTTGCAACCGCCCGGTGCTCGCCAATGAATACCCAGCGGCAGCCGCGCTGCCTTGGAGTCGAGAACTTCTGGCCCACCAGCTGGTCATTGAACAGACCACGGGCAAAGTGGCGGGCTGGTCGGATTTGCGCCCGACCCTCCGGAGCGTACGCGCCACCGACGGCGCCGCATGGGTGTTCTGCCCGTTCGGGGGGGAGGACATCCGAGACTATCCGGAGGCACACTGGATTTCCGCCTGGAGCACGGCCGCCCTGCCACCGGGCCCGGTGCAGTTGCTTGGACCCCGCGGCCGCATCGCGGATCTCAACCGGCTCGCCGCGCGACTGGGGGCGGAAGCCGGACGAGGCGACGTCACGGTGGCAACCGACCTGCCCACAATGGAGTTTATTCGCCGCATCGCCGCCGCCCGCGGAGTCGTAACCGTGGAGAGTGCCGCCGCGCATCTGGCGACCGCCCTGGACAAGCCGGCGGTGATTATCATTGGCGGCGGGCATTTCGGCTGGTTTGCCCCGTGGGGCGACGGCAAACGCCAGCGCTGGGTCGCAAACGAACTGGATTGTTTTGGCTGCAACTGGATCTGCCGTTACCCAACAGTCCGCTGCCTCGCCGACCTTCCGGCGGCGGTCGTCGGGACAGCGCTGCAGACATTGAACGCCCATGCCTGACGCCACGTATCCCGACGTAATACTCCTTCCGGTGCACAACCGGCGCGAGACCACGCTTGGCGCGCTAAGCCGGCTGGGAGCAGATGGCGTTTTCGCGTGGGCCACAGTGCTCATCATCGATGATGGTTCCGCCGATGGCACGGGCGAAACCGTCGCCGCCGATTTTCCGCAGGTTGCGCAATTGCGCGGCGACGGTTCGTGGTGGTGGTGCGGCGCGATTCGCCGCGGGATGGAGTGGGCGCTCGCCCGCGGTGCCGCGCGAATTTTCTGGCTCAACGACGACTGCCGGCCGCCGAACGGGGCCTTGCTGTGCCTGCGAGAGTCGGTTGAGCGGGACCCCTCGGTCGTATGGATCGACGCACAAACGCCGAGTGGCTGGACGTATGGGGCTCACCGCAAGACTTCCTGGCGAATCCGACGCTGCACTTCCGCAGAAGAGGTTCGCGGCGAAATCGACACCTTCAGCGGCAACTGCGTCTGCCTGCCACGGACTTGGATCGAACGCGTGGGACTGCCCCACGATCGAATGTTTCCGCACGGTATGGGAGATCTCGACTACGGCCTGCGTCTCCGCGCCGCCGGGGCGCCCCTGCTCGCCCTGCCGGGGTCGATCGCCTTGAATGCGGATCCCTCGCTCAATTCGTCGGAGTCGTGGCTGGCCAGCAGGCGACCGATGGGAGAAATCTGGCGGGACTTCTCATCGCCGCGCAGCTTCCTGTACTTTCCCGCCTGGCGGCGATTCGCGTTACGCCATTGGGGACCGGTGTGGGGTTGGGCGGTCTTTGCGGCACCGTACGTGCGCTGGGGCCTAATCGGACTCGTGCGCCCATTCTGGCGGCGCCCGCGAAACGTCAACTGACCCAGCGGGTCGGAAACAGCCCCAAGGTGACAGCCAACGCGTTGGCCCCAACCCGCCAGTCGGCGCCACGACTTTCCAGCAGCAACCGGCCGACCAGCAGCGTGCAGCGGGCGGGTTGCCCGCGGAGCTTGGCCACCGCGAGCAACGTGCGCAGGACGTACCGCCGACGTGCCCGCCGGGACTAAAAACCGGGACGCAACGCGAGGATTCGTGCCGCTGCGGAACGCAACGGCGCAAAGTTAACGTTCACGCGGGGTCCAGGCTGGGGAAAAATGTCCACGAGCGGTTCGGGTACATTGAGGACCTCGGTGGCGCCGGCTCGCGCCATCACACGATGGGCAAATTCCGCATCTTCGCCGGCGCCGAGACTACCGTCGAAGTATCCGCAGTCCGCGCGCCGATGGAACAAGAGCGGCGTGCCCCAACTTGCGCCCAGCAGCAGATCATCGCCGCGCCAAACTGTCGTCTTACATTGCACATTTCGCACGCGGCCATCCAGGTGAAAGGTCGCGCCGCACAACACCAGCGGAGCGACGGAACGGCGGGCGAGCGCGAGCTGGCGTGCAAGTTTTTCGGGCCGCCACGCGTCATCGTCGTCCAGGTAGCTCACCCACACACCCCGCGCCACCGCGATCCCGGCGTTCCGCGCTACCGCAGCGTTGCGCATCACGTCGGGTCGCACGATCCGCACCCGTGGATCACCACGCCACTCCGCGGACACCGCCAGAGTGGCTAGCGGACGCTCCCGGCAATTGTTGTCGATCAGCAGAAGTTCCCAATCCCGCTCAGTCTGCGCCAGCACGCTGGCCACCGCGCGCGGCAGAAGTCCGGAACGGTCACACGTGGGCAAAATAACGGTTACGAGTGGAATAGTCACCGCGGTGCAGTCGGACTTTTCTTCCGGCAGCGTTGCGCTCGTGCGAATTTTGCGAAAATGGTCATCACGTGGATTCGAAGCATAGAAACAGCTTAATCGTTGCGAGCAGCATCCTCGTCACGCTCGTGGCGGGTTGGCAAATCGCGAATGAGAGCCTGTTTCTGGCCGGCCTGATCGCGAGTGGATTGCTCCTTTGTTTCGGCACGATGATCTGCGGGGTTCGGCCTGATGCGCTGGTCGCGGGCATTGTCCTCGCAGGTTACCTGATTGGCAATCGGGGCTTCGCGCAACTTAGCATTCCGACCGTGCCCCTGCTCCCGGGGGAACTGACGCTCGGCCTCGGCCTGTCGGTCGCGGTCTGGAAAGTGGCACGCACCCAGATGCTCCCCGTCCGTCGAGACTTCTTGAACATCGTGTTGCTTACATGGCTGGCGTTCGGCGCGGTGCGCATCGTCATCGACGCGAGAGTGCACGGCCTCGTGGCGGTGCGCGATTTTGCCATCCTGTACTATGCCCTGTTCTTCTTCCTGGCCCAGGGATGGTGGACCGACCCCGACTCTCGACGTTGGTTGCGGCGGTGCCTGTCTGTCGGATTCGCCGTCGGCGCCCCGGTGTTCATGGCCTTCGTCAAGTGGCCGGACTTCTTCATCAACAATTTCAACATAAGTGGTGTGCCACTGATTTTCGTGAAGGGCGACGTGCAGGCGGGCCTCCTCGTCGCCGGCACGTTTTGGTTCCTGCACCGGTTTGTAGTCACACGCCGTACCGGGTGGCTGGTGTTGACGGTGGGCAATCTACTTGGGGTCGTCCTCGCCAACAGTCGCGCTGGTCTTGTGGCGCTCGCCGCCGCTTGTGTGTGGATCCTGCTGTGTCGTGACTGGCGGATGTTGCGCCCCATTGCCGCCATCATTGCCACCGGAATCTTCGTCCTGATCTCGGCGCCCATCGTGACCCAGACACCTTGGAAACGCGGGCTCGCCTACCGCTTTGTTGAAACCGCCACTTCCATCACCGACATCAGCGGCACCGGAACCTACAGCGTCGATCTCAACGACAAGCCCGACAACAATCTCTTTCGCCTTACGTGGTGGCGCAGCGTCGTCGACGAGACTTGGGCCGAAGGCCGCTGGCTCGGCTTGGGCTTCGGTTTCAATCTTTCCGAGCAGTTTGTCCGCATCTACTATACGGAAGGGTCAGAAGAATTCAGCACGCGCAGTCCGCACAACTACCTGCTGACCGTTTTTGGCAGAACGGGAATTGTCGGACTCGGACTGTTGCTTGTTTGTCTGGCCATCGTGGCGATGCGCACATGGCAGTCCGGTCGGACGGCTGCGCGCACCGGGGTGCCGACTGAGCGCTTCGCCCTATTGGTCGGATCCTGGGGTATTTTCGTCAGCGCATGTTTTGGTGTCGTCCTCGAGGGACCGATGGGCGCGGCGATATATTGGAGCTTGCTCGGGATGGCCAACGCCCCGGAACCAGCGGCTGAGGCTCCGACGCGCGCCGGAGCGGTTGCTCCTTCTCTGCACTTGCGCGAACCAGCTTCGCCGCCACAAGTTGCCTACATCACGTAAAGGTTTCGCTGCCTTTCCCTTTGCTCGTATGTTACGGCACATGACAACCACAGTAAGCGTCACCCAAGAGGGGCGGATGGAATTGCCCGAAGCCTTCTGCAAGCGAAAGAGGATCGCTCCGGGCACGGCCTTGCGGATTACCGAAGTGGGAGGTGGCCTGTACGTGACGCCCGTCCCTGAACCGACGGAGAATGAACTTCGCGAAGTTGTTTCAGCGGCGGGTTCGCTTGGCCGGCGGCAAACGCCCGGAGACGAAGCACTCGTGGGTGGAGTGATTGCTGACTATCGCAAAGCAAGACGCCGGCGGGGATGAATGTCGTCGCCAATCCGGGCAGCCCCGGTGACTCCCATTGGCAACGCCTGAATCTCCACCGGCCCGACGCGCGACTCTCCCCGCTGTTCCCACGCCAGCGGAGATCGGGGTTTTCCTCAACGGCGTGCGATTGCTCACCCGAGCCGAAATGCAAACGCTCTTCCCGGATTGCACCATTCTCCACGAGCGTTTCTGTGGCATGACCAAAAGCTACATCGCTGTTCGCACCACTCGATAGCGACACGGCGATCTGGTCATGAATCTTTTATCATCTCTTCCGAATCCTCATAGCGCTCGCCCATGGCCTTCGCTCCGAAAGGCACCGACCCTTCGCTGCGCGCACCAAGCAACCGCTTCGTTCCCGCCTTCGTCGCCGTCGCGCAGCGACCCTGGGAGTTTGTCGGCCACGCCCCACCGCAGCCTGGAAAAGCTCTCGAATTCGCCGCAATTATCCGACGCAAATCGGACAAACTCCCCGTGAACCTCCCCGCTCCCTCCGATTTCCTCCGCGTCTTCAAGCCCGCGACGCGCACGAACTGGGATCTCCTCACCCCGCTCGCCCTGCTCGGGCTGAGCCTCTTTGGCGTCGCGTTCATCTACTCCGCCCAATTCTCGATCCCCCAATCCTCCGGCTCCGGGCTTGGAGCGTGGCTGCGCCACGACTGGCTCAAACAGGCGGTCTTTCTTGGCGTCGGCGGCTGCCTCTACGTCGCCGTCTCGCTCGTCGACTATCGTTTCTGGCTCAGTATCGCCCATTGGTTCTACGCCGCCTGCCTCCTGCCGCTGTTCATCGTGCTCATCCCGGGCATTTCCGGCGAGGCGGCGTCCCGCTGGGGCGCCCAGCGCTGGATTCCCATCGGGCCGTTTTCGTTTCAACCCTCCGAAACGGCCAAGATCGCCGTGCTCCTGATCACCGCCAGCGTGCTCATCCACTCGAAAATCGGCACGATCACCCAGTCGCTCGGCACCTTGGGGAAATTGGCCCTTGCGGTGGGTGCACCCATGTTTCTTATCTTGCTCCAGCCCGACCTCAAGTCGGCCATCGTCCTGCCCCCCATGGTTTTTTCCATGCTCTACGTCTCCAAGCTCTCGCCCCGGTTTTTCGTGGGAGCGCTCGGCGCGTTCCTCCTTCTGATGGGCGCGGTCTCTTGGGACATGGTCCGCTACGTCAACTTTGTGGAGGCGAACCAAAAGTCGTTCTCCCGCGACAAGGGCGCCTACGAGAATTCCACGTGGGCCCGCCTGCCCCTCCACGATTACCAGCGCAACCGCCTCCTCAGCTTCGTCAACCCCGACAAATACGACCCCAGCGGCATCGGCATCGGCTGGAACCAGCGGCAATCGCTCATCTCGGTCGGCAGCGGGGGCCTGACCGGCAAGGGTTGGACGGAAGGAACGCAGGCCCAGCTCGGCTATCTGCCGCGCTCGGTCGCGCACAACGATTTCATCTTCGCGGTCATCGCGGAGGAAAAAGGATTTCTGGGAAGTCTTACGGTCCTGGGCCTGTTTGGCATAGTGTTGTTCAACGGCATTCGCATCGCCGGTTCCTCTCGGGACCGGCTGGGCGCCCTGATCGCCATCGGCGTCACGGCGCTCTTCACGGTACACGTGTTTGTGAACATCGCCATGACCATCGGGCTGGTGCCCATTACGGGCATACCGCTTCCCTTCATCAGCTACGGTGGCTCCTTTGTGCTTAGTTGCTGTTTGTTGCAAGGACTGGTCCAGAGCGTCTGGCGCTTCAGGAGGGACTTCATATGAACGTCCCGCTTCGCGTCATCGACCGCCCTGCCAGAATTTCCTGCGCTGCATCCGCCGCACCCAGGGGTCCCGGGCTAAACCCACACGACACCCGCCATGAGCGATCAATCGCAACCGCAATCCGGCGTCCCTTCGGACGTCGCCCAAAAATATGACGAGGAACTCGTCAATCCACCGCCGCAGATCGAATCCGCGCCCATCAGCGCCGCCGAATTAAAAACCGGCGCCGCCGAACGCGCCAAACAGCGCCCGCTCCTTCAAAAGATTCTCGCGGTGTTCCAGAAGGAGAAGGGCTCCTACCGCGAGCTCATCATCAACTCCGAGCCCCTCGAGAAGCGCGTCGCGCTGCTCGTCGACGGCCGCCTCGAGAAGTTCGAGATCGAGCGCGAGTCCGACAACCGCATGGTCGGCGGCATCTACAAGGGCCGGATCAAGAACCTCGACCCGGGCCTCAAGGCCGCGTTCGTCGACATCGGCTACACCAAGAACGCGTTTCTCCACTACTGGGACATGCTCCCCGCCGCCACCGACTCCTCCGTCGAGGTCGTGCGCGTCAACCGGAAGAAGAGCGCCGCCGCCCGCCCGGCCGAGCCGACCGTCAAGGACATCCCCCAGCTCTACCCGCCCGGCAGCGAAATCGTCATCCAGGTCACCAAGGGCCCGATCGGCACGAAGGGGCCCCGCACCACGACCAATCTCTCGATCCCCGGCCGCTATCTCATCCTCACGCCGTTCAGCGACGGTTGCGGCATCTCGCGCAAGATCGAGGACCCGCTGGAGCGCAAACGGCTCAAGGCGCTGATCAACGAGCTCACGCTCCCCGAAGGCGTCGGCGTCATCGTCCGCACCGCCGGCGAAGGCAAGAAGCCCCGGTACTTCGTCCGCGACCTGCACATCCTCCTGAAGACCTGGGACGACATCCAGGCCAAGATGAAGAGCGACCGCGCCCCCGCGTGCCTCTACATGGAGCCCGACCTCGTCGAGCGCACCGTCCGCGATTTCCTCACCGAGGAGGTCGACCGCGTGCTCATCGATCGCAAGGACGACCATGAGCGCACACAGAAGCTCGTCGGCCAGATCTCCAAGCGCAGTGCCGGCAAGATCGCGCTCTACAAGGACAGCATCCCGATTTTCGAGCGCTTCAACATCGAGCGCCAGATCGAGCAGACCGGCCAGCGCAAGGTCCCGCTCCCGAGCGGCGGCGAGATCATCATCGACGAGACCGAGGCGCTCATCGCCATCGATGTGAACACCGGGTCGCACAAGAATCGCGGCGGCGACGAGAAGAACGTGATCTACGCCGTCAACCTCGAGGCCGCGGCCGAGATCGCGCGCCAGATCCGCCTCCGCAACCTCGGCGGCCTGATCATCATGGACTTCATCGACATGAAGGAACGGCGCCACCGCAACGCCACCTACGAGAAGATGGTCGAGCTCATGTCGACCGACAAGGCGAAGAACCACATCCTGCCCATCTCGTCGCTCGGCATCATGCAGATGACGCGGCAGCGCCAGCAGGAGTCGTTGTCGGCCAACCTGTACACCGACTGCCCGTATTGCCGCGGCCGCGGCATCGTGAAGAGCGCGACGACGATGTCGGTCGAGTTGCAGCGCAAGCTGAGCTCGGTCGTGCGCCGCCTGCAGCTCCGCGACGACGGCAAGGAATATTCCCTCCGCGTGATGGTGCACCCGAGTATTTTGGAGCGCCTCCGCAGCGAGGACGCCGATCTGCTCGTGCGCATGGAGAAGCTCTTCAATGTGAAACTGGCCTTCCGCGCGGATCTCAATTACCACGTCGAGAACTTCAAGATCATCAACGCGCTGACCGGCGAGGAGTATCGCTGACGTGGCTCGCCCGGCGGAGCGCACCGCGCGAAGCCGGGCCACCTGGCGGCAGGTTCCGGTCATCACGGGACCGCAGGAGTTGAGCTCCGGCGGTCTTTCTGTTTTCTGGTCAAGGGATGAGATCCAGCGGATGGAGTTTGCTCGCCCTCAGATCGATTCCGCTGAACTGATCGGACGGGGTTCTCTCGTGCAAGCGGACGAAAACCAGAAAAACGCAAATGAAAGGCCGCAAGACGGCACGCTGTCGGATTGTCCTCTTTCGGTCCCCTTGTTTGTGCATACCCACGGAATTGGTGCCCGGGACAGGACTCGAACCTGCACACCTTACGGTAAAGGCTTCTAAGACCTTCGTGTCTGCCATTCCACCACCCGGGCGGCGCTGGACGCTGCGATTGCAGATTGCCGATGCTCGAATATCCTAGGCAAGCGGCGAATCGCACGAACCGGTCTACGCGCAATTCCCGTTGGCCGCGGATTCATCCAAAATTCATCAGTTGGAATCTGACCAAGGCATCTTAACCACGGATGCACACGGATAAACACGGATTAAGACCGCGAACCTTCTTCACCCTGCAGGTGCGGGTCCACTTTCGGCGGAGGGCGCTGCGGCAGGAGGGCAAGGGAATGGGTGGCAGGGGAATAAATTCTCTGGCGGTTCATTCCCCTGCCACCCATTCCTCTGCCCTAAATCCCCGACGACTGCGAAATCTGCCATCGTAGCAGCTATTGCCGCACGGAAAAAACTTAAGCGCCATTCGGTGAGGGCACCCGCGCTCCATTGTCGGCGTTCGGAAATTCGGGCGAGGTGGCCCCGGGGCTCACGGCGCCAGCCCCAGCCGGTCGCCCATCCGCCCATACGTTTCCCGCTGCTCCGCGCTCTGCGTCAGCAGGTCGGCCTCGAACCTCACCCGCCCCTGCTGAAAAATCGTGATCACACACGACCCGCCGAAGGCAAAAAAACCCTTCTCGTCGCCTTTCCGCACCGGCCGGCCCGGCACGAAACTCTGCTGAATGCTACCGACGTTTGTCGCCCCTACCTCAACGATCGCCACCGTGCCGAAAATCGGATTCTCGATCAGCGTGACCTCGCGCTTGTTCTCCACGAGGAAACCCAGTCGCCGGCGCAGCGCGACCGGGCTCACCGAATAGAGCCAGCCGTTGATCAATCGCGATTCGCCTGGCGTGCCGCTCACCGGAAAATGAAAACGATGATAATCCACCGGACAGAGCCGCGAGATTAGCATCGCCCCACCGGCAAATTTCGCCGCGAGTGACTCGTCACCAAGAAACTCCGCGACCGAGAATTTCTGGCCCTTCACGTAAAAGCCCGCCGCAGTATCGACGTCCTGGAATGCGAGATGGCGCCCGTCGGCCGGCAGCACCGCGACCCGATCGCCGGGCGCAATCGGACGCGCCTCCGGTTTGAGCGCCCGGAAGAAAAATTCGTTGAACGTCTTGTAGTCGAACGGCGACTTGGCGAACTCGTCGACGTTGAGATTGTAGTCGGCGATGAAGGGCAGGATGCGGAGCGCGCTTTCCCGTTTGTTCATTTTCCGGCCGTACCACTGCGAAAAAAACGCCCGTCGCGCCAGGAGCCACACGAAGAACCGGCCCGCCGGATTCTCGTAGGCGAAGCGCAGCCACTTCTCGCCGTAGATCTGCTCGGTCTTGAGCGAATTCGTGTAGCGGTCGAAGTAACGGATCGGTTCGGCGGGCATCGCGCGGGACAATCGCACGCCAGCGCGGGCCGGCGCAAAGGAGAAATCGTTCGGCGACGGGGGCGTCGCGGCTTCAGCCCAGGTTGCGGCCCTCGCTTGCTTCAGCACCACCGCGTCGTCCTTCACCGAGAACTTCACCTCGCAGCCCTCGGCGGTTTTCAGCGAGCCGAACGCGGTATCTTCACCGCTTTCGACGCCACTCAACTCCGCTCATTTTTTTGCAGCCGGCGCATCCTGCAACTGCACCAGTTCGTCGTGCCGAACGGTGAAGGTGATGTCGCTCCCCTCACCCACTTCGCCAGCGATCAGCGCACGGGCCAATTTCGTCTCAACGTGGCGCTGGAGAAAACGCTTCAACGGCCGCGCGCCGAAGACCGGGTCGTAGCCTTTTTCGGCGGACCACTCCTTGGCCTTCCGATCGAGCTCCACCGTCACGCGCCGCTCCGCCAGCCGCTGGTTCAGGTCGGCCAACAGCAGGTCCACGATGCTCGTGATTTCTTCCAGCGTGAGCGGCTTGAAGAGGATCGTCTCGTCGATGCGGTTGAGGAATTCCGGGCGGAACGCCTTGCGCACGTCGGCCATGACGCTTTCGCGCACGCTCTCCGGGATCGTGTCGCCCGTCACGCCTTCGAGGAGAAACCGCGAGCCGAGGTTCGAGGTCATGATGATGACCGTGTTCTTGAAATCGACCGTGCGCCCCTGCGAATCCGTGATGCGGCCGTCGTCGAGCACCTGGAGGAGGACG
>SXGT01704364.1_pt1 | contig 20043 bp, 15 predicted proteins | sample 3176221 | NCBI WGS metagenome assembly SXGT01 (sample SAMN11356862, study PRJNA531348) | freshwater metagenome | isolation source: freshwater sample F1-120 | place: China: Fuxian Lake, Yuxi | collected 2017-12-25
CGAACAGGGCATAGGCCACCGGTTCAGAGCGCGGGGACTCCAGCAGACCGGTCAGTTGCTGACCGTGTGCATTGGGGAAATCGAATCGCTCGGCCCGCATCGGGGCAAGTGTATCGACCCGAGTCTGTCGGAGACCCGGTCTACGGTGGTCGCGATGGCCCTGCACATACACCGCGCGGAACGTACCGACGTCCTCGCGGACGGGTTGGGGAATCTGCTGGCCACGCCGTTACCCGATCCGTTCGCCGAGGAACTCGTCGTGGTGCCCGCCCGTGGGGTGGAGCGCTGGCTGTCCCAGCGGCTGTCGCACCGACTGGGGTGCGGCACGGGTGCCGACGGCGTCTGCGCGGGGGTCTCGTTCCGGTCACCGGCATCGCTGATCGCCGAGATCGCCGGGACGCGCGAGGACGACCCGTGGTCCCCGGAGGCGATGACCTGGCCGCTGCTGGAGGTCATCGATGCCACCCTCGACGAGCCCTGGTGCGCGACCCTGGCGGCCCACCTGGGCCGGTTCAGCCCGTCGGAATCCGAACGGGAACTCCGGCAGGGCCGCCGCTACGCGGTGGCTCGCCGGCTCGCCGGGCTGTTCGCCTCCTATGCGCGCCAGCGACCCGAACTGTCGGCCGGTTGGCTGTCCGGCGATGAGGACGGTCTCGACGCGGACCTGTCCTGGCAACCGGAACTGTGGCGCCGTCTGGTGGCAGAGATGGGCATTGATCCCCCCCACGTCCGGCACGCCGAAACCGTTGCCCAGCTGAGGGATTCGGGGTGCGCGCTACCCCGGCGGGTGTCGCTGTTCGGCTACACCCGGCTGTCGCGGACCGATATCGAGCTGATCGAGGCGCTGGCGGTGCGCCACGACGTGCACCTGTGGCTGCCGCACCCCAGCGCCGACCTGTGGGACGTCCTCGCCGGGCTGACCGGGGTGATACCGCGCCAGTCGGACACCAGCCACCGCGATGTCCGCCACCCGCTGCTGGCCACCCTGGGACGGGATCTGCGTGAGTTGCAGCGCAGCCTGCCGCGGATGGAAGCCGGGCCGGGCACCACCGACGAGTTCCTCACCGGCGAGGCCCGGCCCGCCACCCTGCTGGGCTGGCTGCAGTCCGATATCGCCGCCAACGCCGTCCGGCCGCGGGGACGCAGCCTGCGCCCCGACGACCGCTCGGTGCAGGTCCACAGCTGTCACGGCCCGGCCCGTCAGGTGGACGTGTTGCGCGAGGTGGTCTTGGGTCTGCTCGCCGATGACGAGACGCTCGAGCCCCGCGACATCCTGGTGATGTGTCCGGATATCGAGACCTACGCGCCGCTGATCGCCGCCGATTTCGGGCTCGGCGAGGTGGTGCCCGGGGCGCACCCGGCCCACCAGCTTCGGGTGCGCCTCGCGGACCGTTCGCTGATCCAGACCAACCCGCTGCTCGCGGTGGCCTCCCAGCTGCTCGAGTTGGCCGACGGCCGGGTGACCGCCAGCGCGGTGCTCAACCTGCTGCAGTCCGACCCGGTTCGGTACCGGTTCGGATTCACCGACGACGATCTCGACGACATCACCGACTGGGTGCGGGAGTCCAACATCCGCTGGGGTTTCGACAAGGATCACCGGGCCCCCTACGGGCTGGGCTTCGTCCACCACACCTGGCGGTTCGGCCTCGACCGCATCCTGGCGGGCGTGGCCCTCTCGGAGGACTCGGAGGCCTGGATCGACGCGACCCTGCCGCTGGATGACGTCGGCAGCAACCGGGTCGACCTGGCCGGACGACTGTGCGAATTCGTCGAGCGGCTCCAGAAGACGGCGGACTCGCTGACCGGGACCCGGCCGCTGACCCAGTGGATGACCGCCCTGATCGCCGGTATCGAGTCGCTGACCCGGGTCGATGACGGCGACGCCTGGCAGTTCAGCCAGGTGGAACGGGAGTTCAACGACATCCTGGCGCGGGCCGGTGCCCGGGCCGAGACGTCGCTGCGCCTCTCCGACATCCACCAGTTGTTGCGCCGCCACCTCGCGGGCCGGCCCACCCGGGCGAACTTCCGCACCGGGACCCTGACGGTGTGCACGATGGAGCCGATGCGTTCGGTGCCGCACCGGGTGGTGTGCCTGGTTGGCCTCGATGACGCGGTGTTCCCCCGGATCGGAGCGGTCGACGGGGATGACGTGCTGGCCCGGGATCCCAGGACCGGCGAACGCGACATCCGCTCCGAGGACCGCCAGCTTCTGCTCGATGCCGTCTGCGCGGCGACCGAGACCTTGGTCATCACCTATACCGGCAGCAACGAGTACACCGGACACGGACGTCCCCCGGCGGTGCCGCTGGCCGAGTTGATCGACGCCCTCGACCTGACCCTCGAGCTCCCCGTGCGCGACCGGGTGATTACGCAGCATCCGTTGCAGCCCTTTGATATTCGCAATGTCACACCCGGCGCGGTGGTCCGATCCGACCCGGGCCGGCCATTCACCTTCGATGCGACGGCACTGAGAGCGGCGGCCGCCGCGGGCGGCGAGCGCGAGCCGCGGCCCCGCTTCGCCGCTGCGTTGCCGGCACCGCCGGAACCCGGTGATGTGTCGCTGGCCGAGTTGGTCGCGTTCTTCAAGGATCCGGTGAAGGGGTTCTTCCGGGCCCTGGATTACACCCTGCCCGCCGACGTCGAGGGCGTCGCCGACGCCATCCCGGTCGATATCAACGCCCTCGAGGAGTGGACGGTCGGCGACCGGATGCTCACCGACATTCTCGGCGGCATGACCCCGGATCGCGCCCTGAACACCGAATGGTGCCGCGGCACACTGCCTCCCGGCCAGATCGGCTGGCGCACCGCCCGAAAGATCCGCGACCGGGCCGCGCAACTGGCCGCGGAGGCGCTGGGTTTCCGGTCGGCTCCCCCGCGGGCGGTGGATGTCGACATCGACCTGGGCGCGGGCCGGTGCCTGACCGGGACGGTGTCACCACTGTTCGGCGACCAACTGGTCGAGGCCACCTACTCCAAGCTGGGCGCCAAGCATCTGCTGGCGTCCTGGATCCCGCTGCTCGCCCTGTCTGCTCACGACCCCGACCGGGACTTCTCGGCGGTCTGCATCGGCCGGCGGAAGAAGGGCGACGGTACCCGGCGGGAGGTCCTCACCCGCCCGGCCGTCCCGGCTGTAGACCTGCTGCGCGACCTGGTCGCCATCTACGACGCCGGGCGCCGCGAGCCGATTCCGCTGCCGATCAAGACCTCCTACGCCTGGGCCGAGGCCCGGACGGGCGGGGGCGACCCGGTCTACGCGGCGGGTTACCACTGGCGCTCCAAGGACACCTTCCCCGGCGAGGACAAGCACCCGCCGCACGCCCGGGTGTGGGGGTCGGGCGCCGCGCTGTCGGAGCTACTCGAGCCGGTGCGGCCGGGCGAGGAGTATCCGGGCGAGGACACCCGACTGGGGGCCTATGCCGCGCGGTTGTGGCGGCCGTTGTTCGAGACGCTGTGGGGGGACCGATGAGCACCTTCGACCTGCTCGGCGACTTGCCCGCCCCGGGTTCGACCACGGTTCTGGAGGCCAGCGCCGGAACCGGCAAGACCTTCGCCCTGGCGGGCCTGGTCACCCGCTATATCGCCGAAGGCGTTGCCGGCCTGGACCAGATGTTGCTCATCACCTTCAGCCGGGCCGCCACCCAGGAGTTGCGGGAGCGGGTGCGTCGGCAGATCTCCGACGCGGTGGCGGCATTCAGGGATCCCGACGCCGGCGGGCACAACGAGGTGATCCGGCATCTGCTGACCGGGACCGAGGCGGAATTGGCTGCCCGGGCCGAGCGCCTCGGTGACGCGCTGGCCGGCTTCGACGCCGCCACCATCGCCACCATTCACCAGTTCTGCAACCTGGTGCTCGGCTCGCTGGGCATCGCCGGGGACAGCGACGCCGGCGTCGACCTGGTGGAGAGCCTCGACGATCTGATCGTCGAGGTCGTCGACGATCTGTACCTGTCCCGGTTCGGCACCCTGCGCGACGAACCACCTTTGGACTACAAGAAGGCGCTGAAGATCGCCCGCGAGGCGGTCGGCAACGGGTCGGCGGAACTGCGTCCGGCCGACCCCGAGCCAGGCAGCCACGCCGCCGCCTGTATCGAGTTCGCCCACGCCGTGCGTGCCGAGATCGAGATCCGCAAACGCCGGCAGCGCGTGCTGGGCTATGACGATCTGCTCACCCGGCTCGCCGAGGCGCTGTCCCGCCCCGATGCGCCGGCCCGGGTGCGGATGAGCCGGCGCTGGACCGTCGTCATGGTCGACGAGTTCCAGGACACCGACCCGGTGCAGTGGCAGGTGATCGACCGGGCGTTCAGCGGGACCTCGACCCTGGTGCTGATCGGTGACCCCAAGCAGGCCATCTACGCCTTCCGGGGCGGTGACATTCACACCTACCTCGACGCCGCCGACTGCGCGGGGGAGAAACAGACCATGGGCACCAACTGGCGCAGCGACGGCGCGCTGGTCGACCGTCTGCAGGCGGTGCTGCGCGGCACCCGCCTGGGCGACCCGCGCATCGTCGTGCACGATGTCGCCGCCCATCACGCCGGTACCCGGTTGGCCGGCGCGCCCTGCAACGATCCGCTGCGACTGCGCGTGGTTCCGAGGGCCGCGTTCGGTAAGAGCGGCGACAAGATGATTGCGATCGACGACCTGCGCACCTTCATCGGCCAGGATCTCGCCGCCGACATCGCCGCTCTGCTGGCGGGTCCGGCGACCTTCGACGGTGAGCGGGTGCGCGCCGGGGACGTCGCGGTGATCGTCGAGAAGCGCCGGGACGCCCGGGTGTGCTTCGCCGCGTTGACCGAGGCGGGTATCGCCGCGGTCTACACCGGTGACTCCGACGTGTTCGCTTCCGAGGCCGCCGACGATTGGCTTTCCCTGCTGGAGGCCTTCGACCAGCCGCACCGATCCGGCGTCGTCCGTGCGGCCGCCACCACGATGTTCTTCGGCCATACCGCCGAAGACCTTGCCGCCCAGAGTGACTCGCTGACCGACAGTGTCGGGGAGACCATTCGGGAATGGGCCGATCACGCCCGTTCCTGCGGAGTGGCGGCGGTGTTCGAAGCCGCCCGGCTCCGGGGGATGGCCGACCGCACGCTGTCCTGCCGCGACGGTGAGCGGTACATGACCGACATGGCCCACGTCACCCAGTTGCTCCAGGAGGTGGCACACCGCGAACACCTCACCCTGCCCGCTCTGCGGGACTGGCTGCGCGACCGCCGGGAGGAACGCAGCGGCATCGAGCACAACAGGCGCCTCGACCGCGACGCCGCCGCGGTGCAGGTGATGACCGTGCACGGCTCCAAAGGCCTGCAGTTCCCGATCGTGTATCTGCCCTTCGCGTTCAACCGCAATGTGCAGCAGCGCGACGAGATCCTGTTCCATGACAACCAGAAGCGGTGCCTGCACATCGGCGGCAAGGGCAGCCCCGACTACGCCGAGGTCCAGGTTCTGGGCCGCCGGGAGGCCGCCGGGGACGACAGCAGGTTGATGTATGTGGCGATGACCCGGGCGCAGGCCCAGGTGGTGATGTGGTGGGCGCCCTCCCGCGATGAGCCCAACGGCGGACTGTCCCGGTTGCTGCGCGGCCGTCGCCCCGGCGAGGCGCTGATCCCCGACCAGTGCGCGACGAAGCCGGTCACCGACGACGAGGCCCTCGCCCTTTTCGGCGAGTGGGAGGCCGCCGGCGGGCCGACGGTCGAGGTTGCCATTCCGGCGCCGATCGTCGCGGTACCCGCCGAGGCACGGCCGGAGAACCTCGCGGTGCGGCACTTCCACCGCGGTATCGACACCGCCTGGCGGCGCACGTCGTACTCGGGTCTGGTCCGGGCCGCGCAGGACAGCGTCGGGGTGAGCAGCGAACCGGAGGTCGTCGAACTCGACGACGAGGCCCCCGATATCGCTCTCGGCGCCGGGCCGGTGACCGGAGGGGAAGCGGGCGCCGGGGCCGAGGTCCCCTCCCCGATGGCCGATCTTCCGATGGGCGCGAAGTTCGGCAGCCTGGTGCACGCGGTGCTCGAGCATGCCGATCCGCTGGCACCGGACCTGGAGGCCGAACTGTCCGCACAGATCGAGAAACACTCGGCGTGGTGGCCCGTCGACGTGGCCACCGCGGACCTGGCCGCGGCGCTGTTGCCGATGCACGACACCCCGCTGGGTCCGCTGGCCGGCGATCTGACGCTGCGCCGCATCGGCCTACCGGACCGGTTGTGCGAACTGGACTTCGAGTTCCCCCTTGCCGGGGGCGACCTGGATACCAGCGCCCCGGACATCCGACTGTCCGACCTTGGGCGGTTGCTGGCCGCGCACCTGCCGGCCGGTGATCCGTTGGCCTCCTATGCCGACAGGCTCACCGATGCCGCGCTGGGCCGCCAGTCGCTGCGCGGCTATCTGAGCGGCTCGCTCGATGTGGTGCTGCGCATCCCGACTCCGGGGGGGCACCGCTACCTGGTGGCCGACTACAAGACCAACTGGCTCGGCGAGACCGACCGCCCGCTGACCGCCGCCGACTACACCCCGGCCAGGATGGCCGAGGCCATGTTGCACTCCGACTACCCGCTGCAGGCCCTGCTGTACTGCGTTGTGCTGCACAGGTTCCTGCGCTGGCGACTGCCCGGCTACGACCCGGGTCGCCACCTCGGCGGAGTGTTGTACCTGTTCGTACGCGGCATGTGCGGCCCAGGCACCCCGGTGACCGACGGTCACCCGGCGGGGGTGTTCGGCTGGCAGCCGCCCGCCGTGCTGGTGACGGCGATCTCCGACCTGCTCGACGGCCGGCGGGAGGCGGCATGAGCGCTCCGATCGCCGACGCCGCCGATTGGCGCCGCAGTGTGGCCGCGACAGGAGTGCTGGCCGAGTTCAATGCCGCAGGCGTGCTTGACGCCTCCGATGTGCTTGTGGCCCAACGCCTCACCGCGCTGGCCAAGGAGAACAACGAACTCGTGGCTCTCGCACTCGGGTTCGTGGTGCGGGCGGTGCGCGGCGGGTCGGTCTGCCTCGACCTGGCCGGTGTGGCCGCTCAGGTCGGCGAACCGGATCTGCCGTGGCCGGACCCGCAGCAGTGGCTGGACGCGGTGGCAGCCAGCGTGCTGGCCGCCGAACCGGCGGTGCTGCATCTGGACTCCGGTCTGCTCTATCTCGACCGGTACTGGATCGAGGAATGCCGGGTGGCCGAGGATGTGCTCGCCCTGGCCCGCGCTCGGCGGTCCGGCACGCCGCCGGACATTGCCCGGCTCTTCGGGCCCGACTACGCCGAACAACGCGGCGCCGCCGAGGTGGCGTTGTCCCGGGCGTTGACGGTGCTGACCGGCGGACCGGGTACCGGAAAGACGACGACGGTGGCGCGACTGCTGGCGCTGCTGGCCGAACAGGCCGAACTCGACGGTCGCCCGCGCTTGCGGATCGCGCTGGCCGCCCCGACGGGCAAGGCCGCCGCCCGGTTGCTCGAGGCGGTCAGGGAGCAGGTCGCGGTGCTTGCCGAGGCCGACCGTCACCGTCTTCCCGCACTGACGGCCACCACGTTGCACCGGCTGTTGGGCAGCCTGCCGGACACCTCGTCGCGGTTCCGGCACAACCGGGACAACCGTCTGCCGCACGACGTGATCGTCGTCGACGAGACCTCGATGGTCTCCCTGACCATGATGGCCCGTTTGTTGGAGGCGGTGCGTCCGGAGGCGCGACTGGTCCTGGTCGGCGATCCCGACCAGCTGGCCTCGGTGGAAGCCGGCGCGGTGTTGGCCGATCTGGTCGAGGGGCTCGACGCCGTATCGGAATCCCCGGTGGCCAGACTCGTGACCGCACACCGTTTCGGCGAGTCCATCCGCGCGCTGGCGGCGGCGATCCGCGTCGGCGACGCCGACACCGCCCTCGAGGTGTTGGCCGCCGGCGGGGACAATGTCGAATGGGTGCCGAGCAGCGACCCCTCCGGAATCCTGCGGAAAGTCGTTGTGCCCCATGCGCTGACTCTCCGCGAGGCGGCGATATTGGGCGATGGCGCCGAAGCGTTGCGCACCTTGGGGCGCCACCGGCTGCTGTGCGCGCACCGCCGCGGTCCCTATGGTGTTGCCTATTGGAACCGCCAGGTCGAGCGCTGGCTGGCCGAGCAGACCGATATGCCGCTGTGGGAACCCTGGTATCCCGGCCGGCCGGTGTTGGTGACTGCCAACGACTATGGGCTAGGTCTCTATAACGGCGACACCGGAGTCGCGCTGCTGCGCGACGGTGCTCTGCGCGCGGTGATGGCCGGGGCCGGCGGCCCGGTCGAACTGGCTACTGGCCGGCTCTCCGATATCGAGACCATGCACGCGATGACCATTCACAAGAGCCAGGGCAGCCAGTCCGCAGAGATCACGGTGCTGCTGCCGCCGTCGGACTCCCGGCTGCTCACCCGGGAACTGCTCTACACCGCCGTGACCCGGGCCCGGGAGAAGGTTCGGCTGATCGGGACCGCCGAGCAGGTACGCGCCGCGGTGCAGCGGCGTGCGGTCCGCGCGACCGGGCTGAGTCGGCGGCTGAGCGGCGCCGGACAGGTTGGACCCTGATACAGACTTTCGGCCCTATTGACCCGGCTGGTGCCTCCATACTTTGTGATCGGCGCTCCGGAAACTCCCGCGACCGCCTCACACGACTTCCAGGGGAGGAACCGGACATGACCACCACCACCGCTGAGCGGGCCAAGCGCCCCGGGATCCTGGCGCTCGGCGCGGCTACGGCCGGCGCGATGGCTGCCGCGACCATGGGGTCGGTTCCGACCGCCAACGCGACCTGCGCGTCGTTCTTCGGGATCGGCTCGGGCGGCAATTGCACCAGCACCCTGACCAGCATCGCGATCGCCATCGGGGAGAACGCCGAAGCGCACGCCGAAGGGATTTTGGGCGCCGCGCTTACCTGGGGTAACTCCTCGAGGGCAATAGCAGCGACGGGCGGTCTGGCCAACCTCGCGGTCAGCCTGGGCGACAGCAACTTGGCCTATGCCGGTGGCATCGCGTCGCTGGCATTCGCTGGGCGCAGCACCACAAACCAGATGATCTTCGCCGGTCTGGGTGATGCCACCAGTGGCAGCGTCGGCAATATCGCGGTGTCGATCGCGAGTCCGGAGAGCACCTCCGTCACTGCCGCCGGTCTGGGAAACCTCGCGGTCAATATCGCCGGTTCCGGCTCCATCATTAGCCAGGGCGTGGGCCTGACGACCATCAACCTGGTGGGCCTCGACGCCTCCCTGAACAACAGGGGCACCCTCAACGCGATCGCCAACGTCAGCGGCGACAACATCAGCATCCGCAACGACGAGGGCGACGGCGGCATCGGGAACCTCGGCTTCAACGTCATCGGGGAGAACAACCTCATCAGCACCCGCGGAGTGTTGGCGCTCGGCGGCGCCATCGGCAGCACCGGACAGACGGTGAGCCAGGACGGCCCGGGTGTGAACATCGCCTTCGGCCGGAACGCGGTCGCTCCTGGGTCCGCGAAGAAGTCGAGCCCCTTTGCGGCCTCGTCGGTGAGCACCCCCGGCGCCACTGCCGACGACAGCAAGGGCAACCGTAAGGCCCGGGGCTCGCAAGCCCGGGCCAACCGCGACAACCGGTAGTTCCCGGTTAGGGGCTGGCGGCGGCGATCACTGATGCAGACATTCGGCCCTATTGACCCGGCTGGTGCCTTCATACTTTGTGATCGGCGCTCCGGAAACTCCCGCGACCGCCTCACACGACTTCCAGGGGAGGAACCACACATGACCACCACCACCACCGAACGCGCGAAGCGCCCCGGGTTGCTGGCGATCGGCGCGGCCACGGCCGGCGCGATGGCCGCCGCGACCATGGGGTCGGTTCCGACCGCCAACGCGACCTGCGCGTCGTTCTTCGGGATCGGCTCGGGCGGCAATTGCACCAGCACCCTGACCAGCATCGCGATCGCCATCGGGGAGAACGCCGAGGCGCACGCCGACGGGATTTTGGGCGCCGCCCTCACCTGGGGTAACTCCTCGAGCAGCGCGACGGCGACGGGCGGTCTGGCCAATCTCGCGGTCAGCCTGGGCAACAGCAACTTCGCCGGCGCCGCCGGCATCGCGTCGCTGGCGTTCGCCGGACGCAGCACCATCAACCAGTCCGTCATTGCCGGCCAGGGCAACGCCACCAGCGGAAACATCGGAAACATCGCGGTATCCGTGGCCAGTCCGGAGGCCACCGAAGTTCGCGCCCTCGGTATCGGCAACCTCGCGGTGAATATCGCCGGTTCTGGCGAGATCGGCAGCCAGGGTGTGGGTCTGACGACCATCAATCTGGTGGGTCTCAACGCCGAACTGGCCAACGCTGGCACCCTGAACGCGATCGCTAACGTCAGCGGCGACGGCATCAGTATCCGCAACGACGAGGGTGACGGTGGGATCGGGAACCTCGGCTTCAACTTCATCGGGGAGGACAACGTCATCCGTACCCGCGGAGTGTTGGCGCTCGGCGGCGCCATCGGCAGCACCGGGCAGACGGTGAGCCAGGACGGCCCGGGCGTCAACATCGCCTTCGGCCGGAACGCGGTCGCTCCTGGGTCCGCGAAGAAGTCGAGCCCCTCTGCGGCCTCGTCGGTGAGCACCCCGGGCGCCACTGCCGACGACAGCAAGGGCAACCGTAAGGCCCGGGGCTCGCAAGCCCGGGCCAACCGCGACAACCGGTAGGTCCCCGGTCGGGGGCGTCTACCCCTCGGGGCTGGCGGCGGCGATCAGGGAGGCCGCCGCCAGCGTCGCGCCGAGGCGAGTGAGCAACCGCAATGCGCGGGTGCGCACGTCCGGGCTGTCACGTCGATCGGTAGCGACGCCTACAACGTGTGCAGGCGGACGTCGATCAGCGCAGCCTCGGCGACCCGGGCGGTCATGTACGTGCAGTGTGGCTGGCGACGGCGGTCGGTCGGCGAACCTGGATTGAGCAAACGCAGTCCCGATCCTGTGACGCTGTCCCAGGGGATGTGGCTGTGACCGAACACCAGGACGTCGGTATCGGGATAGCGGCGTGCCATCCGGCTCTCGCGGCCAGATGTCGAGCCGGTCTCGTGGACGACGGTGAAACGCAGACCGGCCAGGGTCACGTCGGCACGTTCGGGCAGCCGCGCCCGCAATGCCGGTCCATCGTTGTTGCCCCAGCAGGCCACCAGCCGGGCGGATCGTGCCTCGAACGTGTCGAGCAGATCGGTGCACACCCAGTCGCCGGCGTGGATTACCACATCGGCCGCCTCGACCGCTGACCACAGCGACGGCGACAGCTCACGGGCACGGCTGGGTACGTGGGTATCGGCGATCAGCACGATGCGCATGCTTCACCGTAGAAGACCCCGGGTATCCGGAGAGCAGGCCTTGCGGGGCCTACTCTGGAGGGGATGGCGATGACTGGAGATGACGTTGATGACGGAGCCCTCAGCGAGGGCACCGTCAACGATGTGGAAAAGCGTTGGCATGACCCGCAGCAGTTCCGCGCCGCAGTGACCTATGTCGTGGTGGTGGTGGTCCTTGCGGGCGCCGCGTTCGCCGCAGCCGCGATCTGGGGATCGCTGCTCGCGGCGATCCTGGTGCCCGGGGTGCTGTTCGCCGGCGGCATCGGCGGACTGCTGCGCACCTATCGGGTGTGGCGCGCCGAGGGGGTGTGGCCGATCTGGCAGGCGGCTGCCTGGTCGCTGCTGCTGCTCGGGTTGTTCACCCTCGGCGTTCCGTTCTCCGTCGGGTAGTGACGGCCATACTCATCGGGTGAACGCGATCACCGAGCAACCGCTCTCCGGTGTCCGTGTCGTCGAGATCTCGAGTTTCGTCGCGGTGCCGCTCGCCGGTATGACCCTGGCCCAACTCGGCGCCGAAGTGTTGCGGGTGGATCCGGCGGGCGGCGGGGCCGACTATCACCGCTGGCCGCTGGCCGACAGCGGGGACAGCATCTACTGGGCCGGGCTGAACAAAGGCAAGCGGTCGATGACCGTCGACATGCGTTCACCCCATGACCAGCAGATGGTGCAAAGGCTCATCGCACACGCGGGCATCCTGATCACCAATGCGACCGGCCGGGAGTGGCATTCCTATCCGACACTGCAGGCGCTGCGGCCCGACCTGATCCTGCTCGAGGTTCTCGGTCGCGCCGACGGGTCCACCGGGGTGGACTACACCGTCAACGCCGCCACCGGATTCCCGATGGTCACCGGACCGGCCGACCACGTCGGCCCGGTCAACCATGTGATGCCGGCCTGGGACGTCAGCTGTGGGTTGTACGCGGCGCTGTCGGTGTTGACGGCGTTGCGTCGGCGCGAGGCGACCGGCCGGGGCGGCCACATCCGGCTGGCCCTGGACGACGTCGCGCTGGCCACCGCCGGCAATCTCGGGTTCCTGACCGAGGTGATGGTCAACGGCGAGCAACGGCCCCGGCTCGGTAACGCGATCTTCGGCCAGTACGGGTCCGATTTCACCTCCCGCGACGGTGTCGCCTTCATGGTCGTGGCGCTGACCCCCCGCCATTTCCGCGATCTCACCGCGCTCACTGGAACCGCGAAAGCCGTTGCCGCAGTGCAGGAGGCGATCGGGGCGGACTTCGACGACGAAGGTCAGCGCTACGAACACCGCGATGTGCTCAACGGACTGTTCGCCGCGTGGTTCCGCACCCGAACCGCCGAGGAGGCGGCGTCCGCACTCGCCGCGAGTTCGGTGCTGTGGGAGCGCTACCAGAGTTTCGCGGAGGTGGCGGCCAGCCCGAGGGTGACCGCCAACCCGATGTTCGCCCGTCTGGACCAACCGCGGGTCGGACCGTATCTGGCGCCGGGCCTGCCGATGTCGGTCGACGGCGCGCACGCCGCACCGACGGCAGCCCCCATCTTGGGGCAGGACAACGACACCCTGCCGGCCCGATGGCTCGGTACATGAACCCCGGCGTGCTGGCCGGTCTGCTGACCCTCGCTCCCGCCGGCGCGGACGTGTTCACCGGCGCCGCCAACGGCCCGCTCGGCAAGCGGGCCTACGGCGGCCTGCTGGCCGCCCAGTCGCTGGCGGCGGCCTGCCGGACGGTGGGCACCGATCGCGCACCGACCGCACTGCACGTGCAGTTCCTGCGGGGCGGTGACGCCGGAACGCCCGCGCGCTGTGACGTCGAACGCGTCCACGACGGACGCTCCACCTCATCTCGGCGAGTACTGGCCCGCCAGGACGACCGCCTTCTGGTCAGCGCCACCGCCCTGTTCGCGGTGCCCGCGCCCGGCCCCGAGCACTCCGATCGCCCCGAGCGCGCCGCCGACCCCGACGGATTGGCCCGCACCGGACCTATCGGGCCCGCACCGGCGATTCCGTTGGGCGAGGTGGACATCCGCATCCGAGACAGCGGCGACGGCACGGAGTTCGTCCGCCAGCTGTGGTGGCGAGTCGATGCCGATCTCCGCGACGATCCGTCGTTGCACGCCTGCATCGCCGTCTACGTCACCGACATTTACGGCGTCGACCCGGTGCTGGCCGTACACGGCCACTCGATGACCGACCGCAGCCACCATGCGGCCACCACCGACTCCTCGACCTGGTTCCACCGGCGAATCCGGGCCGACGAATGGAACTTGCTGGAATCACGTTCCCCGGCGGCGGCCACCGGACGCGGCGTGATGACAGCGGGCATGTATGACGTCGACGGCGTTCGGGTGGCGACGATGGTGCACGAGGGTCAGGCGGTCACGCGGGACGGGAGCAGTTCCTAGAGTTCAGCCACGTCATGCTCGAGCAGCGCGGCCAGCCGGGCCCGGGCTGCCTCCTTGCGGGTAGGCAGGTGCGCCGAGGGGAACGGGGTGTCCACCGGTTCGTACTCCCGCAGGGTGCGCCGGGCCACCGTGAGCTTGTGCACCTCGGTCGGGCCGTCGGCGATCGCCAGTGATTGCGCGGCGACCATCATCTTCACGAACGGCATCTCGTCGGAAACCCCGAGCGAGCCGTGCAGTTGCATGGCCCGCTGCACGACGTCGTGCAGCACCGCGGGCATCGCCACCTTCACCGCGGCGATGTCGCGGCGCACCTTCTGGTAGTCGTGGTAGCGGTCGATCTTCCAGGCGGTCCGCAGCACCAGCAGCCTGAACTGCTCGATCTGGATCCAGCTGTCGGCGATCTTCTCACTCGTCATCTGAAAATCGCCCAGCGGTCCGTGACGGGTCTGCCGCGACACCGCGCGCTCACACATCATGTCGAACGCCTTGCGCGCCAACGCGATCGTGCGCATGGCGTGGTGCACCCGGCCACCGCCGAGTCGGGTCTGGGCGATCGCGAAGGCCTGGCCCTCCCCGCCCAACACATGATCGGCGGGGACACGGACATCGGTGTAGCGGACATAGCCGTGCGAGGCGTGATCGGGGGATTCCCCCCCGACGCCGACGTTGCGCACGATCTCGAGGCCCGGCGTCTCGGCCGGGACGATGAACAGCGACATCTTCTGGTGGGTGCGAGCCTCCGGATTCGTCACCGCCATCACGATGAAGAACGAGGCGTAACGGGCGTTGGAGGAGAACCACTTCTCGCCGTTGATCACCCAGTCTCCGTCTCCTGAGCCGTCGCGGACCGCCGAGGTGGTGAACAGCCCCGGATCGGAGCCCCCCTGGAGTTCGGTCATCGAATAGCAGGACGAGATCTCGCCGTCGAGCAGGGGTTGCAGATAGCGCTTCTTCTGGGCCTCGGTGCCGAACAGTGCCAGGATCTCGGCGTTGCCCGAGTCCGGGGCTTGGGATCCGAAAACCGAAGGGGCCCAGCGGGATCGGCCGACGATCTCGTTGAGCAACGCGAGTTTGACCTGCCCGTAGCCCTGCCCGCCCAGATCCGGGCTCAGATGTGCCGCCCACAGACCCTGATCGCGGACCTGCTGCTGCAACGGACGCAGCACCGCCATCAGCTGCGGGTTCTGCTTGTCGTAGGGGTCCAGCGGGGCGAGGTCGAGCGGTTCGAGTTCCTCGCGCATGAACTCGTCGACCCAGTCGAGCTTGCGCTGGTATTCGGGGTCGGTCTCGAAATCCCACATGGTGTCAGTCTGTCAGCTCAGGGAACCACGACGGCCCGGCCCGTCACCACGCCGTCGTGCAGATCGCGATAGGCCTTGGGGCCGTCCTCGAGACGGTAGACGGTGTGCTCGGTGGAGACGCGCCCGCTCGCGGCCAGGGCCAGCAATTCGACGAGTTCTCCCCGGCTGCCCCAGTAGGTGGTGGCGATGCTGACTTCGTAGGGCTGTGTGAAGAACCCCAGCGGTATCTCGCCGCCGCCGATCCCGACGAGGGTGACATCGGCCATCGGGCGGGCCACCTCCCGGGCCAGGTTCATCGTCGGGGTGGCCCCGACGAAGTCGATCACGACATCGGCCCCCCGCCCGCCGGTCAGGTCGCGGATCGCGGTGGCGGCGTTGTCGTCGGACAGCACGGCATGGTCGGCCCCGACTTTGCGGGCCAGTTCCAGCGCCTCCGGCTTGACGTCGACGGCGATCACCCGCGCGGCGGTCGTGGCCCGCACGATCTGCACTCCGATATGCCCGAGCCCCCCGACCCCGATCAGCACGCAGGTGGCGTCCGGGGTGAGCTTCGGCAAGGAGCGGCGGATGGCGTGATAGGGGGTCAATCCGGCGTCGGTCAGCGGGGCCGCGGTCACCGGGTCCAGGCCGGCGGGCAGCGCGACGAGGTGACGCTGATGGGGGACCAGCAGATAATCGGCCATGCCGCCGTTGAGCCCCAGGCCGCCGCCGCCGATCAGAGAGGGCACCTCGCAGTAGTTCTCCATCCCGACCAGGCAGCGCTGGCATCGCCCGCACCCCCACGCGCCGTACACCGCCACCGGATCACCCTCGGCGAGTCCGGTCACCCCCTCGCCCATGGTGTGCACCCAGCCGGCCGTCTCATGCCCGAGCGTCATGGGCAGCTGCCACACCGCGGAGGCGTCGAGTTCGTAGAGCACGTGCAGATCGGAGTGGCACGCCCCGGCCGCGCCGACCCGGACGACCACCTCACCGGGGCCGGGTACCGGCTCGGGAATCTCCATCAGTTCGGGTTCGCGCTGGAATCCGACCATCCGCAGTGCCCGCATCGCTTCTCCTCACATCGGCCCCACTTGATTAGATCGGCCAGGCATCGTCGGCGGGGTGGAATGCGGCATGCTTGCCGACGTGTTGTTGCTCAGCCGGATCACCGGTGTCCGGGTGGTGGCGGCCGACGGGGCGGTGGTGGGCCGAGTCGCGGATCTGACGGTGCGTCTCGGTGGCGCTGGCCCGCAACTGGTTGATCGGCTACTCATCAGCCGTCACGGCGGGACGGCGGTACTGCTGTCCTGGGAAGCGGTGGCCAACGTGCACTGCGGCCAGCCGGTGCTGGTCGCGGGAGCCGAAGGGGTGTCGGCCGATCAGTTGTGCGCCGATGAGATTCGGCTGGCCCGGGATGTGCTTGACACCCAGGTGGTTGATCTGGCGGGGCAACGGCTTGCCCGAGTTGCCGACGTCGTTATGGTCCGCACCGCGGATTCGAGACTGGAAGTCTGCGGCGTGGAGGTCGGATTCGGCGGTGTGCTCAGGCGGTTGGGCCTGGGCTGGCTCGTGCCGCGCCCCACTGAGGATGTGGTGGCCTGGTCGGATCTGCACCTGACTTCCGAGCGCGGACATGCGGTGCAACTGACAGCCCCGCGGGCAGCAGTTCACCGGCTTGACGCCCGGAGCCTGGCGGCACTGGTCAGCCGGGTGGATACCGATGCGGCCACCGAGATCCTCGCGGTCAAGGAACCTCGCCTGGCTGCCGAGGCGGTGGCCGTGGCATCTCCGGAGGTGGGTGAGCGGGTGTTGCGTGCGATGCCGCCGCCGTTATCCGCGCGGATCGTCGCAGCGATGTCCGGTGAGCACGCCCGGCGTTGGCGCATCCGACTCGCCCGCAGGCCGCGACTGAGGGGCCGGCCGCTGCTGCGGTCCAGGGTGTGGCCGCACCGGCGCCACCTGTTCCGGAACCTGCGAAGGTGAGGCTTCGATCGGGAGTGGCTCGATGGTCCGCACTGCTGGCGGTGCTGGGGCCAGGGTTGCTGGCTGGGTTGTCCGACGACGATCCGGCCGGTATCACCACCTACTCGGTGCTGGGCGCCGATCACGGCTATCAGTTGCTCTGGGTTCTGCTGCTGTCGACGATTGCGCTGGTGGTGTTCCACGGTCTGGCTGCCAGGATGGGTGTGGTCACGGGCCAGGGGTTGATTGGGCTGGTGCGCCAGCGGTACGGGGTGCGGGTGGGCGGCGCTGTGCTAGCAGCCCTCGTCGTCGCCAACGTCGGTACGACTTGCGCCGAGTTCGCAGGTATCGCAGCAGGTTTCGAGCTTTTTGGCATCAGTCGCTACGTCAGCGTGCCGTTCGCCGCAGGCGCGGTATCGCTTCTGGTGCTCCGCGGCAGTTTCCACCGGGTCGAGCGGTTGTTGTTGTTGGTATCGACGGTGTTCCTGGCCTATATCCTCTCGGGATTCCTGGCCCGGCCGGACTGGGGTGCGGCGCTGCACGGGACTTTCGTCCCGACCATGCCGATGACCGGTGAGGCGATCGCGATCGTGACCGCGACGCTGGGCACCACGCTGGCGCCCTGGGGGCTGTCATTCATGCAGTCCTACGCGGTGGACAAGAAACTGCGCACCGAGGATCTGCCGCTGGAACGGGTGGACGTCATTACCGGGGCAGTACTCACTGGCGTGATTGGGTTCTTCGTTGTGGTGGCGTGTGCGGCAACCTTGCATCGCGACGGGCTGCGCATCACCGATGCGGCTGATGCCGCGGCGGCATTGGAGCCGCTGGCCGGGGAGGCGGCCGCGACCCTGTTCGGTATCGGGTTGATCGGGGCGTCGTTCCTGGCGGCCTCGATCCTGCCGCTGTCCACGGCTTATTCGGTCTGCGAATACGCCGGGGTGGAAGCAGCCCTCGACGACCCGTACTCCGAGGCCCGGACGTTCTATACGACCTACGGGATCGTCACCCTTTTGGGGACGGCAATTGTGCTGGCGCCGGACGTGCCGCTGGTGATGATTCTGGTGGGAACTCAGGTACTCAACGCGGTCCTGCTCGTTCCGCTGCTGATCGCGATGGTGGGCCTGGCCCGTGACGGCGATCTGATGGGGAGTTTCGCCACCGGTCGGGTCGGGACGCTGGTTTACGGTCTGACCACGGCGGCCGTGGTGCTGTGTGTGCTTGCCCTCGGCGCCACCATGGTGCTGGGCTGAGGCGGGCCTCCGCGTTATCCTGACCCGAATGTCGATCGATGCGCGGGCCGCCCGCCGGACTGACGTTCCGGCGCTCGCGCAGGTGATGGGTCGGGCCTTTCACGACGACCCGGTGATCTGCTGGCTGCAGCCCGATTCGGGCAGGCGGCGCGCCGCGCTACCGGGATTCTTCAGCGCGCTGGCGCGCCATCACTTTCTGGCCGGCGGTGGCGTCGAGGTGGCCGACTCGGCGAACGGCGTCGGCGCCGCGGCGCTGTGGGCGCCACCCGGACGTTGGGAGGCCACGAACCGCGAGCAGATCGCGATGCTTCCCGCGGTAGTACGCGCGTTCCGAGGACGGCTGGGCGTTGCCCGGGCGCTGAGCGAGGAGATGAAGGCCAACCACCCCGAGGAGCCGCACTGGTATCTGGCGATGATCGGCAGCGACCCTCAGGTGCGCGGCGGCGGATTCGGCAATGCGCTGATCCGGTCCCGGCTGGACCGCTGCGACGCCGAAGGCGCCCCCGCCTACCTGGAGTCCAGCAACCCCGACAACATCGGTTACTACCTACGGTTCGGCTTCGAGGTCACTGGTGAGATCGCGATGCCGGGCGGCGGCCCGCCGCTATGGCCGATGTGGCGGCGGCCACGGTAGGGCTGCAGTGGCCGGCAGCCACGGTAGGGCTGCAGTGGCGGCGGCCACGGTAGGGCTGCCTACTCGTCGTCCTTCTTGCCGGTGATGACCTCTTTGGCCTTGTCGACCGCGTGGGTGGCGATCTCGGTGGAGTCCGCCACGATCGCGCCGACGCCGCCGGCGATATCGCCGCGGACGACCTTTCCGGCGTCCTCCACGATGTCGCCCGCCTTCTCCACGGCGTGCGCGGCGACGTCCTTGGCCGCCTCGAACGCTTGCTTGGGATCGAAGCCCATCGGAGTTCCCTTCCTCGTGCCGACCAGTCGTCTCCGACTGTAGACCGAGCCGCTACGGGGCGGGGGCGGTTGCCGGATCAGGCACAGCGGGATCCGGCGCAGGCACCGGCGGTGGTGGCGGCGGCGGGGGAACGATGATCGAGCTGGACTGCGGCCCGACGATGAATCCGGACCCCTCCCGGGTGTTGAGGCAGGTCACCGTCCCGGTGTCGTCCACCCCGCAAAAGATCTGCCGGAAACTAAGCCGGGTGTTGGGCGGCAGCGGGCGCACGGCCCCGGCAGCGGCATACGGCGCAGTCTCGGTGGCGAAGGCCGGAACCCCGGCCGGACCGGCGCTGACCAGGTTGACCCCGGCCGGTGCACCCGGCAGTGGGCCGGCGCAGCCGTAGTCACCCTTGAGGCTGTCCAGCACGCACACCACACCGGGAGGTCCGGCGAACGCGTACCACTTGCCGGCATTGACGGTGTAGTCGGCGGGGTTGACCGGCACATAGGTGGTCACGTCGGGAGCGGGCGGGGCGGGTACCGGGTCGGCGCCGGCCGGAGCCGCTGCGATCACCACCGTTCCGGCTGCCGCCACGGACATCATCAGGCTCTTCAGCAACACTCCCTCACTGTAACCAACTAGACGTCCATATCGCCGGTCGCCGTCTGCAGGGTGACCCGGAACTGCATCACCTTGTAGGGCCAGCCGCGCGCGGTGTTCCACTGCGAGACGACGAGGCCGACCCCTCCTTCGGTGTCGAGGCGGCTGCCGGGGAGCACATATCCGCCATACAACTGGGCCACCCGGCAGGCGTCGTGATCCTCGTCGTCCCAGCCGCAGCCCAGCACCGGCCGCTGCAGCGGGACCCGGTCGAGTTCGGCGGCGGGTCCGTCCAGGGTGCGGTAGGCCAGGCAGTAGGACGAGGACAGGAATCCGCCCAGGAGCCAGGTGCCGCACTCCAGTC
>SXGT01591611.1_pt1 | contig 20042 bp, 20 predicted proteins | sample 3176221 | NCBI WGS metagenome assembly SXGT01 (sample SAMN11356862, study PRJNA531348) | freshwater metagenome | isolation source: freshwater sample F1-120 | place: China: Fuxian Lake, Yuxi | collected 2017-12-25
CCATGCAGCCGATGTTGCCGTCGAGCTTCACGTAGGAGAGCTCGTACTTGGCGGCCTCGACCTCTTGTGGGTCTTCCTCGGCGGCGTCGTAATAGCTCTCATACTCGGGATGACGGAAGAGGGCGTTGTCGTCGAAGGTGATCTTCGCGTCGAGCGGGAGCACCTGCTCATCCGCAGTCAGGATCAGCGGATTGACCTCGAGCATCGAGCAGTCTGCCGCGTTGTAGGCACGGAACAGGCCCTGCACCAGCTTGACGAAGTTGTTGACCGCCTTGCCGGTGAAGCCGAGCCCGAAGGCGAGGTCGCGCGCCTGCCAGCTGCCGAGGCCAGTCAGCGGGTCGGCCCAGGCCTTCAGGATCGCCTCGGGACGGTGCGCCGCCACCTCCTCGATCTCGGTGCCGCCCTCGGCGCTGCACATCACCAGCACCTGGCCCTTCGCGCGGTCGAGCATGATCGCCAGGTAGAACTCTTTGGAGATCTGGCAGCCCTGCTCGACGTAGAGCTTGCGAACGACGGCACCGTCGCGACCGGTTTGCTTCGTGACCAGCGTGTTGCCGAGCATGGCCTGGGCCGCCGCGCGGACGCTGTCAAGGTCTTTGCACACGCGCACGCCGCCCTTGCCGGGCGCGTCGTCGCCGCGTGCCGCCTGCTGGAGCGCCTCTTCGTCGACCTCGCCGACGAAGCGGCCCTTGCCGCGGCCACCCGCGTGGACCTGCGACTTGACCACCCAGATGCCGCCGCCGATGGACTGGGCGCCCGACACCGCCTGCTCCGGCGTGTGCGCAGCCGCGCCTTGAAGCGTGGGAACGCCGTGTTTCCGCAGGACCTCTTTGGCCTGGAACTCGTGGATCTTCATGCCGACTCGCTCCCTGGGGTCGGGTCGACGCGGGGCGCGAAGACCGCCTCTTGGGGGGCGCCGCCCTAACACAAGGCCCGGCGATAGGATCAGGGAATGTGGCTCATCCTGGTTGGCGCGGGGCTCGCGGGCGAGTGGGCGAGGCAACAGATCGAGCCGAAGATCCCCACCGATTTCTCGGCCTACACGCTCGGGCGCAACCACGGTCGCCTCGGCCTCTTCGACCAGGACTTCGGGCTGTGGGACAACGTCGACGTCGGCACCACTGCAGCGCTCTTCCTCATCGGGGTGCCCAACGCCCACGCCAAGATCACCGCGATCCGGTCCGACACCTTCGACATCGGACTCGACGCGGCCTGGCACGGCTACGACCTGGAGAAGAACCTCGATGTGCCGGGGGGCTACCTCACGGTGGTGCCCATCGGGTGGACGGCCTCCTGGGTGGCCTCGCCCAAGTTCTCACTCCACTTCGGCAGCGCCTGGCTGCTCGCCAGCGCGCGGGGCGAGATCTCGCTCGACCAGCTGGGCGAGGGGCTCGCTGTCGCCGTCGGTGCTGACCTATCGTCGGAGCTCGCGTCGTCACTAGAAGACGGTGGTGGGCTCTACGCAGGCGCGAACCTCTCGCTCACGCAGACTCGTCTCGCGATGGACTACCGCATCAATCGTCGTGACGCGGTCGTCTTCCAGGCCAACACCTTCGTGCTCTTGTCGGGCAACATCAGCGGCGGCTACGCCACCGAGGACGACACGGTCGAGGTCGGCGCCTCGGCGCACATCGAGAAGCCCCTGACCGAGCAGCTTCAGGGCGTGCTCACGCTGTCGTGGCAGTTCACCTGGGAGCACTGGTACTTGCGCGTGGGCTTGCCGGTGCCGACGAAGACGATCCCGCTCCTGTGGGTTCCGCAGGCCTTCGAGTTCTACTGGACGTTCTGAACCGCCGCGCCGAGCGCGACACGCGGGAAGATGGCGCCCGCCTCATCGCTGCGCATGGCGTCCAACGTCGCGACAACGGTCGCGTATGGCACTCCCGAGGAGGCCGTCACTACCGCGCTCGCAGAGCCGTCCGTCCCGGGCCGGAGGGCGCGCAATTCCCGAGTCAACGCGGTGTAGGGATAGGCGTCGGCCTCCCGCGGGAGTCGCGACACGCGATCACCCGAGACGACGCGGAAGCCGTCGTGCTCGACATCGACCCGGAGCGGACTCCCGTCGCCAACCGGCGTGTAGCCGGGCACGTCGGTGTCCAGGCGGTGGAGGTCGAAAGCCTCGGCGGCGTAGGCGGTGATAGCGAGGAAGAGGATCGTCAACGTGGTGACGATGTCGAGGTAGGGGACGAGGTTCAGCTCGCCGTGGGTGGAGGAACTCATCCCCGGGCTGACAGCGGGCGGGGCCCGGGGTTCCCTTGGGGTCAGGGGGCGGGGAGGAACCAGGTGGGCGGGAGGGGGACGGGATCGTCGCCCGGCGCACGCCAGGCAGGTTGGGCGCAGGGCGACGGGAGTTCGCCCAGCTGCAGGCGCCACGTGGGCGCGAGACCGATTGCCCGGGACGTCACCACCACGCCGGTGACGCTCATCTCTTGTCCGTCGCACGCCAACATCATCAGCGTCATCTCGTGCATCGGAACGGAGTCGGCAACAACGAGGGGCACGCGTGCGCTGCCGACCAGCAGTTCGGCGGCGACCCCCGGGCGGTCGACGGAGGGGGAAGCTCCGAAACCGGGAGGCCCGTACCGCCACATCGCGTGCACCTTCCCGGTGAGCGCGACCGACTGGCCGGGGAGCGAGGGCGGCGTGGTCGCAACGGGCACGCAGGCCACCACTCGCGCGTTGTCGATTTCCCACTCGGCGAAGCCGTGTCCGAGCAGCGGGTGCGGTTTGCCCTCAACGACCGCCATTCCACCCATACACGCCGCCGCCATCGCCGTGTGGGGTTCGTCGGCTGCGGCTCCATCCCGGACGACGTAGTTCACACCGTCGGTGCCGTGCAGCACCATCTCCCGCCAAACCTCTGCATTGTCCGAGTTCGTCGGCGGCGTTCCATGATGCCACATGTCGCCGTGGAGCGTGCCTGCGAAGGTGTCGCCCATGGCGAGACCGGACAAAGCGAAGAAACCGAGCATCTAGAGGTAGCCCTCGGCCTCGGCGTCACGGATGGCGTCGCCATTGGGACCGCCCGCCCCGTGCATCTCCATGTTCCGCTGCACAGCCTCAAAGATCCGATACTCCCCAAACATCTTCGCGAGCGTCGCCATCGGCGTGAGCATGGTCCCCACCGGGCCAGAGTAATCCGCCACGATCTCCCCCATCGCCCCGGAGGCGGCGAAAAACTCGTCGTACACCTCGGCGGCGTCGCTGTCGGACAGCTCGCCCTCGTACACCGCGATCGACGCGTGGCAGAGGCGCTCCACGGCGTCGACCGCCGTGTTGGCCTGGACCACCTTCAGCACCGCGCCCGCGATGAGGTCGGTCTCGTAGAAGTTCGCCTTCGCCGTCTCGAGCTCCGCCACGAGGTCGTCGAGCCCCTCGTAGCTCGCGACCTTCGACGCCTCGTCGAGCCGTTTGGTCACGCACTTGAGGTTGTCTGCCGTCTGCTTGGCGAGCGCCCAGCCATCCTCGGTGTCGCCGGTCTCGAGGCCGACCCAGTCGGCGATGGACTCGAGCACCCCGGGTTCTTCCTCCTCTCCGGTCTGAGCTTCGTCCTCCCCGAGGTCGCCATAAGCCGCGGCGGCCGCGTCGATCCACTCCACCACCCAGTCCAGGGCGGTGAGCTGGCCGGCTACTTCCATCGCCTGCTCGTAGGGCAGCGCGTCGAGCACGACGGTGCCGAGCGACCCCATGGCCGACACGGTGGCCACGAGATCGTCGGTCGACGCGCTCGTGGTTGCCTCCCCGGTGAGACCCGCCGAGGCCTGAGCCTCGCTGTTGCTGGCGGCGCTCGCCGGGGCCTCGGTGGTGATGGCGGGCGCCGGGGTGGTGGACTTCTGGGTGCTTGTCTCGTATTGCATGGTGAAGAGCGCAACTGCAGGCACCGTGCCATTGGTTCGAGGCAGGTTTTCTTGCGATCTGACGGACGTCCGTCACCGGATCAGCCGACGGTTGTCAGGCCACCTGACAGGTGAGCTACACTCTCGCGATGCGCTCGTTCTTTCCCCTCTTGTTGTTGCTCAGTTGCCGCGAGACCGAGGACGTGCAGCAGAAAGACACCGAGGTGCAGGATCTGGTCAGCGACGCCGACAGCGACGGATTCTCCACCGAGGAGGGCGACTGCGACGACGACGACGCCACCGTGCTCCCGGGGGCGGCGGAGTCCTGCGACGGCATCGACAACAACTGCGATGGCCGCGTTGACGAGGGCCTCTCGAACATTTGGTATCGCGACACCGATACCGACGGCTACGGCGACGCGGCAACGGGAGTGGAAGCCTGCGAGCCCCCGGACGCCTTCGTGGCCGACGGCACCGACTGCGACGACACGCGCCCCGACGTGTACCCCGGCGCGCCCGACACCTGCGACGGCATCGACAATGACTGCGATGGCACTGCCGACGAAGACGGCACCGTCACCTACTTCGCAGACGCCGATGCCGACGGCTACGGGAGCGCCTCGGCGCCCCTGTCCACCTGCGAGGCCCCAGGGGAGGGCTACGTCTCCGACAGCACCGACTGCGACGACACCCGCGGCGACGCCAACCCGGGCGAGATCGAGGTGTGCGACGAGATCGACAACGACTGCGACGGCGCGGTCGACGAGGAGGTCACCAGCCCCTTCTACGAGGACCGCGATGGCGACGGCTACGGCACCGACGCCGCCACCGACGAGGCCTGCATCCCCCTCACCGGCTACGCCCCGCTTGACGGCGACTGCGACGACGACGACCCCGACTTCAACCCCGGGGCAGAAGAAACCTGCGCCGACGCCGAGGACTACAACTGCGACGGCAGCATCGGCTACGTCGACGCCGATGGCGATGGCCACGCGGCCTGCACCGAGTGTGACGACGGCAACGCCGCGGTCAACCCGGCCGCGGCCGAGATCTGCAACGACCTCGACGACGACTGTGACGGCGACATCGACGACGACGACGCCTCGCTCGACCTCTCCAGCGCCCTCGGCTGGTACGCCGACGGCGACGGCGACGCTTATGGCGATGCCGACTCCTCGGCGCTGGCTTGCGACGCTCCGGCCGGAAGCGTGGCCGACGCCAACGACTGCGATGACACCACGTCCGACGTGAACCCGGGCGCGCGCGAGCTGTGCAACGAGATCGATGACGATTGCGACGGCGACATCGACGACGACGACGCCGACGTCGACGTGGCCACCGGTTCCACCTGGTACGCCGACAGTGATGGCGACGGGTACGGCGACGCCGCTACGAAGGCCACCACTTGCGACGCAAGTCCCGGCTACGTGGCCGACAACACCGACTGCGACGACACCCTCGACACCGTGAGTCCCGCCGCCATCGAGGTGTGCAACGGCATGGACGACGATTGCGATGGCGACGCGGACGACAACGACCCTGATGTCGACTTGGGCACCGGCACCAGCTGGTACGCCGACAACGATAGTGACGGCTTCGGCGACACATCCGTTTCCACAACGTCTTGCGATGCAGCGACGGGCTACGTGGCGGACGACAGCGACTGCGACGACTCACGCCCCGAGGTGAATCCCGCCGCCATCGAGGTGTGCAACGACATCGACGACGACTGTGACACGCTGACAGACGACGACGACGTCGGGCTCGACGGATCGACCGCCACCACCTGGTACGCCGACGCCGACAGCGACGGCTTCGGCGACGCTTACGTGTGGACTACGACTTGCGATGTCGCGCCCGGCTACGTGGGGGACGGCTCTGACTGCGACGACGCCGACCCCGGCATCAACCCCGCCGCCAGCGAGACCTGCGACAATAGCGACGAGGACTGCGACGGCAACGTCGACGACGGCGTGACCGACATCACATACAGCGCCTCGACCTACGGCGGTTCCTCGTGCAACGGATCCTACGACTACAGCGTGACCATCAGCGCCTGCGGCTGCTCCGACGTCGTCATCACTGGCGCGTTTTATGACGGGAGCGACGGCAGCGGGGGCCAGGTCGTGAGCGCGAGCGTGTCGGCCGCCAGCGGCATGTCGCTCACGTGGGACGACTGCGCGTCGGGCTGTGACTGCGACACCGACACCGCCGCCTCCACCTCCTGGTCGGCTTCCAAGTCGGGCTCCACGCTGACGGTCACCGTGAGCAACAGCATCACCGCCTACGACGCCGGGAACACGATCTACGCCGGCTACAGCATCACGTCCTACGGCACATACTACGATTACCGTAGTTCTTCCTCGAATACGTTCACGTACGCTTGCTCGTACTAGATCCCGAAGGTGCCGGAGGTTAAGGGTTAAGACTTAGCTGCGGGAGGGCGCCGCGACGTCGGAGGCTGCCAGAACCGTGGCCATCGACGGGGAATACCAAGCGACATGGTGTCGCGACATAATGGCCGACACTCATGCACCCCATTTCGAGACACTTGCCGGAGTCATCGACCAGAAAACGAGACACGGAGCGCACATTCGGCGTCCTGCGCGCGGCCGCGCCTGAAGAAATCGGCGTTCGCTCGTGGCCGAGAACGGCCGAGCCGCGCATCTGTCTCATTTTCTCCCACTTGACTGGACCAAGTGTCTCGTTTTCACCCCGATGACCTCGCCTGGTTTGTCGCGACACTGGCGACGACCGACGACCGTCAGGCCACCGGCCGACGAACGTCGAGCGCGAGGCACAGAAAAGCAAGCTTGTCCCATTGGCACGCGCCTTGCCCCACACCGGAACGAAACCGGAGTTCACGTGTCACGCCTCGCCTTCGCTCCCCTCGCCTTCGCCTTCCCACTCGCCCTCTTCCGCGCCTTCTTCGGCGTCTTGCCCTTCCTCGCCGCAATGGGGGTCGTCTCTCTCCGCGGGGCCAACGACCGAGCCTACGATCCGGTACGTGGCACCGGCGACCTGACCTGGGCCGCGCTGGCTGGGAGCGGCCTGTGGAACATCGGGATGTCGATGGCCGCCCTCCTGATCGTCGCAGCCCTCCTTGTTCATCGGCCCAACGCGCGCCGCGCGGCGTGGATCTGGGTGAGCATCTCCACCGTCGAAACAGTCTTTCGCGTTTTCGCCGCCGCCGTGTCGCCGTGGCTCGGAGAGCAGTTCGCCGCCTCGCTGTCGGGGGTCACCTGGGCCGACGACGCCTGCTGCTGCATCCCCGTCAATGCCCTCTGGACGCTCTCTTTCGCGGGCTGGCTGGTGGCCACCCGCGACCCCGTCACCGCCGTGGCGACCCCGCCCAACTACCGTCGTATGGCTGATGCGCTCGTGACCGAGGGCGAGTACCTCGTCCACACCTTGCGCCCGCTGCCCCCCGAAGAGCCGCGTCCCAATTACAACCTGCTCGACGACGCCGCGACGGAGTTCGTGAACACCCACCAGGCGCCCGGCGCGCACGCCTGAGCCCCGTCGAATAGACTCGCGCCATGCTCTGGCTCACCGCCTGCCTGATCAACGAGGAACTCTACCGCGAACGCATGGCCGCCCTCGCCGATCTCGACGGCGACGGCGTCGTGGCGGAGGCGGATTGCGACGACCTCGACGATGACGTGTTCCCCGGCGCGGCGGAGGCCTGCAACGGCATCGACGACGACTGCGACGGCGAGGCCGACGAGGACTTCGCCGCCCTGGCAGAGGCCTGCAACGGCATCGACGACGACTGCGACGGCGAGGCCGACGAGGACTTCGCCGCCCTGGCCGAGACCTGCAACGGTATCGACGACGACTGCGACGGCGACACCGACGAGGAGGCGGTCGACGCCACCGCTTGGCACCTCGACGCCGACGGCGACGGCTACGGCTCCCCCGACGCCATAATCACCGCCTGCGACGCCCAGACCCGGTACGTGGCCGACGCCTCCGACTGCGACGACAACGACGGCGACGCCCACCCGGGCGGCACCGAAGTGCCCTACGACGGCACTGACCAGGACTGCGACGGCGCCGACCTCGCCGACGTCGACCTCGACGGTCACGATGCCGCCGAGGTCGGTGGCGACGACTGCGACGACGCCGACCCCCTCACCTACCCGGGTGCCGACGAGTCCTGGGAGCGGGGGTTCACCGACTCGGATTGTGACGGGGGGTTGGAGGAGCTCCTCTTCGAGTTCGGAACCAGCGTGTTCACCGGCCGCAGTGCGGGCGGACAAGCCGGCGCGAGCATGGCCCCCCTCGGCGACGTCGATGGCGACGGTCGCGACGAGTTTGCGGTAGCCGCCTACTACGACAACAGTCGAACAGTGTACGGCGGAGCGGTGTTCATCGTGCGAGGCGAGGCCACGGGGCCGCTCGGTGACGAGGAAACGCTCGAGTCTTCCGAGCCGTACAGCTTCCTGGGCTCCGGCCTCGATGGCGGACAGGACGTCGACGGCGACGGCCGGCCGGACCTTCTGCTGGGCGCCACCGGCTATGGGTCAGGGCGAGGGATCTTGACGATTACGCTCGCCGCCAGCCTGGACGGCGGCAGCACCCGCGATTTCCTCGATGTCGCGACGGGTGCCATCCTCGGCGAGGACACCGAGAACTACTTGGGTGCGCGAGCCGTGTTCGTCGGCGACGTGGACGGCGACGGGATGGTGGACCTGGCAACCTCGGCCCCGTACGCGAGTGCCGAGGGCCTGTCTCGCGCGGGCCGCGTCTACGTCGAGAACGCACAGGCGCTCGCGAGCCGTGGCGACACGCTCGGCGCTGCAGACGCGGCTGTAGTCTGGTCGGGTAGCGAGCCGGAGCAACTCGTGGGGAACAATGTGCACGCTATCGGCGATCAGGACGGCGACGGCCTCGACGACGTGGCGGTTTCGAACGGCGCGACGGAGCTTTGGGTCATCTCGGGCGGAACGCCGAGCGGCGCCATACCCTCCCTCGCGATGACACGAATCGCGGACGCTGTCGCCGACACTCGGATGGTTGGCGACATCGACGGAGACGGGCGCGTCGATCTGGTGGTGCTGGGCACGTCGGCAGCGCTCTACACCGACCTTACCGCCTCGCCGTCCTGGTCGCGTGACGACGCCTACGCCAGCATCGAGAGCAACGGCGATGCCGTGACCGACGTCATCGACCTCACTGATCGCGATGACGACGGCCGAGCCGAGTCCATGCTCTTCGTGGAGTCGATGTCCTCGGTGGGATCGGGCTGGGCCGGCATCGTGGACGGCTCCGATCTGCGCTTCGGAGCCGCAGTGCAGGCCGACGAGGTACGGCTCCAAGCGGTTGCGACTCGGCGGTCTTCCGCCTTCGGCTGCCGAGCGGTAGCCGCTGGCGACGTCGCGGGGGACGGGGCGCTTTGGTTTGCCGTCGGTGGTCGGCTCGACGACGAGGGCGCGGACGATGCGGGCGCCGTCGCCCTGCTTGCCATCCCAGAGTAGCCGCTACGCCCGCCGACGCATCACCAGAATCGCGAAGCGACCGAGTCCCGCGAAGACCCCTCGCCCGGCGAGTCGCACGTCAATCGACTCCAGCCGGCCGCGGAGCCAGTCAGGCACACGCGAAGGCCCGTCGTCAGGGGTGCAAACGCCGACGGCAACGACCTCGACGAGGTCGAAGTGATGTGCGAACGACGCCGCGTACAACGCCCGAGGCGCGTAAAGCCGGTGCCGCACCGCCCGGTCGCCGACTCGGATCTCACGCTCGCGCACGGCGCCACCACTGAGCGCCTGGGCCACTCGCCCTCGGGAGGCGTCGCCCAGCCGGTCAAACAGGGCCCCGGTCCCGAGGAAGTGAACCAGCAGCTCTCCTCCCGGACGAAGCGCTCGCGCGGCGGCCGCCGCGAAGGCCCCGGGCTCATCGACGGTATTAAGCGCGGCGAAGCCAGAGATAATCAGGTCGAAGGTGGCCACGTCCACGCCCGGCAGGCGCGCAATGTCGCCCTCGGCGAAGCGCACGGACACCCTCTCCGCCGCCGCACGCCCCCGTGCTCGCTCAAGCATGCAGGGCGAGATGTCGATACCAACGACTTCGGCGCCAGCCCGCGCACACGCCAAACTGTCGGTACCGGTCCCGCAGCCCGCGTCGAGCACCCGCATCCCCGGGCGAAGACGAGGCATGTAGGCGTCCTGCCAACGCGCACGATTCGCCTCGACAAAGAGAGTGTCGTAGGCCCCCGCAGCCGCGTTGTAGGCATCGCGGACGGTACTCACCTGAGCGTCCACGAGTGATGTAGTCTGGGCGTGCGAGCAGCTGTCTCGGCGTGAACGACGCGCCCCACTACGAGCTGCCGGTCGCCAAGCTGCCGTGACTCCTCGACTCGACACTCGATCCACCCCTCGGCAATGGCCAGCACCGGCGCGTCGATGAACGCCGCTTCGCGTGCCTGGAGTCCCAATGCCTCCCGCTTGTTGCCGTCTCGGCCGCTGCGCGCACCCGCCTCCAGGACGACGGCCTCGTGGGTCGCGGCGATCAAGTTCACCACGAACGCGCCCGCCGCGAGCAGCACGGCTGTCCCATGACCCCCAGCCGTGATCGAAAGCGCATACCGCGGCGGTTCGAGGCCTGCAGGCATGTGCCAGTCGACAGGCCAGAGCGCTTCCTCCTCGGCATGGCGCGCGGTCACGAGCACGACCTCGCGCGATGACAGGTAGATCGCCCGGGTGAACTCCGATGGTCCGCCGAGGACCCCAGCCCGAACCCCCCCCCGCCTCAACCGAGCGAGGATCCGCCTGGAAAGCGCAACGCTCACGCGCTCTTACATATTCTCGATCAGCGCGTCGGCGAACTCGCTGCACTTGAGCAGCGTGGCGCCTTCCATCAGGCGGTGGAAGTCGTAGGTGACGCGCTTCTGGCCGATCGTCTTCTTCATCGAGCTCACGATGAGGTCGGCCGCTTCGTTCCAGCCGAGGCGACGGAGCATCATCTCGCCCGAGAGGATCACGCTCGAGGGGTTCACCTTGTCGAGCCCCGCGTACTTCGGCGCGGTGCCGTGGGTGGCCTCGATGATCGAGAGACCGTTGAGGTAGTTGATGTTGGCGCCCGGCGCGATGCCGATGCCGCCCCCCTGCGCGGCGAGCGCGTCGGAGCAGTAGTCGCCGTTGAGGTTGAGCGTGAGGATCACGTCGTACTCATCGGGACGGAGCAGGATCTGCTGGAGGAAGGCATCGGCGATGCAGTCCTTCACCAGGAGCTTCCCGGCGGCCAGGGCGGCCTTCTGGGCGGCGTTCGCCGCGCCCTCGCCGTCCTTCTCCTTGATCCGGTCGTACTGGGCCCATGTAAACACCCGGTCGCCGTACTCGCGCTCGGCGCACTCGTAGGCCCAGTCCTTGAACGCGCCCTCGGTGAACTTCATGATGTTCCCCTTGTGCACGATCGTCAGGTTGCGACGCTTCTGCGACAAGGCGTAGTCGAGGGTGGCACGCGTGAGTCGCTCGGTGCCCTCGCGAGACACGGGCTTGACGCCGATGCCGCTCGTCTCGGGGAAGCGGATCTTCTTCACCTTCATCTCGTTCTGCAGGAAGGCGATCATCTTCTTCGCCTCGTCGCTCTCCGCCTTCCACTCGATACCGGCGTCGATGTCTTCGCTGTTCTCGCGGAAGATGATCATGTCGACCTTCTCCGGCTCCTTCACCGGCGAGGGCACGCCGTCGAAGTACTGCACCGGGCGCACACAAGCGTAGAGGTCGAGCTCCTGGCGCAGGGCCACGTTGCGCGAGCGGATGCCGCCGCCCACCGGCGTGGTGAGGGGTCCCTTGATCGCGATCTTGTAGGCCTTCACCGCCGCGAGCGTGTCGGGGATGAGCCACTCGCCGAACTGGTTGAAACACTTCTCGCCCGCGTAGATCTCGAGCCACGAGATCTTCCGCTCGCCGCCGTAGGCCTTGGCCACCGCCGCGTCGAGCGCACGCACCGAGGCGCGCCAGATGTCGGGGCCGGTGCCGTCGCCCTCGATGAAGGGGATGATGGGCTCGTTGGGCACGTTCAGGGTGCCATCGGCCGCCACAGTGATGGCCTGGCCACGAGTGGGGGGAGCGATCTTCTCGAACATGCCAACCTCTGGAAAGGGCGGCCCGTCTAGTCGGTGGGGAGCCTGTTTGCCACTCGGTCAGACGTTGACGCGAGCCTCGTGCGCACGTATCGTGTGTGACATGAACCTCACGCTGTCGATCGACGACGACGTCCTTGCCGCCGCCCGGCGCTACGCGGAGGCGCACGGAACCAGCGTCCAGCAGCTCGTTCGCGACCATCTCGCCGCCGTGGGCAGCCAGGGGGAGCGCGCCCAGGCCCTGGCCGAGCTCGAGTTGCTCTGGGCGACGGGCACGCGCGCCGGCGTGGCCGCCCAGCCCTTTTCTCGGGACGAGACCTACGCGCACGGCGTAAAAAACACAAGCTCAACGCCTTGATGTTTTTCGACACCAACGTCTTCTTGTACACCCTCGAGGCCGTGGAAACCCGCAAGCGGGACGTTGCCGTGGCCCTGGTGAGGACGGCCCTGGAAAGCGGCCTCGGAAGCACCTCGACGCAGGTCCTCAACGAGTTCTACTCCAACGCCGTGGGCAAGTACCGGATCCCGCGACCCGAAGCGCGCCGCCACGTCCACGCGTTTGGCCGTCTCGCGGTCGTACCGCTCGACGGCACGCTCGTCGCCGCCGCGGTGGACTACCACCAAATCGCGCAAATCAGCTACTGGGACGCGCTTATCGTGCGCGCGGCCGTCGCGAGTCGCAGCACGATTCTCTACTCCGAAGATCTCGCCCCTGGCCAAGTCTACGAAGGGGTCCGAGTCGTGAACCCCTTCGCAGCCTGAGGCATCCGTCGCCTACTTCTCGAGACGACGACGCGACTGGTTGACCGGGAGGTCGCTCGGCCGGTAGATGGGAACGCCCTTGCCATTGCGATGCACGGTGCGCTCGTCGACGATCTGGGCCGCGATGCCGGAGCAGCGCGCGAGGCCGAAGAGCACCGTGTAGTACTCGCTGTCGTCGAGGCCGCAGGCGCGCAGGAGCGTGCCGGAGACCGCGTCGACGTTGGGGTAGGGGTTCTTGACCTTCGGCGACTCCTTGAGCACCTTCACCGCGCGTTCGCGCATGGTGACGGCACGCTGGTAGAGCGGGTCGTTCGGGCAGAGTTCCTTGCCGAGCTCGTACTGGATGCCGGCGCGCGGGTCTTCTGCACGGAGAACGGCGTGACCGAAGCCGTAGATGCTACGCCCCGCCGCCATCTCGGCGCGGACGAAGGCCTCGACCTCGTCGGGAACGGCGGTGCCGCAGCGGTCGAGGAACTCGAGGCACTCCTGGTTGGCACGGCCGTGGAGGGGGCCGTAGAGGCCGGCCATCGAGGCCCCGAGCGAGGCGTACATGTCGGACTTGCCGCTCGCGACGGCCTTGCCCACGAACGTGGAGAGGTTGCCGCCGCCGTGGTCCATGTGGAGCACGTAGAAGACGCGCATCAGACGGGTGAGTTTGGCGGCATCGGCCCCCGGCACGCCCATCATGTGGACGAAGTTCTCCATGAGGCCAAGCTCGGGCTTGCTCTCGATCGGGCTGCCCCAGCCGGAGCGCACGCGGTAGATCGCGGCCACCACCTCGGGCATCTGCGCGACGACGTTGAGGCCGTCTTCCTTGTACTTGCCGGTCTTGCACAGCATGCCGAGGAAGTTGAGGCCGGCGAGCAGCCACTCCATGGGGTGCCCTTCCTTGGGCAAGTCCTTGATCAACTCGATGACGCGCGGGTCGACCTTGGCGCGGCTCACGAGCTCCGACTTGAAAGTGGCGAGCTCCTGGGCGTCGGGGATGCGCTTGTAGAAGAGTAGGAAGATCGCCGCCTCGGGGTCGAGGTCGGCAAGGTCGGCGATGGGGTAGCCGACATAGTGCAGGCCCTCGCCGGGGTCGACTTCGCTGGTGTACACGGTTGAAACCGGGAACCCGCGCATGCCGGTGTCGAGGAGGTCTTCGGTGATGGTGAAGGGGAGGAGATTGTCGCTCATGGGCGTGCCTCGAGAAGGGGGCCCACGTACCCCGGCTGTCAGACCGTCGCCATCGGTCAACCTACCGCCACCTGGGGACCGCGAGGGAGCTTGCCAGCGGCCGTGCGGGCGAGCCTAACGAGGCGCTCTACTCGGTCGGGGACCGCCACGCCGCCGAGTTGGTGCCGGACCTTCCGACGGATCTCCGCGTCACTCGCCTCGCCCACCACGCGCGCCACCAGGATCTCGCCTTCAGACACGACGTGCACGTCGCGGACGCCCGGCAGCGCGCTGATCGCGTTCTCGACTTGCTCGGGGAACACCTTCTCGCCGAAGCGCTTCAACATGCTGTCGCGACGACCCACGAGGCGGTAGAGCCCCTGGTGCTCGGCGAAGATGTCGCCTGTCGCGAGCCACTCGGACGGCGCCGACCCAGGGCGGTCGAGGTACCCGAGGAAAACCTGAGGACCCCGCACCCACAGCTCGCCGTCGCAGATGCGCAAGGCCGTCCCCGGCAGGGCGCGACCCGTCGCCTCAGGTCGCGACATGAACTCACCAGGAGGCAGGGCAAGCACCCGCGTGGTGGCCTCGGTGAGCCCGTAAAACACGTGCTTCTCGACGCCCGGCAGCGCCGCGTCCATGCGACGTCGCGCTGACACGGGCGTGGACTGCCCTGCCAAGGTGATCGCTCGGGGACGGAGCCCGGCGGCAAGCAGCGCATCGACTTGCGCCGGGATGGCCGCCACGACCTCGGCACCCCGAGCGCCCTGCCAATCGAGCCCGAGCAGCGGCAGCCGCGGCATCACGAGCGTGGCACGAGCACGCAGGCAGGCCCAGAGTTGTGACAGGCCGTAGGTGTGACGCAGGGGCACGGGACAGAAGAGGCGCTCGCCGGGCTGCAGTCCCAGCGTGGCCACGATCCGCTCGGTGACGTACTCCACGCCCGCTGGGGACAAGGCTGCCCACCGCGGCGCGCCGGTGCTGCCCGATGTCGCGACAGCGAGGGAGGTACCATCCGGCGTCCAACACGGCGCCGCGACCAGATCGAGCTTGCCGCCCACGCAGGGGAGCGCCCCGGCCGCGATGACGCCCAGCAAGCGAGCCACGCCCTCGCCTTCGACCGGTACCGGAACGGGCACGCGTCGCCCCCTCCCCCGGCCAAGGGCCAACTGCGCCCGCGCAGCGCGGTCCACGAGCTCCCGCCGCAACCAAGTCCGTCGAGCGTCGACGATCACGACATCGTCGCCCGGCCCATCCACCAGCCAGCGCCACAGAGGATCGACGCTATTCATCGAGACGTCCACTCGCGGATCACGTCCCGCGTAGCCTGTTCTGGTCGCGACACGTTCTGGAGTAATCCATGAGCGAGGATCACCAGGACCGCCGCCCCGGCGAGGCCCCGTCGTAAGGGACGGGCTCCGGTGGCGAGGTAGCCGCGCACGTCACGTCCCTGTTTCCACTGGTTCCACGCGGCGTTGAGCGCGCACAAGAGACCCTCGATCGTCCACCGCAAGAAGGGGAAGAAATCGAGCACCACGGTCGACGCGTGATGCACGCCGGAGACCAGGAAAACCACGAACACGCCCACCGGCATCAACGGCCCGCTCACCGGCATGAAAAGCCGCTGGTAGCCCTCCACCATCATCCGATAGCGCCAGGTGTTGGCCCGTCGCCAGTAGTCGAGCATGTCGCGGCTCTTCCAGGGTTCGAGCACGGGCGCCTCCACCTTCACGCCAAGCAAGCGGAGGGCACCCGCGTCGAGGAAGATGATGCCCGCCACGTCGAGCATCACGCCGAGCCAGAGCCAGAGCGCCTCTCCGGTGGCGAGCAGGTACTGTCCCCGGTCGAGCGAGAGGATGGGCTCCGACCAGGGCGAGTCCACGATCGCCCGTCCGAGCACATGCGCGGGCGCGGCCAGCGCAAGCCACAGGGCACCCCGGTAGAGCGTGTCGAGGGAGCGGTCGGACTTCTGCGCCTCGTCGTAAGGGATGGGCGTACTCTGCGTGACGTTGGTGGCGAAGAAGCAGCGAGCACGATCGGCGAGGCCGGTCGGCCGGGCGCGGCTCCCGGCGACGGCCACCAGCTGCAGCGCCGCCCCCACCAGCGGGCGCTCCCAGTCGCTCTTCACCAGGAAGAGCGCGCCGATCGCACCGGTAGCCAGCAGTACCTGTAGCCGACGCCACCCGAGCCGGTCGGGGAGGAAGGCCAGCCCGAGCGCCCCCAGCGTGGCCAGGACCGACACCAGCCCCTCGCCGGTGGGCCACTGGGCCAGCCGCCACCCGAGCCAGAGCACGATCATCCCGGCGAGTTGCCCGCGGGCGAACCAGCGCTCGGGCAACACGTTGACCGCCAGCGCCACCACCGCGAGCGAGGGCGCGAGGCCGAGGAAGAGGTCTAGGCGAGGCGCCTCGGTGGTGATCGCCGCGTGCGCGAGCGTGCCCGTCAGCGTGGCGACGGCAACCCCGGCGAGCACGATACTGGCGCGCTCGATCGCCGACACGCTACGGCCGCTCCAGGAGCGCCGCGATGGTGCGGGGCGTGGCGAAGTCGTCCATGCTCAGGTTCAGCGGATCAAGGTGTTTACCGTAGCGGCCTGAGAGAAAGGCGATGACATCGACCACGGCGAAGGAGTCGAAGGGCACGTCGATGCCCAGGCGCGTGTCGGCCTGCACGCCTGAGAGCCCCACGTAGTCGCGGAGGAAGGCCACCACCTCGTCGACCGGGCTCACAGGTTGACGGCCACCAGCGAACGGAAGGTGACGCCTTCTTCCTCGATGGTGAGCGGCGTGGCTGGGACGATCGCCGAGAGTGTCCACCACACCTTGCCGCCCTCGCCCGCGAGGTGCACGGACGGTCCCACGAAGAGGTAGGGGCCATCGACGCCGGACTCTTTCAGGTAGGTCTCGAACTTGCCCTCGATCCCCACCACCACCGGGCGCGCCACGTGCACGCCGGCGCCGAAGGTGGGCTCGATCTCCTGCACCAACTCCTCGCCGAACTCCACCTCGTATTCGACGTTTAACGCCCACTCGAAGCGCTTCACTTCACCGGCGAAGATGGCCTTGAGCTCGATACCGTGCTCGTCGAAGGTGGGGCTGCCGATGTACTCCAGGTAGGCGTTGGCGCCGAAGGGCGTGCCGGCCGCGTTGCCGAATCGGTACCGAAGGCGCGCCTTGTAGCCTCTGAAGTCGATGGGGTCGCCGGCCCAGTGGCCTTGCACCAGGTAGAGACCAGCTTCGAGGTGATCAGTAATCCCGTACTCGAGCTCCGTCTGGTGCTCCCAGAAGTGGTTGGCCCCGCCGTCTTTGCCGTAGGCGGTGGTGTACTGCTCGAGCTCCACGCCTCCCTTGGGCACGGTGCCGTAGCCGTAGCTGAACGCGAAGGTACGCTCGCCGGCGAGGGCGGGGAATGCGGCGAGGAGGAGGAGGGTCACGCAGGCTCCGTCTTGACGTTGACTTTCAATATCAATATTGTCTGGCCCCGTGACCGTCCACCCGAAATTGAAAATCATTCTCAGTGTCTTGCTCGCCCTGCTCCCGGCGCGCGCCGCTGCGTACGTGTACTTCACCGAAGACACCTTGATGCAAAGTTTTTTTTCGGTCGACGTCGTGTCTGAGGTCGTGTGGGCCCCCTCGACGGCCGCACGGGATTCCTTCAAGGCCAAGGTGGGCTACTATCCGCCTGTAAAGAGCTATACTTGGCACGTGGCCCGCGAGGGCGATGCGGTGACCGGCTACGCCCTGGTCGACGAGCAGCTCGGCCAGCATGAGCCCATCACCTTTGGCGTGATGCTGCGTCCCGACACCAGCATCGAGCGCATCGAGGTGATGGTGTACCGCGAGCAATACGGCGACGGCGTGCGCGCCGAGGGTTTCCTCGCCCAGTTCCCCGGGCTCGATTTCAAGAATCCGATGCGGGCGGGCAAGGAGATCCGCATCGTGAGCGGGGCGACGATCAGTACGCGCTCGCTCGCGACGGGGGCGCGGCGGGCCAGCGCGCTCCTGGCTACGTGGCTCGAAGGCGTATGAAACACTTCGAGGGACGGGCACCCAGCGCGCTACGACGCCTCGACCAGGGCGCTCGGCTGCTCTACACCGCCTTCCTCGGGTTCACGGTGGTGGGCCTGCTCTCTGCGGCGATGCTCCACGTCGATGGGATGGGCACCTCGGGCGAGGCCGCCGCGCTCTACTGGCGCGGCGACGACACCGGCATGGCCTACCCGAAGTCCTATCGACAGCTGGTGGAGCTCACCCACTTCCACCTGTTCACCGAGCCGGTGGCGCTCCTGGTCGTGGCCCACCTCTACAACCTCGGCAGCGACGCGCGCGCCCGCAAGACCGCCGCGATCGTGGTCACGACGCTGGCCATGGCCCTGCAGATCGCCCTGCCCTGGGGGGTGACCTATGGCAGCGCGGCGCTCGGGTCGGCCATGATCCCCGTCAACGGAGCGCTCTTGATCGGCTTCCTCTACATGGCCGCCGTCGCCACCTGGGACATGTGGGGCCCCTCCTCATCCTAGTCGCGTGTGCGCACCCGCCGGTCGACCCGAACACACGGGTGTCGCGACCTGGGGCGGGAACCATCGTCGGGGTGACGGTGCGTCGTGACACAAATATCGCCACCGTCCACACGGCCCTCGACGCGCTCGACGCGTGGGAGGCTCTCTACTCGGAGTGGAACCCGACGTCGATCACCTCGAGGGCCGCGGTGTCGCCGCAGTCGCTCGAGGCCGAGGGGCTCGATCTCTTCGAGTACGCGGGCTGGTTGCACGACGCGAGCGGCGGCGCCTTCGACATCGCCTGGCGCGGGGCCACGTGGTCGGTGGAAGGCTACCAGTTGACCGTCAGCGGTCGACTCGACCTCGGAGGCTTACTCAAGGGTTTCCTGGCCGACCGCACCGCCGAGCATCTGCGCGAGGCGGGCTTGACGGACTTCGCGGTGGACGTCGGCGGCGACGTGGTGGTGCACGGGGAGGCCCGGCCTGGGGACGGCGGCTGGCCTGTTGACGTGGCCGTGGCCGGGACAATCCGCACGGTGACGGTCACGCATGCGCTGTCCACCTCGTCGCAAGAGCAGCAACCCGGGCACGTGGTTGACGCTCGCGACGGTCGACCGGCCAATGCGCTCGCTGGCGTCTATGTGACGGCGCCCTCGGGACTGGTCGCCGATGGACTCGCGACGGCGGCGCTCGCCTCGGGCGGGGTGATCGAGCCACCGGCGGGGGCGTGCGTGTACCTCCTGGGGGTCGATGGTAGCGAGGCCGTGCGGTGTGTGGAGTAGGGGAGCCAGGCGCCGGGCACATCGCCCGACAACGGCAAACGTCCGATGCCCGGCCTCGGTGGGCGACCCCGGCCCCGCTGCGGGGAGTCGCACTCGCTGCGAATCATGGCGGGTCGGCTGCGGGGCGGGGTTGCCAAATGCGGGCATTTCCCCCCTTGCACTTTTCCGTCGCGATCAGATATCCTCTCACGTCGTACAAGCCCTGGACGAAGGGGATCTCAATGTTGGGATTGCTTCTGGTGTCTGCCGCAGGCGTGGCCCACGCCGAGCCCTCTCGCGTGGCGCCGGCGGACATGCCGGGCGTGGCGATCGCGGGCGGTGGCTCGCTCCAGCAGGGCGCGTGGACGCACGCGGTCCCCCTCGAGCTCCCCCCGGCGCCGGGCGGGATGGTGCCCTCATTGGCGCTGGTCGCCGACCACCGCGTGGCCGACGGCTGGCTGGGCCCCAACTGGTCCCTCGCCGGGCCCTCCCGCATCGAGCGGCGCGGTCCCCTCGGTAGCGGCGTGCCCACCTTCGACGACGAGCCCCTCGCCAGCGCGGACACCTTCCTGGTCGATGGCCAGCGGCTCTGGAGCGCGGCCGACGAGCTGGCGAGCTGGGGCGTGATGAGCGCGCTCTTGTCGGGGTGGGCGGCCACGCTGTGGATGCCGGAGCAGCAGGACGGGCGCGTGCTCGCTTACGACGAGGCGAGCAACACCTGGACCGCCTCGGGCAGCGGCTGGACCTGGACCTACGGCGAGTACGCGGACGCCGGGCTCGTGGGCCAGGGCGCGACAGAATGGCGCGGCGAGGGCGGGGGGATGCGCTGCACGCTGGGCGGGGCGTGGGTGGCCATCGACACGGGCTGTCCCGACGACACCTCCGCGTGGCTCCTGTCGCGCGTGGAAGACGGCAACGGCAACACCATCGAGTATCGCTAC
>SXGT01422126.1_pt1 | contig 20037 bp, 18 predicted proteins | sample 3176221 | NCBI WGS metagenome assembly SXGT01 (sample SAMN11356862, study PRJNA531348) | freshwater metagenome | isolation source: freshwater sample F1-120 | place: China: Fuxian Lake, Yuxi | collected 2017-12-25
ACGGGCCGCTCTCGGCGAGATTTTGCGAGGAAACGCCTTCGAAGCGCACATCCAGCTCGCCAGTCCGTCGCCGTCAACGTCAACGCTCACGTCAACGTCAACGTCAACGAAGGGCAGCCCCGGGCAATTGTTGGACAGCTCCTGAGGAGAAGATGAGCGTGCGCGAGGTGCCGTAGGCGACGACGACGGCCGGCGGCGCGACGCTGCACGGGGGTGGCGCCCGTGGTAGAGAGACGCCGAGATGACCGTCCTCGCCGCGCTCGACGTCGCCAAGGCCTACGGCGAGAAGGTCCTCTTCGGGGGGGCGTCGCTCACCGTCTCCGACGGGGAGCGCATCGGCGTGCTCGGCCGCAACGGCACAGGCAAGAGCACGTTCGCGCGCGTCCTCGCGGGCGTCGAGGTCGCGGATTCGGGGACGGTGGCGATCCGCCGCGGGGCCCGCGTGGCGTTCCTGGCGCAGGAGCCCGTCCTCGACGCGAACCTCACGGTGCGCGCCAGCGTCGAGGAGGGGCTCGACGCGTGGCTCGAGGCCCGCCGCCGCCACGACGACATCACCCGGCGGATCGACGCGGGCGAGGCCACGGACGCGGTCCTCGACGCGCAGCTCGCCGCCGGCGCGGAGATCGAGCGGCTCGGAGGCTGGGACCGCGCGCACGAGGTGGAGCGCGTCGCCGGCCACCTCGGCCTCACCGGCGAGATCGAGCGGGCGACCGGCGCGCTCTCGGGAGGCCAGCGCAGGCGCGTCGCGCTCGCGAAGGTCCTCGTCGGGGCTCCCGACGTGATGATCCTCGACGAGCCGACCACCCACCTCGACGCGGACACCATCGACTGGCTGGAGCGGCACCTCGCGGAGACGTTCCGGGGCGCGGTGGTGTTCGTCACGCACGATCGCTGGCTCCTCGATCGCCTCGCCGATCGCACGGTGGAGCTCGATCGGGGCGCGCTCCACACGTACGACGGCGGCTACGCGGCCTACCTCGAGGCGAGGGCCGAGCGGCAGGCCCTCGCGGGGCGCACCGAGAGCAACCGCCAGAACTTCCTCCGCACCGAGCTCGAGTGGCTCCGTCGCCAGCCCAAGGCGCGCGGCACCAAGCAGAAGGCGCGCATCGATCGCGCCGAGGCGGCGAAGGCGGCCAGCCCCGCGAGGGAGATCGGCCAGGTCGAGCTCTCGGCGGAGGTCGCCGACGCCGGGCGGAGCATCCTGGACGTCCGTGGCCTGCACGTCCGGGCGGGCGACAGGCTCCTCGTCAAGGGCCTCGATCTGGCGATGACGACGGGGGACCGCCTCGGCGTCCTCGGACCGAACGGCGCGGGCAAGACGACGCTTCTCCGGGCGATCCTCGCGAGCGTCCCCGGAGAGCGTGGCGGCGCGCCGACGGGATCGCGATCTCTCGGGAGCGGGCTCACCTTCGAGGGTGCGATCGGCCTCGGGCGCCGCGTGAAGGTGGCGTACCTCGACCAGGAGCGCGCGGGCCTCGACGGCGACCTCACCGTGCTCGACTGCGTGTCGCGGGCCGTCCCCGAGGTCGCCGAGGAGCGCGTGGATCCCCGCACGTACCTCGAGCGATTCCTCTTCGACACGCGCGCCCAGCGGAAGAGGGTCTGCGCGCTCTCGGGTGGGGAGCGCGCGCGCCTCGCCCTGGCGCGGCTCCTGGCGTCCGCGGCGAACCTCCTGCTCCTCGACGAGCCGTCGAACGATCTCGACACCGACACGCTGTCCGCCTTCGAGGACTTCCTCGCTTCGTACCGCGGGTCCTTGCTGGTCGTGACGCACGATCGTTACCTCCTGGATCGCGTGACGACCGGGATCCTCTCCTTCGAGGGCGACGGGCGGGTCACGCGCTACGCGGGCGCCTACCAGGCGTACGCGGCGGCGGTCGCGCTCGGGGCCGAACGGCGCAAGGAGCTGGAGGAGGCGCCCGCCAGGCCTGCCGCGCGATCGGAGCGACCTCCGGCGCCGGGCCTCTCGAAGAACGAGCAGCGCGAGCTCGACGGCATCCTCGACCGCATCGAAGCGGCCGAGCGGCGAAGGGTCGTGGTCGAAGAGGCGCTGGGCGATCCGTCCCTCTACGCGCAGGGGGCCGATCCCGAGAGGGCGACCGCGGCGCGAGCGCGCGTCGACGAGGCGACCGCGGAGATCGCGAAGCTCACCGCGCGGTGGGAAGCGCTGGAGGCGAAGAGGGCCGGAGGGCCCGCCTGACCGTCAGATCGGCAGCCTGAGGTACGGCGGGTTCATCTGCCGGAGCTTCTGCCACAGCTGCGCGTGCGCCTGGTTCATCCAGTCCTTGTACGCGCCCTGCGAGAGCGAGCCGTCGACGCGCGCGAGCGTGAACGCGGCCGACACGACCCGCTCGTCCGCGACCGACGGATCGAGCGCGATCTGCGCCCACTGGTTCACCGGGTCGGCCGGGACGCGGTACCCCATGCCGGCGAGCCCCTGCACGCGCGTGGCGATCTCGTGCATGAGCCCCTCGCGGAGCGGATAGCGAGCCTGCGCCATGTCGGCGGGATCCACGAACGCGCCAGAGAACTGCGCGTACACCGCGCGCTGCTGCTTCGCGTCGGCGGAGAGTCGCCCGACGAAGAACCACCCGAGCACGCACGCCGCCAGAGCAAGGCCCACGGCCAGCCCTCCGCCGAGGACGAGCGCGAGCGCCTCCGAGATGTCGTTCACCTCCGTGAGGTTCATCGCGAGGAGGAGGATCGCGGCCACGAGCGCGACCGGCCCCCACACGCGCGCGTAACCCGCGAACACGCTCCTCCCCGACATGCCCGTCGCGATGCCGCGGAACGTACCGTCGGGGTTGGTCCCGAGGACCAGGTGCGATCCGATCGGGATGAGCGGCAGGTACCAGATGTGGACGAACTGCGTACCGAGGAACGAAGGCCCGCACTCCTCGACCCGGCCGTAGAACCGCGTGCCGTAGATGATGATCATGGGGGCCTCATTGCGCCGCGAAGAAGCCCAGGATCGCCTGCGGCCCGCTCGACCAGACCTGGTGGCCGAGGCCGGGGATCTGGCACCACTTGAAGGGCGTCGTGCACCCCGTGGAGGCGAGACACGGGCTCGGCGCCGCGGCGGTCGTGCCCGAGCACTTGTACCGCTTGGTCCAGTACTTCCTCGACTCCGTCGAGTCGGAGAGGAGCCCATCGTTCGAGCCGATGAGGACGATGACGGCGATGGGCTTGCCGGGGCACACGAGATCACCGTTCCCGTCGTACGCGCTGTCGGGCCCGTAGGGACCGCCGCCGCTGTGGCTGGCCGCCGCGCGGAAGACGCCGCCGCGCATGCAGGCCACGTGGTTGGCGAAGAAGCCGCCGCGGCTGTAGCCAGCGAGGAAGAACCTCGCCTCGGCGACGCAGTACGTCTTCTTGATGCTCGCGGCGAGGGCGTCGACGAGCATGACGTCCTTGTTCTTGCCGGGATCCCACGTGTCGAGGTCGAACGTCGTGTTCAGACCGTTGGGGTACACGTAGATCGCGTTCTTCTCGAGCGACTCGAACTTGAACGCGTCACGCGCGCTCGACCCGTCGCCGCCGTCACCGTGGAAGCCGAAGATGACCGGGTAGCGCTTGTTCGGATCGTACGGGCTCGGGATCTGGATCGAGTACACCCGGCTCTGGCCGCCGACGCTGATCGTCTGGTTCGTCTTGTAGCCGCCCGTGGCGGGTGCGCCGCAGCCCGCGCTCGGAGGCCCCGCATCGCCGCCGGAGCTCGATCCGCCGTCGAACGCGGGGTTGGGCGCGCCGTCGGGCAGCGTGGGGTCGTCGACGGAGGAACCGGAGGAGCCCGACGATCCACCGGGGCTGACCGTCCCAGGGTCGACCGGGTTGTCGGTCTTCGAGCACGCCGCCACCACGAGGAGCGACATCGCGACGAGCACGGAGACAACGTGACCAGGGCGCAAGGCAAGACTCCTGTCGCGGGTGGGAAGGACAGTCCCTCAAGATAGCGTGGGGTGCCGCGAGCGGCAACCACCGTCCACCTCCGCGGTCAGGGCAGCGTGACCTCGCGCGTGTCGAGGATCTTGCCGCCGTCGATCAGGGCCACGACGGCGACCTCACCCTTCAAGGGGATCGTCACCTTGACGACGCGCTCGCCCGCCTTCGCGGGGAGGGGGACGTTCGCGCGGTTGTACACGAGCGTCGCCTTGTCGTCCGCGTGGGCGAGCCCGAAGCGCCACGGATATGCGCGGTCCGTCTTGCTCCGGACCGCGACGCGCACCGCGCGCGCGAGGTCCGGATAGCCACGATACCGCGTGTCGGGGAACGGCGTGACGGACTCGAAGGTCTGCTCGAGCGAGTTGTAGAATACGCTCTTCCCGGTCTCGAGCGGCGGCTGCGTGACCGTGCCCTCCGGGATCCTCACCGTCACCTCGAGCGCGGTCAGGCCGGCCGAGGCGGCTCGCGGCTCGACCTTGACGATCGACGGGGGACCGCTCGCGGACAGGCGGACGCCGTCGGAGCCAACCGCGAGTGCGTTGCCCTTGCACGGGCCTTGCGCCGGCCCGGCCAGGGTCGCGCACGCGCCGCAGTTGCAGCCGTCGCACACCGGCAGCTCCGCGTCGCCGTCGAGGAGGCCCTTCTTCCGGCGCAGCCACTGCTCCAGCGTCACGGCGCCAGGCTCGCGGGGCCCGCTGCGCGTGTACGCGTCGAACCACTCCTTCGCGGCCTCCTTGCCGATGTAGCGGAAGTGCCAGTGCTCGTAACGGTAGCCGGTACGCGGGTTGATGCCGACCGGGATGTCGGAGCGCGCCGCGCACGTCTGCCGGGCGTGCTCGTCGTCGGGGTGGAGCGGGTAGGACATGACGAAGCCAGACTCCCACGCGTGCTCGCGCAACCACCGGCCCGCCGGCGAGCACCCGAATCCCTCGCGAAACACGCCGCGCGGATCCTTGGCCCACTCCTCCGTGAAGAGGTCGACGGTCGTCCCCAGCTGGTGCTGGCTGTGGCCGGGGAGCGCGCTCTGCTCCGTGGCGTCACAGAAGCCCCGCTTCGCCCAGTTGAGGAACGTGCCGCACTGGTTGAAGTAGCTCCGGTACGCGGATTCGACGCGGCCCTGGAAACCCTGGGTCTTCATGACGGCGAGGAGGTCCTTGAGGGCGGTCGCCGCCTCGAGGCGAAGGCACTGCACGGCGTCGCAGAACTTCTCCTTCTTCAGCGTGCGGATGTCGACGAGATCGCCCGGCACGTAGTCGGGCGAGAGCCCTCCCGTCGGGGAGCGGTTGACGAGGGCGAGGAGATCGTCGCCATCCACGAACGACGAGCGGAGGTCGACGTCGGCCACGTGATGCCGGGAGCGGACGTCACCCACACCCGCGCAGACGGCGCGATCGTAGACCTTGCGGACCCTGGGGGGGGACTCGGGGAGCACGACCGGGCCGGCATCGGCGCTCGGCGCGACGCCGGCATCGAGGCCCGCGTCGCTCTGCGGAGGCGTGGCGCGAGCCCCGTCGACCGGGATCGCGATGGGAGGCGCGGCCTCGGGCTGCGGATTGAGCGGCGCGACCTTTCGCGTCCCGCACGAAGCGAGGAGGATCAGAACGGGCAGAGCGAGCCGTCGCGCCACGCCGCGCTCAGCTCGGGTCGGACTCGCCCGATCGGCGCCCGTCCGATCGGCGACGCCCCTCGGGGCGCGGGAACATCCGGCGATCCTCGCCCGTGCGGCGGTCCTTCGCTGCGCGCCGCTCGGCGCTCGGGGTGGACGGCTCCGCTCGCGCGGGCCGTCGCGTGGCGATCCTTCGGGCCATCCTCCTCGCCTACCATCCTCCGGGCCGGTGGGCCAAGAGAGGCGAGGGCGGCGTCCCTGGCTCCACGCACGTCGGGACGGGCCAGCGTCTTGTCGGCTTGTCACCCTTCGCCGCGCGTGCTGTGCTCGGCGCCTCGCATGCCGCTCCCCGACGACTGGCCCGGACGGATCGCGCTCGATCTGGCGCACGTCTGGCACCCCTTCACGCAGATGCGCGAGCACGACGTGGCGCCGCCCATCCCGGTGATCCGCGGCGAGGGGTGCGATCTGGTCCTCTGGGACGGGCGGCGCGTGCTCGACGGTGTCTCGAGCTGGTGGACGAACGTCCACGGACACGCGCACCCGCGCATCGTGGACGCCATCGCGCGACAGGCGGCGACGCTCGATCACGTGCTCTTCGCGGGCTTCACGCACGAGCCCGCCCTCGAGGTCATCGCGCGACTCCGCCCCCGCTTGCCCGCGGGCCTCACGCGGTGCTTCTTCTCGGACGACGGGTCGACCGCCGTCGAGGTCGCGCTGAAGATGACGTTCCAGGCGCAGGCTCAGCGCGGGCGCGGCGAACGGACGCGCATCGGCGCGCTCGAAGGCGCGTACCACGGCGACACGCTCGGCGCGGTGGGCGTGGGCGATCTCGAGAACTTCATGACGCGCATCTTCCAGCCGCTGTTGCTCGCGTGCGACCGCGTGGCCGTTCCCCGTGATCCCCGCCGCGACGTCGACCCAGGGGCGGAGGCCCTCGACCTCACGGGGGCGCGCGGGGCCCTCGGGAGATGGTTCGACGCCCACGGCCCGCACCTCGCGGCCTTCGTGGCCGAGCCCCTGGTGCAGGGCGCAGGCGGCATGCTCATGTGGCCCGCCGAGCTGCTCGTGGAGCTCCGCGCGCTGTGCGACGAGCACGGCGTGTACCTGATCCTCGACGAGGTGATGACGGGCTTCGGCCGCACGGGACGCTTCCTCGCGTGTGACGAGGCCGGCGTCATGCCGGACGTCCTGTGTCTGTCGAAGGGCCTCACCGGCGGCACGCTACCCCTGGCGCTCACGTGCGCGACGGAGGCGCTCTACGAGGTGTTCCTCGGCGACGTCGCATCCGGGCGCGCCTTCCTGCACGGCCACAGCTACACGGCGAACCCGATCGCGTGCGCGGCGGCCGCGGCGAGCCTCGCGCTGTTCGACGAGACGCCCGCCCTCGCGCGCGGGCAGGCGCTCGGCGAGAAGCTGCGCGCCGCGTGGGGCCGCGTCTCGGCACACCCCTCGGTCAGGCGAGCGCGGACGGCGGGAGGGATCGCCGCGTGCGATCTGGTCGATCGCGCGACGGCAGCACCGCGGAGGGATCCGGCTCGCGACGCCCTCGCGATCCACCGCGCGGCGCTCGATCGGGGGCTCCTCGTGCGACCGATCGGGGGCTGCCTGTACCTGATGCCCCCGCTCGCGACGCCCCTCGACCGCGTGGACGCGGCCGTCGATGCCATCGTGGAGTGCCTGGACGAGGTCCTGTAGGCGTACCTGGTCGCCTGCCGCGCCAACCGAACGGCATGGGCCCTGACCTCAGCCGGGACCGCGACGGAGCGCCTCCCAGGCGCGCGCGGCCGATCGCGCGCTGTCCGGGGCGGTCCACTCGGTGCGTGGGAACAGCGACGCCACCGGATGCCCGATCCGCCCGAGCTCCGCGGCGTTCCCCCCCGTGGACGCGTCCCCGATCGCGGGTGCGGACAGCACGATCGCGTCGATCCCCACGCCACAGGCCGCCCCACCCGTCGTGCACGCGCCCACGTCGTGCAGCACCCCGAGCCGATCGGGCGCGACGAGCAACACCCGCGCCGGCATCAGCGCCAGCAGCAGATCCACGTTCGTCCGCGCGTCGTCGAGCGGGGTGAACAGGCCCCCCGCCGTCTCCACGACGACGACGTCCACCCCGACCTCCAGCTCCTCGACCCGCCGGCGGATCGCGCCGACATCGATCACCCTCCCCTCCTCCCGCGCCGCGAGGTGCGGCGACACCGGCCGCCGGAACACGTACGCCGGCTGCACCGCCACGCCCGCCCGCATCGCCTCGGCGTGTAGCCTCGCGTCCTCGCACGTCCCCTCCACGCCCGTCGCGATCGGCTTGTACGCGGCGGGCCTGATCCCGGCCGCCGCGAGGTAGGCCAGGAGGGCGCACGTCACATGCGTCTTCCCCACGTCCGTCCCCGTCCCGACGACCACGATCCGGAACGTCATCCGTGGCCGAAGATCCTCTGCAGCTCGTACGCCGGCGTCACCTCGAGCTGGTCGTACCGGCACGCGCGCACGGGCTTGTCGTCGCGCCAGCGCACGAGGTGGGTCGCGTGGCGGAAGCGTGTACCCTGCATATGATCGTACTTGACCTCGCAGACCCGCTCCAGCCGGAGCGGCTCCCACGACAGGTCCTTGTTCTGGGTCCACCGCGACTTCGACGGCTTCCGTTGCGCACCCCCCTCGAAGTCGCGCCAGTCGGCCCAGGGGTGGCCCTCGAGGGCGCGCTCGCGCAGCGGCTGGAGCTTCGCCACGAGGTCCTTCCGCGCCTGCATGGTGAAGGACGACGCGATGCCGACGTGGTGCAGCGTGTCCGCGTCGTCGTAGAGGCCGAGGAGGAGCGAGCCGAGGAGCTGGTCCTTGCCCCCCTTGAACCAGCGGAAGCCGGCGACGACGCAGTCCGCCGTGCGCGCGTGCTTGATCTTGAGCATGGCGCGCTTCCCCGGCGAGTACGGGAGATCGTCGGCCTTCGCCATCACCCCGTCGAGCCCCGCTCCCTCGAAGCGGCCGAACCAGTCGGCGGCGACCGCGCGATCCCGGGTCATCGGCGTGATGTGGAGAGGTGGCTCCGGTGAAGGGAGGATCTCCACCAGGCGAGCCCGGCGCGCCGCCTGGCCGGCGCTCCGGAGATCCTCGTCGCCGAGCGCGAGCAGGTCGAAGGCCACGTACGAGGCCGGCGTCACCCGGGCAAGCTCGGCGACCCGGGACGCCGCGGGGTGGATCCGCTGGAGCAGCGCGTCGAAGTCGAGGGCCGATCCCGTGGCGATGACGATCTCCCCGTCGAGGACGCACCGCTCCGGGAGCCCCGCGCGAAGCGGACCCATGAGCTCGGGGAAGTACCGCTCCAGCGGCTTCTCGTCGCGGCTCTGGATGCGCACCTCCTCTCCGTCCTTGAACACGAGCGCGCGGAAGCCGTCCCACTTGGGCTCGAACAGCCAGCCGTCGCCGGCAGGGAGGTCGCCGGACAGCTTCGCGAGCATCGGGGGCACGGGGAACGCCACGGGGAGCGCCACGCGACGCAGCATACGCTATCCTCGGGGCAGGAAGGCCCCCGCGTGGGAAAGAAGCTCGACTTTGCGATCGGGATCCTGAACGGCGCCATCGGCGATCACCTCGTGCGCACCGACAACGGGCTCGCGATCGAGATGGCGTTCATGAAGGACGGCGCGCAGGTCGCCCCTGCGGACGCGGCGATCGGGCCACGGGTCGTGGTGCTCGTGCACGGGCTCATGTGCACGGAGAGCATCTGGGAGTTCCCCGACGGAGACGACTACGGCGCACGCCTCGCGCGGGATCACGGCTACACCCCCCTCTACGTGCGGTACAACACGGGGCGCGCGATCTTCGAGAACGGCGAAGCGCTGTCGACGCTCCTCGCGCGCCTCGTCGCCGCCCACCCCGGCGTCCTCGACGAGGTCCTGCTGCTCGGGTACAGCATGGGCGGCCTCGTTGCCCGGAGCGCGTGCCACGCGGCGGCGACGAGCGGCGCGCCGTGGCTCCCGCTCGTGAGGCGCGCGATCTACGTGGGCACACCGCACCAGGGCGCGCCGCTCGAGCGCGTCGGCCGGGCGGTGTCGAGGGTGCTGCGCGAGATCCCGGATCCGTACACGCGGCTCATCGCGGAGATCGCGGACCTCCGCAGCGAGGGCGTGAAGGACCTCGGCGAGTCGCCGATCCGCGGCGAGGATCGCGTCGACGCCGATCGCGCCGCGTTTTCGCTGCGCGAACCCACCCACCCCGTGCCGCTCCTGCCCCAGATCCGGCACCGCCTCATCGCGGGCGCCGTCGGGGAGGAGCCCTGGATGGAGGCCCTCTTCGGCGACGCGATGGTCCCGGTGACGAGCGCGCTCGGGCGGCGGACGTCGGCGCCACCCTGCGAGGTCACCATCCTGCGCGGGCAGACGCACGCGACCCTGCCCCACGCGGACGCCGTGTACGAGGTCATCACGGAAGAGCTGAGCGGAGGAGAGAGGCCATGAAGAAGGAGCTCCGGGGCGTGAAGGCCCTGCTGCGCGACGCCGTCCACCACGGCAGCGTGGCGGTCGAGCGCGTCCAGCTCGAGACGGCGCGACGGCCGTTCGCGATCCTCGAGGCCATCCCCGGCGTGAAGGTTCCCGCGGCCATCGTCCACGTCATCCACGACGCCTCCGTCACGGGGACACACGCCGTGATCCGGGCCGTGAACGGCGCGGTCCACGGGCTCGCCGACAAGGCCCTCGTCGAGGTGGAGACCGTCGTCCCCCCGACCGCTCCCCGCGAGGATCCCCCCTGACGCGGGCGGGGCCCGTGCACCTGACCGCGACCGCAAACGGGCTCTCTTCTTGGCCGCCCGGCGAGGATCCCGGTACCTTGGACGGTCGATATGGATCCGGAAGCCGACGAGACCCCCAAGCTGCCGACGGCGACCAAGGTCCGCCGGGCGATCATCGTGCTCGCCGTCCTCGCGACCGTGGTCTTCTGGATCTACACGCGCTTCATCATGCAGAAATCCCAGCTCGGCGGGCCGTGCAAGTGGGCCATCCAGTGCGCGCCCGACGTGCCGCGCTGCATGAAGGAGACGGCCGAGGGCCAGGGTGCCTGCAGCCGCCCGTGCGACATCAACGAGGGTGACTGCGACGTCGGGATCCGCTGCGTCGAGGTCGAGCTCGAGGAGCGCGACGATCGCGGGATGCCGCTCAAGCGTGGTTACTGCGTGCCCGAGAGCATGCTCCCGGCCTCGAAGAAGGCGGCCGTGGCGTCCTCGCGCGGCGACTCCTGGATCGACGTCCCCGAGGTGGCACGCCAGCTCGAGGGCGAGATCACGTACCAGCACGAGCGCCACGGCGTGGTCGGCGATAAGCAGACCTGGGGCGTCAAGGGCTCGCTCGTCCGGACGCTCCCCGAGACGCGAACCCCGCGGCTCGTCGTCGACACCTCCGCGCTCCGCCTCTTCACCATCGACGACGCCCACCAGTCGTTCTTCGCCAGCGCGCTCTCGTCGAGGGGCGGCAACGTCAACACGACGAAGAGCGACAAGAAGGACACCGTCGTCGATCGCGAGTGCGAGATCTGGCGGGTGGAGGAGGACCGTGTGACGCGCGAGGTCTGCGTGATCCTCGGCGCCGCCTGGGTCGATCCGACCGCGCAGCGCGTGCCCCTGTGGCAACGTGAGCTCGCGGTGCGCTCGGCGCTCCCGCTCCGCGTCATCGAGCAGGACGCCACCGGGCACGAGGTCTCGCGGATCGTGGCGACACGGCTCTTCCTCAAGCCGATGGAGCGCGCGCTCTTCGCGATCCCGAAGAGCTACCGCAACCAGGCGCTCAACCAGAAGGACGCAGGATCTCCCGGAAAGTGAGGTTCAGCCGCGACGTCTGGACGTGCGCCGCACGGGGGACGGCGTGGAGCCAGGTGCGCTGGGTGTCCCCCTTCATCACGAGCAGGCTCCCATGCCGCAGCAGGAGCTCTCGGCGGGCCATGTCGTTCGCGCGCTTCGGCTTCATCACGAACCTCCGGGCCGCGCCGAACGAGACCGACGCGATCACCGGCCGCGGGCCGAGCTCCGGCTCGTCGTCCGCGTGCATGCCCATCGCGTCGCGGCCGTCGCGGTAGAGGTTCACGAGCACGCTGTTGAAGCGACAGCCCGCGCGCTCCTCCACACGCTGGCGGAGCTCGCGGACGGCGGGCGTCCACGGCTCGGGCTCGAACCTGCGACCGCTGTACCGGTACGCGGCGTCCCCCATCCAGAGGCTCAGCCGCGGCTGCAGGACCTGCCTCCCGAAGAGCACGATCGACTCCTGACGGGGCGTGATCTCGGCGAGGATCGCGCGCTCCATGGCGGTCGCCTCGGCGTCGGCGAGCCAGGGATCGAGGAGCACGAGCTCCCCGCCGAGCAGAATCGCGGGGTCGACCACGGGGCCAGTATAGTATCCTGAGGGCAGTGTCCTCCGGTCGTCTGGCCGCTTCCTTGCTCGTCGCGCTCGCCTGCGTCCTCTGCCCGCGCACCGTTCGGGCGTGCGGCGTCTCGTCGCCGGGTGGCCCGATGATGTGCAGCTTCGACGACGCGCCGAAGCGCCGCGCGCCGGGCGGGGGATCGTTCCGCCTCGGCGCGAGCTACGGCTACGCCACGACGACGATCCTCTTCGGCGAGGGCCGCAGGGCCGCGAGCGAGCGTCACACGGCGTTCGCGCTCCTCGAGGCGAGGCTCGCGCCGATCGCGACGTTCTACGCGGGCGTCGGACCCGTCCTCGGCGGCACGCTCACGACCCCGAACACGCGGCACAGGGTCAACCCGGGCCTCGTCGCAGCCCTCGGCGCGGGCGTCCGCGCCGTGGACGGGCGGGGCGCCAAGCCGCTCGTCACGATCTCGGCGACGATGTCGTACCTCGCCGCGACCACCCACGACGAGCGGGACAACCACCCCATCGGCTACCGGGCCGCCGATCTCCGGCTGGGGGTCCTCTGCGGGAAGACGCTCTTCGACGCGGTCACGCCCTACGCGGTCGGGCGCGTGTTCGGTGGCCCGATCTGGTGGCGCTACGAGGGCCAGAACGCGCGCGGGACCGATCTCTACAAGTACCAGCTCGGCGCGGGCTTCTCCGTCGCGCCCGGGCGCGGGGTCGACGCCTTCGCGGAGGGCGTCTTCGTGGGCGAGCGCGGGATCGTCGTCGGCGCAGGGGTTCGCCTGTGATCCGCCGTCTCCGCGGCGGGATCGCGTGGGCGATCGTCCTCGGCCTCGCGGCTCTCGCGCCCGCTTGCAAGAAGAAGGACGAGCCGCCGCCGAGGGTCGGGCTCACCCCGGTCGAGCACGGGAAGGAGCTCTACGGCCGCATCTGCGCGGTCTGCCACGGCGCGTCCGGCGAAGGGTACAAGGCGGACGAGGCGACCTCCCTCGCGCAGCCGGACTTCCTCGCCAGCGTGACGGACGCGTACCTCAAGGCCGCGATCGTCGATGGCCGGCAGGGCTCCACCATGTCCGCGTGGTCCGTCGCGCGGGGCGGCCCGCTCACACCTGCCGACGTGGACGCGGTCATCGCGTACATGCGCACCTGGGACAGGAAGCCCCACGTCCCCGGCGACGACTCCCCGACCCTCGGTGATCCGGCCCGCGGCCTCGAGGTCTACACGCGCGAGTGTGTGAAGTGCCACGGCGAACGGGGCACCGGCGGCCCGCACGTACGCCTCGGCAACCCGGGCCTCCTCGTCACCGCGTCGAACGGGTTCCTCCGCCGCGCGATCAAGGACGGCCGCGCGGGCACCCCCATGCCCGCCTTCGCGCACCTCGGCAACGACCGGGTGGAGGATCTGCTCGCGCTCTTGCGAACCTGGGAGTCGCCAGCCTCCCCGGCGCCGACGCTCCCGTCCCGGCCGCCACCGCTCCCGCTCGGCCCGGTCCCGCTCAACCCGAGGGGCCCCGAGCCCGTCGGCTTCAAGGCGGAGCCCGAGCACACCGGCATCGACCTCCTGAAGGCCGCCCTCGATCGGGGCGCGCGGGTGGCCATCCTCGACGCGCGCGCGCCGTCGGACTACATCGAGAACCACATCACCGGGGCGGTGAGCGTTCCCTTCTACGACGTCAAGAGCTACGTCGCGAAGCTCCCGAGGAACGCGTGGATCGTCTGCTACTGCATGTGCCCGCACGCGGAGTCCGGTCAGCTGGCGAAGGAGCTCGTCCAGGAGGGTTTCAAGAAGGTCACGGTCCTCGACGAGGGCCTCCGGGGCTGGCTCGCGAAGGGCTACCCGGTGAAGAAGGGCGAGAAGCCGTGAGCGCGTCAACGGGCTGACGCCGATCCCCTGAAAAAATAGGCAAAAAACGCCTCAACCTCGCGCGCCTCCGGCCGTCCCGGGAAGGCATGAAGCTCCTCGCCGCGCGATCCGCCGTCCTCATCCCGCAGGTCCTCCTCCTCGCCGCGTGCGCCGCGGGTGGCTCGGACGTGGACCGTCCGCAGGCGCCGGCAGAGCCTCCGACCCCGACCGCGGACGGAGATCGGGGCCCCACGTTCGGCGCCGGCTCGCCGGATCGGTCCGTCGGCGAGGGCTCGACATCCCTGCCGCCGCCCGCCGACGACGGGTCGTGGACGGTCTTCACGCTCGTCTTCGAGAACCACGACTACGCCGAGGTCATCGGCTCCGACGACGCACCCTTCTTCAACGAGCTGGCGCGCACGTACGCGGTCGCCGCGAACTACTCCGACTGCAACATCCACCCGTCCTTGCCCAACTACCTCTGCATGGTGAGCGGCGATCCGCAGGTACCCCATGGCACGAGCGTGGAGCCGACGACGGCGTTCGCGGGCGGCGCCTTCCCGATCGCCCGCGAGAACCTGGCCAGCCAGCTCGTGCGCGCCGGGGTCTTCTGGCGCTCGTACCAGGAGGACATGCGCGAGCCTTGCTTCCTCGCGAACGATGGCTCGTACGCGCCGAAGCACAATCCCTTCCTGTACTTCTCGGACGTGCAGCGCGATCCCGGCGGCCTCTGCGCGCGCACGAACGTGCCCTACACCGAGCTCGCCGCCGACATGGAGCTCGCACGGAACCGCTACTACTTCATCACCCCGAACCTCATCCACGGCGGGCACCATCCGTCGGACGATTCCCGCGCGGCGCTCCGCACGTCGGACGCCTGGGCGAGGGCGGAGATCGGGAAGATCATGTCCTCGAAGGCCTTCACGCGTGGGCGCTCGGTCCTGTTCGTCACGTGGGACGAGGGCGCGGGCCGGGTCGGCGAGTCCGAGGATCGCGTCCCCATGATCATCGTGTCGCAGCACCTCGCCCAGTTCGGCGTGAGGATCAGGACCGCCTACTCCCACCGGAGCTACCTCGCGACGGTGGAAGATCTCCTCGGTCTGCCACGCCTCGCGACGGTCCGGAACGAGCCGAGCATGCGGGGCCTGCTCCGACCGTAGGCGCCTCGGTCAGGGCGCGACGACGTCCGCGAGGGCGATGTCGACGGAGTAGCGGCTCGCCTTCTCCTGGCGGTACGCGCGTCTCATCCCCCGCTTCGCGGCGGCGCGGACGCCGTCGTCCGCGCGCAGGCCGAGCGCGCTGCGGTACGCCCCGACCGCGGCGTCCCGCCGCCCGTCGACGTCGAGGGCGCGCGCGTGCCACAGGTGCATCGACGACCTGCGCTCCTCGTCCTCGTGACCGAGCGCGAGCGCCGCCTCGAAGGCGCGGATCGCGGTCCGGGCGTCGCCCGCTTGCAGCGCGAGCAACCCGAGCGTGAGGTGGTAGAGCGGCTGGCGCGGGGCGAGCTCCGCAGCCTGGGCCACGTGGCGCAGGGCCTTCTTCGTGTCGCAGTCGTCCACGTAGCCGATGTACGCCCGCCGGTAGTGCTCGTAAGCCGCGACGGCGGCGGGATCGTCGTGGTTCGCCACGTCGAGCTCGCCGTGCTCGGGCGCGTGCGCCGCGCGGCCGAGCTCGAACGGCACCCACGTACCCTGGCTGGTCGGAGCCACGCCGGAGCCGACCCAGAACACGCCGTCCTCGGGCCGGAACACGGTCGAGCCGACCGTGAGCACGAACGCGATCGCCGTCCGGACGCGGCACGACGACGGCCCCTCGTCGGCGAGGATGGCGGCCATCGACCGCGCGTCGTGTCCCTGCGCGGCGCCCGCGCGGAGCAGCTCGTTCGCGCGCGTGTGACGCCCGTGGTTGTGACGCCAGTACGAGGGGTACAGGTTCTCCTCGGTGCGCCCGAGCTCGGGGTCGAGGTAGATGTTCGCGTAGCCGAACGTCGTGTCGTCCGGGGTCGTGCGGCGGGGGGCCTGGCGATCGGGGTTCTCCTCCCACGCGAGCACCCCCTTCTCGTGGCCGCTCGTGACGAGGTACGTCCAGCACCCGATGGGCCTCTGCGCGGCGAGGATGCGCTCCGCGTCCGCGAGTGTACGCGCCTCGCGCATCACGACGTCGCCCATGGTGCCGATCGGCGTCCCGCCGAGCCGCGACTTCTGCGTGAACATGTGCTGGTGCACCGTCAGCGAGAGGCCCGCCTCGTTCATGGCGGTCGCCCCGCCGAGCCCGACGCCCGCGGCCGCGATCGACACGTACCGCATGCCCTGCGCAGGCTTGTGGAAGATCACCGTCTGCGTGGAGGGCCAGGCCTCGACGCCGTGGTAATCGAAGTTGCGTGCATGATACAGCTTTCCGTCGGCCGTGGCCTTGCCCCACGCGATCGCGCTCGTGCAGCCGAGCCCGAGGGACATCCGGTGGATCACCGCGGGGCCCGGCGCCTTCGCCTGCATCATGCGCGACGCGACCCAGAGCAGCGAGTCCGGCATGGTGCAGCCCTCGAGGAACGTCTCGTAGGGGATGCCGCTGCCCTCGGAGAGGCCCCGGATGGTGTCGACGGCGAAGGCTGGCATCGCCTTCGCGACGCGGCCGCCGATGGTCTTCTGGAGGAGCGTGACCGCGAGGGGCCCGAGGCTCGTCTTGCGACCGGCCCCGAGGAGCTTCTCGAGGAAGCCACGGTAGTAGACGATCGGGCCGCGGGCGATCTCGTCCCGCAGGAGTGCGCCGTGCTGGCGGCCCATCTCGCGGAAGTCGCCCTCGACGCACAGGACGTTCAGGTCGCGCACGCGCGAGAGCGTGGCCGGCCCCTCGCGACGGAGGAGCTTCGCCTGGACCGGGGGCTTCGACGTCATGGGGGCGGGGGACGTTGTGCCGTTCGTGAGCGTGGTCTGCATGGGTCCTCTGGATCGGGGGTCGGCGGGTGGGGGTCGGTGTGCGGGGGTTTGGGGGTCGGCGCCGCGCTCGGCGCTCGGAGTCGGGGGCGGACGGCCGCTAGCCGCGGATCTCCTCGATCGGGTCGCCGTTTGCGAGGCGCGCCGTCGCGAGGAGGCGGGGGCTCGCCCACGCGTGGAAGCTCGCGACGAGCTGGCGCGCGGCGGGCTCGTCGCCGTCGGCGATGGCGCGCACGAACATCTCCATGCCGGAGACCCAGGGGCCGGTGGCCGCGCGGATCGTCGCGAACACATGGTCGAGGTCGCGGACCACCGCCTGGTTCCAGTGCACGAGCATCTGGTACAGCGGGTTCTTCGTCGCGCGCGCGATCGTCAGCGCGAGGCGGTACGTCTCCTCCTGGAAGCGCGCAGGCTCGGCGAGCGTGCCGCGGACGATCGCGAACTGCCGCTGGATCGCCACGACGTCCGCCCGTGTGCGGTGCCGGGCGGCGAGGCCGGCCATCTCCACGTCCAGAAGCTCGCGCATGGCGAGCACGCCCCGGAAGAAGGCGGTGTCGATGCGCCCGGGCTCCGGCTGCATCAGCGCGCGGAGCACGTCGGGGCTCAGCGAGGCGAGGGGATCCTTCACGAGCGTCCCGCGGCGACGCACCGGATGGACGATGCCCTGCATCTCGAGCAGCTTCATCGCCTCGCGCACGACACCGCGGTTCACGCCGAAGGAGAGCGCGAGATCCGCCTCCTTCGGGAGCACGCTGCCGATGGGGAAGTCGCCCTGGATCACGCGCCGGAGGATCTCCTTCGCCACGCGATCGGCCTTGCGGTTCTCGTGGCCGGGCGCGACGGGCTCCTGCACCCGGGGCGCGCGGCCGGGCTTCACGACCCGGAGGAGGGGCTTCGAGGGGGTGGCGGCGGCGCGGGTCACCCCGTCGTAATAGATCATACTTATTCGTTGTCAACGTACTTTTATCCAGCGAAGGTCCGACGCGGGATCCGCGTACACTGGTCCACGATGCAGCCACCTCCGCCAGGGGCGCCGTGGGAGCGCGCGCCGTCGGGGCCCGCGCCCGCGCCGGGGTACGGGGCGCCACCGCTCGCGAGCCCACCGCCCTACACGGCGTACGGCGCTCCGGTCGCCACGACCGATACGGTGCGGCTCCCCCTGAGACTCCTCACCGCGGGCTGGGCCGTGCTGATCGTGACCTCGCTCCTCAGCCTCGCCGTGACGGAGGCGCTCCTCGCGCACGGAGCCTCGAGCGCCCTGTTCGGCGTCGCGTCCACGATCCGCAGCCTCACCTCGGCCGCGGGCGAGGCGCTCCTCGTCGCCGGGGCCGCGCTGCTCGCGAAGGCGCGTCGGCCCGGTCACGTTCCCGCGCTCGTCGCGGCGGTCGCGTACGCGGTGAGCCTCGCGTTCACCGGCGTCTGGATCCTCGTGGGCGCGTCCGGCGTGTCCGTCACCGTGTTCCGCGCCTTCATGCTCGCGCACGGCGTCGTCGACATGGTCGCCCTCGGTTCGCTGGTCGTGGGGCTCGGGAGCCTCGGCCGGAGCCGCGAGCGGCGCATCGACGTCGTCGTCGTCGCCGTCCTCGTGTGGCTCGTGCTGTCCTTCGGACTGTCGGTCGTGACGAACGTCGCCGAGGTGCGCTTCCCTCGACAGCTCCACTACGTCATCCTGCTCGTCCACATCGGGACGCGCGTCGCGCTCATGGCGTCCGCGTGGCGGCTCGTGAGCTTCGTGCCGTTGCCCGATCCCGCGATGGCCCGGGGCTCCGCCTACCGGGGCCCGATGGAGGCGTGGCCGTCCCCGCCCGCGGACGAGGGCAACCTCCCGCTCGGGTTCATGGCCGGCTTCTTCGGGGGCTGCGTCGGCGCGGGGCTCGTGTTGGCGCTCGCGAAGGGGCCCGCCACGAAGCGCGGCGCCGCCATCGGCTTCGCGTGCCAGGCCGTGGTCGGGATCCTCCTCCGGCTGGCGCTGTCAGGGCGGTGAGCTTCAGAACAGCCGCGCGCGCGCGAGGCCCTCGGTCGCGGTCGCGACGATCCGGCCGCGAGGGTCGAGGATGCGCGAGCCCCCCTGCCCCCACACTGTGACGTCGCCCCCTTCCCCCCAGTTGGCGTGCGCGATCGCGAGACCGTGGCGGCGCGTCAGGGTCGAGAAGTGGCGTGCGCGCGAGTCGGCGCCGTCCTCGACCCACGCGCTCGGGAAGAGGAGCAGCTCGGCCTCGTCCAGCGCGGCGCGCGACTCGGCGGCGAGGACGTGGATGTCGTAGCAGATCGCGATCGTGACCGGGTGACCGCACACGTGGAAGACGGGAAGGGGCGACCCGCCGGGGCTGGCCCACGTCTCGGGGATCCAGGGGTGCCGCTTGCGGTAGACCGTGACGAGCGAGCCCGCGTCGTCCAGGACGCAGGCGGCGTTGAACACGGCGCCCGCCTCGGCGAGCACGAGCGGGCCCACGAGCCACGTCCCGTGCTTCCGCGCCAGCGCCGCCAGCGCACGCGCCGAGCGTCCGTCGATCGGCTCCGCGAAGCGAGAGAGGTCGAAGTCACCCGCGGGGGAGACGTACCCCGTGAGGCACGCCTCCGGCAGGAGCACGAGATCCGCGCCGCGCGCACGCGTCATGAGCGCATCCACCCGGGACAGCACCTCGTCCGGCGCGCCATGGCGCGCGGGGAGCTCGAGGACGGCGACCTCGAGCGTCCTGGCGCGGTCCTCGGTCACGGCGTCGCGTCGCGGCGCCGGAGGCCGGTGGAGGCGTCGACCTTGGCGTCGACCGCCGGTCGGGACGGGTCCGGCGAGCCGTCGGCGGTCACCTTTCGATCTCGTCCAGCGCGAACGCGTACTCGTCCGCCAGCTTCTCGACCCACGCCTTCACCAGATCGGCGCCGCCATGGCCCGCGTTTCGCTCGATCCGCAGCAACACCGGGCCCCCCTGCGACGACGCCTGGAGGAGCGCTGCGAACTTCCGCGCGTGCATCGGATCCACGCGATCGTCCGAGTCCGCAGACAGGAGCAGCACCGACGGGTACTTCGTCCCTGGCTTCACTCGGTGGTAGGGCGAGTACGCGTGGAGCGCCGCGAGCTCCGCCGGGTCCTCGGCCGATCCGTACTCCTCGATCCACGTCTTCCCCGAGCCGAACCGGTGGTAGCGCACCATGTCGAGGAGCGGCACGTCGCAGAGCACCACGCGGAACAGCTCCGGCCGCTGCGTCATCGCGGCCCCGACGAGGAGGCCACCGTTCGATCCCCCGAAGATCACCGTCCGCGCGGGCTTCGAGTACCCGTCGGCGTGCAGCTTCTCCGCGGCCGCCGCGAAGTCGTCGAACACGTTCTGATTCCTCGTCTTCATGCCGGCGCGGTGCCACTCC
>SXGT01473194.1_pt1 | contig 20035 bp, 14 predicted proteins | sample 3176221 | NCBI WGS metagenome assembly SXGT01 (sample SAMN11356862, study PRJNA531348) | freshwater metagenome | isolation source: freshwater sample F1-120 | place: China: Fuxian Lake, Yuxi | collected 2017-12-25
GACGTACTTGGTCTCGAGCAGCAAGAACGCGGCGCCCATGCAGAACAAGTCGGCAAAGGGGATCATCCGACGGAACGGCCCGGCGCCGACGCGTACGAGGGCGAGGGACGCGAGCAGGATGAGCCCGAGCGACACGAGGTAGAAGGCGGGGATCGTGCGATGCTGGAGGTACGGGAAGGGCCGATCGTCAGTCGCGGGAGCGGGGCTTGCGGCGTTCGGGTCGTAGAGATTCGACGGACACGTGACCCGTCCTTCGACTTTGCTCGCCGCGAGGTAGGCGAAGTCGATCGAGTCGTCGCGTGTGAGGCACGGCGTTGTGCCAAACGCGGTGCGCAGGGTCGCGGCGTACCGCTGTTCGAGCCATGATTGGCGGTAGTAGTTGTACATCGCGAACACGCCATCGGGCTTCAGCTTGTCGCGGTAGGACTCCACCGCCTCGAGCGTGAAGAGATAGCTCTCGAGGCGAAGCGACGACTGGCCGCTCACGAGTGTGATCGAATCAGGTAGGGCGAGCAAGATGAGGTCGTAGAGCTTGTCGGTGCGTTCGACGAAGGCGCGCCCATCGTCGATGTGCGAGATCACGCGCGGATTTGCGTACGGCTGTGCTGGGTTGCGCCCGATGCCGATGTCACGAATCCTTGGGTCGATCTCGACTGCGTCGATGTGACTGGCCCCGGCTTCGAGCGCGATAGCGACGTCGTTGCCGCTCCCCGCGCCGATGATCAGCACGTCGTCATCGGCGGGAACGTCGTCGGGAATCGAGTTGTACGTGTTGCGATAGAGCGTCGCGAACGGGTGATCGAGTGGCCAGATCGCCTGATGGGGGACGCCGTTCACGTCGATCCGGTCGATGCCGTCGATGTTCTTCGTGGTGATCTTGTAATACGGCGACCAGCTGTTGCCTTCGGCGAACGACTCGACACCGAGGACGCCCACGACGACGACCAGTGGGACGACGGTGGCGAGTCGGCGGGTCGTGTCAGCATCGGGGAACAGCAACAGCATGAACATCGCCATGGCGATCGTGCCCCACGCAAGCGGCGGCATCCGAAGGAACGAGAGCAGCGTGAACGCGGCGATGCCGATGAGGCTGCCGATCAGGTCGTACTTGTAGGCATCGAGTGCGTCGAGTTGCTTGAACGCCCGGGCGACCCCTTCGCCGATGAGCGTCAAGGTCAACGCGACCGCGAGGAAGATCACCGGTAGCACGATCCATCGTGGTGGGCCGTTGGGCTCGAGTTCCGCGCCGAAGAACAGCAACTCCGAGCCGGTCGACACCACGTTGACCGGGAACACCGCGATGAAGACCACGAGCGCGCCGAGCGCGGCGGGTGCGTAGACCGACAGGTCGCGCTTCGCGTTTGCCCGTAAGAACCCGAGCCCGATGCCGAGGAAGCTGCCGAGCAACACGAAGTTCGAAAAGAAGCTCAGGTACAACACGTTGCTGCCCGCCCAGCGGATCAACGCGAGTTCGACGAACAGCATCAAGAACGAGAACAGCACCAGGCGGGTGCGCTCGTTACGGATGGCGAACTTCATGGCCGGACCGTGCACTTCATGGTGAGACTGCTCCTGGCGGCCGGCGGAACCACTCGGTGGCCGGTCGGTTCTTGAGGGACAACGCGGGACGTTCGATGATGTAGTAGCTCAGCGTGGCGAGCACGATCGAGCCGAGCAGCATGATGGCGGTCGTCTCGACGACGGGCGTGCCGAACACGACGTTGTTCGGGCGCCGCAAGTACCAATCCAGGACCGCTTCGTGCCAGAGGTAGATGCCGTAAGAGATCGTTCCGAGCCACGCGATCGGACGCCAACGCAGCATCGCACGAATCGACCCTGACCGCTGCGGTCCGAACACTGCTGGTGCGATCGCCGTGACGCCGACGATTCCCCAGAAGAACAGCAGCCACCATTCCTGCGCGCGAGAGAAGTTGACCTGGCCGCGGTGAGCATCGAGGCCGAATCCGATCGAGAGATACCAAAACGAAGCAGCGCACAACAGCCAGCTCACCGCGGGGAGCGCCCGATGCCGGCTCCAGGACGGTTCGCGACCTCCCTCGCGATGCCAGACCGACAACACCGCGAGTGCCATGCCCAACGCGAAATGATCAAGCCGAGGGAGGAGCCACAAGTTCATCATGCCGCGCCAGCCGTCATGTTCGACGCCGAACAACACCAGTGTTCGAAACGCCAGCCCGGCGACGAACAAGACGGCGACGCCTGCGAATTCATGTCGGAATCGCTGTTCGACCGTCCCCGTGAAGCGACGGAGCACAACCGCGTACAGCGGCAGCATCGCGTAGAACGCGATCTCGGTGACGAGCGTCCATGCCTGCTGCACCGGGACGAGGCCGAACCGAAGGTGGTAGGTGTGGAACAGCCCGTAGTGCGCGATCCAGTCGATGGGCTCGACGACGATGGGATTGGTCGGATCTTTGCTCCACTGGATGCTCGGGATCAGCATGACCGCCGTGAGCACGACCCAGTAGGCGGGAAAGATCCGCAGCGCGCGTCGACGGGCGAACGGCAAGATTGCCGGACCCGGTCGGTCGGCGAGCCGGGCCGCGACGAACGGCCGGTAGAGCAAGAACCCAGAGATGACAAAGAAGATCGCGACGCCGATATCCATCCGAGCGGTGTAGGCGCCGATTCCGCTGGATCGAACGTTGTACCCGCTGATGAACCCCGAATGGGTCACCGCAACGCTCAACGCGGCGATTGCGCGCAGGCCGTCGAAGCAGGGGAAATCATCGGCGCCGACGCGAGCGGGTGCATGAGTCGCGGCGTCGGCCATGGGGCATTCAGGCTACCGGTGGCGCTCCCATATCCGGGGACGTGCCGAGGTCGTCGTCCTGCGGGGTCGACGCTGACCGACCTCGCCACCGGGTGAACACCGCGTCGACGCCAACGGCGGCAAGCACGCACAGTGCGGTCTCCGCCGAGGCCCGATAGCGCGGGGTGCCGAAGGCCAACGTCACCGCCGCGGCGACCGTGAGGAACACCGCGGCGACCGGGTAGACGGGAATGCGAGCTCGACGCAGCGACACCGCACCGGTGAGCGCGAGCAACGCGAGCGGATAGAAGGTCCACCACCCGAGGATGGCGATACCGCGACTGCGACCTTCGAGGCCCCAGTCCGCGCGCACGACGTGGTCTGGGTTCCAGAGGTACAACGTGCGGCCCCAGCGCGCGGCAACCACAACGGGGAGACGGTCGAGATGATAGCGGATGTAGGTGGTCGCGGCGCGGCGAAAATACGGGGCCTCTTCGGATTGATCGAGCACGGGAACTTCGAGCCGGTCCGCGCTTGGGCACGCGAAGGACCGTTCGCGATCTTCGCGGGTTGCCGGCCGCAACACCCCCGCCTCGACGATGAACTCGGGTGGGTGCTCCGTGCGGATCGCAGCGCGCACGTCGCAGGCCGCGAAGACGCTCCAATAGCCGGTGCCTTCGCCGTAGTAGGTGTCATCGCCCGACGCGCTCGCCATCGTGATCTCGGCACCGACGCTGAGGTACACGCGGTCCTCGAACCGAACCATGTTCGACAGCACCCACGGACCGATGATGATCGACGCGACGGCCGCGCCGACGCCGACGCGCCCGATGGTCGCGCGTCGCTCGCGCTCGCCGGTTCGAATGAGCAACGGCAACACGATCAACAACCCGAGCAGGATGAGTTCGGCCCGCGACATCGCCGCGAGCGCGGCTGCACCCGCGAGCACGGCCGCTCGACTGCGGCTGGGTTGGCCCCGGTACCAGTAGGCCGCCCAGATCGTGCACGTGACGAAGAGGATCGCTGCCGACTCCGACAGCAGCATCCCGTCCCATGAAAAAACATTGGGCGCGATCGTCACGAGCCCCGCCGCGATCAGGCCGACGCGGTCGCCGCGTATCGCGCGGCCGGCGAGGCCCGTCACCCAGACAGTGGGAGTCCCGAGAAACGTCGCGGTGAGCAGCATCTGCTGGTTGGGGGAGTCGAGCCCGACGAGCGAGAAGCAAGCGAGGAACACCTGATACACGGGCGGATGGTCGGCGGACTGGTACGGCCGCCCGGGGGCGGTGAAGAAGGGGTTGAGAAACCCCTCGCCATCCGCCAGGAGCTTGCTGGCGAAGTGATAGTACGAACTGTCGTTCGGAAACGTCATGGCGATCGCGATGGGCTCGCGGCGCCAGTGCCAGATGTAAGCGACCCGGACCAGCCATCCGATTGCAGTGATCGCGCCGAGCGAATACCAGAAACGCCGGGCCGTCACCCAGCCGACGCTATCCGGCGTCAACGCTTGGCTCGGGCCCAACGCTGGCCGGGCTCGAAGAGCCTGCCGCGGGTTCGTTGGCGGGGCGGGCGCGCAGCAGCGCGACCTCTTCGGCCAGCACCCTGGTCCGGGCCTCGAGGCGTGACAACTCCCACGAGAAATGCACCGCAACCGCGAACAAGAACGCGCACGCGGCCAGCAACAACGTGGTCGGCGCGTAATCGATGCCGAGACGATCGGAGAGCCACTCCAGACCGCGCGGCCACGCCGCCAACGGAACGAGTGCCAATGCGATCGACAACCACAACAACGCGTATTTGCTTCGGAGTTGTTGCAAACGAACGAGACGGAAGATGATCCCGATCGTGATTGCGGTCGCCACGATGACGACGACGTGTGCTCGCGTGCTCATCGACCACTACTCCGTGTCTCGAATCGAGTGGCGCCAGCGCCAACTGAGGATCCCGATGAGCAGCCGGAGGTAATTGACCAACAACTTCACGTTGCGGCTCGACGGCTTGCCGCCCGTTCGTTGTCGCATCGCGATCGGGACTTCGACGATCGCGAGCCCGGCGGCGTGACACTTCAAGAGCACTTCGACGGTGTCGGCGAGGAACTCGGCGGGGTATTCGGCCGCGAGAAACTCGAGTGCCTTGCGGTCGAAAGCTCGAAACCCCGATGTGACATCGGTGAGAGGCTGATGGGTGAGCCGATGCACAACACGTGCCAACAGGCGCTGACCGCGACGTCGAAGCCCCCCGATCTCGTAGTCGGGTGATCCATCGCCGAAACGCGAACCGACCGCGACATCGGCGCCACCATCGAGCGCAGCGAGCAGCCGTTCGATTCCGGCGGCGTCGTGTTGGCCGTCGGCGTCGATGACGACCACTCGGCGGTAGTCGTGCTCGACCGCGTAGCGCAGTCCGGTTCGGACCGCAGCGCCGACTCCGAGGTTGAATGGGTGCCGCAACGATGATGCGCCACCGAGCGCCGCTGCTCGACTCGTCGAGTCCGACGATCCGTCGTCGACCACCACGAGATCGATCGAGGGCGCGGTCGCGCGCAGTTCGCGCAGCGTCGACGGAAGGCTCTGTTCCTCGTTGAACGCGGGGATGACAGCGAGCGTGCGAATACCGCGCAGGCTATGACTGCGCCGGCCCTGGCCCGGGTTTTGCTTGCTGGCGGACAAAGCCGGGGACTGAGTTCAGACCTGGTCTTCGACGTAAAGCCAGTCGCCGCCGCAGACGGTGAGGGAGTGCGGACGCTCGGTTCCCGACCATGCGAGCCACGAGAACTCGTACGGAAAGAAGTGCACGTGGGGGTTGAACGTCACCCGATAGGGCCGCTGGCGCGGGACGACCACGATGATCCGGCGGGCAGCAACTCGGCGCAGTTCGTCGAGCGTTTCTCGAAGATGCTGGACGTGCTCCAGCGTGTGGGTCGACACGACGGTGTCGAATGCTCCAGCTCGAAACGGAAGTTCCTCGACGTTCGCCTCGCACCACCGAACGCTTGGAGCGGTGCCACGCCGTCCGGCGCGCACCGCCACGTCGGCGCCCGTGACCGTATGGCCTTCGGTGGCCAGACGCTCGGCGAGGTACCCGAGTCCGCAGGCAACGTCGAGCACGGTGTCGCCGACGACGGCGTCGAGCACACCAGCGAGCGATTCGGGGGTCAGGTCGGTGTCGCCCTGGTCGACCTTCGAGCTCAGCGATTGGTAGAAGTTTCCGTACTCGGCTCGCGAGAGGTAGAACGCGCGCGCCTTGAGTTCGTTGATGTCGACGGGCAGGTCCGCGTAGCTGCGGCGAACCAGACCGGCGATGACCTTGGAATCGCGTACGGCGGGCGGCAGCCAGCGGTCCATGGCGTTGTTGATCCGCAACGACATCGTGCGCGAGATGTGCGGGCGGCGGGAACGAGCGCTCATGGAGTGGGCGATGTTACGGGGCGACCCCGTCGTCGCTGCGCTTCGCCGAGGGCAACGATCGCCAACACGACCAACGTGGGATCGAGTCCGATCCGAAATCGCTGATTCCCGTAGGTGACCACGGTGGTGAGGATCACGCCGATCCAGGGGATCGTCATCACCCACCCCGTCAGCCGATCGCGCCGGAACGTGACGACGAGACCGACCATCGCAAGGGGAAACGCGAACCACCCGGCAACCGTGCCACCCCACTGCCACGCGCGATTGCGCCCCTCGAGCACCTCGAGGTCGACCTGTTGACCGGGTCGAAACACGCCGAACGTCCGTCCGAGGCGAGCAGTGACGACTGCCGGCCAACGTTCGGGATGATCGAGGGCGTAGCGGATCCCGTCGCGGCGAGCTCGCGCCGCGGCTTCCGACTCCGAAAACGTCGGGTCCTCGATACGAAAGCCTTCGAAGCAGGGTCGATCGCGATCGTCGGATCCGGGGGTGAAGGTCGAACGCCACGCCCCGATCGTCGGCCCGGCGTAGGTCAGTTCACAGTTCGCGCCGTCGAGCACCGTCCCGAGATTGTTCGACACGGGAACGAACTCGTCGAATGTGGCGGCGTTCCTGGCGGTCCACGGCGCCACAACGATCGTCGCGGTGGCGATGACGACCACAGCACAGCGCAGCGCCCGCGGGCGGGTCGCCGCCACGATCACCAACGCGACGATCGGTGTCCAGATGAGGCCTTCGCCGCGGATCAGCGCAGCGACCCCGAGCAGCGCGCCCAGTACGGCGGCGTTGCGGACATTGGGATCGCGCACCGCACCGAACGCGGCGAGGAGCATGAACCCCACGACTGCGGCGAACATCCCCTCGGTCATCAACAACGCGTTCGCTTGGAGGAGAAGCGGATGAGCACCAGCGACGAGCGCGGCGGCCGCCCCCCACGGGTCGCCGAGCCCGAGGCGCCGCGCGAGCAAGGCGGCACCCAACGCGGTGAGGGTTGCCATGAACGTGCCGACGACCGCCTGCTGCGCATCGACCGAATCGACGCCAACCCGATCGAGCAACGACACCGAAAACGGGAACAACGGCGGGTATTCGGCGGTGGGCCGGTCAACGCCGAGGATCGCTCGATCGAAGGGCCGCTCGTAGCTACCCGACTCCGCGAGCTCGCGAGCAAGCAGGTGGTACGCCGACGCGTCGGAGAGGCAACGTTCCTTCGGCGCCATCCCCGAGGACTCGAGCGCGGCGTCGACGTCGGGCGGGGCGTCACAGCGAACGTGCGGATCGACAACCACCGTGAACGCAAACTGGAGAACCGCAACGATCGCCAATGCGCCGACGATCCACGGCGAGAACGGAGGCCGGATGCGCGATCTCATCGTCGCGATGATGCGCTCATGTCGCCGGTGCGGCGGCGAAGTCGTCGAGGGTCGCGACTCGCTCTCGGAGCGGGCCTGCGGCTGCGACAGTGAGGAGGGCTTCGAGCTTTCGCAGCATCGCCGCCCGTCGTATCCAGAGCAGCCGGCTTTGCGCCCGGCCCAGCTGTGGAATCACGACGAATTGCTCGGCCGCATCGATGTCGTATGGGTGGCAGTAGGTCCACCACAGTTGGTCACGCCCCCGGCGCATGCCGAGGCGCGCAAACGCGTCGGGGAGCACGCGCAGGTATGTGCCGCCGAGGTAGGGGATCCCTTTGCCAGCGAACGTGCAGACAGGGACCGGCAGCTCGACGACCCCCTCGGGCCAACGAAACGGCGTGGTGGGCGCGCCTGGCCATCCGAATTGCGGATTCCCGGCGGGCAGCACACTGGACGAATACGTGAATCCGAGGTCCGCCAAGACGCCAACGATCGCGCGGGCCTCGGGGACGAGCGAAAAGAACGGCGCTCGATATCCGACGCAGGTCGCGCCCGACACCGACTCGACAAGTGCCTGCCCGGCTTCGATATCGGCACGCATGCCGGCCAGGTCCAGCTCAGGCAGCGGCGTGTGATGATGGCCGTGCAACGCGATCTCGTGACCGGCGGCGGCGAAACGGCGCACGAGGTCAGGATGTGACTCGACGACCTCGCCAAGTACGAACACCGTTCCCCGGACCTCCAAACGTTGGGTCAGCGCAAGGAGCTCTTCGGTCGGGCCGACGAATCGGTCGCGATCGGCCGCATACCAGTGGTGCTCGAGGTCGAGCGTGAAGGTGATACCGCCGTGGTCGGGCACGGTTCATCCTCGCGCATGCGCTGGTGAATCGGCGCCGTTCAGTAGTGGTCGGTGTCGAGGAACTCGTACACGCCGACGTCGGTGATCGATTCGGTGGGGCGATCGCCGAACCCGAGGGCCAGCAAGTTCAAGGGGGACGGGAGCAATCGGCGGGGGAGCGGCACGCCGCGCACCCTGACGTCGACGTTGCGGCCGGCGTGAATGCCAAGCGGGGCGCGGTGATGCCGGCACGCTGCGCTGATGATGGCCCCGCCGGTGAGATCACGTCGGCCGTTGCGAGGGATGAGGGCGACGACCACGGCGACGGGGATCGGTCCGATGCTCGATCGCGCCGAGATGCACCACAAGTCATCGGAGCGATGGATCGTGTAGTCGCGAACGGGGCTGGCCAGACGCCAGCGCAGCGATTCGATGGTCCAGTCGTGGATCCAACCGGGTGTTGTCCGCGCCGCGCAGTCCGCGGCCATGGCTGCAATGGTCGATTCGTCGAGCGGGACGTTCGTCACAGTCCGGGCCGCAACCAGTGGAACGACCGCGGTGACCGGGAGCCCACCGAGGAATCGCAAGCCGAGCTTCTCGACGAATGCAGGGGTGCTGTTCGAGTTCGCGATCGTCAGCGTCCCACTCACGCCAGCCGCGTGCGACGCGTCGAAGACTTCGCGCGCCAGTTCGCGGAACACGCCAGCGCGTTGCGCGCCGCGACGAACGCAGGCATCGACCGTGATGCCGAGCAGTGCCTGCTCGTCCCCTCGCCGCCAGGCTTGGGGAACGAGCGCGTACGTGGCGAGCCGTCCTTCGTGGTCGTCGCGCACGCCACAGATCGCGCGTCCGTCGGGATTCGATTCGTAGTACCACTGCAAGTACTCATCGTTCGCAAACTTCTCGGCGTGGAATTCGCGGAACAAGAAGCCAGCGGTCGCGCGGTGATCGCGCGACATGGTCACGACCGAGTTGTCGCGAATCGGCGGGGTCGACGAGCGATCGCGAACAACACTGGCGTACGCGGCGTGATGTCGTCGGTGACGAAAAAGTGCGAGTCGTCAATACCCGAACCGACTCCGCTCTTGCCCGAGCCGAGCACCCGATAGACGCGTGGCAATGCGTTTTCGTACGCCCACACGTAGGCCTTCCGCGGAACTCTCTGCCGCAAGCGAAATGGGTCCAGTTTCAGGAGCTTTTCGCCGCTTTCTCGGCGCCCGGCGAAGTCGGCGTGCAGCACGTCGTCGCCTTCGAGGCCGATCATCTCGACCTCGTCGAAGAAGAGGCGCAGCATCGACGTGAGTTGCGCAGGATCGAAGAGGTAGACGTGGAACGGGTTCTCGAAGTCGGCCGGGGCGTTGGGCGTGATCACGAACGCCGTGCCGTCGTCGGCAAGGACGCGTGCGAGTTCCGCGACGTGGCGTTCGGGGTTCACGAAGTGCTCGATGATGTGCGACGAGACGAGGGCATCGACCGCGCCGTCGCGTAGCCCAATCTTGCCGCCGTCCATCCCCGCAAACTTCAACTGGTCGGTTCCGAAGTTGCGGCCGGCGTCGATCGCCGTGGCAGACGAATAGTCGACGCCGATGACCGTGCGGTTCGGACCCACGAGGTTGCGAGTCTGCGCGCCGACGCCACACCCCACGTCGAGCACGATGCCATCGCCGAGCCGCGCGACGACTTCTCGGTATCCGGCGTCGTGGAGCGCCAGCAGCGAATCGGGCGTCGAGCCTTCCATCGGGCGCTCGCCGGTGAGCCGCTTCTTCGATGGAGTCGTACCGGTGTGCGTGTCGGTTGTCATGATGCGGCGAGTTTACGTGCGACCACGATCGCGGCCGCCCCGCGCGGGAAACGGAACCCGAGCCTTCCGAGTGCGAGCCGTTCGAGAGCGGTGAGCGCCAACGCGCCGCGACCCGCCGATCGATCCAACGAGCCGGGTCGGAGCCACGCGTACGCGTGGCTCGAGTGCTCGATCCGCAGCCCGGTATTACGGACCGAGCCGCTCATCGCCCGCGGATCGGCACCCGCTGCGAGCACGACGAGGATCCCGCCAGGCCGCAACAGCGACGCGGCCGATGCCAGCTGGGTGTCGGGCACGTCCGGAGTGCGGATGACGACGGCGGCGGCCACCGCGGGACGCAGCGGAGGCTCGTCGAGCGAACCGACGACGGCGCCGACCGGGAGCGCTCGGCGCGGCAGCTCGCGCAGTACGGCGACGACCGATCGAGGATCCCAGCCGAGGCGTGCGCTGAGATCGCCGGTACCGCCGCTCAAATCGATCAGGGGCCCGCTGTCGACCCGGCCGCGACGCAACATGGACACGATCAAGGCGCCTGCACTCCGCTCTTGCCACGGTCGCACCGTTCGCCGGGACGAGTTGGCGGCTGCGAAACGCCGGGTGGTGCGTCGGATGCGCGGCAAGGCGGCCACCATCCGTAGACCGTCGCGTGCCACGTTGATATTCGATCCGTCATCGTGGATCCACTCGATCGCGATCTCGATCACCGGGTGGCCAGCGGCGAGCACGAGCCCGCAGACCTCGACGTCCCACGCAAATCCGTCTTCGATCGACGCGATGAGGACTTCGTTCCACAGCTCGCGGCGAGCGACCTTCGCGCCGCACTGCGTGTCGACGATCCCTGGGGCGACGAGCGACTGCACCGCGCGGTTGTACGTGCGGCCCAGGAATTCGCGCACGGATGACTCGTGGCGCAGCACCTTGGAGCCAACGAGATCGCGGCTGCCGATGGCCAGCACCGGGGCACGTTCGGCCGTCAGTGCAATCTCGGTGAACGAGGTCAAGGGAGTCGCGAGATCGATGTCGCAGAATCCGACGAGCGCGGATGTGGCCGCGAGGATCCCTGCCCGAGTCGCCGCTCCTTTGCCGCGATGCGGCCGGCGCACGACACGCGAGCAGCCGGTCGTGTCGTGTTCGGCGAGCAGCTTGTCGAGTAGTTCGGCGGTTCCATCCGTGCTGCCGTCGTCGACGAAGATCAGGCCGCTGCCTTCGGGGAGGGTCTCGACGTACGCGAGGAGCTGCAGAACGTTCGGTGCGGCGCGATGCGTTTCGTTGTAGACGGGCAGCACGATCGTCAGCGGATCACGAAGGCCCGCCGAGCTCCTCGCCGTGGTCATCGCGTTTCCGTCGCGACGACCACGGGGACCGACTGCGCCGGTAGATCAGCGCGGGCGCGATCGAAGATGCGGGCCAGACCGGCCGCCGCGATCACCGCGAGAAACGGATGCATGGGTGTCTTGTAACGGGAATCGCCGAACAACATGATCGGTACGACGAAACCTGCGAACGCGCCGGCGTACACAAGCCACACGCCGCCTCGGCTCGCTGACTGCCGCAGGCGGGACCAACCGATGATCGCCAGCCCGATGACACCCCACCAGTAGGTGTCGGCGAGCCGATCGGCGAGCGATCTCCCGCGATCGGTCCAGATCGGGTTGACCCAGTCGCCGGTTTCGGGGGACCGGTATTCGAGTGCGAACCGAGCGTCGTGATCGCCCTCGAATGCCCAAAACCCGCGCCAGAACCACAAGCGGATCTCCTCGGTCGGATGCTCGAGGATGAACTGTCTCGCCCGGTACGTGTTCTCCTTGTTCTTCACGACTTCGGCGACGTCCCAGGGGACGTCGGGGTATTCGTTGAGACACCCCGGCGAAAAGAGCTCGAAGTGTCCGGTGGCACCCACATAACGCGACATGCAGGCGGCGTCACCGCTGCCGGTCGTGACGAGCACGAAGTCGGGCATCACGACCGCGTTGCGGATCGTCCACGGAAGGAGCACGCCGACGATGGTGACCGCGACGAGCCCTGCGTGGCCGATCGCTCGCCGCCAGGATTGCGGTCGGAACCGGTAGGCGAGGAGCAGACCAGGGACGATGAGCGCGACGAGGGGTCGGACTTGGGCTGCCAGTCCCAGGATGGCGCCGCCCGCGACGAGGCGGCGATAACGAATCGGTACGTCGAGTTCCAGGGTCGGGAGCAACACGACAACGGCGCTGACGACGAGAAAGAGATACAACGTTTCGAGATGCGCGGTCGCGGTGAGCATGACGAGGTTCGGCCACACGGCGACGACCAATGCCGCAAAGACAGCGACGCGGGGTCCGAGAAGCCGTCGCGCGATGCGAGCGACGAGGTAAATCGTCAGCGCGCCGATGATCGCGTGAGCGAAGCCATAGATCCATGCCGCATCCGAGTACACGCGCTCGGCTGCTTCGGCGGAGAACTCCTCGACGCGAGCATCGTTGTCGAATCCGAACGGTCGTGCCAGTGTGAACAGCGCCGCGAGGAACAGCGGGTAGCCGATCGCATAGAACGCGGTCGGAACCTCCGGCCAGGGGGTGAAGATCGCGGGGTGGCTGTCGTAGCCCTCACCCTGCGACAGGCGCAGCCCGTAGTACACGTATTCGGTCGGGTCGCCGACCGCAGCCCCGCGGTGGGCAAACACAACCCAGACGACGCGAATCACGAGGCCGATCGCGCTCAGCGCGACGACGACCTGATCGGGTGAACGCCCGATCCAGGAGACAACCGTTCCACGCCAGCGGGACACAGAAAGACCGCGGTTCACGAGGAGACTTTGGCACGCGCGGCGCGGATCTCGCGACTTCGACGGGGGATGAGGACCAGCGCCGCGACGCTGAGCAGCGTGAGCGCGAGCCCGAGCCACTCGGCTGCGGTTCGCGTTCTCGAGACGCGCAGCGTTGTTGTTCCCTCCTGCACGCGGGCGGTGACATTGCCGGCGACATCGGCCCGCTCGACCCGGCCGCGATCCGAGCTCACGCGCGTGAACGTATAGGCCGTTGCCGGAAGCCGGACCGTGCTGGGTTTCGAGGCAACGATCGTCGCCACCAGGCCGTCATCGGTGCGGTGCCATTCGACGATGTCGGCGGCACCGTCGATGACGACGGGCTCGCGGATCATCTTGGTGAGTGCGTCGTCAGGATCGACTGAGGTGGGCAGGTAGTCGTTCGCCGTCGTGAACCCTCGTGCGCTGCGTGCGTCACGGGCAGTGCGGTCGCCAGTGGCCTGGGGCATCGGGCCGGCTGGGCTGACGAAACAGTCGTCGCCGAGCGGATCGCTCGGCGCTTGCACGTCGGCGCGCGTGAAACAGGCGTCGGTGACGTCCGGACGGTCCCAGGGGCGCAGTTGCACACTCGGGATCAGCGCGACAGCTGCGATCCCGATCGCGATCAGCGCGGTTCCGCCGTGCCGGCGGCCCCGCAACACCAGCGCCCACAAGATCGCGATGGCGGCCGTTGCGGGAGCGAGCGCCCGCCATGGGAACTGCACGTATCCGAACTGCGCGGGGAGCCATGCGAGCAGCACCCCGGGCTGGATGGCGAAGACGAGCCAGAGCGCCAGCGAGACGGTCAATGCGGCGCCGAGCGCGCTCGGTCGGCGGCGATCATCGCGACGGCGGTTGATGGCGAACAGGGAACCTGCGACCATGGGGAGCGCAAGCGCGACGGGTCCGACGGCGAAATTGTCTGCCCCGCAGAAGAACAACCAGCAGGGTCCGGCTTGGGACTCCACGAACGGCGGCTCGTCGTACCCACGAAATCCGTTTCGCCACGAGCCCAACAAATCCGACGGTGCGACCCGTTCGCCTTCGACCGCGGCGTCGGTCGCCACCATGTGTTCGGCGTTGCTCGCCCACACATCCCCGAGTTCGAGTTGCTGTGGAACGAGGAACCACGCCGCGATTCCGAAACCGAGCAACCCGGCGGTGCCGATTCGAGCGAGTGTTCGCCACTGACCGCGAATGGGCGCGACGGCTGCGATCGCAGCGATGCCGAAGCCGGTGAGGAGCGCGCTGATCGTGTGGGTGAGGAGCAGGCCCGCAATCGAAATCGCGAGGATCGGCTCGACGCGTGCGCGCTCGACGGCGCGCCATGTGCCGTAGAGGATGAGCGGAATCCAAACGAAGGCAAACGATTCACCGAGCGCGCCACGTACGTGGGTGTCGAGGAGGTGATACGGCGCGGCGAGATAGATGAGCGCCGCGCCGGTCGCGAGCCGGCGATCGCCGGTGAGCCGGGACACGACGAACGACATCGAGATCGCCGACGCCAACGCGGCAACCACGAACGCCAGGTTGACCCCGAGCACGGCGTCGCCGCCGCTGACGGCAGCGATTGCGGTCGCCACCCCGAACGGCAGCGGCGGGTAGTAGCGCGGAAACGCGCTTCCGCCTCCGGCGCGCGCATCGGGCAGGAGCTGCGGCGGGATGTTGCCGTCGCGCACTTCGACGAGAAGCTGTGCCGTTCGTGAGTACGGGTCGCTGGCCTCGTGGGTGAAGACCCCATGATCGGTCAGCCAGGCCCCGTACAAGGCAACCGTCGCGAGCGCGAGTACCAAGGTGGTGACGAGAGACGGTCCGTATCGGCTCCCGAGGGTGCTCATCGAAGCTCTGGGGCCGCGCATGTGTCGGCGACGCTATCGCTCCCCGTAGTCTCGAACTCTCCATGGACGATGCGCGCAGCCGATATCGAGAGCTCGACGGGCTCCGTGCGCTGTCAGTCGCCGCGGTGTTCGCGTTCCATGTCGTGCCCGCCGCCCCGTCCATCTTCGGGCGCGGGTGGAATCCGCAGTGGCACATCGCCGGGATGTCGATCGAACCGCCGCTCCAGGTCTACAAATACGTGTTCCACCTCAACGTCGGGGTGCAGGTGTTCTTCGTGCTCTCGGGTTTCTTGATCACGTCGATGTTCGTGCGGCCCTGGTTCGAAGGCCGAAACGGTCCTGCGTTGCCGAGCTATTCGACGCGTCGGTTGGCGCGAATCTTCCCCGCGTACTGGGTCGTGCTGTTCGTCGGGAGCGTCACATGGTTCGGTCTCGGCGAGATCGACTTTCCGCAACCGTTCGGCGCTTGGAAACACGCAACGCTCACCTACTACTTCTTTCGCGAGCGATACGCACCCGATTTCGGCGGCATCGACTACGGCGGCCTTTCGGTGTCGTGGTCGCTCGTTGCGGAGATCACGTTCTACGCGTTCGTCCCGCTGTGGTTCGCCGTCGTTCGACGTAGCGCCGGGGAGTCGCACATGAAGCGCAGGCGCGTCGCGCTGTTCGCATCAGCCGCTTGCATCCCGATCGGTGCGATGTGCGTGCTCGTGTTTGCCTATCGAACGCCATGGCAGGCGCGAACGATTCTCGGCGGTCTCGTGACGGTGTTCGGCGCAGGGCTCGTGTCGCTCGGGATCGGAATGGTGCTCGCGGTCTTGGTCGCGGACCGATCCTGTCGTGAACGCCTGCGGCCACTCGGTGAGCACGTGGGGCGCTGGTGGTGTGGCGCTGCCGCCGTCTTTGTCGTTCTGGCGTGGCCCGAGTTTCCGTACCTGCAGGCCTCGAGTGGTCAGCAGGTCTGGCAGCGACTGGTGCAGCCGGTCATCGCCGCGCTCATCGTTGCGCCGTTGGTGTTTGCCCCAGGTGCTGCGACGCGAACGCATCGGTTCCTGCGATCGACCGTCCTCGTGTGGATCGGCGCCATCTCGTATGGCGTCTACCTGTGGCACACCCTGATCATCAATCGGGTGCTCGAGCGATGGCCGATGGCGACGCTGGCGTCGGACGGGTCGGTGACCGCCGTGCGCGGATCGCTCTCGGCGTTGGCGGTGATGTCCGTTGCGGCGGCGCTGACCATCGGGGTCGCGGCCGCGAGTTGGTATGGCATCGAACGGCCGATCCTGCAATGTGCCGGCCGTCTCGGACGATCGAACGGTCGTCGGGCGGGTTCTACACTCGCACCCTCGTGAACCAGCCACCCGCTGCCGTGTCGCCGTCGCCCGACCGGGTGGAACAGATGGCTGCGCTCGCGGCCGAGGCCGGGATCCGCACGATCTCGATCTTGGCCTGGCGCGACCTCGACGACCCCGAGGCGGGCGGGTCGGAGGTACACGTCGCTCGAATCGCAGAACTCTGGGCGAAGGCCGGTCTCGATATCACGATGCGAACGTCGCATGCTCCCGGCCAGGCTCAGGTCGCGTGGCGCGACGGGTACCGCGTCATTCGCAAAGCCGGGCGCTATCTCGTGTTCCCGCGCGCAATCTTCAGCGAACTCAAACGCTGGCATGGCAATCGCGACGCGCTCGTCGAGATCTGGAACGGCGTGCCCTGGTTCTCTCCGGTGTGGTGCCGCGGTCCGAAGACGGTGTGGCTGCATCACGTGCACGATTCGATGTGGGAGATGTCGCTGCCCCCCAAGCTCGCGTCGCTGGGACGCACGCTGGAGTTCAAGATCGCGCCACCCTTCTATCGCTGGACCGACGTGATCACGTTGTCGCAGTCGTCCAAACTCGAGCTCGAGGAGAAGCTGCACCTGCGTCCGCACCGGATCCATGTCGTGCCCGTCGGAATCGACGACGTGTATTCGCCGGGTGGCGAGAAATCGCGAGATCCGATGGTGGTTGCCGTTGGCCGCCTGGTCCCGGTCAAGCGGTTCCACGGACTCGTCGACGCGCTCGTGGCTACGAAGCCGAACGTTCCTGCGCTGCGCGCAACGCTGGTCGGTGATGGCTACGAGCGAGACGCCATCGAACAGCAGATTGCCGCAGCGAATGCGTCCGAGTGGATCACGCTGGCCGGTCGGGTTTCCGAAGAGGAGAAGATCCGGCTCTATCGCGAGGCTTGGCTCGTCGCGAGCGCGTCGGCGCACGAAGGGTGGGGCATGACGTTGACCGAGGCGGCTGCGTGCGGCACCCCGGCGGTCGCATCGCGGATCGCGGGCCATCAAGACGCCGTGGCCGAGGGACGCAGCGGTCTGCTCGCGGACGACGATCTCGGCCTGGCCGATGCGATGGTCAAGATCCTGAACGATCCTGCACTCCTCGAGGCGTTGACCCGAGGCGCCTCCGAGCACGCTCAGCAGTTCACGTGGCCAGCCACGGCGTACTCCACGCTGGCGGTACTCGCCGCCGACGCGCGGCGTCGCCGCGGCTCGTGAACTCGCTTCGCACACCGCCGATTCGTCGACGCGCCGGTTTTGCGGCGCTCGGACTCTTGGCGTACCTCCCGCCGTTGCTGTCGCATCCGGGCAAGGTGTCGGCTGACACCAAGTCGTACCTCTACCTCGATCCGTCGCGTCTGTTCGAACGCGCGCCGTCGATGTGGGACCCGAACGTTGGCCTCGGGACCGTGACCCATCAGACGATCGGTTACGTGTTTCCGATGGGCCCCTACTACCGCGGCTTCGACGCGCTCGGTGTGCCCGACTGGATCGCGCAACGGATCTGGTTGGGAACGTTGATCTTCGCGGCGGCCCTCGGCATTCTCTCGCTGGCTCGTCAACTCGGACGCGTCGGGCCAGGGGTCGTGGTCAGTGCACTCGCCTACGCGTGGAGCCCGTATTTGTTGCACTATTCGGCGCGACTTTCGGCGCTGCTGATGCCCTGGGCGGCGCTCGGTTTCCTCATGGCGTTCACGGTGCGAGCGCTGCGCGAGGGAGGTTGGCGCGCGCCCATCGCGTTCGCACTGACGGTGCAGGTCGTCGGCGGTGTCAACGCCACGTCGTTGGTGTTCGCTGGTGTTGCTCCGTTGTCCTGGGTGATCTGGAGTCTGGTCGCCAAACGGGAGGTCGGGCTCCGAGCGACCCTCGCCGCGGTCGCGCGAATCGGCGGCGCGTCGATCGCGATGTCGTTGTGGTGGATAGCCGGACTCTCGATACAGGGCAGTTACGGCATCAACGTCCTGCGGTATTCCGAAACCGTGGCCGTCGTCGCGCGCACCTCGACACCCAATGAAGTGCTGCGAGGACTCGGGTACTGGTTCTTCTACGGGCGAGACCGACTCGGCCCCTGGATCGAGGGTTCGACGCCGTACACGCAGAACCCGGCGCTGATCCTGCTCACCTACGGTGTGGTCGCGCTTGCCATCACCGCCGCGGTCGTCGTGCGCTGGCGTGATCGTGGGTTCTTCGTCTGGTTGCTGCTCGTCGGCACCGTCATCGCGGTCGGCGCCCACCCTTACGCTTCGCCCAACGGGCTCGGGTCGTTGTTCAAGGCGTTCGCGACGACATCGACTGCAGGGTTGGCGTTACGAAGTACGCCGCGCGCCGTGCCACTCGTGACGCTGGCGATCGCGATGTTGCTCGGCGCTGGAGTCGATGCGATCGTCACGTGGGCGCGGACCCGTGACCGGCCACGATTGGCGATCGCCGCGCCCGTCGTGGCCGGCGGGATGGCGCTGGCCTCGTTCCCCGCATTGTGGACGGGCGCGTTCTACGGCGAGAACTTGCTGCGCGATGAGGACGTCCCCGAGTACTGGCGGCAAGCGGCGGCTGCGATCGACATCGACCGATCGACTCGCGTCTTCGAGATTCCAGGCGCCGACTTCGCGGCGTACTCGTGGGGCGTCACGGTGGACCCGATCACGCCCGGGTTGATCGACCGCCCCTACGTCGCGCGTGAACTGATTCCCTATGGCTCGGCCCCGAGCGCTGACCTGTTGAATGCGATCGATCGGCGCATGCAGGAGGCGAGCGCGGACCCGGCTGGTTTCGTGGAGCTGATGCGCCGGCTGGGCGTCGGCACCATCGTTGTTCGAAACGACCTCGAGTGGCAGCGGTACAACCTCGTCCGGCCGCGGGAGCTCGCGGCGTTTCTCGACCGAGTCGACGGGCTGGGACCATCGCAGCCGTTCGGACCCCAACTCGATCGGGCCGTCGAGTATCCGAGTTTCGGGGTCGTCGCGGGTGTGGACGAACGATCGCTGTTGGGCCCCACCGATCCGATGCCGAACGCGATCGCGGTCCTCTCGATCGACGAACCGCGGCCGATCGTCCGTGTCTACCCAGTCGACGGGACCGTTGTGCTCAGCGGCGACGGCGAGGGACTCGTCGACGCCGCCGAAGTCGAGGCGCTCGCCCGCGACCAGGCCGTGTTGTACTCGGCGGGGCTCTCGCATGCTGAACTCGAAGAGGCAGTCGCACGAGCTGGTCGTCTCGTCGTGACCGATTCGAATCGAAAACGCGGCCGTCGCTGGAGCACAGTGCGTGACAACGTGGGCGAGACCGAATCGCTGACGTTCGACCCGATCGAGGACGATCTCACCGACGCCCGGCTCCCGGTGTTCCCATCCGCTGACCCGAACTCGATGAGCGTGGTCGAATACCTCGACGCGGGTGGGCCGCGCATCTCGACCATCGCTGCGACCGGCACTGGCAACCCGATTGCGTACACGCCGGAAGATCGACCGGCGCGGGCGTTCGACGGTGACGTCAGGACGTCATGGAAGACTTCGGCGTTCGACCGCGCCGTCGGGGATCGCCTCCAGCTGACGTTGGCCGAGCAGATCACGACCGACCGCGTGCGGCTCGTCCAGGTTCGCAACGGACCCGTGGATCGGTACATCACGCGTGTGCGGCTTCGATTCGATGACGCCTCGACCGCGGACGTCGACCTCGACGACGAATCGCGTCAGGTCGAGGGCCAAACCGTCACGTTCGATGCGCGAACCTTCGATCGTCTCACGATCGAGATCCTTGCGACCAACGTTGCCGATGGCCCGTTGTACAGCGGGCAGTCCGCGGTTGGTTTCGCAGAGATCGACGTGCGCAACGGCGAAGGTCCGCCGGTTCGGGCCCACGAGGTCGTGCGATTGCCGCGCGAACTCACCGACGTTGCGGTGAGATCGCGCGTGCAAACCCCGCTC
>SXGT01015818.1_pt1 | contig 20029 bp, 16 predicted proteins | sample 3176221 | NCBI WGS metagenome assembly SXGT01 (sample SAMN11356862, study PRJNA531348) | freshwater metagenome | isolation source: freshwater sample F1-120 | place: China: Fuxian Lake, Yuxi | collected 2017-12-25
GCGACTACGATGACTGGGCGCGGCGCGACGGCTGCGCCGGGTGGTCGTACGCGGACCTTTTGCCGTACTTCAAGCGTAGCGAAGACTTCCTCGACGGCCCCGCCGACGCGTTTCACGCGAAGGGTGGCGAGCTTCCGGTCACGCACACGCGCATGCACTACGACATCTCCGATGTGTACATGGATGCCGCCGAGCGCATCGGTATCCGACGCAACCCCGATCTGAACGGCGCGACGCAAGAGGGCATCGCGTACGTGCAGGTGAACCAGAAGGATGGGCAACGCTGGAGCTCGGCGCGGTCGTTTCTTCGCCCCGACGTGAGGAAGCGACCCAACCTGGTGATCGCGACGCACGCGCGCGCCCGCACGATCACGCTCGACGGCGCGCGCGCTCGCGGCGTCGAGTGGGTCGACGCGCGCGGCGCCGCGCACCAGGCCGTAGCGACGCGCGAGATCGTCCTGTCGGCCGGCGCCTACGATTCGCCGCCGCTGCTCGAGCGCTCCGGCATCGGCGATCCAGACGTGCTCGGGTCCCTCGGCGTCGAGGTTCGACACGTGTTGCGCGGCGTCGGGTACAACCTGCAAGATCACATTCAACTGTGGGTGCAGCACGCGGTGAAGACACCGAAGACGCTCAGCGAAGACGGCAAGTTTCCCCGCGTCCTGCTGAACGTGCTGAGGTACTTCGTGTCGAGCCAGGGGCCGCTGACGTTCCCGGCTGCCAACGTCGGCGGGTTCGTCAACAGCTCCACCAGCGATCGCCCCATCTTTCAGATTCACTTCACGCCAGGCGCGGGCGGCATGGATGAAGCCGGCAACATGATCGCGTCGAAGGAGTCTGGCGTGAACGCCACCGTGTGCACGGTGCGCCCGACGTCGCGCGGGCACGTGCACGCGTCCGATCGTGATCCGAAATCGTTCCCGAAGATTGTTCACAACTATCTGTCGACCGAGCACGACCGCGCGCACGCGATCGAGGGTTTCAAGCTGCTGCGCAAGATCTACGCGGCCGAACCGTTCGCGTCGGCCGCGACACACGAATTGGTGCCGGGCGCTGGTGTCGTCAGCGACGAGCAGATCATGCAGTTTTGGAGGACCGACTCGATGAGCACGTACCACCCCGTCGGCAGCGCGATGATGGGCGCGAAGGACGACCCGATGGCGGTCGTCGACGCGGAGCTCCGCGTGCACGGCATCGCCGGGCTGCGCGTGGTCGATGCGTCGATCTTTCCGCTGTTGCCGTCGGGCAACACGCACGCGCCGGTCGTCGCGGTGGCCGAGCGCGCGTGCGACTTGATCCTGGGCAACCCGCTGCTGTCGCCCGCGTGAGGCGCCCTCGCCAGGAGCGCTCGCCCCGAGCGTTCGAGTATGGTGTGTGGATCCCATGAAGAGGCGTGGCTAGAAACGCGGTGCCGGGGCCGGCATGGGTTCCTTGGGGCGTGGTCGTCGCGGCCGTGGCCGCGCTGTGCGCTGGCTCCGCCACGGCAGAAGCCCAGGACCAGGGGTCGCGCAAGACGGGGTTTACCCTGGTGCTCGCGAGCTCGTCGCCGCCGGTGCAGCGGTGCGGTGGTCTGGGGCCGCTGCGGGAGATCGTCGAGCGCCGCCTGCGACGCCCGGTGTTCGTCGACGAGGACGCGGACTTCACCCTCGCTCTCTCGGTCGAGGAGCTCCCGGGGCAGCAGAAATGGCGAGCACATATCGTCGAGACGGACCGCGCGCACAAGGAGCTCGGGGACAGGACCGTCACGCTCGACGCCCCCGACTGCGCGCGCGCTAGGGACGCGCTGGGCGTCGTGCTCGCGATCATGATCGGCCCGCCACGAGCGGTCGCCGCCCCGGCGCCAGCGCCCTCGTCTCAGGGAGCCCCGACCCCAGCCCCGCCGACAGCGGCTCCCCCGCCCCCGCAAGCCCCCAGCAGGCCTCGCCCGGTACCCGCCACGACGCGACCGCCCGAGGGGCGATGGCGCCTCGCGCCTGGCTTCGAGCTGGTCGCGGGGACCGGCGTCCTGCCCCACCTCGCCTGGGGCGTCCAGGGGGGCCTCGCGCTCCACCCCCCGGATGCCGGGAACGCGAGGTCTGCCCCGTGGCTCGTGGCGCGCGCGGCGTACTGGCCCGGGCGATCCACCGGCACGGTCCCGGAGGGACGCGTCGATCGGCTGTCCTTCACAGCGCTCGGCTGCGTGGGGCTCGGGCGAAGGGGCCCAAGGCTCGCGCTCTGCACAGGCATCGAGGCCGGACGCCTCACGGCCACGGCCCCGGAGCTCGCCGGGGAGCGCGCGTTCGCGCGGGCGCTCTTCGCGCTGCCGTTCGAGGGCCAGCTCGGGCTGGGCCCCTACCGGTGGGGCTCGATCGGCTTCGAGCCGCGTGCCACCGCGCAGATCGCCGTCCTGTTGACGAGGGATCGCTTTGCCTACGATGCCGCCACGAAGCGAGAGACGACCCTCCACCAGCCGGCGCCAGCCGCCTTCCAGACCTCCGCGGGCATCGCCCTTCACTTTTTTTGATAATTCCGCCGCCCGGCTCCCTTTGTACTCGGGATGGTATCCTTCGGCTCACCCAGCGCGCTCGCCAGAGCGCCCGTGCACATGACGAGCACGAAGCCCAGCTGCGCCGACATCTTCCGCCAACACGGGGCCATGGTGTGGCGGCTGCTGCGGCGCCTGGGCGTCCCGGACTCGGATCTCGACGATCTCACCCAGGACGTCTTCATCGCTGTCCACCGCGGGCTGGGCTCGTACGAGGAGCGCGACCAGCTCAGGGCGTGGATCTTCAAGATCTGCGTGCGTGAGGCTTCCCGACACCGGCGCGCGGCGCCTCCGCGCAGCACCCCGCTCGAGCACATCGACGCCCCCTCGCGAGAGGCCACCCCGGAGGCCGCCATGCAGGAGCGCCAAGCGCGCGCCGATTTCGACAGGCTCCTCGGCGCCCTCGACGAGCCCAGGCGCGCGGTGTTCGTCCTCTACGAGATCGAGGAGCTGGCCATGGCGGACGTCGCCGAGGCGGTCGGTTGCCCCCTCCAGACCGCGTACTCCCGGCTACGCTCGGCGCGCGAGCTCATCCTCGAAGCCGGACAGCGCCTCGAAGCCGCCCGCTCGCGAGGGGCGCATGATTCCCAGAGGAGATCCCGATGAGCAAGCCCATGGATCCCGAGCGCCTCCGCAGCGTGGGCTCGTCGCTCGTGCGCAACGCGCTCGACGCCGAGCGTGACGATCCCGGAGCGCCCCCCGAGAGGCTTCGTCGTATCGAGGCAGCGCTCGACGGTGGGGCGCAGGGCAGCGCCGCGGCGGCAGGGGCGAGCCGCGGGGCGCGGCTCCTGAGCAGCGTGATAGGCGGCGCGGTGATCGTCGCGATCGGCGTCGGAGTGGCCCGCTCGCCCACGCCCCCCAGCCCCCCCAAGGCCCACGAACCTCCGGCGGCCGTCGCTGCGCCGACCTCCCCCCCCGGCCCCCCGGCTCCAGGCGCGGTCCCGATCGCGAGGCCGCTCGCCGAGCCGGCGGCCCCGCCCACGGAGGCAACGAGGGCGCCAGCGCAACCTTCCGCGAGCCTCCCCGCGAAGGCGCCCGAGAAGAGGATCCAGGGCGGCTCGGAGAGCGACGAGATCGCGCTGGTCGCTCGCGCGCAGGATGCGCTCCACGGCCGCCCCGCCGAGGCGCTCGCGCTGTGCCGCGAGCACGAACGAACCTTCGCGGCGGGGCACTTCGTGCAGGAGCGCGAGGCCATCGCGATCGAGGCGCTCGTGTCGCAGAAGCGCCACGCCGAGGCGGAGCGGCGCTGGAAGGCCTTCGAACGCGCCTACCCAACATCGAGCCACCGCACACACCTCGCGGCGCTCTTTCCGCCGATCGTCCAGGCCGAACCCGGGAGCGTTGTACCTTGATCTCACGAAGGAATCGGCTCGTCCTCCTTGCGTTCGGCGTCGTCGCGCTCCTCCCGGGGGCGTGCGCGACCACGGTCAACGTGGGCGCCGAGAAGCCCACCCCCGACGCCACCCCGACCCCGACCTTCACGCCCCCCGCGCCCGACGGCGGCGACGCGGCGAGCGCCCCCAAGAGGGAGCTCGCGTGCATCGGAACCGAGTGCCCCGCCCCGTTCTCGACCTGCTCCGACAAGCCGTCCTTCAAGTGCGGCACCAACCTCCTCACGGACCCCAACAACTGCGGCGCGTGCGGCGTCGAGTGCAAGGGCTTCGACGCGATCAACATGAGCGCGGGCTGCGCCCAGGGCGCCTGCGCGTTCGAGTGCCAGACCAAGGAGATCGGGCTCGGGAATCTGTTCGTGTTCAAGAACTGCAACGGCCTCCTCGACGACGGCTGCGAGATCGACGTCAACGCAGATCCGCGCAACTGCGGGATCTGCGGCAACGCTTGCGCCCCTGGCGTGTCGTGCATCAACGGGCGCTGCGGGTGCGGCAACGGCAGGACCGAGTGCACCGGCCGGTGCGTCGACACCCGCAACGACAACAACAACTGCGGCGCGTGCTCGCGCTCGTGCCCCACGGCCCCCCCCGGCGGCTGCAGCCCGAGGCCCGCGAACTCGGACTACGGCTGCGGCGACTCGCGCTGCGACGTGCTCAAGTGCAGGAGCGGATTCGCCGACTGCAACAACGATCTCCGCACGGGCTGCGCGTCCGACGGCTGCGAGGTCAACATCAAGACCGACCGCAACAACTGCGGCGGGTGCGGGCTCGCCTGCGCGGCCGACCAGGAGTGCCGCGACGACGGCGCGGGCTTCCAGTGCCTGGACACGTGCGAGAAGTCCGGGCTCACCAAGTGCTCGTCCGGGTGCAAGGACCTGGTAAACGATCGTCAGTTCTGCGGCTCGTGCAGGCTCTCCTGCCCGAACGCACGCAACAACCAGGTGAGCTCCTGCCGCAAGGGTCTTTGCGAGCTGGAGTGCCTGCCGGGGTTCGCCGACTGCAACGGGGACCCCGCCGACGGCTGCGAGATCAATCTCCGTGTCCACCCCGCCAACTGCGGCGGGTGCGGCAAGGCGTGCGACTTCGGCGCCGGGCAGCCGTGCATCGACGGGAAGTGCCTCATGATCGAGTGCGAAGCAGGGGTGGCGCGATGATCTCGAGGACACGCTCCAGGCTCCACGGGTACCCGCTCGCCTGGCTCGCGGTTGGCTCGCTTCTCTCATGCCTCGGGGCCGCGGCGAGCTGCGCGGCCGGCGAGGAGGGCACCGAGGGCGCCAAGGACGCGAGCCCGCCCAGGGACCGGGCGAGCGAGCCCGAGGACTCCGGCGGCGATGCCGCCGACGCTGGCCCCGAGGCAGGCTGCGACGCGGCGGATCCCCGCTGCACGCAGACGGTGGTCACGTGCGCCGAGGTGGACTGGTGCGTCGTGCCCACCAACACCAGCCCACTCTACGCTTTCACGGCGGTGTGGGGCTCGAGCAAGAGCGACGCGTGGGCCGTCGGCTCGGGCGGCACCATCGCGCACTTCGACGGCACGAGCTGGGCGGCGACGCCGACAGGCCTGCGCAGCACGTTCTTCGCGGTGTGGGGGAGCGGTCCCGAGGACGTGTGGGCGGTGAGCGATGCGCAGGTCATCCTCCACTCCACGGGCTTCCGCGGCGCCTCGACCACCTGGACGGCCGTGCCGACGGCGCTCAGCGTCGCGAACACGGCATACATCGACGCCGTCTGGGGCAGCTCCCCCACCGACATCCGCATCGGCGGCCGCGCCTTCGACACGCGCGATCCCTTCACGGGGAGGAACGTGCCGGGGGATCGCTTCATCAGCTACCCGAGCCCCGACGGCGGCCTCGCGTGGGCCCCGCAGACCGGCTCTCCCTCCATCCGCGGCATCTGGGGCAGCTCGGCCAGCGACGTGTGGATGGTCGCCGACAACAGCGTCTACATCCCCCACGAGCGAGGCCTCACGCTCCACGGCACCCCCACCGACGGGGGCGCCCCCGAGAGCGACGCTGGCTACCCCATCGATCCGCTCACCTGGACCAGGGTCGACAGCCAGGCGAACGTGATCCTGGAGGGCGTGTGGGGCAGCTCGGCCGCCGACGTCTGGGCGGTCGGGCGGCTCGGGACCATCCGGCACATCACCCCGGCGGACGATCGCTGGCAGCGCATCGAGTCGCCCACCTCGGAGGATCTCCACTGGGTGTGGGGCTCGGGCCCGAGCGACGTGTGGGCGGTCGGTAACGGCGGCACCATCCTGCACTACGACGGGCGCAGCTTCACGAGGTCGACCGCGCAGCTCCCGCTGGGCCCCAAGCCGTCGCTCCGCGGCATCTGGGGGAGCGGTCCCAACGACGTATGGATCGTGGGCGAAGGCATCGTCCTTCACTACACGGGGCCGAAGGCGAAGCCGGCGCCCCAGGGAGACGGCGGATGAGGCCCATGGTTTACAGGCTCTCTCTCTCTCTCCTCGGCTTCGCCGCCTCGGGGGTGATCGCCGTCGCTTGCTCGAGCTCCGACGATCCGGGCGCCGCGGCCCCCGACGCAGCGACGGATTCGGCCCCCGACGCCCATGTCCCCGTGGACTCCGCCCCGCTGGACGCGCGACCCGACGCGCGACCCGACGCGCGCGACGCCATGCTCGGAGACGCGGCGCCCCGCGAGTGCTCCGCGCAGGGCTTCTGCCCTACCGCGCTGCCACCCGATCAGAAGCTCCGCGGCGTCTGGGGGGACGGGGCCGGAGTCGTGTGGGCGATCTCCGAGGCCGGCCGCATCCTTCGCTGGGACGGCAGGGCCTGGAGCCTTTACGCGACCGCGCCCGCCGAGCAAGCGCTCCTTGCGATCTGGGGAAGCGGCCCCACGGACCTGTGGATCGTGGGAGCGCAGGGGCTCCTCCACGGGACGGGGGCGAGCTCGGCCTCCCTCGCCTTCGAGCAGGTCGTCGCCCCGGGGGATCCGGCCGTCGCGCTGACGACCGTGTGGGGTACGGGGCCGCAGGACGTCTGGGCCGCGGGCGGCACGCGCGGCAAGAGCTACCCGTACCCCGCCGCAGGACGCCTCGTGCACTTCACGGGCGAGGGCTGGCAGGTCGACCCCGACGCCCCGAGCGACGTCGCGTTCACCCACGTGTGGGGCTCACCGACCGCGGGGATCTGGGCGCAGGGGCTCGTCGCCGCGGGCACATCGGGCCGCTCCATGGCGCGGGTCGTGCGCCGCTCCCCCGGGGCGACGACCTGGGAGGTGCAGACCCTCCCGCCCGATCCCTCCGCGAGCACCGACGGCGTGCCTGGCGACATCCAAGCGGCCGGCATGGGCTCACCGTCCTCGATGTGGCTCATGGGGCGCTCGGCACGTGGCCCGCTGGGCTACTGGCACGGCACGAGCTCGGACAGCGGACGCACCTTCGCATGGACCTTCATCGCTCGGCCGGGCTGGGATCTCGACATCACCGCGGTGTGGGGCACAGCCCCTGACGACGTCTGGGCCGCGGGGGACTATGGGCGCCTCCGTCGCTGGGACGGCGCGGCGTGGACCCAGGCCGCCCTGATGGTCACGAGCGCCCCGATCGTTCGCCGGTTCACCGGGCTATGGGGCACGAGCAGCGCGGATTTCTGGATCGTCGGCGACGACGTCGCGATCCACCGAACGCCCGGGAAACCTTGAGGAAGCCATCATGATGAGCATGAGCACGAGGCGATTCTCCCTTGGACCTCTCGTCGCCGCGGCAGCGCTCGTCGCGCCGCTCGTGAGCTCGTGGTTCGTCGCGTGTTCGAGCTCGGTCCCTCGGCAATCCGCCGCGGAGGAGCCCAGACCCGAGGCAGGCCGCCCCCCCGTCACAGGTGTCGACGGCGGCGCGCCGCTCGACTCGAGCGTGCCCGACGTCGATCCCAGGCCGCCGTTCGACCCCTCCGACGAGCCTGTCGTGTGCACCGCCGCGCCCTGCGCCGTCGAGCTCGCGGCGGGGGCCGCGCACTTCTGCGCGCGAATGAGCGACGGCACGGTGCACTGCTGGGGAAACAACGTGAACGGCGAGCTGGGCGGCGCCCCCTCCCTCCCCGCCGCGGACGCGGGCGCTCCTGACGCGAGTGACCCCGACGCGGGCGATTCCGGCGCGGGCGATCCCGACGCGAGCAACCTCGACGCGAGCTCGCCGCCGAGCGACGCCAGCGCGCTCATGGACGCTGGATCGCGCCCGATTCAGGTCACCGGCCTCGCGGGCGTGACCCAGGTCAGCGCGGGCGGCACGACCACGTGCGCGAGGCTGGGCGATGGCGCGGTGCGCTGCTGGGGAGGGAACGACAGGGGCCAGCTCGGGCTCGAGAACCCCGCGGTGTCCGACGCGCTCCCGCACCCTCTGGCCAGCCCGGTGGCGCTCGGCGGGCCGGCAACGCGGGTGGACGTGGGACAGAGGACCGCCTGCGCGATCCTCGCCTCGGGCGAGGTGCACTGCTGGGGCTCGAACGCTCAGCTGTTGCTTGCCCGGACCGACATCGACGGGGGCGTGAACGGCGCGCCGGAGCGCGCCCAGCTGGGGAGCGCGAAGATCGCGCGCACCGCCGCGGGCACCGACACGGCGTTCGCGGTGACGACCACGGGAGACCTCCTGTCCTGGGGCGCCGTCGCCGGCAACGAGGGCATCGTGGCCGCGCGCGTCGCCTCGCTGAGCCCGGACCCACGCCCGCTCCCGCTCGGCATCTCTGGGGTCACCAGCTTCTCGGTCTCGTCGACCACCATGTACCAGCCCCCGGGCAGCGGCTTCCCGCGGCCCCCGGTGGAGCCGCTCGGCCACGCCTGCGCGGTCGCTCGCGGGGGGCAGCTCTACTGCTGGGGCGGGAGCAACGGCGGCGCGCTCGGCACCGGGCTCCCCGATCCCTCGAAGATGCCCACGCGCGCGCGGGTCGTGAGCGACAAGGGCTACCCGCAGCAGGTGACGGCCGCGGGCGAGATCACCTGCGTGAGGCTCACCGACGGGACGATCCAGTGCGCGGGCGACGACGCGCGCGGCGCCCTTGGCCGGGGCACAGCCGACAAGTTCTCGATGTTCTTCGTGCCCGCCAAGGCGTTCACCGGGCGCGCGGTGCAGGTCGCGGCGGCGCGCGCCGCGGTGTGCGCGCTCGCCCAGGGCGGGACGGTCTCGTGCTGGGGGAGCAACGAGCTCGGCGAGCTCGGCCTCGGGACACGCGACACCGCCGCGCACCCAACCCCCGCGCCGATCCGCTTCTAGAAAGGCCTCGCCCCGATGCTCACGACTGCCTGGACGCGCCACTCGTCCCACCTCCTCGTTCTCGGCCTGCTCGGCCTGCTCGGCCCGCTCGCGATCGCGGCGTGCGGATCCGAGCGCGATGCGTCCCCGGCGCCGAGGCCCGGCCCGACGTTCGAGATCCCCGCCGACGCCGGATCTCAAGCCCCTCCGGTCTGCGGCTTGCACTGCTCCAGGGACATCAAGCGCGTGCTCGACGGCTGCGAGGGCGCCGAGAAGGTCGTCGAGGAGTGCGCGAAGGACAAGGGCTGCGGCAAGGGCAGGTGCATGGACGCCTGCGACGCCGTCGCCCTGTCCAAGGGCTCGACGGGCTGTGACTTCTGGATGATCCAGCCGGACGACATGCCCACGTACCGGGGCGCCTGCTACGCGGCCCTGATCACCAACACCTGGGAGCGGCCCGTGGCGCTCTCGGCCGAATACGGCGCGACCCCGCTCGACATCTCCAGGGCGACCTACACCGTGAAGCGCCGGGGGATCGATCCCGAGTACGCGGTCCTCTCCGGGCCGCTCCCGGCCGGTGAGATCGCGATCGTGTTCCTCGCCCACGATCCGCTCGTCTCTCAGGGCAGTTCGAGCGTGAGGCTCTGCCCCGTCGGGATCACCCCCGCGCTGACCATCGATCCGATCCGCCACGGCACCGCAAGGACCCAGGCCTTCCACCTGAAGGCCGACGCGCCGATCGCGGCATACACCATGTTCCCGTACGGCGGGGCGGAGAGCTACGTCCCGACGGCGACGTTGCTCCTGCCGAGCACCGCCTGGGAAAAGAGCTACGTCGCCGTGAGCCCCCACGATTTCGGCAACACGCTGCGCCGCCGCACGCTCCAGATCGTCGCGAGCGAGGACGACACGGAGGTGAGCATCCGCCCCACGGTGGAGATCCCCGCCGGGCAGGACGTGGTCGGGGCGGCGCGGAACGTCACCCAGTCGTGGAAGCTCTCGCGCGGCCAGGTCCTGCAGTTCACGCAGAGCTCGCTCACGGGGAGCCCCATCGCGACGAGCAAGCCCGTCGGGCTCTTTGGCGGCTCGGTCTGCACCGAGCTCCCGCTCCCTTACTGCGACACGATGCAGCAGCAGATCGCCCCCTTCGCCATGTGGGGCACCGAGTACGCCCTCGTGCCCTACAAGCCGCGCCAGGACAGCTTCTCGCCCGACATCCGCGAGAACGTGCCCTATTCGATCGTCGGCGCCGTGAACGGCACCGCGCTCACCTACGAGCCCTCGCGGCCGCTCGGCGCCCCCGAGACGCTCGACGCGGGTGAGTCGGCCCACTTCATGAGCGACTCGATCGTGGCCGTGCGAAGCCAGGATTCGAAGCACCCCTTCTACGCGTCCGTCTACATGACCGGCTCGACCTACGGCGGGGGTACCCCGGGCAGGATCACCCTGGGCGATCCCGACTTCGTGAACATCGCGGCGAGTGACCAGTTCCTGGACCGGTATATCTTCTTCACCGATTTCACGTTTCCCCGGACCACGCTCACCGTGGTGCGCCGCAAGACCCCCCGGGGCTTCTCGCCGGTCACGCTGGACTGCGCCGGCGAGATCACAGGCTGGCAGCCCGTCGGCGACGGCGACAGATACGAGTTCGCGTGGGTCACGCTCACCGATGGCTTCGTCCCCCAGAAATTCCCCAAGGGGGAGTGCAGCTACGGGCGTCAGGAGGCGCGGAGCGACGGGCCCTTCTCGGTCACCGTCTGGGGGATCGGTCGAGACGCGAGCTACGGCTACGTCGCGGGGACCGGGCTTCGCCCCATCAACGACGCCCCCCCGCCCCTGGTGAAGTAGCCGCGCGGGCCCTCAGCGGCGGGCCTTGCCAGGGAACCACCTGAGCGCTGCGAGGAACTGCTCCGGGGAGCCGTGCGTGGTCGCGCCAGGCCCCGCGTAGGGCGCCACGGGGTCGAGCTGGTAGCCTGCCGCCCGCATCCCGGCCACGATCGCCTCGGCGTCGGGCAGAGCCCCGCCAGGGCCGGCCTGGCCAAAGGGGCGGAAGCCCAGCCTGGTCGCGTTGGCTTGCGGGGTGGCTCGGGCGTTCACGTCGTTGGCCCAGTAGGCGGCGAACATGGACTGACGGAGCCGGAAGCCCAGCTCCAGCGCCGCCGTGGTGCCGGCGGACTCACCCAGCAGGTACGTGCGGTCGTTGTCGATGTTGTAAGATGCACGTACCGCGTCGAGGACCGCGGCGCCCGCCGCGCCGTTGCCCCGGTAGACCACGCCGTCGAGGACGGCCTCGACGAAGCCGGCGGTCCCGGTCGCGGAGCCGACTCCCTGGAGGTTTCGCGCCATCGTCGCCCCGCCCTCCGTCCCGCTGAAGACCACCAGGAGGGGTGAGGGCCTGGCCGGCGAGTAGGACGTCGGCACGTTGAGCCGGTAGGTCGTGCCCCCGGCCTGGAGCACCGTCCCCTGCTGACCCGCGGCCCCTCCCGCGCCTCGCGACGATCCCCCGACGGGAGGATCGCCCTCGGGGGGAGCCCCGCCGTCGCTCGGGGTGGGCGGGGCGTCCAGGGCGCCTCCGTCGGGCGCGGGGGCCGCGTCGTCGCGCGCGCCGGCCTCCTCCGGGGGAGCGACGACCGGAGGCCCCTCGGGGCTCCCCGTGGCCACGGGCTCGGAGCTCGAGGAGCTCGAACATGCCGAGGCGATGCTCACGAGCGCGAGGAGTATGCAACCGAGGCCCGGAGATCGAAGCATCACCCCGACGATGCAAGCATCCAGGCGGCCTCGGGGCAACCATGACGCGCGGCCGGCCCCGTCCTTGCTCTTGCCAGGACGTTGCCCGCTGGCCTGCTCCCCGTGAGCTACGACCTTGCTCGACTTCAGCGAGGCGGTTGCCCTCAGGGCTCGCGGAGGAGCTCCTTGATCTCCTCGATGGCGCGCTCGGCCTCCACGGGCAAGGTCGCGTTGTAAATGCCGCGTAGCCTGCCCTGTCGATCGACGATCACCATGTTCTCGGTGTGGAGAAGCTCGTCGCTCTTCTTGTCCAGCCCCTGCCGCTTCTCGGCGAAATACGACCGGCGGGCCAGCCCGTAGATCGTCTCCTTGTCGCCCGTCAAGAGGTGCCATTTCCCCGACGTGACCCCGTTGGCGCGGGCGAACGAGCGCAGGACCGGCTCGGAGTCGACCGAGGGCATCACCGAGTGCGACACCAGCACGACGGAAGGCTCGTCACGGAACGCGTGCTGGATCTCGCGGAGGTTACGGAGCATCTTCGGGCAGAGCGACGTGCACCGCGAGAAGAAGAAGTTCGCCACGTAGATCTTGCCCCGGAGCGAGTCGTTGGTGATCACCTCGCCCTCCTGGTTCTTGAGCGAGAACGGCCCTATCCGGTGGATGCTCGCGTAGCCCGGCTCCGAGGGGGATATCCACTCGGCGGTGAAATCGGCCGTGGTGTAGAAGGGTACGCGTGAGGTGCGGCCCGCCGCCTCGCCTGTCCTCTGCCTCGAGAAGAAGAGGAGCGCCGCCAGGAGAACGGCCAGCGCCAGGCTATTTCTCGTGTACCGATATGCAGTCGAAGCGCCCAACGATGCCATAACGTTTACCCTCTTTGAATGTGTAGTTCGAAGCGATCTTCCCTGCGGGGTCCCACGTGGTCTGTCGTCCCTCCTCGTGGCCCTCCCTGTAGTGGCGGAGCTCGGAGCGGGCGCCGCTCTCGTGGTAAGCGATCTGCTCGCCCTCGAACAGATCGCGCTCGTACCGATAGACGAACTGCGGCCGGCCGTCGGGCCAGAAGCCGCGGTGCTCCCCCTCCCTGTCCCCTCGCACGTAGCGCTTCTCGTACGCGAGGGTCCCGTCCGGGTAATAGGCGTGGGCGGTGCCGTGCCGCCTGCCGGCCAGGTAAGGGGTCCTCGTCTGGAGCTGCCCGGGCTCCCGCTCGACCAAGATCCCCGAGAACGGCTTGCCGTTCTGGAGGAGCAGGTCGCCGCGGGTACGGAGCCCAGGATCCCCGAGCGAGACGACCCGCTCGGGGGCCGTCTCCACGACAGCCTCCGGCGTTCGGGCGCAGGAGGCCAGAAAGAACATGGCTATCAGCAGGCGGCCCATGTCAGCGTGTCGCAGTCCCGGGGGTGCCGTAGTAGGCGTCCCCGTTCAACCACGGAGCGTCGTCCGTGAAGTGGTAGTGGTAGATCCCTCCGGGGTACTCGGCCGTGGGGTGCTCGTGGCCATGATACCGATCCAGGTCGGCCGAGGTGAGGCGAACGCCGCCCTCGTCGGGGCCATACACGGGGAAGCCGTCGAGCAGGTACCCGAGGAGCGCGGCGGCCCCGAAGGCGCGGGTGAGGTGCACGGGCTCGATATGGTAATGGTACTGCAGGCTGGGGGCCGGGGTGGGGTGCCCGTTGTACTGATCCATGTTGTTGAACTCGAGCGAGTCGAGCAGCGCTCGGGCGCCGTTGTATTGATTGTAGAGGAGCACACCGTTGATGGCGACGCCGATGACCCCGAGGCCCGTGGCCGAGTGAACGGCGGCCACCGTGGGATTCTTCGGTATACGGAGGGTGACGTCCTGCGCCCTCAGCGTGGGATTGGAGATCACCCCCATGAGGTTGATGGCCGTGCTGAAGCTGGGGTTCGAGCCGTTGTAAGCCTCGTATTTCGGGCTGCTCGCCCCGAAGAACGGAGAGCCATGATCCGGCACGTCCGTGGTGCGAATCACGACGTTGGCCGCGTCCGCGGTGATGGATGTCACGTTGTAGAACGCGCCGAACGGGGCGGGCAGCGTGGGGTCTGCCGTCCCCCCCGGGTCCACCGTCCCCGGATCCTCAACGGGAGGGGCTGGAGGCGGGGGGGGGACTGGAGGCGGGGGGCGGGGGGCTGGAGGCCTGGGGCGGAGCTCCTGCGATTCGGAGCCGATCGCGCCCTCCACCGCCGAGTCGACCCCGGGAGCGCACGCGCCGAGGCCCCAAAATACACCGATAACAAGCCATATCTTTCGCATGGTATCCCCTTGCGGCCGCGAGGCCGCGCAAGACGGGAGCGCGGCGCCCCAGGGGGGCTCGACCGTCGTTCGCCTCGTCGCCGTGTATGTGGTGGTGGGGAGAAAAGACGATCAGTGCGAGGAGTAACCTTCTTCCTTTGTAAGACTTGGGGGACGCGCTAAGACCTCCGCCGCCATGAATCGACGCGACGCCATGCTCACCACCGGATCGATGTTCGTCTCTGCCTCGCTGGGCGCGCTCGCGTGCGGCGGGAGCCCCGCCATCGCCCAGAACGCGCAGCTCGCCCCTCACTCGCACCACCACGGCGATCCAGCGCTGTTCGAGGCGGCCCAGGCCTGCCTGGCCAAGGGACAGGCCTGCCTCGCCCACTGCATCGCTCTCCTGGGTGCGGGTGACACGTCGATGGCCGGCTGCGCCCAGGCCACCCACGACATGCACGCGATGATGGTGGGGCTGGCCGCAGCCGCCTCGACCGGGAGCAAGCACCTGGCGCAGGTGGCCAGGGTCGCCGCGGAGTTCTGCAAGGACTGCGAGCAGGAGTGCAAGAAGCACGCGGACAAGCACGCGGCGTGCAAGGAGTGCGGGGAGGCCTGCGCCAGGACCGCCGCCGCCTGCGCCAGGGTCGCTGGCTGAGAGTCGACGCCCTGGGCGCCTTGCGTCGGGGGACATTGCGGCCTATAGCTCCGCGCCATGCGTATCAAGAGCCAGGTCAGGGCCGGCGTCAGAGCGCCTCGCGACGTCGCCACGGGGCAGAGCAGCGGCAAGCGCCAGAACGCCTCGGTATCCATTACTAGATGAGAACGAAGGCCACCCTCGCTGTCCTGCTGGCTGCGGTCTTCGTGGCGTGCAGCTCGACGACCCCCTCGGCCGACTCGGGTACAGACAGCAGCGCCCCCATCGACGCCTCCGGGGACTCGCAGGCCGACGCCGTGCCCGGCGACTCCAGCTTGCCCGACGCGTCGGTCGACGGGGCCGACGCGCCGGCCGACGCGCCGGCCGACGGAGCCGACGGGGCCGACGGCTGCCCTGCGGATCCGGGGGCCGCCCTGGGCGCGCCGTGCAGCAGCGAGGGTATGTTCTGCAGGTTCGGGGACTGCTCGAACCCCTGCATGTTCTGCAACGTGCTCCGCTGCCAGGGGGGTAAGTGGTCGCGCATCGAGGTCCCCCCTCTCCCCTGCGACGCCGGCGGCGGCTGATCTCGCGGGCCGTGGGGCTCGGTCGAAGCCGAGGCCCGTCTGCACGGATACCCCACGTCCAGGCGCCGCTCACCGCGCGTGGGCGCGCACGACCGCCGGGACGCCGCCCCGGGGGCGCAGCGTGGCGAAGTCGTCCTCGGTGATCGTGCGCTGGAGATCGCACTCGAAGCGCCAGCGGCGCAGGAGCGTGGCGAGGACGATGGGCCCCTCCATCATCGCGAAGTGAACGCCGATGCAGAAGCGGGGGCCCGCGCTGAATGGCAAATACGAGCCCCTCGGACGGAGCGCCTCACGCTCGGGGAGCCAGCGCTCGGGATCGAAGCGCTCGGGATCGGGGTACACGTCGACGCGGCGGTGCTGCGCGTACGCGCTCACGAACGTGAGCGTCTTGGGCGGCAGCGTGGTGCCGGCTATCTCCACCTGCTCGAGGGTCCGCCGAGGGAACATCATGATGGGCGGATAGAGGCGCATCGTCTCCCGGAAGACGCGAGAGAGGAAGGCCAGCCGCTCGGGCTGCCAGTCGGTGATGGGCTCGCCCCCGAAGGCGTCGGCCTCGGCCTGCGCGCGAGCGAGCGCGTCCGGGTGGCGGGCGAGGAGGTAGAACGACCACGCCAGCGCCGTCGCCGTGGTCTCGTGCCCGGCCACGAAGATCGTGACAGCCTCGTCGCGCACCTGCTTGTCGCTCATCCGGCCGCCCGCCTCGGGGTCTTCGGCGGTGAGGAGGCGCGTGAGAAGATCCTTGCGCTGGAAGCCGCTGCGCCTGCGCTCGTCGATCATCGACTGCACTCGTTCGTCGAGGAGCGCCGTCGCCGCGAGAAGCTCCTGATCGCGCACGCCCGGCAGGAGAAAGGGCTCCCCGACCTTGTCGTGCGCGCGCTGCACGAGCGCGCCGAGCCGCCCCGAGAGCTTCGCGGCCAGGACCTCCGTGGCGTCGAGCATGAGGACGTGCGCCACGAGCGCGGGGGTCGCGAGGTTTCGGTTCGCCCACGCGAGGCAGGTGGTGAGGGCGCTCCCGAGGGCGTCGGCCTCATCGAACGTGTCGGCGTCGAAGAGCGCGCTGCCCACCACGCTCATCGCGATTCGCGTGGTCTCCTGCCAGAGGTCGAGCCTCTGACCCTCGCGCATGCCGTCGGCCGCGCGCTCGGCGACCAGGCGCATCGTCTCGGCGTACTGGCGCATCGGCGCCGGCTGGAAGATCGGCGACATGAGCTTGCGCTGCCGCCTCCAGAGCCCTCCCTCGCTGGTGAAGAGTCCCTGTCCCGCAAAGTGGTGGAGCAGCACGCGGAGGCCAGGCGACTTCTCGAAGCTCTTGGCCTTCGTGACCAGCACCTCGTGCGAGGCCTCCGGCGTGCACGGAAAGACGACCGGGAGGTGCAGGACGCGCCCGCGCACCAGCGGCTCATCGTAGGCCGCGAGCGTCCGCTGGAAGGCGAGCCGCTCGGGCGTCGTCGGACCCATGCATCCGAGGAGCCCCACGTTCGGCAGGCGCCGGAGGTCATGCAGCGTGCTCATTTCGGCGCGAACGTAGCACGAAGGACGACGGACACGAGGCCCCCGTCGAGACCGGAACCCGCAGCCGCGCGTTCTTCGTGGGCTCGCCCTGAACGATTGACGCGCCGCGCTGAACGTCGTGTGATGCGTGCCGGGAGAATGACGAGATGACGGACTTCGACGAGCAGGTAGCCCAGACACGCCGATGGTTCGAGACCCCGCGCTTCAAGGGGCTCAAGCGGCTTCATTCCGCGCGCGAGGTGGTGGAGCAGCGGGGGACGATCCACCCCGACTACACGGTCGCCAGGGAGGCGGCCGCCGCCTTTCACGCGCGGATGCGCCAGCTCTTCGAGGAGAAGAGGTGCATCACCACCTTCGGGCCGTACTCGCCCGGGCACGCGGTGGCGATGAAGCGGGCAGGCATCGAGGGCATCTACCTCGGCGGCTGGGCCACCAGCGCCAAGGGCTCTTCGCGCGAGGATCCGGGGCCCGACCTCGCGAGCTACCCGCTGAGCCAGGTGCCCGACGAGGCGGCGCCGATCGTGAGGGCGCTCCTCACGGCGGACAAGAACCAGTTCCACGCGCGCGCGCGCATGACGGAGGAGCAGCGGAGGGCCACGCCCGAGGTGGACTACCGCCCCTTCATCATCGCCGACGCCGACACCGGCCACGGCGGCGACGCCCACGTGCGTAACCTGGTGCGCCGGTTCGTCGAGGCGGGGGTGCCCGGCTACCACATCGAGGACCAGAAGCCTGGCGTGAAGAAGTGTGGCCACCAGGGAGGCAAGGTGCTGGTCTCCGAGGACGAGCAGATCAAGCGGCTGTGCGCCGCCCGCTTCCAGCTCGACATCATGCAGGTCCCAGGCATCATCGTGGCGCGGACCGACGCCGAGTCGGCCACGCTCCTCGACGGCCGCGGCGACGAGCGCGATCAGCCATTCATCCTCGGCGCCACCAACGCCAGCGTCCCCACCTTCAAGGTGGCGTTCCTCGCCATCCTGCGGCGCTTCTTCGACCGCGGCGTCGAGGAGCTCTCGGGCCACCAGCTCTACGCGCCGTGCGACGACGAGTACGCCGCCGCCGAGGCCTGGATCGATCGCGCGGGGCTCGGCCCGCTCATCGACGAGGGGGTCGCCCTCTACCAGAAGGACGGGGTGGCCGACGCCGCGCTGGACAAGGTCTTCGATCACTTCGTCGACGTCTGGCAGAGCGAGGCCGAGGTGAAGACCTACGCCGAGGCGGTCGCGGCGCTCATGAGCTTCCGCCGGGCGGAGGGCGTCGAGTTCCCCATGACCCAGGAGCAGTGGCTGGCGTTCGCGGGCAACGCCTCGGTCTACGCCATCCGGGAGAAGGCTCGGTCGATGGGCCTGGCGGTGATCTGGAACTGCGAGCACGCCAAGACGCCCGACGGCTTCTACCAGGTGCGCGGGGGGATCGAATACGCCATCGCCAAGTCGCTGGCCGCGGCCCCCTACGCCGACCTCCTCTGGATGGAGACCAAGACCGCCGATCTGCACGACGCCAAGATCTTCGCCGACGCCATCCACGAGAAATTCCCCGACAAGATGCTGGCGTACAACCTGTCGCCTTCGTTCAACTGGGACACCACCGGCCTGAACGACGAGCAGATGCGCCGCTTCCCCGAGGAGCTGGGGAAGCTGGGTTACGTCTTCAACTTCATCACCTACGGCGGCCACCAGATCGACGGGCTCGCCGCCGAGGAGTTCTCCCAGGCGCTGCGCGAGGACGGCATGCTGGCGCTGGCGCGGCTGCAGCGCAAGTTCCGCCTCCTCGAGTCGCCGTACCGCACGCCGCAGACGCTGGTCGGCGGTCCGCGCGCCGACGCCGCGCTGATGTCCTTGACCGGCCGCACCGCGACCACCAAGGCCATGGGCAAGGGCTCGACGCAGTTCCAGCACACCGTGCAGACCGAGGTGCCGCCCAAGCTCCTCGAGGAGTGGCTCGAGATCTGGAAGAAGCGCCACGACGTCAAGGGCAAGCTGAAGGTCTCCTTGCGCCCACACCGGCCGGGTTCACAGCTCCTCGAGCTCTCGATCCTGAACGAGAAGGGCGAGAAGAGCGCCAACGTGGTCTTTGACACCATCCAGGATCGGCAGGGCAACAGCATCCTCTCGGTGCGCGATCAGAACACCTTCGACGAGGCGCTCCGCAGGAAGCGGCTGATGGCGCTCGGGCAGCTCTTCTTGCTGCACCGCTACAAGATCGACTCGGTGCACTACCTGACCCCCACGGACGACAACCACCGGCAGACCGAGGCCATGAAGCTGCGGGGCTTCTTCAGCGCGGTCAACGAGGAGGTGGGGCAGCTCATCGTGGCCCAGGTCAACAAGGCCCACGTCCAGAGCCTCCTCGACGACCGCGCAGAGCTCGCGAGGATGATCAACGAGGGCTAAGCCCGGTAAGCGTAGGACGTATGAAGCGTTCTGGTGTCTTGAAGCCAGGCGCGCGGCTTGCGACACTGCCTGCTCCGGGCGCTCCGGGGAAGGAACACGCGCGATCATGACGAGCACGACGGATCTCGGGGAGACGACGCCCACCAAGGTGACCACGAGCGGCGGGGCGAAGGCCCCGCTGGCCGTGGACGGCCCCCGCCTCTGGGCCTCGCTGATGGAGCTCGCGCGGATCGGCAAGACGGCCAGGGACGGCGTGTGTCGCCTCGCCCTGACGGACCTCGACAAGGAGGGGCGCGATCGGGTGACCGGCTGGGCCAGGGAGGCCGGCATGACGGTCACGGTCGACAGGATCGGCAACGTGTTCATGCGCCGCAAGGGGAAGAACGAGGGCCTGCCGCCCATCATGTGCGGCAGCCACATCGACACCCAGCCCACGGGCGGAACATTCGACGGCAACTACGGTGTGCTCGCCGGGCTCGAGGTCGTCCGGACGCTGAACGATCACGGGATCGAGACCGAGGCGCCCATCGAGGTCGTCTTCTGGACCAACGAGGAGGGCTCCCGCTTCGTCCCCGTCATGATGGGCTCGGGCGTGTTCTGCGGCGCGTTCACGCTGGAGCATGCGTACTCGGCCAGGGACGTGGATGGCAAGACGGTGAAGGACGAGCTCGAGCGCATCGGCTACGTCGGCGACGAGGAGCCCGGAGGGCACCCCGTGGGCGCGTACTTCGAGGCGCACATCGAGCAGGGCCCGGTGCTCGAGGACGCGGACATCACGATAGGCGTCGTCAGGGGCGTGCTGGGCCTTCGCTGGTA
>SXGT01706887.1_pt1 | contig 20029 bp, 16 predicted proteins | sample 3176221 | NCBI WGS metagenome assembly SXGT01 (sample SAMN11356862, study PRJNA531348) | freshwater metagenome | isolation source: freshwater sample F1-120 | place: China: Fuxian Lake, Yuxi | collected 2017-12-25
AACACCGGAGCGCCCGGGGCGGGTTGCGAGATCCCGCCGCTCCCGATGCGCGCCTAGTCTGATCCCGCTTCAACCGTCAGTCTCGGCCCGTGCCCGAGGTCCTCACCGTGGAAGAGACCGCCGCCCTCCTCCGCTGCGAACGCAAGACCGTCTACGCCGCGGTTGCGCTGAACCGGATCCCTCATCAGCGCATCGGCCGTCGCATCATCTTCTCGCACGCTGCGCTCATTCAGTGGCTTGCAACGCCCGCTCTCGATCGGCGGGCATCGCCAGCCGCCGCTTCTGGGACGCGTCCCCCGACGATAGAGAATTCGCGCCCACGTTCCTCGCCGTCGCGCGAGCGAACAACAAGCCGTCGTCGGTTGCACAGAAGGAGCAATGGCTCCGGTCCCACATTCTCCCGCGGCTTGGGTCGCTGCACCTCGACGAGGTGACCTACGCGGTGATCGAGGACTTCAAGCTGGCGCGGGTCGCGAGCCCCGTGCGAAGTGGGAAACGACCCCGCGATCAGCCTCGCGGTCCGCGGCCGATGGCAGCGAAGTCCGTGAACAACGGTCTCACCGTGCTGCGTCGCATGCTTTCGATTGCACGCAAACGTGGGCTGATCGCCAACCTGCCCGAGATGGACTGGTTTCGTGCTCCGCCTCCCGAGGTCTCGTTTCTCACCTTCGAAGAGGCGGACCGACTTCTTGCCGTGGCGCCAGCGGCTTGGCTCACCATGATTCTCTTGGCGCTGCGTACCGGGCTGCGGCAAGGCGAGCTCTTGGCACTGCGGTGGTCGGACGTCGATCTCGAAGCCGGAAGAATCCACGTTCGACAGAACGTTGTCCGGGGCATCGTGGGTACGCCGAAGTCGGGGCGCGCGCGACTGGTGCCGCTGAGCGACGACGCTCGTGCATCGCTTGCCGCGCATCACCATACACGGGGCCCGCTAGTCTTCTGCGAGCCTGGCGGCCAGATGCTGACCGCGAAGCGCGCCGGAACCGCGATCGATGCAACGTTCAAGAAGGCCGCGCTCTCCTATACGGGATGGCATGTGCTGAGGCACTCATTCGCGAGCCAACTCGTGATGCGCGGCGTCTCCTTGAAAGCGGTGCAGGAGCTCCTCGGGCACTCGACAATCCAGATGACGATGCGCTACGCGCACCTGGCCCCGGAGGTGGTCCGAGACGCTGTCCAGCGACTCGATCGCTCTGCCGCCTCGACCGGGCAAAGCTCTCGCGGCGTCACCTCGTGACCGTGGCCTGCACCGCGTACAATCGTCCCTGTACTCGTTATGAACGATCGGCTCGAAGAGTCGCGGTCCGCCATCGGTGGCGTGCTGCCGCAGAGGAATGGTTCGCCTGCTAGCTCCGGGATCGGAAACTCGATCGGCCGAGCGCGTTCAACGACGGGGCGTTCTGGGCGCCGTGCCGTCACGCCGATCACGAGTCCGGTCTGACGAAGGTGCGGTGCGCGCAAGCTCGTGGACGAGATGTCTCACTCAGGTGAGCGCCGCAATGGCGAGCCCTGGAGATCCCGCTTTGGAGCGTCAGGTTGCAGCACTACAGACATCGAAGTTGTGGGGGGCGCGGCGCGGCTCGATGATCTCGCCGTCACCGACGATTCGGTTTCGTGATATCGCTTGGCCTCGGGGTTCGTGGGTAAGCCTCGACCAGGAGCTGCTCGATGACCTACTCGATGACCTGCCAACTGGCCAAGGACGCCCTTGTGCGCGCGCTCGCTCGCGTCATGGGGCCGAGCGCCGGACTTCTCTCCCCTGGCTACACCGCCGCCTTCAGGCAGAACCTCGTGCCGGCGATCGCCGACGACGTTCTGGCAGAGATCGAGAGAGACCTCGCGCAGGGGGATGGTTCTGAACTCTCCCGAGATGCGCAAGGTCGCGCCAAGGCGTGTGCCGCCTACTCATCGAGTGCACTCGCCGCGAACACGTTCGGCGCGTGGCGCGGGGAGCACCTGGCAGCCCTTCGCCTTCTCGATCGCGATGGGTTCACCAAGCTGGCGTTCGAGGGCAAGTTCCCGACCGGCCTACCCGGCAAGGGTCCGAACCTCGACGTCGTGGTCGAACACGAACGTACATTGGTCGCCGTCGAGTCGAAGTGCGTCGAGTACCTCACGCCAAAGGTACCGACCTTCGAGGACTCCTACACCAGGCGGTTCCAGGAGCTAGCGTCGCCGAGCTGGCTGCACCGCTTCGAGACCACCTCCCGAGGGCCGCAGGCGACGAGTCCGCTCGACACCGCGCAGTTGCTCAGACACTACTTGGGCCTCAAGAACGCCCTTGCCGGGGGCGCTAGCAAGTACGAGAGCGCGACGCTGCTCTACCTGTTCTGGGAGCCCCTGAACGCGAGCGCCTACCCCGAGTTCGCGGCACATCGGAGCGCCATCGCGGAGTTCAGTTCTGGTCTCGACGACCCGCACATCACCTTCGCGTCCCAGAGCTACCCCGAGATGTGGGCCGGATGGCGAGCGCAGGGACCGGCGTGGGTCGGCGACATGCTGTCGCAGCTCGACCAGCGCTACTCGATCGACATCGGGTAAGCACCCGGGCCACGCGCGAACCTAACGAGCTGCTCGCGTTGTCGTTCGGGGTCGCCTCATCGCTGCCTGCGCGCGGCGGGGAGTCTCGAACAGCTCATCGATCGGCGCCCTGAGCACGACTCGCTCTTCACCGCCGAGCGGATGGTGAGGTTCGGCGAGCCCTGCTCGATGTGCTGGATGACGAGCGCATCGCCGAGGTGAGACCCGATAGTCTCGTCGGACGCTGAGGTCGGCGAACTGGTCGAGGAGCGAAGCGACGATCGTGCCGTCTCGATGCTTAATAGCCAGAGCGGCTGCGGTGCGTGGTTCGCGTAGTGTCACCGAGCTTTGGCGGCGGAGCCTGTCGTAGGCCTCGCGAGGGTGACGATCGGGATTGGCCGGCGAGGTGGGCAAGGCCTCCCAGTACTCCTTGGCGGCTCGTTGCAGCGAGCCAGACCGTGATGAGCCGCTTACGACGTCAGGGGTGAGCGGGCCCGTTCGGCTTCGGAACGCGTCGCGGCCTGCGACCGGCGACACGATGCACGTGCGAGATCAGGTCGGGTCCGCGGGATCGATCCCGGGTTTTCCTGGAAGTCCGAAGAGAGGCCAACCCAACATGCTAAGATCACATGAGATTTTGGGCGCACACGACATGTTTCCTGAACCTTCTATGGGGGAACCCACCAGGAAGGTCACGATGCCCCATCCCAAGTCACCATCGCGAACAAGAGCAGCGAGCGCGAGCAAGCGTGCTCGCACAAGCGCCAGCACCACGAGTGCCAGCAGCAAGACCAAGGCGTCAAGCGCGCCACGCCCCAAGCGCATGTCTCGACGTAGTGCGCGGCGTACGGACCGCGTCACGCAGATCGAGATTCCCCCCGTTGCGAAGAACTACCGACCATCAAGAGATCGGGGGTGTCCATGCCAGGGCACGAATGAGAGCTGCATCCAGTGTTTCGGTAGCGGCCAGATTGGGACGAACACGTACGCGGACGCGATACCGCTCAAAGCGCGTACGCCAGATGCGCCCGGCCCCGGCCTCTTCGACCAAGAACTCAAGCAAGATCCCGCGGCGATGCGTCGTAAGTCCGTCGCGCCGGGTGTCCGCCGACAGGCTGTACCCGCGAAGTTGCTCGTAGGCGACGAATCAGCGCAGCCGGGACGGATCCGTTCAGCGTGGCCGACACTGGGAGATCTCATGAGACGTCGGCCTCGCACCGAGTGACAGGCCGACCTGGTTCGCCATCGATCGACGAGGGCCTCCGAGACTCGCTGGCGTACCAACAGGCTCGGTGCCCCTCGTCGGCCGATCGCCGGAGCCGGCGTACCTCCGCGTCGAACCACCGATCGCAGCGGTGGCCAGCGATCGCACTCGCTGCATTTGTCCGTGGCGCCGGTCGAACCGTCGGCGGAGTCCGACGTCATGAGAGCGACGCTCGTATGCGGACCATCCCTTCCACGAGGTACTCGAAGTCCGCGGCATCGCCCGAATCGAACAACACGTGCTCCAACAACGGGCCGACGGCGGGAGGCCCTGTCCAGGGTTGGCGCCGCGCGCGGCCGTACTCGTAGTCGCTCCATGCCTGCGGCCGTCGAATGTCACTTGGTGCGACATAGGGATGGCCATCGGTGAGCGCGAACCAAAGGAGATTCGCGAGACCCTCGGCGTCGGTTCTGCTCGAGAAGTCGTACGGAAACACGAGAGAGAGGATCGCCTCGCCGGAGCGCGTCGCGGCGAGCATGGCCGGACCCCGAGGCATGATCCCCGCGAGGCTCCAACGTCCTCCGTCGCGACGCACGTAGGTCAACTCGTCGTCGCGTTCTCACCCCCGAGGCTCGGTTCCAACGAGAGGCGACAACTACCCTGGCACTGGGGGCCGGACGAACTGTTACCGATGTTCCCGCTTGCACAAGGAAGCCGGAGCTCGAGTCGCGGATGGACACGCACTGGCGGGAGCTCCGCGACCGCGAGGGGCTTCGATTCGACGAGGTGCACCTTCGGTGCGGCTACGCGAACCTCTGCTACACGTTCTAGTACCAGTACGCGACGCCACCGTGATGCGAGCACGTTCCCGAACGTGTGCGTGAGCACGAGACCCATCCGTCAGCGCACATCGCCGTGCGACGGTCGCCCGGACGGCATTGATCTTGGTTCCCGCCGCCCCCCGATCTAGCGAGAGCAGCGCCGCCGATCGTCAAGGCGACCGCGAGCACGAACAACCAATCGTTGCCACCGGACGCCTCCTCGCCACGCCGCCGACGCACGAACCGACACTCGCTCGTCTTTGCGAATCCATAACCCGCGCTGACGACGGCGAGCACCGCTGACGCGATGCCGCCCGCAACATACTCGCCGTCATCCGGCTCCTCGGACGCGGCGCCAACAACGAGCAGGCCCGTGCCGACCAAGAGGATGTCCACGCCCGGCGCCCACGTCGACGTGGTGCACGGAATGACGTGTCCCGCGGGCACCGTTGCCATGGTGCGCGCGTCTGGAGCACCACGGACCGTGATGAACGAGCACGCGGAGACCGCGACGGCGGTGACAAACGCGACGATGGATCGATACATGAGGCCCTCTTCCCGGCCGCGTCACTGCGACGGCGCGATGTCGATGACGTAGGAATCGCAACCGCCGGGCCGCTTCTTCGTCGCCGTGTCGTTCTCGCCGACCTTATCTTCCTCGGGGCAACCCTTGTCGTTCACGTCGGTGCGCACGATCTCCGCGCCCACGTCCTTCAGCATGTCCAGCACGCCGTTGTCCGGCAGAGTGACCGTGCCGTACTTCTTCGGGCCCGAGCTCACGAGCGCCCACTGTGGGGGCACCACGTCGAGGAAAGCGCGGCCACGCACCTTCTTGCGCGTGATGTGCTGGACGCGATCGCTGGTCTCGAAGGCGGGCCACGACCGGTCGGGCATGAGGCGGCGCAGGCGGTCGCCCCACGCCATGCCGATCACGCGTGCCTGACCGGAGTGCCACTGGAAGCGGCGATCGCGGCAGCGAGGACAGAGAGGCGGGCGATCCGCGCAGGCCGAACACTCCATCCGACCACCATACGCGGTGCACCCGACGATCTCCCGCCGGTGTCCCGCGCGCTGCGCAAGTCTGCGTTGCTACAGGAGCCGCGATTGGCGAGGGCTCGCCGCAACGTTGCGGAATGTCGAGAGGGGTCGCCGGACCAGGTCAAAACAAGCACAGCATCAAGCAGTAGTTCGTGCTGGCGTCAGCGTTTCGCTAGCTCGACGTTGCACGCATGGATTTCCGCATGACGCGGAAATGGGCGGACGCTGCGATGAACGCGACCATTGGCCGCGACCGCGAAGCTCATCAAGAGCGCGCGTTCTGATACCGTCCGGGAAGGACGGACGACTCCGATCGCGAGTTCACAAGCGATCGAGATGATCCAACTCTTCAAGGGGCTGAACGGCTACCTGCTGTAAGATGAGCCGTGGAAAGAACATGGCTCATCGTCCTGCTTGCGGCTGCACTCGCTGGCTGTAGCGGCAAGGCCAACGACCGCGGCGACTGGGCGATCGAGATCAGGTCCCAGTTCGATCGGGCGTATATCTATGCCGACGGTGACGAGAAGACTACGTTGGTTGCTGAAGTCGACTGCGAGCGACTGCTGTCGTGGAATCAGATCGGAAGCCTCAACGAGCGCGGATTTCGCGAGCTGAAGTGCCAGGAGCGGGGGGTGACGAAAACGTACGATCTAAAGAAGGGCCTACCCCGGCGGGATCCTCCCAAGGAGGTCGCCAAGCCCGCGGTCGAGCATGACTACGGCTGTCCCGTTGCTGCTGCACGGCTCATCAAGAAGATGAAGAAGTGCGACCTCGAAACCCAAGGCGTCACAGAGGAGCTTCTTTGTGGGAAGTCTTCGCCGATCGACTCAAACGTGGTTCGAATGGTGTCGAACAGCGATGGCTGCGATGAGTTGATGCGCTATCTGAACATCAAGAAGTAGTACTCGCGGTACGGGTCGACCAGCTTGGCGCGCAGCTGCGACGGCCGACGCGACGCGCCGACGCCGAGAACCCGCCGCACCACGTCGGGGTGCAGCACGAGCTGCGACGCGGTCGTCCCAACCGGCCAGTGCTCGTGCGCCGCGGATCGCCTCGATGACGCACGGCTCCGCGCGGATGAACTCGCCCGCGGCTACTACCCCGGCCACCTTCTCTTGCGATACCTCGCCGAGGCGTACCGGAAACGTGGCGACGTCGATGCCGCGCTCGAGCTGTTGATACGTGCAAGGACGACTGTATCGAGCCAGGCGAAGGACTTCGTTCGGCTCGTTCTCCTGTCCTCGACTCCGATGGAGTTACGATTGCTCCTGGAACGAGGACTTCCGAGTGTTCGTGAGGCGGCGCAGGAGTTCGCAGCGGCCCTCGACGATTGGCAGCCCGGCTTCGTCGATCGTCCCGCCGGCGACGAGGGAGACGACGCGTGGATTGCCGCGCTGGAAGACGCCGTTGCCAGGCTGCCGTACTGACGCGGCCCACGATCAAGACCGGAGAAGCGTTCGTGGGTCATCGGCTCCACATCGGAACCTCCACTCGTTCCATCGTGCAGCCACTATCGACGACAATCTGGGAGCCAGCAGCATAGAGCGCACGGGGCGCCTTGCGAATCGCTACACGGCCGCGCTCGCCACCGCTGCGGTCGAGGATGCGGACCCACTCGGTGTGCGACTCCGTCGCGATGCTGACCGCCACGTACACCAGCTCGCGATCGAACGCGACGGCGTTGACCACTTGGCCACCACGCTCGGGGACCACGAAGTCCGCAGTGTCCAAGAGGTCGTGGATACGTAGGTAGCCGTCTGGGCCATTCCGCCAGACCGCGAGGGCGCTACCGTCGGGTGAAAGGGCTCCCGATGTCGGCTGCGACGGTGCCGCGATCTCCGTGACCGTGATAGCCGGAGGCCATGGCGCGAGCGAGACCCGCGCCAGGAGCAACGTCACGCGGTCGTCTTTTCCGCGACGCATCCAGGTGTCACATAGAAGCACGGCTTCGCGAGAGTCCTCGCCGAGTTCGCACCGGTACGCGGACCAGAGCGACGAGCTATCGGTGATCGAGGCGAGCCGCTTCGTCGCGGGGTCGAAGACATCGATGCCACCGCTGATCTTCCACGTGTAGATGCGGTTAGAGACCGAGCCGAGACGCGCCCCGCGGTTCACGACGTCCTCGTTCAATCCAAGCGCGGCCAGAAACTCGGAATCGAGCGGTTTGGCAGTCCCGCTTCGAAAGTCGACGTCGCAGGCCACCGTGGTCGTCCATTGAGCCCGCTCGAATCCACCGACGCTATCCGGGCGCGCGCCGACGACGTATGCGCGCCACCCGTCGGACGAGACCACGATGAGGTCGATGTCCTGACCGTTTGCGAGGCAAGCGCTCTGCTTGAACTGCACCGCGCGGCGTTCACCGCTTCGCAGGAGCACGATCTCGTGGTCGAGGGCGAACACGAACGCGCTGCGATCGGGGCTTGCCGCCAGGTGACACCCGGTATTGGCGGGATCTGGTGGCTTCTTGCACGCCACCACGAGCCCGATGGCGGCGACAACAAGGGCCCTCATGTCAGGGCGCTCCGCTCGTGCTCGGCGTTCGGGCTCTTAGGAACAGCGCGGTCGCGTCGATGAGCTCGCCCATCGGCTGGTCGTCCACCGGAACCTGGCGCCACTCCAGCTCCTCGCCATCGAGGCGCGCGACCCAGGATGCCGGGTCTGCCTCCTCTGCCGGCGTCGGCGCTCCGTCGAGGAGGTCCTTCAGCCATTCGCTCTCTGCCTCGAGCCGACGGTAGAGATGCAGGATGTTCTCGACGAGGTGAGGTGCGCTGCTCTCGGCGTGGAAGTGCGCGAGCTCCATCTGGCTCCGCGCATAGCGCGCGGCGTGCCGGAGCTGGCTGGCGCGTTCGGCTGCCATCGCGCAGCGTCGATCCTCGATGAGCCACCCCAGCGCGTCCGCGTGCTCATGAGCCTCCCCGAAACTCGACCCCGCTGTCGTGAGCATGTCGTGAACCACCACCACCGCCGGACGTGATGGCAACCGCTCGGTATTGGCAACCCGACACGGCGCTCGCTCCGGCGTTGCCACCGGAGTCGGCTCCCGCCAGCGGGCGAACGGATCGAAGTCGTCGAGACTCATGTCAGTCGTCCGTGTCGAGGTTGGAGGCGAGCCGCGCGAACGCGCGGGCATGGAACCGCTCGTCGCGCAGGATCCGGGCGAACACCAGGCGGATGTCCTCGGGCGCCTCGACGTCGGACGCGATCGCCGAGATCCGCTCGAGGCGCATCGTCTCGGCCGCCGCGGTCGCCTTGCCCTGATACTGCTTGCGCAGCCAAACCACGAGAGCGTCTGGATCGCGCTTCGTCTCGTTCCACCATTGCGCCGAGGTTCGTGCTGAAGGAGAGGGCGTTGTCATGGGTATCGTCCTGGTTGGATGCCCATGGCTATCGTCGGCGGTTGCGTGTGGTTGCGCGTGATGAGGGGGTCACGCGTAAGGCCTCAGGATTTCACCGCAATCCGGTCATGGCACCGGCATCCGCCTCGCGTCGCAGCCCGAGATCCAGAACGACTTGCCGCCATCCCAGGCGAGCTTGCCGACCGATTCGGCCGCACGCGAGCGACCGACGAGCCTGCCGTCGGCGGCGAGGTGAGTGAAGTGGACCGGCTCGTCCGCGCCGACGTTCTTGCTACCGATCAACGCGGCGTCACTGGGCGCCACGGCGACATCCCAGGCGTCGCCCTCGATCTCGAGAGGCTGCACGAGCTCGATCGCGCCGGTGTCCACGACGATCCTCAGCAGGGTCGTCGGAGAGTCGCCACCGGTCAGCACTACGACCTTCGCGCCATCGCGCGAAACCGCCACGCGCGACATGGTGGTGAGCCCAACCGGGACCGGAACATGAACGACGCGCGCCTGCAGAACGCTCGGCGGCGAAAACTGCACGCGCGCAACACCGATCAAGTCCGGGTTGTCCTTGTCGACCGCGCAGACCGCGATGACTTCATTGCCGACCGCCGAGACGTGAATGCAGCGGACCCACGGCTGGATCGGATCCACGAACAGCTCCGGATCGCCGGCGGGCGGGAGAGTCACCCAGGTCGCAGAGCCACCGTCCATGTGCGCGAACACGATCCCTTGCCAGGCAGGAGCGACGACCATGCCCGTCGAGCTCAGACGTGCGAGGTCGCGCGCGTCGCGCGCGTCGGCCAGCACAGACTCGGCGGCGGCGCCGAGCGGACGCGCTTCGCGTGGTCCGAAGGCGACCACGCAGCTCGCGACGGTGTGCCGACCGGAGTGCCACCCACCGGTGCTCTCGTCACCCCATGCCACCGCGTGTCGACCATCGGGCGAGATCGCAACGACGGACGCGGCGCCCGTGGCGCACGCAGTATCCGATACCTCGACGCGCTTGCCGCGCGAGATGCGCACGAGTTCGCGTCGGTCGTGGTCGTGGAACCCGACAGCGGAGGCGTCGGGCGTCCAGGCGAACGGCCCGCAGCTGAGCTCGATCTTTCCGCTGCTCCACTGACGATCGTATCCGCACGCCGCGACCGTCGTGCCAGCGATCGCAAGCACCGCGATCGTGCGGCACTTCACGGGTTCACACTGATGATGGTCGCTGCCATTGGATCTCGCCTGCTGTTCGACGAGGTGTATCGATGGCCCAGCTCGGCCGGAGCATGTGACGTCACGATCGCATCAATCTTCCCGAGGACTAGTCGGATGCGGTCGGGCCAAGGTTAGTCGACAGGGGAAGTCGCGCTGAGGCGGGCGATCTCCGTGACGAACGATTCGAAGTCGCCGGATTCGAAAACCGCTCGTTCTAGGAGCGGGCCGACAACTGCGGGGCCTGTCCAAGGCTGGCGGCGGGCGCGGCCGCGCTCGTATGCGGTCCACGCCTGCGGGTTTCGCATCTCGTCCGGCGCGACGTACGGATGGCCACCGGTCAACGCGAACCACAGAAGCTGCGCAAGACCTTGCGTGTCGTTCTTGGTCGAGAAGTCCTTCGCGAAGACATGTGGCAATCGAACGCCCTCGCCGGAGTAGGTCGCATCGATCATCGCCTGGCCGCGCGGAATGACGGCCGACAGGGTCCACCCGGATTCGTCGGCGCGAAGGTAGACGAGCTCCGGGCGGAGGGCACCGAGCTGAAGGCCCTTCGCGTGTGCTCGCCGAGCAACGCCCGCCAGCTGGATCGCGATCCGGAGCGCCTCGGCGAGCACGAACGGCTTGTCTGCCACGATCTCGTCGAGGGTATGCCCTTCGGGCAAGACTTCGACGACGCCGAAGAACGGATAGTTGCCCCGCCATCTCGGGACGAGCGCGCCGGCTTTCACGAGTGGCGCGACATCCTGAGTGTCGAAGTTCACGATCGGGTCGATTTCGCGTGGCCACGCGTAGCGATTCGTGGCGATCGTGGCGATGCCGCGCTTCCAGACGGTGCCGTCCTGGTACACGGCAAGGAATCGCCCTTGGTACTGGTTCTGCGCGATCGGCTGGATCAGCCGCGGACCGTTCTCCGAGATCCGGCGACCGCACGGATACGGCTCTCCAGCCAGCTCGGCGATCGGAAAGCGGATCGGCCGATCATGCTCGGTATCCGGGCGTCCCGGCCGCCGCTCCGTAAGGCCAACGACGACGCCGATCTCAACGCAGTCGTATTCGCGAGTCAGAACGATGCCCCCGTCCGGGGTTCGTTCCTCCTCGTGAACAGGCATGCGCCACTCGTCGAATGTCCACAGGCGCCGCGCTACTAGGCGGCCCTCGTGGTCGCACTCGATGACAGGCAGCGCTGCTTGAGGTGTTGAGACGTCGAGGATCCAGAACGGCTCCTCGCCGTAACGCTCGAGGTGGGAGCGAGCGATCTCCGTGCTGTGCTCGCGGGCATACCAGCAGATGCGTCGCTGCCCCTCGGCGGATTGCCAGACGCCACACACCGGGCGCGAGCCCTCGTACTCGACCGAGATCCAGCGAGGAAGCCACTGACTGATCTCACCAGGGACCTCCTCCTCTGGGCGCAATGCCGCGCTCGTGAAGAACCGGACGGTCGCCGTTTCATCCTGATCCGAGTCACGCATCGCGCTCACCTAGCCGACGCATTGGATCACCATGCTGCTACCTCTCCGGACGGCCTCCTCCGAGGTCTCACGAAGGGCCCAATAGGCCGTGGCGAGACGATCGTCTGAATCGATACGCTGGACGAGGTCCTTCGGAGCTTGGGAAAGCGCCTCGTGGATGGCGCCCGCCTCCGCAGATGAAAGCGTGCCGATTGTGCCGCGCACGACGGAGCGGCCGAGGAGCTTCCCAATCTCGTCGCACGCTTCGAGGAATCCGATCGCCGAGCCTTCGACCTGTGCCCACAAGGCGCCATGGTTCCGCAGTGCCTCGGCGAGCGACGACTCATCGCGAGCGTCGAGCAAGCGCTGAGTACCCACGACGTAGAGATTGAACAGGCGTGGCATCAGCCGTCACCGAGCAGATCTAAAGGCACATACGGCGATTCGACCGAGCACGACAGCCCCGAATCGCGCGCCAGCCGCACGAGCCCGAGGGGAATGACCGCGACAAGGCCATCGGCTTGCGCCTGCAATGGCCCGCGCATCGCCCGATGCTCGTGTTCCTTCACCATCGCGGCAAGCGCCGCTTGCAGCGGTTGCACGTCGCGCGCGTCGATCGCCAGGAGCGCCTCGACGAGCGGACTGTTGTAGCGCACCGAATCGCGATCGGCGTTCTCCGCGGTGCAACGCTCGACCAGGCGTTGCGCCGCCGTCCGATCGAACTCGCCGGCGAGGAACGACTGGACCTGTGAGAGGGTGTCGGCGAGGAGCAGGTAGAACTCCTTCTCCGGGTGAAACCACTTCCATCGCTCGACGCGCGCGGCACGTGAGCGTTGCTCCGGCGTTCCGAACGCCAGGACCGTCCCGAGCACGAGGCCGAAGTCCCACGGTGTACGCGAGTCGCCCTTTGGTTCCCCGCGTTGCTCGAACATCTGGAGGCCGTGCTCAGCGGCATGGACGAAGTTCTCGCGAATCTCGCTGGGGCTTCCATCCTGCTGATACAGGTGCGTCGCCAGCTCGAAGTGACCCTCCCAGAGTTGCCGCGCCGAACGCCGGCTCTCGATCAGCTTGCGCGCGCGGCCGATGGCCCAGAGGATTCCCTCGTCGTCGACTCGGTTTAGCTTCTTGGACATCGTCGGTCTCACGGTTGCGCGCTCGGATCCCACGTGTCGAACGTCGCCCGCTGATCCTCGGGCAAACCCCGCTCGATGTAACCGCCCGCGCCATCACTTTCGATGACTCTGCCCGTCACGGGGGGATGGCCGGAATCCAGCGCATCGACGAGATCGCGCGCGAGCCGCCGCTCGGCCGGCGTCGCGCCGCGCTGTGCGAGCTGCCGGGCCGTCTTGGTGACCCATTCGTTCGACATCTGCGTGCCCTTGTTCACCGTCTCGCCGAGCTGAGCCCCGGGGCCCTTCGCCTCGACGATGATGTACTCGATGATCTCACCTCGGGAACCGCGACGAACCCAGATCTGATCGAACCCATCACCGACCATGAATCCACGAACCAGCTCCGCGGAGGGTTCCTCGGCGAGCATGTACTTGGTGGCGGCGCGCTCGCCATCCGCTTCGGTGAGCTTGGCCTTGTGCGCGCCGATGACCTCCTCCTTGGCGCCGCGCGCGACCGCCCCCCGCAACTCAACTCGCGTCGCGAGCTCGTGCTTGTCGATCGCGAGCCCGTGCTCCTGGAGTCGCGCCGCATCGCTGCGATCAGTCCAGCCCTTGGGCATGTCGTCGGCGGTACGGCCCGGACCGCTTTCCAGGATCTGCTCCGCAGAACGGGGCTGCCTCGGCACAGACGCGCCGACCTCCTGTGGGGTCTCGCGCGCACGAACGGCCGCCGGCTCGGGTCCCGGTCCCATAGGACCGCGCCACCGCCCGCCGCTCTTCGTCTTGGCTGGACTCGTTTCATCACCTGCGCGCGCGCCAGGCTGAGGCGAAACGTTGAACTCGAGGCGCGGTTCGCCGCCCGGCGGAAATACGGCATCGATCGTGCCCTGCCAGATCGGCGTGCTGCCCGCCTTGATCGAGGCGCGAGCGGTGTATCGCATCGTGCCGTCGGCCGAAGGGGCAAGCACGGCGGCATCTTTGAGGACGAGTACCGCCGGTACACGTCCGGACGCCTGCTTCGTGGCCAGCGTGATGTCGCTGCCGCCGACGTGCTCGTAGGGAATCGCGATGAAGTGCTCGCCGAGGCCGCGCTGTGCGGCGAACTTCACATCCTCGGGAGACGAGAACACAAGCCGCGCGTCATCTCCGGCTTCAGCTACGACATTGTTGATGTCGAGCTGACGTCTCCCCTGGAGCGTCCGACGGGACCTGTCGATCGGGTGCGAGTGGCCGATAGGTTCGACGCCAGCAAGTGGCCGCCAGTCGACGCCCGACAGCTCGCCGGCGATGATGACGTACTTGTTTCCGAACTTGCCGAGGGCCCATTCACGCGTGCTGGGATCGAACGTACCGCCGCTTTCGAAGCCGATCTCGGCGAGGGCCGTCGCGTCGCCCCGCATGAGACGCTGCATGATCGCGAGACCGTCGGTCTGACTCTTCACATGTCCAACGACCGCGTTGTAGCCGGGCTCGCCGGCGCGTATCGCGGCCGCGTTCTCGGCCTTTCCCTTCTTGGAGAACGGATCGCGGTTCGGGTCGACCTCCCCTGGTCTCGCCGCTTCCTTCCCGTCCGCGTCGGCGTCGTTCTCTGGTTGCCCTCGTTTCGCACCCGCCCCGTCGCCTCCGTCTTCCGCGAGCTCGCCGGACGCGAGTTTTTCGAACTCACCGGACGCGCGGCGGTTCTTCGCGAGCAACCCGAGGAGCTGCTTTCGCCCGTAACGACCACGGCCGTCGACGGTGTTGGTGAGCTCCTTTTCGAAGTAGGCCTGCTCGTCAGCAAGCAGCTTTCCGTATGTGTTGATGACGTCAGGCGCGGCATCGGGCGGCCCGCCGGCCTCGAGCATCGCAGCGTCGGTAGCTACGGTGTCTGCGACCTTGAGCAGCCGCGCGGAGGTTCCGCGGGCTCCGGCTTCAACCGCACGGATTCGGTCCCGGATGGCGCGCACGTTGACCGACAGGTGACGCCCGATGGCGATCGAGGCACCCTGCATCAGCCATTCGGCTGCCGTCTGATCGGATGGCGGGCGCCCACCCTCGGCCATCGCTCGACGCGTCGCATAGTCCACGGCGGCGCCCATGATCATCTCGGCGGTGAGGTTGGCGCCCGCCCTCAGACCCAGCGCGCCCGTGCGCCCGTGCTTCACCCACACGGACTTCTTCGCTGCGTGATCCAAGCGGGCGGCTGTGCTCACGAGCTCATCGGCATCGAGTGCGGCGTCATCGACCTTGGCGATCTTGCTAGCGTCGTCGAGCATGCGCTCCGACTTCGCGGCCGCCGCCACCGCGTCCTCGCCGACGCGCTCCGCCGTCTTCGCCAGCCCCATGACGCGATCGATGGCGAACGGTGTGAGCACGTTGACCGCCAGCAAGGTCGTCAGCGAGCCCGGATCCCCCTGGATGTACTTCTGGGTGACCGCACCGTAGGTGCCCTCTGCCATGGTTGCGACGATGTTGGCGACGCGCGCCCCGCCGGTGAGCGACATGCCCATGCGCGCCGTCATGGCCGCGGTAGCGCCGCGTGCCGCAGCAGCCACGAAGTTGCCGGAGACGGTGAGCGCAACGGTCCAGATCAACTGGCTCAGGAACTGATCGACGAGCTGGTCGTCGAGCACCTTCTTCGCTTCGTCGAGCGTCGCTTCATAGCTCTCCTCGGCAAGGTGGTGCGCGAGCTGGGCTTCCATGACGCGAAGAGCTTCGGTCTTCTTGGATCGCGCCTCCGCGGGGCTCGCGTAGAAGTCCGCTTCCGCGGTTTCCTTGTAGCGGCGACGCACACCCGCCAGCGTGCTGACCAGGTCGTCCAGTTTGCGCTGGTACCTCACCTTCTCCGCCGACCGCGGGCTCTTGACCTGGTTGATCGCCTCTAGCGATTGTCTGGCCTGGAGCTGGAGGATATCCACGCGGTGCAAGAACTCGTACTCGCGCGTCTCGAGCACGAGGTCGTCGAGCTCACCGCGGCCCGGGGACTTCCCGCTCGCGATCTGCGCCTCCATCCGTCCATGACGAGCCGCGAGCGACTTGTGCGCAGCACGCGCCTTTCCTCCGGCTTCCGGATCTCGCTGCTCGATGTGAAGCATCCACCCCTCGCCCTCCGCCAGCGCCGACTCGGCTCGATCGAGCGGCAGCCGTCGCCGCTTCGCACGCGCGAGATCGAGGGCCTTGTCGCTTCGCGCCCGACGTTCGGTCGACAGCGCCAGGACGTCGAAATAGGCGTGAATGGTGTCCTTCGTCGTGTTGCTGATCGGCTGCTTCAGGACCTGATGCAGCTCAGCGCTCACCGTGGTGGCGAGCTCGTGCTGATCGACGACAGCGCGCGACAGGCTTGCGGCAGCGCCCGGGTCGGATGCAAGGCGCAGAGACCAGCCCTCGGTCGTCGCGATGACGCTCTCGAGCGAACGCGCAGACAACCCCGGGAGCTGACCGAGGTTGTCCTGGTTCTCGCCGAACGCCTTCCACTCGTTGAGCACCGCAAGGCTCTGCTCGACCATCGACGCAAGGGCGCCGGACGACTCGAGCCGGGCCTCGCGCGCGTTGTTCTCGCGGAGCACGAGACGGACGTCATCGATGGCCTTGCGCAGCTGCCCTTCGAACTTGCGGAAGCGAGCTTGGCCGCGCAGCTGCTTCGCAATGCCGTCGGCAGCCTTGATCGCGGCCTCGATCGCGGCCTCATCGCCTGGCGTTCGTTGTTCCGCCTGCTGGTGGAGGAACGCCGCGAGAGACGCGAGCCGATCGTTCAGCGTGGTTAGCTCCGAGTCCGGCGGGTTCGTTGCACTGTGAAGCGGCAGCAGCGCGAACTCGGCGGCCTCGACGACGGCCCTGGCGTGCGTCGCAAGTTCCGTCATCGGGGATGCGAACGCGACGACAGTTGGTGCTGCCGCGAGCTTCGGTTCGCCGCCCTTCTTCATTTGCACCGTTGCGGTCGCTGAGGCAGCGGCGGTCGCTCCGGTCATTTGATCGAGGAGGGCCTCCGCCGACTCGCCGGCGACAACCTTGTCCGCGACTGCGTCGGCGTGCCGCTCGTACACGTCGCCGTCGGCACCGACGCCGCCCTTGAGCTGAACGCCGCCCTTCTGCTGCACGACGTGAGCGGCCTCGTGCGCCGCAGTATGGAGGCTCGGCGAGCTCTGAAACGCCACGTGCTGACCGGTCGCGTACGCTTCAGCGCCGATCGCCTCGCTCGCTTCAGCGGCTGCGCCGCCGACGTGCGCCTGCACCTGCGTGACGTCGTGGCGCCCGAAAGACTTCTGGATCTGCTCGAGATGCGGCAGCTCCTGCGCAGAAGTCGCGACGCCACGCGCGGCGGCCGCATGTACGGCGTCAGGCGATTCGTCGGCGGGCCGCGACGTCAGATGCAGCGCGAACGGGTCATCGACGTCCACCGCCGTCGCGGCTTTGCGCTGGACCGGCTGGGCGAGGAACTCGAGCCCGTCTGAGACGCGCGGTCGTGCTGAGCTCGCAGCGTGGCGCTGAACAGGCTTGATCTGCGACGTGAGCGAAACCTTGCCCGGCGCAGGGCGGCGCCGCTGGTCATCGCGCTCCTCTTCGGGCTCCCCGTAGAGATCGCGTAGGAAGTCCCAACTCACGGTCGCACCCCAGCGGATCGCCCGATTGGTCGGACGTGATGCGGGTGGACGGTGTTGGGTTCGTTCACGACGGCTTCTATCGAGACCGGTGGCCGGTGGTTGCGTGTCGTTTCGAGGATTCTCGTAACTGCCCGATCCTCAAGCGGAACCTCCCGGTGTCTCGCGCCATCCTACGGCCGTCGGCGCGGATCCTTCCTCAGGTGCAACTCGGGACGGCAAGTTCGATCATTGGGTTGCACCTGGCCCGGACCGGAACCTGGTCACTGGGCTGGGACGAGGCAGGTGGCTTCTGCGTGAACCATCTGCGCCTCCGTGTGGTTGTTCAACCAGACGCAGTAATGGCCTTCCTGTCCGTCGACCTTGCCGAATCCCTGCAGCGTGATGTCCGCGATGGCGAATCCGTCGACGAAGCATCCGCCGCTGAGCACGATCGCCCCTGTCGGGCATATCGCGTTTCCTCCGCCAGTGAATCCGCCGGCTGCCACAGAAGCTGCCGTTCCTCGCACAAGCGTGACGCGGCCAGGGATCGGCGACTCTGCCGCCGGACAATCACAAACCGCGGCGTCGACGGAGGGAGGCGAATCGTCACTGCATGCGAGAATCAAAATCGTTGCGCAGGCTGCGCCGCCGATCGCGGTTACCAGTGTCTTCATGGGGTAGGGCTTTCGGTTGTTGACCAGGTGAAGTTCATGAGTTGCGGAACTCCGAGAACCTGCATACCAGACCTCTTGAAGGTCAGCGTGCTGCCAGCCGATGACGCTGCGCTGGAACCTACGGTGGATGCGGAGATTCCGAGCGCGGCCGCATACCGCACACCACGCACAGTGGTGCGCTGGGTGCAGCGCGCGCTCACCAGGCCCGTCACCTCGTACGCCGAGCAGTACCGGTCGAAGCCGTCGCCGCTCGGCGTCAGATCGGCCGTGGGGAGTCGGGTCGTGGGAACGGTTCCCGTGTTGCCCTCGAGGTAGCCGACGGCGATCCCGGAGAATGCGAGCGGTTGGAGATGCTTGATCCCAACCACAGCCGTGTAGGGATTGTTGGGGACGAGCTCGAACTCCAACGGCTCGCAGCTCGCGCAGGGCAGCACCTCCGTGGGCGTCGCCCCCGAGACATCGAAGAGCCGCACATTGGGAGTTGGGGTAAACGGAGTCGGCGCTGCAACGGTCTCTCCGGTCATCGTGCCCGCGTACTCGGATGTGCAGATCGCGGGCGGACCATAGATCTCCGCGCCGTCGTAGTTGCAGTTGGTCGAGATGGTGCTCACGCCCGTGACCACATGCTTCGCCGTCCACGTCTTGGTGAAGGTCGCGTTGCTGATGGTGGGAGAGAAGGTCCACCACACCTTGTCGTTGGTCCGGTTATGAAGGCCGATCTTCATCATCCCGGCCCCTGAGTGGGTCGCGTTGAGGAGCGTGCTGATCGGGTCGTTACCGGACAGGCTGTATGCGGACAGGGCCTGGAAGTTCAGGAGCTCCGTCGGCGATGTGATCGTTCCCGAGCTCGTTAGCTGGACCGGGGCGCCGATCGGCTGATGCACCCAGCATCTTGCGAGCGTGGACGAGTTGCCCAGACGATCCGCCGCAGCGAAGGTGATCGTGAAGGTTCCCTCCTGCGTCTGGTCGACGACGCCGAGTGCGGCGATCGCTTGGGCGCCGTTCCGTCGCAAGGTCGACGTCGCGTTGTACTCGCTGCCATTCACGGTCGACGTGAGAGAGAACGGCCCGTAGAGTTGGCCGCCCGGTGCGGTCACCGAGTAGGTGAGCGTGGACGCATCCGCTCCGACGCCGGTGTTGTCGTTCGCGCGCCAGTTGAACGCCAACGGGCTGGACACGTTCTCCATCCCGGCCGGCGTCACGTCGAGCAGATAGGCGTGCTTGTAGACCGTGGGGCATGACATGCCGCTTCCGCCTAGCGATACCGCGGTGCCGCTGTGCGAATGCTGCGGCACGTTGCTGGCGTTGTGCATGATCGTGTCGTTCCGCTCGTCGAAGACGCTGCTCGTCTCGCTTGTCAGCGTCGGGGCTGTCCGGTCGACGCGCAGCGTATAGGTCACCGTTCTGGTGTTGCCAGCGCTGTCGGTGGCGACGGCCGTCAGCAGATGGCTTCCCTCGGCAAGGGTAGCTGTAGGTGTGTAGCTCCACGTCGACCCTGCGATCGTTGCGGAGAACGTCCCTGTGGCGCCTACCGTGACCTGCACAGTGGTGGGCGTCGAGTCGGTGACAGCCCCGCCGAGCACAAGGTTGGGATTCGTCAACCGAGTCCAGCCCGACGTCGCGTCGCCATGAGGGAAGCCGTTGATCGTCAGGCCCGGCTGCGTGTTGTCGATCGTCCGATTCACCACAAGCGTACCCACACGACCCGAGCGATCGGTCACGCTGAACGTGATCGCGAGCCCGCCGTCGCCGACAACGTTGGTAATCGCCATCGTGTCGTAGCTGACCGTCATCGTGCGCTGGCCGCCTACGATCATCTGCTCGCTCGGCGTGCTCGAGGGATTGACGAGTTGCCCCGTCGGGCCGGTTGCGGAAACGCTGATCGCGGTGTTGAGCGAGCCGATGTTCTGGAGGCTATCGCTCGTCGTCACCGTGATGCTGAACGTTCCCCGAATCCAGGTGCCCGACGGATTGCTGCTCGTGATCGCAAACGTGGGGTTCTCCGTGTCGATCGTGAACGAGACGTTCTCGCTGTCCGTGTTGCCGGCGAGGTCCGTGGTCGATGCGACGAGCGTGTAAGTGCCTTGTGTCGAGACAGTCGAC
>SXGT01553093.1_pt1 | contig 20021 bp, 18 predicted proteins | sample 3176221 | NCBI WGS metagenome assembly SXGT01 (sample SAMN11356862, study PRJNA531348) | freshwater metagenome | isolation source: freshwater sample F1-120 | place: China: Fuxian Lake, Yuxi | collected 2017-12-25
ATGAGCCGCAGAAACTTGGTCATCGCGGCTTCGCCGTCGAGCAAGGCGTCGTCCATGTTGACGTCGATGACGGTCGCTCCGCCGGCCACTTGCTGCCTGGCGACTTCTACGGCTTCTTCGAACTTGCCATTGCGGATGAGATTGGCAAATGCCTTGCTGCCGGTGACATTCGTCCGCTCGCCCACCATCACGAAGTTGCTCTCGGGGCGGAGCGTGAATGGGTGTGTTCCCGATAGCCGCAGCCAGTGCGGGACACTCACCGGCTTGTGCGGCCGAGCTCGCTTCGCCCGTTCCGCGAACGCGGCGATGTGGTCCGGCGTCGTTCCGCAACAGCCGCCGACGATGTTCAGCCAGCCGTTGTCGATGAATTCACCGACGAGGCCGGCCATTTCCGCGGGGCCAAGGTTGTAGTTGCCGGTGATTTTGTCAGGGAGCCCGGCGTTGGGATAACAGTGGATATGAGCCGAGGCGACTTTCGCCAGCTCTTCAATATGCGGCCGCATCGTTTGCGGACCGAGGGCACAGTTCATTCCCACGGTGAGCAGGGGGATGTGGGAAATGGCGTCCCAAAAAGCTTCCACCACCTGACCTGAGACAAAGGTGCCGCCGCCGTCGCCGAAAGTGCCGGAGGCCATGATGGGAACGCGTACGCCGTGCTCCACGCAGTAGCGGTCGATGGCGAAGAGGCAGGCCTTGAGGTTGAGCGTGTCGATGAACGTCTCGGGGAGCAGAATATCGACGCCCCCTTCGATGAGAGCGGCGACCTGTGCGTAGTAGGAGTCTTCCAGTTCGTCAAAGCTAGTGCCGCGCCAACTCGGGTCGTCCACTTTGGTGGAAATCGCGCATTGCCGCGTCGTGGGGCCGATGGAGCCGGCGACGAAGCGGGCCTTATTCGGCGTCCGCTCGTTGAATTCATCGACTGCCTTTCGCGCACAAGCCACTGCGGCGAAGTTGATCTCGCGGACGAGCTCGAGCGGCAGATCGAATTCAAGCATGCCGACGGGGCTGGCCCCGAAGGTGTTCGTTTCAACGATATCGGCACCAGCGGCCAGATATTCGCGGTGGACTTGCGTGATGTCCGCCGGCCGCGTGAGGCACAGGATATCACTGAAGTTTTTGAGATTCTTGTCCTGGCGATGGCCGGCAAACCGCTCGCCGCGCACGCCAGCCTCGTCGAGTCCGAGCCGCATGATCATCGTCCCCATCGCGCCGTCGAGCAGAAGGATGCGGTCCTCTAGGAGCGATTCCAACTGGTCGTACGCTTTGGTGCGGACGGGGGAAGACATGAATAAGAGGGCCAAGGATGGTGGAAGTGAATGGCTGGCAGGACAGGCCTGAAAGCCGCGGGGTTCAGGCGAACCATTCACTATCCGTCAAAAGGCCGGAGGTCGCAAGGCAATCTACTCGCCCACATACGGCAGCAGGCCCATATGCCGGGCGCGCTTGATGGCGGACGAAACCGCGTGCTGGCTGGCCGCGCTGCAGCCCGTCTTGCGGCGGCTGACGATCTTGCCGTGGCGATTGATCAGCTTCTTAAGCAGTTCGACGTCCTTGTAATCCACGAACATCGGCCGCGGGCGGACGCCGTCGATCCAAATCGGATCCTTCTTCTTGATCTTGAGCCGCGGTTTGGGCTTCCGCTTGGGACGGGCATCTTTCTTGTTGAACGGCTTGAACATAAGCAATCAGACGGGAGATGGTTGCAAAATCTGACGGGGAACTGGTTTAGGGAGAATTTTGGATTTTACCCGCTGGCAGATGCTTTGCAAGGTGTCTGACCTGCCCCGGTTCGGTCTGTCGTGAATTTCCCGCCGAAACTAGAATGGGGACATGACTTTACGTTATTGGACTGCCGGCGAATCGCACGGCAAAGCGCTTGTGGCCATTCTAGACGGCTTTCCGGCCGGGGTCGAGCTAGATACCGTGCCCATCGACGCCGAGCTCCGCCGCCGCCCGGGAGGATACGGCCGCGGCGGCCGCCAGCGGATTGAAACCGACGCGGTCGAACTGTTAACCGGCATCTGGCGAAACGTGACCCTCGGCAGCCCCATCGCCCTGCAAGTCGTCAACAAGGATTACAAGCTGGAGCGGCTCGAGGATCTGGCCCGCCCACGACCGGGGCACGGCGACCTGACCGGCGCTATGAAATATCTCGGCCCCATTCGCGGCGTGCTGGAGCGCGCCAGCGCCCGCGAAACGACCGTCCGCGTCGCCGCCGGCGCGGTGGCTCGGCAACTCCTCTCGAAATTTGGAATCGACGTGATTGGTTACGTCGTCGAGCTCGGCGGGATAAGAATTGATCCTCCCGCGGGGTCATTGAAAGAACGCTTGAGCCTTCGCGACTCCAGCGAAATCTATTCGCTCGACCCGTCCAAAGATGCCGAGGTCAAATCCCTGATTGACGAGTGCGGTAAAGAGGGAGACACGCTCGGCGGCATCGTCGAAGTCCGTGTCGAAGGACTTCCCTTTGGCCTGGGAACGCACGCCCAGTGGGATCTGAAGCTCGATGGGCGCATCGCTCAGGCGGTCATGGCGGTCCAGGCTATCAAGGGCGTGGAAATCGGTCTGGGGTTTGACGCGGCCCGGCGGCGCGGTTCTCAGGTGCATGACCCGATTGTCTACGACGAGTCCAAGAGGCAGACCAACACCCTCGGCTTTGAGCGGCCGACGAACAACGCTGGCGGCCTGGAAGCCGGCATGACTAACGGCCAGCCGCTGGTGGTTCGGGCGGCGAAAAAGCCGATCAGCACGCTGGCCAAAAAGCTCCCGTCCGTCAATCTCAATACCAAAGAGGCGGAGCCGGCTGATTATGAGCGAAGCGATGTGTGCGCGGTTCCGGCGGCGAGCGTGATTGTGGAGAACGTGGTGGCGTTTGAAGTAGCCCGCGCACTGGTCGAAAAATTCGGCAACGACAGCCTGGCGGAAATGCTGGCGAGGTTTGATTTGTTTCAGAAGATGGCGAGGGAAAGGTGAAGCGGGGGGATGCAGAGGCCGAATTGAACAGAAGGAAACGAAGGTTACGAAGTGCAGGCAGGAGCAACACGGATGTTGGCCATGCAGCAAATCTCACGCAGGACCTGGTGCCGGGGAGCCTTTGTGGTGCTCTGCGCCGCTCCCACGTTGCTGATAGCCAGTTGGATTGCCTCGCGGGCCCTGTTTGGCGGGGCAGCTTCCAAGGAAGAATGGGAACGGGAACTCTCGTCACGACTGGGGATGACGTTCACCATCGGCGAAGTGTCGTATCCGCAAATCGGCCTGGCGGTCCTCACGCAAGTGGAACTGAGCGACCTCGAAACGGGACAACCTCTCGCCCGCGCTACGGCCATCGAAGTGACCAGAACGGCTGACGGATACGCGATCGAGGCGGTCGCTCCGGAGGTGGAAGCCGCACAGGTTGGCCGGCTATCACAGATTCTGCACGCGCGGCTGCTCTGCCAGGGGAACGGCGGCGCGATGCGCTGTGACTTTTCAGCCCGCGAACTGACCTTGAATGACAAGGATGCGCCGCGAACGCTGGTCAACCTGCAAGCCACTTTGGAATCCGCGGAGACCGGGCCACGATTGACGGCCTCGTTCCAGTGGCCCGAAGCGGCAGATGCCGGGCACACGTTGGAATGGTCCCTTGCCCGCAATCTGGATTTGTCGCCGCCGGCGACCAACCTATCCCTGAACACCGGCAAGGCCCGCCTCCCCTGCCATTTGGCTGCTCACCTTTGGCCCCCCATGAATCGGTTGGGACCTGAGGCGGAGTATTGTGGCGAAGTGACCTGGCTCTTGGACGAGCAGAATTCCGCGAAGCTGTGTGGGACATTTTTCGGTGTCGACCTGGATGCCCTCGTCAGTGACCAGTTTCCGCAAGTGCTCAGCGGCCAGGCGACGGTCCGAATCGAAAGGGCAATCATCGCCGGCGGCCGCCTCCACTCCACGGTTGGAAAGGTCGAGGTTTCCTCCGGCGGCCGAATCAGCCGCTCGTTGCTCCTGGCGGCAGCGGAACATTTGCAGTTGCAGAGCGAAGCAGGAACTAGCGGCAGCGAAGTCCTCCCCTATAGACGCCTCGCCGGCAGTTTTCGGATTATCGGCTCCGAGCTTTCGCTCGTGGGTACCGCCGACGCGGGAAATCCCGGTGTGCTCATCACCAGCCGCTCCGTGCCACTCCTTTCGGTTCCCCCAAGCCACGCTGCCTCCGCCGCCAGCCTCGCCCGAGTACTCCTTCCCGACAGCAGCTTGCAAGTCCCGTTGGCGTCGCAGACTTCCAGTCTGGTGCGTCTGCTTCCCGCCCCCGCCACTTCCCCCAGCGAACAAACCGCCCGCCGTACACACACTCCCACGCGAGTTTCCCCCGGCGGCTCCTCGACGGGCGTCATTCGCGAAAGATAGAGGCAGCGTGAGCCTGTTCAGTTTTCAATAGCAATACAATACCGCCCGACCAGGAGGGGCTGTCGCCTTTCTCACGCGAAGTCCCCAAGCGAAGTGCCAAATCATGGCGGCAGAATTCTAAGAAACGGGGTCAGCGACAGTCTTAATTTTGGCCTCATCAGCAGAATCTGTGGGTGAGGATGGCGTATTAGCGGTGCGACGGTTGGATTTTCTAGGGCATAGCTCTGGCGTTCAATGCAGGTGAGAAGCAAGGCTGGCCTGGCGAGTTGAGATCGCCAGAGCAGCAGTCTTATGCCGCCAAAAGATACGTTTCTCTGGCGGGGATGCGAAAGTGTGAATTGAACGACGGTATCAAGTGCAATCCTTGTCCTGAGCCTCCGCGGCGGCCTGGTCGAACAGATGGCGGGCTGCCCGGCCGCTCATGGTTTTTTGGCGGAGCAATTCTGCGGCAATCCGCTCTGCCGCCAACCACACACCTGGTTGGTCCAGAATGTAATCCGCTTTGTCCAGCATTCGCCGCTCCAGTCGTTCTACTTGCCGCTGAGATCCTGCCCGCGACCTGGTCAGGGACCTTACCTCTCGTAGATCCTGGGCGGCCCCCATGCTGTCGAAATGACCAATGTGTCGAGACTCCGCAGCGAGCCCGCCAAGCAAGATCAGGATTTCCACTTCCACCGCGTCCTTGACCGGTCGAAATCTCCCCTTCTTGATCTCGCATTGTCCCAGCCGCAGGTGGTTGTCTTGAACACTGACACGCTGCACGCTCCGGCCCAGCGCGAGCGCCATCACGGCATGTCCAGCTTCGTGGTAAGCGGTGGCGATTTCGCTAGGAGTAGAGCTGGAGGATGTCATGAAGGTCGGGCAGTACTCAATCGCGCATGATTCAGCCGGCGGGCAATTTGATAGTCGCTCTCTGAAGGCTTCGCTTCAAGAAATGTAATGGGCGGAAGCGAACCGTCATGGGCCGACTAGTTCATACATGGTGCCTCCGGCATGCTTGAGCTTCCCCTGCCTTGCCAACTCCTGCCAAACTGCCGGCGAAAACTGATTGGGGGGAGTGATGGCGACGACCCCCGAGCGGCCACCGGAAGACATGGGGCCATACCCCAATCGCGATTCGTCATCGAGCCGCGTGAGGTTGAGGCGTTTCCGAAATGCCTTCAGAGCCAGCTTCAATTCTTCCTTGGTGGGTGGTGGTGGCGACGGCTTTTCTTCAGACTCAGCCATGAACGGTTCCTTGTGATGTGCTTTCCGCGGCCAATCATTCAGTGCCAAAAGTAAACCTACTTGCTGACCCATTCCGGGGGCGGCTGGATTTCGGTAGCCGGAGGGTGGCCGGCGTCCTTTCGCCCGCTCCCCGCCAGCCGGCTGATGACACGCACTTCCATATCGTGATCACAAGCAACCTGACAACTGAGGCGGATTCCGGCCAAGCCTCGCGCATGGAGAACGTCTCGCTCGGCAACGCTTATGCGGTCAGGTTCTCCAGCGACGAATTCGATGCGGCAGGTCGTGCACCGTGCATTTCCGCCGCAGGCATGGAGTTGATCGACACCAGCATCCTGCTCAAGAGCCAGCACGAGTCGCTTGCCCAGGGGCACTTCAAACTGCCCCACACCTTCCACGGATAACTTCGGCATGCAGATCTGTTCCTTTGCGATTGAGGTAACTACAGTCGCATTCTCCCCTACTCGTCGCACTTGAGCAAGCAATGGGCTTTCCGCTGCGGCGGGTAAACTAACAGCATGGCAAAACCAGGACACTTCGATCACTTGGCCACCCTGCTTTCCTTGGAAGCAGAAGAAGAGGAACAGCGTCTGGCGGAAGCGTCGCGCCGGATTGGGACTGACGCGGAGAAGAGTGGCACTGCCCTCACCAGTCTCGTCATTCGCGACGAACGACCGGCCTTGGGCGGCCGGGCCATTGCCACACTGGCCAAACGGAACCAAACCCAGTCACTCCCTTGGAACCGTCTTTCGGTCGGCTCCCCCGTGCTGATGACCGAAGAAGGAGTTTCCCACCAGCGGGGCTGGCGTGGAGTTGTTTGTGGACGCTGCGCCCAGACCTTCGAGATCGCGCTGGCTTACATCCCAGAGTCTGACCAGGACCGGCCAACCTACCGGCTGGTGCTGGCCAGTGATGAAATCGGCCGGCAGCGGCAGCGTTCCGCCATGAATGAGGCCAAGAATGCAACCCGAGGAAGACTGGCTCAACTGCGAGACGTACTCCAGGGGGACCGCCCACTCCGCTTTGCCGAAATTGAACCGCTCACTCCGCTCGATAGCGGCCTCAATGAGTCGCAGATTCAAGCCGTTCAACTTTGCCTGTCGGCCCAGGATGTCGCCGTCATTCATGGTCCGCCGGGAACGGGAAAGACCACAACGGTCGTGGAATTGATTCGGCAAGCGGTTCGCCGCGGCGAGCGCGTATTGGCCTGCGCCCCCAGCAATCTGGCAGTCGATAACTTGCTGCAGCGGCTGATTGCGGCCGGCGAAAAGGCAATTCGCCTGGGCCATCCGGCCCGCGTGCTTCCCGAGCTTCAGCAGCACACGCTGGACCTGGTTGTGGATGCTCACGCCGATGTGGCGCTGGCTCGCAAGTTGATCCGGGAGGCACAGGCCCTGCGTGACAAGGCCGCGCGTTACACCCGCGCCAAACCGCTGCCGGGAGCCAGGCAGGAACTGCGGCGCGAGGCGAGCGAGATGATGGCGGACGCCCGCCGCATCGAAGAACAGTTGGTCGAACATCTGCTCGACACGACCCCCATCCTGTGTGCAACGCTGACCGGACTCGACAGCCAGATTCTGAAGGACCGCAAGTTCGATTTGGTCGTCGTCGACGAGGCCGCCCAGGCGACAGAGCCTGCCTGCTGGATTCCCATTCTGAGGGCCGGCCGGTTGATTCTTGCAGGGGACCATTGCCAGTTGCCACCCACGGTCGTTTCCCAGTCGGCCGCCAGGCAGGGGCTCGCCACCAGCCTGATGGAGCGATTGATCGCGGAGCTTGGCGAAAATGTTTTGCATCTACTTGAGGTCCAGTACCGTATGCACTCCGCGATCATGGGGTTTTCCTCGGCAGAGTTTTATGCTTCAAAGCTGATCGCCCATACTTCCGTCGCGGGTCATCTGCTCGCGGAAATGTCCAGCGTTGCTGCAACAGCATTGACATCGACTTCCCTGGAATTTGTCGACACCGCGGGTGCCAACTATGACGAAGAGCTCGATCCCGATGGCGAGAGCCGGCTTAACTTGGCCGAAGCCAAGCTGGTCTGTCGCCGCGTCCAGTCGCTGCTGGGCGCGGGCATTGCGGCAGCGGACATCGGCGTCATTTCCCCCTATGCGGCCCAGGTCCGGTTATTGCGAGAGCAATTGCCGTTTGAAGGACTGGAAGTCGACACAGTCGACGGCTTTCAGGGACGGGAAAAGGAAGCAATCATCATTTCGCTGGTTCGCTCCAACATAAAAGGGGAGATTGGCTTTCTCGCGGACACTCGGCGCATGAACGTGGCCATGACCAGAGCCCGGAGAAAACTCATCGTGATTGGCGACAGCGCAACCATCGGCGGCTTTCCCTTTTATGCTCGGATGCTCGCGTACTTGGAGCAACAGGGCGCATACAGGACTGTTTGGGAAGAGCCAGAGGAGTAAGAGTTGCACCGTCAATTGCATGCCGGGTCATAAGGGCAAGAGGATTTCACGAGATGCTCCGATACTTGATTCCGCGGATTGCCTGGCGGGACTTGCCTCCCATGTTTGGCGCGGGACTCTTCGGCGCTCTGGTCGCGGGCGCATATGGAATACTGCACGATCAGATCACGTTCACCATTTCGCCCGAGTACTTCACAAAACTCAAGTTCGAGCAATTCCGCTGGGCGAATCTGGGACTCTCCGATCGGGTCTTCGTGGCCGAAATCGGCTTTCTTGCGACCTGGTGGGTCGGCTTTTTCTGCGGCTGGTTCCTTGCCCGCCGCCATGTTCCCGAACGACCGCGATTCCAAGCGTGGCGAAAAATCATGCTCGGCTGCGCGATCATCGTCGTCTGTGCGTTGCTAACAGCGGGAGTCGGATTTGGCTACGGCTTGTGGTGCGGACCAGATGCCGATTACTCGGCCTGGCGAAAGATGCTGGTTCACTTTCAGATTGACGATCAATGGTCGTTCATTCGGGTCGCGTACATTCATAATGCGAGTTACTTGGGCGGATTGATCGGACTGGTGCTGGCACTGGCCTGCGTCCATCCCCAGCGGCAGCCTACGATCCCCACTCCCGCTGCCACATCTCCAGCATGACCAGCGCCCAAAGCCGGGCGCTGTGGTCAAACTGTCTCTTCTCATGCTGGTCGACGAGGCTCTTCACGGCGTCCTCGCGGAAGAACCGCCGGCTCTTGGTACCGGCTGACAACAGCAGGTCGTGCGTCAGGGGCTTGAGCTCGTTGCGAAACCAGTGATCGAGCGGGACGCCAAAACCCATTTTCTTGCGAGTCCAGATTTCCCTCGGCAGTAAATCACCGAAGGCGGCGCGAAGGAGGCGTTTTCCTTTGCCGCGGTGGTACTTCAATTCTCGTGGCAATGAGGCGGCAAATTCGACGACGCGGTAATCGAGAAACGGGGCGCGACATTCGAGCGAATGGGCCATCGAGGCGATGTCTACTTTGGTCATCAAATCGCAAGGGAGATACGTCACCAGGTCCGTCAGTGATGCGGTCGTGACGGTCTCGCGCCCCTTCATTTTCTTCCAAGCGGAATTGAGGAAGGCGAAGGGATCGGAATCCGGTAGCTCGGCGAGGAACTCGTCGCTGTACATCGCCGCTCGCCGCGACTCGTTGAAGATCGAAATCCAATCGAGATACCGACGCGCCGGCGAGAGCGAGAGCGCCTCGCTGAACCGCTTGAACTGCCGCAGCCGCGACTTTTGCCGAGAAGAAGCCGGCAGACTCTGCCAGAACCGAGCGGCCAGCAGCGAGCGAACCGGACCAAGATAATCGAACATCCCGGCGAGCGCCACCGCCCGGTATCGCGGATAGCCGGCAAACAGCTCGTCACCGCCGTCGCCGCTGAGAGAAACGGTGACATGCTCGCGGGTCATCTGCGAGACGTACCAGGTCGGAATCGCCGAACTGTCCGCAAACGGCTCGTCGTAGTGCCAGGCGAGCTTAGGCAGTATGGCGACCGCGTCGGGCGTGACTTGCAATTCGTGATGCTCGGTCTTCAGATGCTCGGCGACCTGGCGGGCATATTTCGTCTCGTCGTACTCTTTGACCGGAAAGCCGATGCTGAAGGTCTTCACCGGTTCGGCGGAGTTCTTTTGCATCAGGGCGACAATCAGGGACGAATCGACGCCGCCGGAAAGAAACGCCCCCAGCGGCACGTCGCTCCGCATCCGCATTGTGACGGCCGATTCCAACAATTCCCGCAGTCGCTCGGCGGCGTCCCTTTCGCTAATGCTCACTTCGTGCGCAAAGTCCGGCAACCAGTAGGGCTTCACGACCAGCTTGTCATCCTGCCACTGGGCGTAGTGCCCCGGCGGGAGCTTGCGATACCCCTTGAGGATGCAGTTGGGGTGCGGGACGTATTGGTACGTCAGGTACTCATCGACGGCAGCGGGGTCTACTTCTCGCGGCAGGCCCGGCAGAGTGAGCAGGCTCTTGAGCTCGCTGGCGAAGAGCACTCGGCCGGGCTCATGGCGATAGACGAGCGGCTTTTTGCCGAGACGGTCACGGCCGAGAACGAGTCGGCTCTTCCGGGCGTCCCAAATCGCCACGGCGAACATGCCGTTGAGATGCGTGAAACACTCCGCCCCTTCGTCCTCATAGAGGTGAATGATGCATTCCGTGTCGCTCTCGGTCTTGAACTTGTGACCCGCCCCTTCCAAACGCCGCCGTAGGTCGCGGTAGTTGTAGATCTCCCCGTTGAAGACCATCCAGACCGACTCGTCTTCATTGCTCATCGGCTGACGGCCGCTGGCCAGGTCGATGATCGATAGCCGCCGAAAGCCGAGGGCCACGCCGGGTTGGGCCTCATAGGGCGGGCGCAGGCGATACTCCGTGAGGTACGTTCCCTCATCATCCGGCCCCCGATGCCGCAGCGCCCTGGTCATCGCGGCAAGCTGCGGCTCTTCCAGCCCCAGCAGAGGATCATTCCAAACAGCGCCGGTAATGCCGCACATGATGGGTGAGGGCAAGTGATTTGCCGCGAGAAAACGGGGTAGAGGCAGCGTCATAGTATAGGCAGGTGGGGCAGGCTTCCAGCCTGCCCAGAAATAAGTGCCGGGCAGGCTGGAAGCCTACCCCACGGATTGCCTAGAATGAAACATCTTCCCTCTCGGAGGTTCTTCCATGCGTAGCGCCATTTTCCACCGGCCACTATTGCTCGCACCAGCAATTCTTATTGCAGCGTCCTGCATGCCGATTTGTTTGACTGCAGAGGAACAAGATCCCGCCATTGCTGCCCGCACGGCAATGGTCCGCAAGATTGACGAACGGATCAACGAGCGGCTGGCGGCGGCGAAGATCGAGCCGGCACCACTGGCTGATGACGCCGAGTTTCTGCGGCGAGTCTATCTCGACCTGACCGGCGTGGTGCCACGGGTCTCGGAAGTCCGCGAGTTCCTGGCGGACAAACGGGCCGACAAACGCGCTCGCCTCATCGACAAATTGCTCGATTCGCCGGCACACGCCACACACTTGGCGAACACCTGGCGGAACATCATGCTACCGGGGGGGCTGAACATCGAGCAGATCAATAACGTGGTCGGTGTGCAGAACTGGCTGCGGGCGCGGTTTGTGGACAATTTGCGGTACGACAACATGGTCAGCGAGTTGCTGGTCGCGACCGAAGGGGACGACGTTGGTCCGGCCTTGTATTACACATCGCTGGACCTGGCTCCGGAAAAGCTGGCGGGGAGCACTGCCCGGATTTTCCTGGGACTGCAAATTGAATGTGCCCAGTGCCACGACCATCCGCACGACAAATGGAAGCAAACCGATTTTTGGGGCTACGCCGCCTTCTTCGCCCAGTTGCAGCGGCCGGATGCGGCGAACCTTGGTGCTGGACGCGCTCGGCTGGTGGATTTGAATACCGGCGATGTCAAGCTGCCCAACAGCGAGACCGTGGTTGGCCCCAAATATCCCGGCGGCGCGATTCCGGATGCGAAAGAAGCCGGAACGCGACGGGTGCAACTGGCCATTTGGATGGCCTCGCGCGACAATCCCTATCTGCCGCGGGCAGGAGCCAACCGCGTTTGGGCGCATCTTTTCGGCCGCGGGCTGGTCGAGCCGGTCGATGACCTCAGCCCGCAAAACAAACCGACCCACCCGGAACTTTTTGAGGAATTGACCACTTACTTCGTCGAAACCGGCTTCGACTTGCGGGAACTATTCCGCACTCTCGCGAATACGGAGGCCTACCAGCGGACCAGCGCCTGGACCGCAGAGAAAGCGCCGCCGCCGGAGCTTTATACCCACGCCGCCATTAAGACTCTCACGGCTGAACAGCTTTACGATTCGCTTAACCGGGTTCTCTCCCGCAAGCCGCAGGCGATGTTTCCGGGCCAGGTTGGCGGTAGCCCGCTGCTCGACCCGCAGCGGCAAGCGTTCATCGCCAAGATGCAGTCCGCGGCCCGCTCGCCGCTCGATTATCAGGCGGGAATCCTGCAGGCCCTGACGCAGATGAACGGGGCTGACATCGCCGAGGCGACCGATCCGCAGCGGAGCCCACTCGTCGGCGCGCTGGATGCTCCCATTTTTAGCGAAGGTGACCGAATCAAAGCCCTCGTCATGGCGACCTTGTCCCGCCAGGCCAGCGATGAGGAGCTGTCGCTATTCACCGCTCATTTAGGCAAATATTCTCCGAGCGAGAAGCAAAAGGGAATATCCGACATCCTGTGGGTGCTTGTAAACACGGCTGAGTTTTCGCTGAATCATTAGACGTCGCAATCTTTTCCCACGATAAATTGGAGAATCGCACCATGAAATCCAAGTTCGCCACCCTCTCGTCCCTCATCATCCTCGGCTGCGCACCACTAACAATTGCAGCCGACGCTTCAAAACCGACCGTCAAACCAGCCGACACCCCCGCCGCCCGCGTCCTCGCGCACATGGCGGGAACCTGGGATGAAGAGGTGGAATTCTCTGACGGGCGCAGGGTCCGCGGGACCACGACGGGCCGGTTTGTGCTGGATGGCAACTGGCTGGAAACAGAATCGGACATCGCGATCGACGACAAGAATCGAGTGCTGCATTTGGCCGTTTGGGGCTGGGATGAAAAGACCAGTGCGTTCAAGGGCTGGATGTTCAGCCCCACGGGTTCTCCACTGGAATCCACCGCCAGTTACGACGAGAAGCTGAATTCTTTCACCAGCACGGGCAAAACGGCAAACGGCGCAACAGTCGTCGCCGTCACCAACTTCATTTCCGCCGACCGCCAGGAATGGAACGTCAAGATCACGGACAAAGAAGGAGCTGAGATCAAGTTCAAGGGCGTGAATACGCGGAAGAAGGAGAAGGAATAGTAAAGTAGTCCGCTCACTCCGTCAGCGGACAATCCGGCACACGGAGTGTGCCGGCTACTATTCTTGCCGGATCAATTCGGGGTGCTTCTCCCGCACCTTGCAGGCTTTCGGAATCGCTGCGGACTGGATGTAGGGCTGGTCGGGATGTTGGCGGGCGTAGTCCTGATGATACTGCTCCGCGGGATAGAAATTGGTGAGCGGTTCGATGGAGGTCACGATAGGACGGGGAAAGTGGCCGGAAGCATTGTGCTCGGCGATCTTCTGCTCCGCAGTTTTCCGCTGCTCTTCATCCACGACAAAAACCGCCGAGCGGTACTGCGTTCCCTTATCCGCGCCCTGTTGGTTGAGCGTCGTGGGATCGTGGGCGTCGAAGAACACGTCGAGTAACTGCTCGTAACTGATTTTTGCCGGATCATAAGTGATGCGAATGACTTCCGCGTGCCCCGTATTTCCCCGGCAGACCGCTTCATAATTCGCAGTCTCCTTCGCCCCCCCCGCATAGCCGCTCTCGACATCGCTCACCCCCTCGAGCTGCTCGAAAGCTGCCTCGGTGCACCAAAAGCAGCCGCCGGCGAGGACGGCAGTCGTTAGCGTGGATGGCGGAAGGTTTGGGTTCGTCATGGACCGGCCTTTCTGATCAGTCATGAATTCGAGAGTCGAGATAGGTATTATACTGAAAGACGCTGTGGTGATTCGTCGCGGCACAAATCTCCCGACAACTTCCATCCATGAAACTTCTCCGCGTCAGTGCCGCGGTCATCAATTCGACCCCTTTGGATTGGGACGGAAATCGCCGTCACCTTTCGGGGGCAATTGGGGCGGCCCGCGCGGTGGGGGCGAGCATCCTTTGTCTCCCGGAGCTCTGCATAACCGGGTATGGGTGCGAGGATGCATTTCATGCTCCCGGATTGCAGCAGACGGCGCTGACGGTGCTGCACGAGTTGCTGCCGGAGACCAAGGGGATGGTGGTCTCGTTCGGGTTGCCGGTGCTCTATAGCGGCGGACTGTTTAACACCGCCTGTCTGGTGGCGGACGGAAAGATCCTGGGATTTGTCGGCAAGCAGAACCTGGCGGGGGAAGGGATTCACTACGAACCCCGCTGGTTCAAGCGCTGGCCGGAAGGGGTGCAAGGAGAGCTGCACGCTGGCGACGCGAAATATCCCATCGGCGATTTGATTTTCGACTGCGGCGGAATTCGCATCGGCTTTGAGATTTGCGAGGATGCGTGGGTCGCCGGCCGCCCCGGCAGCAACCTGGCCCGGCAGGGAGTGGACATCATCCTCAATCCGAGCGCCAGCCACTTTGCTTTTGGAAAGCATGAGGTTCGCAAGCGATTTGTGACAGAAGGCTCGCGAGCTTTTAATGTCGGCTATGTTTACGCCAATCTGCTGGGGAATGAATCAGGGCGGGCGATCTACGACGGTGATGCGATGATCGCCTCCGCCGGCAAGCTGCTGGTCACGGGGCCAAGATTCTCCTATGCGGATTTCCTCATCACGTCCGCAGTCCTCGACATCGACACCATCCGCATGAGCCGGGCTCGCACGGGGAGCTACGAGCCGCTCATCACCGGCAGCCAGAAGAGCACGGTGTTCGCAGGCTTCGACTTTCCGGATCTGGGCCCCGCCCGCGAGGAGCCGCCGCCGGCACCGTGGGAGTCGTCACCGACCGTCAAGGAAGAGGAGTTCACCCGCGCGGAATCGCTGGCCCTCTTCGACTATCTCCGCAAAAGCCGCTCCCGCGGATTCGTCGTCTCGCTGTCCGGCGGAGCCGACTCGGCAGCCGTTTCGATCTTGTCCGCCCGAATGATGGATTTTGGCATCGGCGAGATCGGCCGTGAGGCATTCCTGGCCAAGTTGAGTTACATCCCCGGCCTGGCCGATGCGAAAAACAACCGGGCACTGACCAACAAGTTGCTCGCCACCGTTTATCAGTCCACTCGCAACAGCGGCAGCGTGACATTGAATGCCGCCAAAGCAGTGGCTGAATCCATCGGCGCTCAGTTCCTGGAATTCGACGTGGATTCGCTCGTGCAGGGGTACATCGCAACCGTCTCCAAGGGGATCGGCCGCCAGCTTGATTGGAAAACGGACGACATCGCCTTGCAGAACATTCAAGCCCGCGTCCGCTCCCCCAGCGTCTGGCTGCTTGCCAATCTAACCGGCTCGCTGCTCCTGGCGACCAGCAACCGCTCCGAAGCGGCCGTCGGATACGCGACGATGGACGGCGACACTTCCGGCGGCCTGGCCCCCATCGCGGGCATCGACAAGGCTTTCATCCGCCGCTGGCTCCGATGGATGGAAAAAACCGGTCCCGCTGGTATCGGCCCGCTCCCAGCACTGTCCGCCGTCAACGAACAAGCCCCGACTGCCGAATTGCGGCCGCCGTCGGCGAAACAAACCGACGAAGACGACCTGATGCCCTATGAGCTGCTCGATGCAATCGAGCGGGCGAGCATCCGCGACAAGCTCTCCCCGAAGGAAATCCTGCAGTTTTGCGAGCTGCAGTTCCCGCAATACACGCGGCAGCAGCTCGTCGTCTGGATCGAGCGGTTCTTCCGCCTCTGGTGTCGCAACCAGTGGAAACGGGAGCGTTACGCCCCCTCCTTCCACCTCGACGACGAAAACCTCGACCCCAAAACCTGGTGCCGCTTCCCCATCCTCTCCGGCGGCTATGAACGGGAGCTGGCGGAGATGAGGAAGTTTGCGGGCATGGGGCCGTGAGGCTGATGCACGAGCCGCAGATGTACCTTATTGTTTGTCGGATTTTTCGTCTGGCTGCTTCTCTTCAGCCGGGGGAGTGGTCGGAGCAATCACAGCTTCCAGCTTCTCCACCGTCTTACCCAGCTCTGCGATTTGCTTCTTAAGCTCCGTCAGTTTCGCGGCGGCATCGGAGGCAGGCCCCTGAGGCAGGAGGATTTCACCTTTTTCTACGGCCTTACCGCTTTTCGTGTCGAGCCAGCGGACAATGGCCGGATGGCGAGCCTGCTCATCCACAAGGACGATCTCATTGAGAAACTGCGCAACCTCATTGCCCTTCTTCGGAGCAATCTGGCAAGTCACTTCCTGGCCGTTGCGGAGCAGTTTTAGCACCACGGTCTTTTCCTGAATCTCTTGGATCTGGGCATTGACCGCGTCCACGCTCGTCAGTCGCTTGCCGTCGAGCTCGGTGAGCACGTCGTGCTGCTTGACCCCCATTTTTGCGGCGGGACTCTCGTCAACCACTTCGGTAACCACCAGTCCCTCGCCGGCCGCCAGCTTGAGATGGCTGCGGAGCGTGTCGTCGGCTTCGGAGAGAGTGACGCCGAGGCGATAGCGGTTTTCGAGTGTCTTCCCCCAATCCGATAATTCGACCCCGACCGCCAGCGGCAACTGCGGAACGGCAACTTCCACCGACAGAAGCTTGCCGGCACGTAACATCCGGATACTGGCTTTCTTTCCTTGCAAGCCTCCGACCAGCTCGTTGAATCTGGCCGGCTCGTTCACGGGATGCTGATCGACATTCAGCACGACGTCGTGCAGTTTCAGTCCCGCTTTGGCCCCCTCGCTCCCTGCGGGAACATTGACCAGCACCAGCCCGGATTTCTCGTCGATGTTCAAATGGGCTCTCAGCGTGCCGTCGAGCGGAGCGGCTTCGATGCCCAAGGAATTGGCCACGGTTGCCGTGGAAAGCAGGAGCTCCTCGACGAATGCCTGGCTTCCGAAACGCGGCCGCCGAAGGCCTCCTCCAGCGTCATGGGTGCCGCTGTGGCAAGAGCGGCACTGTTTTTCGGCCCACGCCGCTGTGTGCTTTGAATGCCATTGGTTAACATTCGAGGCCTGAGCGTGAATTTTCTCCAGGCTTTGCTCATACTCCTGAATCTTTGGATTTGCGGGCTGCTCCTGTGCCGGCAAAGCGGCAAACGAGCAGGCCATTGCCACCAAAACAGTCAAATAGCAGGGGGTTTGCAATTTCATCGCATCATCTCCTTACGAAACTTTGGAACCAACGTAACTCGCCTTGATTTGCTCAACCGGCACCACCACTTTCTTACCGCCGGGCAACTCGGCAGGCAGGAACCGTCGCTCTTTGATCAATTGATAACCGCGGCGCTCCCACTTCTGCCGGTCGTATTCAGAAATGGGAGTGCCCGCCGGCTCGTCCGCGAGATCTTGCACCGTCCTCACCGGGATTTGCAGTGTCGCGGGCATCCCCGAGCTCAGCTCGGGATGGAACGAGACAGTGGCCATCAGCGGGTGGGATGGCTCAACTTCCAGGGGCTGTTTGGCAAATGCCGGCGGCTGTTGTTCCACCACGTCATTGGATTTCCACCAACTACCGGAAAATGCCCCGAGGGAGAAGGCGACCAAAAGAGCAACAGCAAGAGAAGTTAAAGACGTCCAACGAAACTCCGCTTGATGGTAATGTTCATTGGGCATTGCCACGGGCGCGAGTTCGCTCAGGGCGGGAGCTTTCTCCTCGACATCTGCGAGCGATTCGTTCCACGTCTGAGCCTCCAGAAACGAAAGGGCGCAAGCTCGCCACCGCAGCGGCTCGGCATCGAGCCAGATGAACAGGCTCTTCCGCGTGTTTTCGTCCAGTTCACCGCATGCCAGCCGGTCGAGCCAGAGCCGTGTGTTCTCACCAAAGTTATCTGTGTTCATGATTCACTTCCAACGATTCCTCGTCTGATCAACTCTTGCCGCAGCCGCTCGCGGGCTCGCACCAGCCGCGTATCGACCGCCTTTTCCGTGATTCCCAGCCGCTCGGCAATCTGGCGATAGCTCCATCGCTCGCCATATTTGAGGAGGAGCACTTCGGCGTCGCGCCCGGCCAGCCGGGTGAGCGCCTGTCGCGTCTGTTCCTGCCGTTCCTGGCCGGACAGCCACGCCAGCAGGTCCGCTGCGTGGCCGTTACATTCATGCCGCCGCTGTTCCGCGATGGCGGCCAGTGCCTTGCGTCCCCGCCCCAGCTTTCGTCGGTAACGGGCGGCACAAACCACGGCCAGCCGGTGGAGCCAGGCCGGAGCCTTGTCGGCATCCGTCAGCGGCGCCCGCTGTTCCACGGCCGCCAGCGCCACTTGCTGGAACACTTCATCCACCGCCTGCCGCTCACCGACGCGAGCATAAATGACCTTCCGCAGCCAGTGCTCATGCGCGGCCAGACAGGCCGCCCAGTCAAAACTCCGGGGCAGTGAATCGGTCGCCGCGCTTGGCTGCTTGTCAGTCATTCACGACAAGATAGTTCCCGGAAGGCGCAAAAGTCCCTCAGGGAATTCCGGAAAAATGTAGAAGTCGAGGCGTTCGTTATCGGGCCTCGTCCCCGGCACCATTACCCCTTCATTTCCAGCCCCGTCAGCGTCCCGGTGCTGCTGCCGAACTTTTCGGCTTCGATCCCCATCCGCTGGAGCATGCTGACGAACAGGTTGCAGAGGGGCGGATTTTTGTTTTCGTCGAAGGCCAGGTGCTGGCCGTGCTTGAAGCCGCCGCCCGCGAGCAGGACCGGCATGTTCTTGACGCTGTGCTTGCTGGCGTCCGCCAGGTTGCTGCTGAAGAAGACCGTGGTGCGATCGAGCAGGCTTTGGCCCTCTTCCTTCGTATCCCGGAGCTGCGTCAGGAACGTGAGCAGCGTCTTCATCTTTTCGATTTCGAGAATCTGGAGCTGGGCGATTTTTGCCGGCTCCTGGCCGTGGTGTGACAGGTCGTGGTGCCCCTGGTTCACTCCTTGAATCGGCGGCACGCTGCTGGTCCCAAGGAGTTGCAGCGTGATCAGCCGCGAAGAATCGGTCTGCAACGCCAGGTGCATCAAGTCGAACCAGAGCCGGTTCTTGCCGATCAGGTCGGCACCATTTTGAATGTCCTGGGGCTGCTTGGCGTCGACCTTGGGCTTGGGCCTTTCCGACCAGGCTTCTGCCTGCGCCAGCCGCTGCTCGAGTTCGCGGACGCTGGTGAAATACTCGTCGAGCTTCTCGCGGTCGCCGGCCCCCAGAATCTTCTCCATCTTCTTGGCCTGATCGCGGACGGCATCGAGGACGCTCTGACCGTCCGCCAGGCGGCGGGCCTGGGCCTGCACCTCGTCGGGGCGGCCTTCCAGAAAGAGCTTGGCAAAAACACCCGAGGTCCAATTCTCGGTCGGCACGGCCGCGCCGCTTCTCGTCCAAGCGAGGCCAAACCCTTCGCAGGAGAGATTCAGAGTGGGGAAGCGGGTCTGGCCAAAAGTCTGCTCGGCCGCGAACTGGTCGAGGGAAATGCTGTTTCTAAAGCCGGCCCGCTGCTCCGGATGCGGGGCGGCGGTGAGAAAGCTATAGTTGGAATCGTGGCTGGGGCCGACGTCGGGATGCGACAAACCGGAAATCACCGTGAAGTCGTCTCGGAAGTCCTTAAAAACCTCCAGGTAGGGGGACAATTCATAATCCCGACCAGTACTCTTTGGAAAGAAATTCGCGGGATGAAGCCCCAGCGGAGTGTTGATGCAGACCATGCGGCGAGGGACGGTCGCCTCAGCCGCGCGAACTCGTTTGGAAAGTAAAGCATCTAGCACCGGCAGAGCCAGCGCTACGCCGGTAGCACGGAGGAAGGTTCGGCGTTCAAGTTTCATGACAAAGTTCCTTGGCGATGACCCAGGATTCTCGGATGCCGGCGGGGGAATAGTTTACGCCGCTGATGCCGGGGCGTATTTCGCTTCGAACTGTTTTGGGGGACGGGTAGTCGAGCGTCTGGTGGAGACGCTCGGGATCGTAAATGGTTTCGTCGTTGGTCCGCTCGTGTGTCAGGGCCCAGAAGAATCGTTCCATCACACGGCGTTATCATAGCAGCCGCCGGTGCGGCTCACAAAACTTTGGATGCCCGGACGATTGCACCAAAAACCCTTGTCGGCAAAAGCACTTGCGATTCAAGTCGAAAATGCAACATTGATGTGCGCTGCGTACGCTCTCATGAATATCAATTTAGCCTTTCGACCCGCCTTTCATAAGTCCTTTGTTGACAAGGGTTTTTGAAGCAATCACCCTAGCTGCCCCACCAGCAGATGAAGGCTCAAGAAATGATTAGAGCCGCCAAGGCGATGACTCGTCCTGGCGGCTCTTTCTCGTTGTGTCTGGGTCGAAGCGGCTCAGGCTACTTCTTCTTGGCCTTCTTGGCGGCCTTCTTGGCGGCCTTC
>SXGT01335607.1_pt1 | contig 20015 bp, 13 predicted proteins | sample 3176221 | NCBI WGS metagenome assembly SXGT01 (sample SAMN11356862, study PRJNA531348) | freshwater metagenome | isolation source: freshwater sample F1-120 | place: China: Fuxian Lake, Yuxi | collected 2017-12-25
CTGGCGTTTCTTGTTAATGCGCAGCACCGGAATCACCACTTCCTGCAAGGTGGCGCCACCATGCACAAAGCGGCTGCCCGAGCCTTTCAAACGCAGCCGGCTGATGGACTTCGGAATCTGCACTTCCAGCGTGCCTTCCAGGCCCAACTGGGCCGGCGTATAGGACTTGAAACTGACGTTGTTTCTCAGACCGGTGCCTAGCACAAAGCGCCGATCCCGATAGAGCACATCCCCCTGCGGTTCACTGAGCATGAAGTCGCTCTCTTCCAACGCCCGGTTCTGGTAGAGAAAGCCATGGTCCGCCGTCACCAGCACGTTGTTGGCGTTGGCATTGGTCAGCTTCTTGATGATGCGGATCAGCTCTTGCAGCGTTTCTTCAGCGGCGGCGAACACCCGTTCCTCGGTGTCGCGGGTGTCGCCGGTCTTGTCGATCAGGTTGTGATAGACGTAAATCACATCGTGGTCGCGCACCAGCGCACGCGATTCATCGCGCCCCAATTGCATCAGCTCTTCCGCCTGAATCGCACTGGAAGCCGGCACGGTCGCCGCCAGAATCTTCCCCCGGTTGACCGTGCCCTGGGCGCTTTGCCCATCCACCAGCGCCAGCCCCGAATCATTGTCCATCAGGGTCAAGGTCGTATTCGGCAGCAGTGCCGCCATGCCCAGTTGCGTATAGCTCGGCAGCATGGAAAGCGCTGGCTGCAAATCGGATTCAAAGCGGTCTTCCTGGCGAATCAGGCTGTGCAGTTCATCGCCGATCTCATAGCGGAAGGCATCGGAAATCACCACGCACACCTTGGCTTTGCGCTCCAGGAATGGCCGCACCCAATGGCTGAAAAACTGGCGTTGCAGCACGACAGGCGCAGCATCCCAAATGGGCGCCGCATCCACAAAGGCCTGCCAGTTGTTGTTCAACTTGAGCAGGTAGCTATTGCTGTAAAGGTTCTCCACCTGTGTATTCAAATCCGCCAGTAAAGACGCCTGACCAGACTTGCGTGCGTGATAGATGAACTTCCGATACAACTGATCTAGCCGGAACCAGCTCCGCGCATAGTTCTGCACGCCATCCGCCAGCGAAGCCATTTCCAGCCGAGCCCCGGACAGGGTGTGGATGAAGTCAGCCGCCACATCCACCGCGCTATACAGATCTGCATACTTGCCAAACCAATGGCCTTGGCGGCGCTGGCGTACCCACTGCGCCACATCGGCGGCGGACAGCGTTCGGCTGGTGATGGCTTGCACCATGTCGCTGATGATTTTCAGGTCGATCAGCTCGAAGAAATCCACCTCCAGCAGGTCACGGGCATCGTGTAGATGCAGTTCCTGTTCCATGCCCAGTACATCCGCGCATTGCTCGGAAAGCGTCTCGAAGCTGGCTTCGTACTGGCGGCTGTCCTTCCAACGCTTGAGGAACACCAGGGCCTCGGCCGTCAATTTGCTGGCCCCATCGGTTGCCATGGCAAAGCAGGACTTGAACAGCTCAATGACAAAATCCCGCAGCCCGGGCGTCTCCGAGTCATAGCCATAGCTGCGCAACATCTGCTGCCACAAGAAGCCATCCAGCCCACAGCGCGCAATCAGCTTGCTGCGTTCGTCGCGTTCATCCGCCAGTTCGGCCAGCAAAGCTTCCAGGATCACATCCAGACGCGGCTCCGCGCCGGCGCAGACCGCCAGCATCTTCAAACGCAAGGCGCCTGCGGAGTCGTCACTCTTCAGCAGTTTCTTCAGCGCTTCCTTGCGTTTGCCTGCCTCAAAGAAAGCCGCATGCGCTTGCACCACCTCGGTAAACGATGGCCCCAGATCCAGCTCGGCCAGCCACAACGCCACCTGGCCGGTGCGGAATTCATCGTGCGCCAATTGCACATCCAGCAACCAGTTCTCTAGGTCCGGCGGCTGCGGGCCATCACGGTAGAGCAGGAATTTCTGCTCCGGCTGCTCGCGCAGAATGCGGTGCTTCACGCCGAACTCATTGTTGTTCAGCTCGATCTTCTCGATATCCGGCAGCGTCAGCGCGGCAAAGTCAGCCCGCAGTTCGTGCAGGTTGTCGTACCAGAAAACGATGCGGTGCTTCTCGAACAGCTTGCTCAGGGCCTGGGCGATTTTGCCTTCACTCATTTACCGCTCCCCGTCTTGTCTGACGCAGCAGAATTCGGCAAGGCGTACCACGTCCCTTTGCCCTGACCATGTTGTTCCAGCAAGTGACTGTTGACCAACTCCGTCAGCCGATTCTTGATGGTGGCGCGTTTGGCCTGGGTGGCCAGCATGATTTCGCCGGTGGTGATCCGGCCGTTCTCCTTGACCAGTTCCAGAATATCCGCCGCCAACTGCGGCATGGCCTGCAAGAAATACTGTTCGCGCTCGACCTTCTTCAGCAGGTTGTCTTTCTGTTTTTTCAATGCCCGCAGGAAAAACAGCAACCAGTGTTCCCAATCCGGCTCGTCCTTTTGCAACGTGGTCTGGGTGCGCCGCAAGGCCAGGTAATAGCCTTCCTTGTTGGCCTCCACCACGCTTTCCAATGAACTGTAGGGCACATACACATAGCCCGTTTTCAACAGGAGCAGCGTCGTCAAAATTCGCGACAACCGGCCATTGCCATCCTGGAATGGGTGGATCGCCAGAAAACGAACCACAAACACCGCCACCACCAACAGCGGATGCAAGACTTTATCCAGCAGCGCCTGGTTGCCCCATTCCACCAACTGCTGCATTTGCAGGGGCGTGGCAAAAGGCGTCGAGGTTTCGAAGATGATGCCGAGTTCCTTCCCGTTCTCATCGAAAGCCGCCACGCTATTGGATAGCGTCTTGTAAGCTCCACGATGACGCTCATCCTTCTCGCTGTGCCGCAACAGCAAGGCATGCAACTGCTTGATGTGGTTCTCGGTCAGCGGAATCGTGCTGTAGGAATCAAACAGCAACTGCATCACTTCCGCGTACCCCGCCACCTCCTGCTCGTCACGGGTAGCAAATTGCTTCTGCTCCAGGTTCTGCAGCAGGCTTTCCACCTCCCGGTCGGTCAGCTTGGCCCCTTCAATCCGGGTGGACGAAGCCACACTTTCCACGGTGGCCACCCGGCGCAATGCCTCCAGCCGCTCTGGCGCCAGATTGCGGAAGGCTTTCCAGCCGCCTTTGAACTCATCAATCTCCGCGATCAGATTCAGGATTTCAGGCGTGATCTGTGGTTTGACTAGCGGCACAGCGAACATCCATAGCCATAAAAATAGCCGTATTTAGCCATAAATAGCCAGCCAGTGCAGGGCAGAACAATGAGCAGATTGTGGAGTCACTGTCTCCACAATCTGCGGATAGGTCAGATAGAACTGGTGGTAGCGGTCGATTTCCCGCCGATCACAAAGGGATACACCAAGCTGTGTAAGGCTGTCAGCCAGGGCATCCATCAACTTATCACCGTACTCGACACGATCCACGCCCCGCCGTTCATATTCATCAACGTGGAAGCCAATCATCCAGTTGCGAAGGGTGAGACTGGTGTTGACAGCCCGGCTGGCCTGCGCCGCCTGTTCGTCATGCACATGACGGATGGCGATAACTAATTGCCCGAGAGTCGGTTTTGCAGTCTCAATATTGGTCGGCATGGGTTTGTATAACTCCCCGGCAAATTAGCGCTTTGTTATCTTTGGGCCAACATAGACGACGTAAAGCGCTTCATCTGCTCTCACTGGCCACGAAAAATGTATGCGGATCTGAGGCGTCTTAACCTTTCCATGCATCGTGCAAAATAACGTCTCGCCATCAATTTCAGGATGCTTGAAAGTCAACTCCGCCTGGAATTCATTTTTCTCCGCGTCGGATGAATCTGAAAACCAGGCCTTGTCGCCGGTGAAATGGTCCTGATAGAGACGATGTCCTTCGGGAGTTCGCTCCCCGTTCTGGTCAAAACAGCATTTCAGTCGCTCCAACACTTCAAGCCGCTCGATAATTCTTTGTGCGGCGCCAGGGGCTAGAGGAAGACCTTGGAGAGGATCAAAGGCTGTGGAGGAAAAAGTTAGGTTATGAAAACGTGCTTGAGATACCAATGCCAGTTGATCCCAAGACGCTATGGGGGCCGACGCTGAACGCAAGGCAACTTCTAGGCCTTCAACATTTACGTGGTTTGCAACTTCGATTGCCCGGTCATCACCAGCATTAAGCCGCCACCAGACAGACAATGGCGTGAGTTCCCAGGGTGAAGGAACTAGGCTAACCAGCCGAGAATCCGCACCATAGAAACAGCGAAACGCCACTTCCCCGACGGCAGTATCGGTTACGACCAGATCGTTGCATTCCAGATACTCGTCCGGGCCATGAACACGTTCATCTTCCCAAAACGGACCATGCCGGGTGAGCCACAGCATCAACGCGCTTTTTTCCGCTTGCTCCAGACGCTGAATTACCTGTGGCATGGTTAGATCTGGTGTTACCTGAGCGTGAGACAGATTTCTGTGGCAGTGCAGTTCGTGCCCAAATTGACGAGCCACGTTTCGCATGGCCATTACGCGAAAAATGGCATCCTTGAAAGACGACACATCAGGAAACTGCCCGCTGATAGACAGATCGTTGACTAACAGGTCCAAATCACGCTCCCCAGCCAGCGAAATGGTTCATATCCCTGTCGAACTGATCAAAAAATCCCTCGGGCCACACATCAATATTGCCGAACTTATCCAATTGCGGGCTTATAGCCTGTGCTTGCTCCGTGATTCTTGGCCTAAAGAAATGTAGAGCAACCTGCTCGGGTGTAAGCCGTTCAGCTTTTACCGCACGACGGATACCGTTAAGAATATGGTCACTATGGGTCTCAACGATGACCTGAACACCTGCGCGGGCAACTTCCGCCAAGAACTGCCCCATAAGGGCCTGCCCTGCGGGGTGGAGATGCACCTCCGGATTTTCAATAAGCAATAGATCGCCTTTATCCGCAGATAGCGCGGCGACAACAATCGGCAAAACCTGCGTCAAGCCAAAACCAACATGAATCGGCCGGTGAAAATCCGTGTCATCGGATGTTCGCAAACCCAGTGTCACTGCGTTTACCCGTGGCACCTGATCGACAGCCAAGCCGCAACCGGGGAAGAACACCTTCATGCGTGCTTCCACCTGCCGCAGCCTAGTCGGAGGCACACCATCAATTGCCAACTCAGCAAGAACAAGTTCATCACGTCCAAGATGAAGCAGACTTACGGCATGTTCTCCTGCCGGCCCAACTACTGTGGCTATCTGCCGATCTTCCAATGGGTAAAACTCGCGTGGCCCGATACGTTCAGCGGTTAAGTAGGTCAGCCTGCGCAGGCGTCGAGCCAATGAAATGACGGACTCATCGTCTGTACTAGGGAGTAAATACTGCAATTTCGCGGGGTCGTTGCTTGCGGCCCCATCCACCGCGATGAGATCAACCGCCAGAGACATCTCGGAACGCTCGCCGGAAAAGCTCCAGCGAACGGAATGATCATCGGCGGTCAGACTAATCTCGAAATTCCGACGCCCATGCTCCTTATCGACAACATCAGCGACGGTGCCAAGTTTCAACGCGTCTCCGTTAAGCACAAGCCGAGTCGACCACTCATGCTCACGCATGGTTTGATGCAGCAACACAAGGGCCTGAAGGACTGAGGACTTACCTGAGGCATTGGAACCGGACAGCAGCGTCAAGTCGGCAAGAGGAAGTTTTAGCAGCTCGAAACACTTGAAGTGTTGAAGGTCAATCCGCGTTATCACCAAACACCTCCTTCAACATTGTTTTCACACGAGCGAAGCGGTACTTGACCCGATTGACCTGGTTAGTACCCAGAGTGATGGACTCTACAAAGCCATCATCTTCCAGCAAGCGGTGGAGCTCGGCCCTCACCTGTTCCGCTCGCGCTTCAACCAAGTGCTCCGGGTATCGAGATAACCCGGTCGTCATGACATCCCAAAGCGAAGCATTGAATACGCTACGGCTTTCCTGGCCCAGCGCATGTTTCCTGAAAGCATGCTTGCCGAATACCTTCATATTATTTTTCAAGCACGTTCTGAACTCCGAAGACAATTTCTCAAGTCGTGGAGCCTCAAGACCGTTCATGAATTCCAATGTACGCGCCAGGAAGGCATCCATATCACCACGATAGCCATCAAGACCCAGAAGTTGAAAGGCACAGAAGCGATTGATGAGCTCACGATCTCTCATTGTTGTCGGATCAAGACTTCTACCTGTTGCTTGCAGAAACAGCGAAGTGCCCGCCTCAGCTTTGAGGAAGCGAGTAGCTGTGCCCATATAAAGGCAATTGCGCATTTGCTGGCGCGTTAATGGAACACCACTGTTCACCCGCTCGAAAATATCCAGCAAGGCCTGTGCGGGAACCTTCGCGTCGATCACATAGAGAATCAAATTGCAGTCCTCTACGCGGTTTTGGAGTTTCGGAGAAAGATCCTGAAAATTCTTTTTATTCAGTTCTGCTTGATCAGGAAGCTTGAGCCTGAATTCGTTGCTGACAAAACGCTGAAAGGTTGATAGCCGCTGTAGTCCATCAACGACCACCATTTGTCCCTTTGGATTTTCAGCCAGATAAAACACGGGTAGGGGAATCCGCATCAGAACGGACTCGATCAATTTGCTTTGCTTGTCTTCTGGCCAGATGAAATCACGCTGAAAATCCGGGTCCATGATAAAGGAGCCCTTTTCAATTCTGCGAAGGACATCATGAACAGTGCGGTTCTCGTTGCGGATCAACACAGTATCGATAGGGTAATCTCCGAACGATGCATCTTCGTCCTTCCCCATGCCTTCAATCTCTTCCTTGTCCATCGCTTCTGTATCCATTTTGTTTTTACTCCTCGTCCTTCGCATCCAGCCCAGGAATTTTCTTTAAAGCAGCGCCCAGCTTGGTGTAGTTCACTTTCACGCCGTCGTCCAGGTCCAGGGCGACTTGGTGGGTGGCCAGGGGGTAGAGGGTGTCGCGTTCGTAGTCGTCCAGTTCGGCCTGGGTCTTTTTCAGGGTTTCGATTTCTTTCAGCGCCTTGGTCTTTTCGCCCTGGCTGGCGGAGGTGCTGATGCTGACTTGTTCCAGATGGGCGCGGTGGGCGGCGAGTTTGCTACGGAAGTCGCGCAGGTATTGCAGGACGACACTGACCGTATCCGGGCGGTAGCGGTGCAGGTAGATCAGGGCGTTGAAACTGCCTTTCGGGCTGGAGAACAGCCAGTAGATCGGGCGCTTCTTGTAGCGCTTGACGTGGTCGGCGTAGAACTCCTTGAGGAAGACGTCGCGGATAGCCAGCGGCTTGCCCTTCTTGCCCAGCGCGGTTTCGATGAAGCGCAGGTTTTCGTCGTAGTGCTCATCGCCGAAGGTCACGCGCAGGAATTCGCGGAAGCGGCCGGTGATGTCGTCGGGGAACCAGTCGCCATCGAGCAGTGGAATGACGTTGTCGGCATCCGGGGTGAAACGCGGTTGCGGCACCTGGAGCAGGTAGTCGGCCAACGTCTCGCCCTGGTTGGCGAGGATCAGGCCCGGCTTGTCGAGGCTGTAGCGGCCGAACATGCAGCCGACCGCGTAGGAGAGGAACTCTCGCATCGTGTCGGCACGCAGCAGGTCTTCCAGTTCCTGCTCGGATTTATCGCCGCCATAGCGGTAGTGCGGGTTGCAGGTCAGGGTGATTTCGGAGAGCGGGACTTCCGGTTTCAGCTCGTCTTGGAGACCATAGGCTTCGATGAAGATGCGGTTGTTTTCTTCTTCGAGGCGTTTCATTTCTAACGCTATTTCATGCCAACGTGTGCGCAAGGAGACATATGCCAGTGCGATGGCAGGGCGACAGAAGTCCTCCTGAAGGATTTGTAATCTACTGTAGTCCCAAGAAACCTCAGAAGAATCCCAATCAGCACGGCTAATAGCGATGAGATTTCTAGCATTCCGGGTGGCTGAAAGATGTTCGTCATTGGGTTTAACTGGAATCTTTTTTACATCGCCAGGATTTAGCACCGCAGTAGGGTTTAGTATTTCGGCGAAGGAAAGTGTGATTTTGGTGTTTAAGTAAGCAATTATCTCAACGACTCCAGCCGAATCCGGAAAAATACAGGAGCCACGACCATCGAAAATCATTCCTTGAGGCATATACCGAAAGGATGTTGCACCCGATGTGACATCAGACCAGGTAATGGCTTCCCTGCAGTAATAGCCGCGGTTTTTAATTACAAACTCTGGGTCTGATATTTTTGGGTATTTGTCTCTTACCAATTCGATTAGAATATTTCCGTTGTTCTCGTAATTAACTATTTTCAATAGATTTCCATACCACTTCCTGAAATCTCCTCCTTTGTTGTACGGGAACCAGTTAAAACCTTGTCCATTCCCTTCCATCGGACTGGAATAATTGAATCCGATCCGATTCCTAGGTATTTCAAACCAATTTCTCAAAAATCGCTCATTGTCTGTGGTTGCCATTCCTTGCCGAACAGATGCAAAAGTCTCCAGCGAATCACCGTCAAACAGTCGAATTATCTTTTCAGAGGCCCAATACGCAATAGGGGTGCCCGGTATTCTTTTGAACTGTGCTGCTGAAGCATATCGATTACGCCCATTCTGCGTAGGAAATAATTTTGGTTCCCCTGTCTCACCAAGATCGGGGTAATCGATGTAAGAGAAATAGCCTTTGTGCTCTGGGCTAGCTGATTTATTCCAAATTGTCGCCGCAGTTCCGAAGGCAATTCCCATCACCATGTTGCCCATATGAACCATAGACTCAATGGTGACTTCGTTCAGCAAACGGCCACGTAACTGTTCATACGAAGCAAGGAACATCCAACTTTGCATGGTAACCATTGCGCTACTACCAAACGACGGGATCAGATCTAAGCCACGTTCGATGAACATCGCAAACATATCTGACTTGCTGTCCGGGAAGTTTTGCTTGGCCCACGCGCCCAGGCGAGGATTCATCCCCTTGCCGCCCATATACGGCGGATTCGCCACCACCACCTGATAGCGCTGGCTCAAATATTCCGCCTGCTCCAGCACTCGCAACACATCCCGATGCACATGCTCCAGCAGCAACTGGTTGCCGATGCCTTTCTCGGCCAGCACCCGGCGAATCTCGGCATAGTCCATCGGTTCCGGTCGAATCAGGGAACCGAAGTTGTCGGCTTCCTCGAACTGGGTCAGCAGCGTACGCAAGTTGGCGGTGAACAGGTCACGGCCGACTGCAGCCATGTAGGCATCCAGATCGGTCCGTTCGATCTTCACCGGGCGCAGCACGCAGATGGCCGGCTGGATACGTTTGTTGAGAAAACGCCGCTGCTTGCCGCGCGCCTTCATGGTCAGCGCAAAGGCGGCCAGTTCGGCGGCGCGTTCGTCTATTTCGATGCCGTAGAGGTTGTGGCTGAGGATCTTCTCGGGAATTTCGACCGGATCGGTGCCTTCTTCCTCGTAGATGGCATAGAGCAGATCGAAGGCGTAGGTGAGCATGTGGCCGGAGCCGCAAGCCGGGTCGCACAGCTTGATGTCTTCGGGCTTGGCGATGCGCAGGAAATCGGTCACCGCTTCCTGTGGCGCGATGTAGTAGTTCATCTTTTCCGCCAACCGCGAGTTGGGGCGGTTGAGCAGCCAGAGGCGGCCGAGGGAGTTTTCCACCAGGTAACGCACGATCCAGTGGGGGGTGAACAACTGCGTCGCGGCTGGGATGTTTTCCGGGGCGATTTTCTTGTTCTTTTTCAACCCCTCAAAAACCTGGTCTTTCTTCTCCGAGATGTAGAACTGGTAAAGCCAGCCGATGACTTCCACGTCCGAGCAGGCATCCGGCGTCATGGCTTCGCGGGTGTAGGACAGGATGGAATTGCCGGAGAGCAGGTCGTCCGGCATCAGCAGTTCGGTGTAGTCGGCGATGCGCTCGAACAGGAACGGCATGGCCGGCTGCCAGTAGTTGCATGCGGCCACCAACAACAGACGATAGGCTTCCTGCTGCGGGTCCGGGCTCGGCGCGATTTCGTCGAGCAGCGCCCGCACCTTGGCCTGAATGGCGGCCGGCACCATGTCTTCGTCGATATGACCCATCTTGGCTTCGGCGAGGATTTCAGGCTGGAATTGGCCATCCAGCGGCGAAACGACGCTGATGCGATTGACCCGGTTGACGTCCATATAACGCAGCGCGCAGAAGCGGTTGAACCAGGTGTAAGCCACCCGGTCGATGACCTGCTCACGGCTGCTAGTCTGGATTTGGGTTTCCAGTTGCTTCACCGCCGCCGGGGTTTCCCGCCGGGCGGCGCTCTCTGGCTGGAGCACCAGTTGCAGCCGAGCCTCGACCAGTTCCAGCAGGGTGCGGCGGGCGTATTGGGCAAAACGGCGGAGTTTGGTGGTTTCCATGGTTGTTAGGCTCCGGCGGTTACTGCCGACAATCGTTTCACAGGCCAGTTAGGGTAAACACCAGTCCAGGTTTCGATGTTGTGTACTTGGCAGCTTGCCAAGGGTTTCCGAATCCAGCGGGCGGAGTTATGGAGAAAATGATCAAGCTGCTTTTCAAGCCGTTCTGTGAGCGGTAACAATTCAGGGCTATCCAACGTAATTAAACAAATATAGTGGACCGACTTGTGTAGCTTGTTCTCGGCCCAGCGAAAGAAAAACGTAAAAAGATATTTCTCTATCAGCGAGGCTTCCAAAGTGCCATTCTCGATTTTCTTTAGTAGTTTCTTGGCGCCGACATCAATCGCATTTGGCCTACCTGGATCTTTAATCTCGATGAAGTAAATCTCATGCTCCATTTCAACCACGAAATCAACCCGAGGCATTGTGCCGATGTCGTGAAAATCCGCGAGAGCCGGATCGCTCTGATCAAACTTCAAAGCCTCGATAGCATCCGTAAAGTCAATCTGAAGACCATCCTCATCCAACTTGTTCATGGCGCTGTATCTTCAAGGCGCAAGCGGGCATGGGCAATGGTTAACTCGTTGAATGCTTCGACAATCGCATTAGGAGTGATGTCGAGGTAGTTATTGGTCGATTTCAGCGTTATTGCTCCTGTGTCCTGATTGCGGTCAAGTGCATGGAAAAGGACATAGTCACCATCTCCCTTGTTACTTAAAAGTTGGAACCACTTGAGCAGAACATAATCATGGGTGGCCACAATCACTTGCTGCCCATTTCGAGACAACTCCAGCAGAATCTCAACCAGCAATCGCATCAGCTTGGGGTTCATGTTGGTTTCCGGCTCATCCCAGAATAGAGGGCCAGAAATACCAGGCTGAATAGCTGTTGTTTCCAGCAGTCGCAGCAACATGCCGGCCTTGCGGAAACCTTCCGCCATGTCATTGGCTGAATACTCATCGTCGCCGGCTTTGAAGGTGACACGACCGCCGCCGTGAAAGATGAACTTGCCGCCGATGGTTTTCTCGATTTCTTCCATTGCCCAGCGTGTCCTACCGACGATTTGTTCAGGGCGTGCCGGCGGCAATTCCAGCCAGGCAAAAATATCCGCGTAGGTTTGATCGAAGGAAAGCGCAAACATCATGTACAGGCTGGGTAACCCTTCCATGATGGACAGCACTTCCTTGGTTGGGATGTAAACAGACGCGGGCAGTGCCTGTGCATAAGCAGCACGGTCTTGAAGAACAACGGATTTCGAGTTGGTATGAAAGCTTAGATGAAGTTTTTTGTCCGAAGCCAATATTGCCTGCATCTGAGCGTTGCCCGCATTGCCCGCGCCATGCCGCCGGAGATTCCCCAGCTTTTTATCCAATGGCATAAAGACTTTGAGCAGCTTGGCGGTTACCGCGCTACTGAGATCATCATCGTCAATTTCCTCATCGTTTTTAAAGCTGCTTCGCCCCGTACAAAGCGAGTAAGCGGCTTTGAGCAGATGCGTTTTGCCGGTGCTGTTCTCACCGATGATCACATTGATTCGCGGTGAAAAATCGATGGTCAAGTCGTTGAACTTGGTGAAATTAATCAGTTGTAACCGGGTGATGACGTTGTTCATTTCAATACCTCAAATCTGTACACGTTTGCCAGCGCTGATTTCCTTCAGCCAGGCTTGGCGCAAAGCATCCAAGTATCGGTTCAGGTCGTCTTCGTCAGCCAACCAGGCTTTGTCGAAGGACACCGAGATGGATCGCGCGGCGACGATCTGGGGCTGAGCTGGCGGGGTGGCGATGGGTGGCGGGTTTGTCGTTCCCGCTGGTACAGCCGTTGTAACCGTTGGAGGCGGTGCGGCTGGTCGAGACCAGCTTTCCAACTTGGCCACGAGCTGCGGGTAATCCTGATCTTCGAAGCAGCGGCGCTGGTCGCGGATCATGGCGATGCGTTTCTGTCCGCTGATGCCATGTACCGCTTTCCCGAAGGGTTCGATGAGTTGGGCCTGCTTGTCGGCGGACAGCGCGGCGAATTCGCTCATGCCGCGCAGACGAATTTCCAGGGCGTCGATGGCGTTGCGGGCTTCGTCGATTTCGCGATTGCGTTGATCGACGATTTTCTGTTTCAGGGCATCGAGCTGGCTTTTGGCCTGTTGTAGGCGGTTGCCTTTGTAGCCGTTAGGGTCGGTCAGTACGGCCTTCAGGTGCGCGGCTTCGTCGCCTTGCACGTAGGCGAAGTTGTCTTCCTGCTCTTGAACGAAATGGCTGGCTTCTTCGTAGATGGCCTTTTGCGGGCCATGCATGAACTTGCGCAGCGGGTCGATCAGTTGTTCCTTGAGGTCGTGCAGGGCATCTTCTTGCCGGGGTAGCTCGGTGAGGAACCAGTTGGGGTTTCTGGCGGCGGTTTCCTTCAGGGTTGCCAACACGGGCGCCAAGGCATTGAGGAAGGGGAACAGGGCGGCCTGGGCATGCAATTCGGCGAGTTCTTGTTGCAGGGCTTTGAAGGCGGCGGCCGTGTCTTGGGCGAGGGCCTTGGCTTCGTTGGCTTTGGCAGGGCCGTCGAAAAATTCGGAGTAGAAGTCCTTGAGGGCGCGCACTTGCGAGGCGGTGAATTCCACCTGCGGCTCCAGCACCACGCTGCTGTAGCCGTGGGTGTTGCGCAGGGCGCGTTCCAGGGCGTCGTCTTCCAGGATGTTGCTGTCGCTGCGGACTTCGACCTTGCCGCGCGCGCATAGCAGCGCCAGGTTGCACAGGATGGCGGCGTAATACCAGCCGTAGGGTTTGCGCTCGAAGCGCTCCAGCAAGCCTTTGATGGTGGTGCGTACGCCGCCCCGGGCGTTGCTCTGGATATGTGCCAGCAGTTCCTGCTCGGATTCCGACAGGTTGGTGGCATCGTTGCCGAGCAAGCCTTCCTGGGAATTGCGCAGATAGTTGCCGATGTCGTTTTCGCTGAAGGCCACGCCGCGCAGCATGCGCAGGTTGGGGTAGCTGTATTCAATGAGCCGATGAAAGCCCTGCATCACGCGAGACTGGGCGTCTTCTGAGGCGATATCGAGATCGCCGGCGTTGATGATGAGTTTGGCTTTGCCCATCAGCAGCTTCAGCCGGTTTTCAATCTCGGCCTGGCGCTCGCGGTTCTGGAAACCTTTGTCGTTGAGAATGCGTTTGATGTTTTCCTGCTGGGAGACGGAGACGTTCTGCTTGATGTATTTCTCGGTTCGCTTGTACATCAGCAGGTCACGCACCAGCCGTTCATCTTCCGGCAGCACGACGCGGAGTTCGTCGCGCCCCATGCTTTGCATGCGTTGCGTGGTTTCGTTGCCGGCGCTTTCGTTGAAGGGGGTGATGACGTGGATGGCAAGTTCAGATTCTCGGCCCTGCAAGCGGTCGTCCATCTTGCGCGAGAACGGGTAATCCTGGCCGTTGTCGGCGTAGCGGATCTTGCGCTGCTTGATGATGTGATCGAACACCAACTTTTCCAGTTCGGCGGCCACATCGGCGGTTTCGACTTCGGTGTTCTTGATTTCTTCTTCGATGTCCTTTTCTTCGTCGCTCAGGTACTCGTACACCTCGCCGTTGCGCTGGATGTAGGTCTGCTGTTCCAGCAGGTTCAGGGCGGCTTCGATTTTCTTGCGTAACGTGGGGATGTCTTGATCGAAGCGGTCGAGCATCAATACGCTGAGGTTGCGCAGGGTGGCTTTGAAGCCCTTGACGTATTTGACCAGGAACAGAGCCTTGAGCAGGCGGATAGAAAAGTCGTCGCCAAGTCCGCGCTCTGCTTGTTGAATCGCGCTCTGAATGGCGGCTTTGAGTGAAGTGCGTATGCCCTCGAACATGAGATCGAAGGTGGCCAATTGCCCGACCGGCTGATCGGCAATGGCGATGGCGACTTCGCGAAACACGCCCAGCATGGAGCGTTCGCCAACTGAACTGTGCTTTCCTTCGAAGCCGTTGTGCTGGGAAATGCCCTGGATGGCGGTCTGAAACAGGTCGAACTGATAGGGAATGAAGGGGTAGGCGCTGACGAAATGCTCGGCATCCCTGAAGTTGCGATAAGTTTGGGCGCCGTCGGCAAAGTCGAACAGGGTTTTGAAATTGTTCGACTGCTGGCCATAGACCGTTGAAAGTTGCTGCACGCCCTGGGTGTTTTTCTCCAGGAGTCGCTTCTGAATCACTTCGGCCACGTCCGCGCTGGTGAGCTTCATCCGGCTGGCGAAGCGGGCTTGAATCTTGGTGAAGTCGTTGCTCTGCTGTTTGCTCATTTCGCCGATGACGGCGTTCATGTCTTCCTGCGCAGTGACGATGACCCAGGCACGGCCGTTGCACTTGGTGGCCAGACTTTCCGCCACGGTTTGCAGGTTGGTCATGAGCTTGGTGTTTTCGGCCACATACTGGCCGACTTCATCGACAAAAAAGTTCAGGCGGAAGGTGGCGGGCTGTTTGCTTAGCCATTCTTGTACATGGTTGGCGAAGTCTTCGATGGAGAGCCGGTAGTCGTGGCGTGACTTGTCGAGGACATCCACCACCTTTTGGCCGGTGACCTTGCTGAACGCCTGGTCGATGAATGAGGCGACGCGGGCCGGTCGTGCGCGGCCCCATTCCCAGTCGTGCGATGACGCCTGTTCAAATTCGGCTTTGAAGGCATCGAACAATCCGTCGCGGGCCAGTTCGCGCTCGAATTGGGCGATGTAGGGCTGTTTGCCGTAAAAACCGCAGGCTTCGTCGAATACCTTCACGAAAACGGCAAGAAGGGCATCGCTTTGGGTCTTGCTGATGACATCGGCCTTCTGGTCGATGTTGAACAGGATGCTCTTTGATGGGATGGCGACGGCTTTTTCCAGGGCGGCGGCAAGTAGCTTGTCGCCCTGCACCTTGGGCCGGAACAGTTCCAGCGCGGTGGCGCCATCGACGGCGCGGTTTTCCAGAACCAGCGCGAGCATTTTGAGCAGGTGCGATTTGCCGGAACCGAAAAAGCCGGAGACCCAGACGCCATTGGCGCCGTGGTAGTTGTTGTAGGCATCCAGGAACAAGTCGAGTCGCTTGGCGACTTCGTTGGTTAGGACGTATTCCTCCAGCTCACTTTTCAGGCTGGCCTCGTCATCCGCCTTGATGACGCCCTCGATTGGCCTGCTGACATCCCGTTCAAATATTGTTTTGAGTTCCATTTTTGGATTCCAGTTGTCTTGCGCTCAGACCTGATAGTCGTAGATGTTGAATGCGCGGTAATACTTGTCGTCGCGCAAGCGGCCAAACAAATCCAGCGAAGCGCCTGTCTCGATTGAATGGGAGTAATCGCCTGGGAAGAACAGCACTGTTGGCCGCAGCTTGGCGGCTTTTTGCAGGTTGTTGAGCACGTTATGGGAACGGATGTACGGAAAGACCTCGCCCACACCGGCGATGAACAGCACGTCGAAATCCGCCTCTGCCATGCGGTCCACGATGGCGGGCACCAGTACATGCTCAACATCCAACAGGGATTGCAGGTTTTCCAGGAGTTTTACCTTGGGCATCTGCGCCTCTTCGGCTAGGTACCAATCCCAATCACCCTCCGCCCGCATGATCTCGATGACCAGGTCATAGAGGTTGATTTCCAGAATCCGCAGGCCTTGCTGATTAAGACGGTTCGCCAACTGCTTTTGTAGCCGTCCCATTGCCACAGCTTCAGCCGGGTTGTAGTCGCAGATGAAAAATGGAACTTCGTTGCCTATCCCTTCCATTCTCAGGAATCGTGGGTTGGCGATCACTTTATGCAGATGTTCGTACCGCGTGTGGATGGGTTCACGCCGGATGTTGAGGCTCATGGCTTAGCCCTTATGCAGCAAGCCGTCGATGTCACTATCCGCCAGTGGATAGATCAAGAACGCATCGCGCCCATGTTCGGCAAGAAGACGGACTATGCGAGGCGACAGCATGGCCGGCTGGATGATGTGTTGTGCTGAAATCAGATCCGCCTCCCGTAGCATCCGAAAAAGGTTTTGGCGCAGCTTGCTTTGTGTGGACGGCGCGGTGTTGTCCAGCTCTTCATGCCACAGCGCTTTGCCATTAAAAAAAGCGTCGAAGTCCTTGAGGTGAAGTTCTTGCCGCAACGTGACGAAATACTCGCGCAAGACCTCATTAGCAAAGTCCCGAATGAAGTCGTAGCGGCGGCAAGTTGCACTCCAGAGCAGATATCCGCGCTCGCGGATGCTACCGTCAACAATGCATTCCAGCTCTGGAATTGTGAGTAGTTCCAGGCGAGCTACCAGTTCCTTGCTGATCCGCAGTGCAGCGGAAGCTGTTCTAACCTGGAGGAGGTTGTCCGTGCGAACCTGATCGCGGGTCAACAGCCAGTCCTGTGTCCGCAGATAAATCTCGGCCACCATGGCCGATTCCTGAGAAAACAAGCCGCCGGTGGTGAAGGAAAGCCGATATCGCGTGGAGCTCATCACCTGCCATCCTCATCTTCAGACATTTCGCCAGCGCTGCCGGCTTTGACCCAGTCGTCGATCTCGCTTTTCTGGAATTTCCAAAGTCGCCCGACACGATGCGCCGGCATGTGCTTTTTGGCGATCCAGGCGTAGATCGTGTCCTTGCTTACACCGAGGTGTGTCGCAATTTCTTCAACGGATAGCCAACGGTCTGACATGAGTCGCTACGTCAATACCTGTTGTGAGGTCTGCTATGGTCGCACAGGCTGAGCCCAGATTGGCATGACCAGACTGGGTTTAGAGGGATTAATCCTGGTTTAGGACGATACGGTCAGGGCTTGCTTACTCATTGATGGCCATCTTCCACTTATCCATCTGGCAGCCAGCTGGTTGGTATGTGATTGAGGGGAAAGCCCGCCATCCCGCACGGGACGCGGGCTTTTCCATTTGAACCGGCCAACCTCAACTCACCAACTGCCTGGCCAAGGCCACCTCGATGGAATCCCCATCCTGGTTGAGTACATCCAACCCTGATTCCGGCATGTCGCCGCTGGTGGACTGGGCCACCGCGATCTTCTTGGCCATCAGTTCCAGGCAGGCCATCTGGGCGCTGCCCCGATAGCCCAGGAAGTACACGTCCACATCCAACTTCTGGCCGATGCGCCAACTTCGGCGGGCGGCCTGTTGCAGGGTGTAGACGTTGTAGCCCGTGGTCAGGAACACGATCGTCGGAAATTCCAGCATGTCCAGGCCTGTTTTGACCAGTTCGGGGTTGGTGATGAGCACCTCCACCCCACGGTCAACCTGCTCGAACAGCCAGTCTTCCCGCTTCGCGGCTTCCACATTGGCCTTCAACACCGCCGTTTTGAAGCCGTGCCTATCCAGCATGGCCTTGAGTCGGGCAGTGGTGTCGCGCGTGCCGGTGTAGACCGAATACACGAGTACCCGCCGGCCGCGGGCCTTCTCCGACTTGCACAGCTCGATTAGTTGCTGCTCTTTGGGGTTAACTTCCGTCTCGCCGAACTGGGCAGGCACGAAGGCCAGTTGCTGGCGGGTGTGAGGATGCACCACCCGCTCGTCGCGGAAACAGCAGTCCGGCCAGGCAAGCAGTACATTCAACACGACGCCCAGCAGGCTCTTGTCACCCTTGCGCAGGGCTTCCCGCAACTCGGTCTTGAGACTCTGCGCCAACTGCTCGTAGGCTTGCTGCTGGGCTTCGGTCATGGCCACCGCCTCGAAGTGCTCGCGGTAGGGTGGCAAGACGTTGCCGCCGATGTCCCTGAGCTTCAGGAACACGGTGCAAGGCACCACGTAGCGCATGATGCCCTTGGGTCCGAAACCGGGCCCCTTGGCGGTGCGATGGGTGATGTTCCGGCCCCGGGCGGTGCGGTGCGATGTGCTCTCGGACTCCTTGTAGATGTCCTTCAGTACGCCGTGTTCGCGCATGAACTGCATCGCGGCCGGTCCCAGGCTGCTGCGGGCGGAGTAGCCGAAACCGTCTTCGATCATCGCCCTGGGGTTGAGCCGCCAGAGCAGGTAGAACAGATCGTCGGCATAGCCGCCCATCAAGGTGCCGGTGAGCAGCAACGTCTTGCGACATTTGCGCGCCAGCACCCCCATAGCCTGGCCCTGGGCGGAGCCCTCGTTCTTGTACTCATGCCCTTCGTCCACCACCAGGAGACCGAAGTAGCCCTGGGGCAACTGGCGCTTGATGAACTCGGTGGGTTGATAACCGCCTTGTCCGAACGAGAACGCCATGTTGGCCATGGCCCGCTCCATGCGCCGCGCCTGCCGATCGTTGAAGAACAGATCGCCTTCCGCGTTCATCAGGTTGATGAACTCGAACACGTTGTCCTCCAGCATGCCGGCTAGCAGGTCTTCACCAAAAGCCGAGACCAGGCGAGAAGCGGTTTTGTCACCGATGGTGGGGATCTGCGTCAGTGCTTCCTTCAACATTTCCGACTTCGATTTTTCCTGGCCAAACCGGTGCACGAGCGTCCACAGGCGTTCACCACACGCCGTGCAACTGCGCCGCGTCGTGTTTAGCTCGACCGGCGCCATAAAGGCGGGCAGGGGTTCGCCGTTGTCCCAGGACAGAAACTCACCGCATTTCGGGCAGGCCGCGTAAGCCACACGCCGCCGTTCCGACACTTCCCCGACCACCAGCTTGCGGGTGACAAAGGCCGGGCGCCAGTTGAACCCCATGCGCATGCGCACCCGCCCCATGACGAAGAACTCCGGTACCGACGGCGGCTGGCGCATGGCGCGGATCTGCAAGAGTTGCCGGAGCGTGTCCGGGCCATTGAGGATCCAGACGCGAGCCTCGGGGACAGTCTCCCGAATCTCCCGCCGCCACTTGTAGACCAAGTGCGGTGGCGAAATCACCAGGGCACGGCCGTAGCCTTCCCGATGCATCACGGCGGCGGCGGCGATGGCCATCATGGTTTTGCCGGTCCCCATCTCGGCGTTGATGACGGCGGCGGGCTGGTTTTCATCGACCAGCAGCCGAGTCACCGCCTGAACGACATCGCATTGCGCTGGAAACGGCTTACGCAACAGTCCGGCCATGGTTCGACCCCGCTGGCAATTCGGCTGATTGGAATAGACCGCAGGGTTCTGGGTCTGCACCGCATCCAGCAAGCCATCGCCAAATTCCTCGATGAACTGGGTCAATGACATGTGCTGACTTTGCGGCTCGGTGGGTTCGAGTTCACGGGTTTCGAATTCGCGGGTGACAAGTTCAATGTGTGACATGGTTTCTCCTTCAAATGAAAAATGCGGAGAAACCCGTCCCCAGCGGGGAAGGTTTCCCCACGGGATGACAAGATTGATTTCAGGCGGCGAGCGCCAGGTTTGCCAGGGCCTGGTTGGCGAGCGCCAACTCACCTACCTTCACCATCCCGGAAACAGTCTCCGGGAAGCTTTCCGGCAGGCTGATTCGGGCGGCGCCGATGCGACCCAGAGGCGGATAAACGGTCTCCCGCATCAGCGTGACGACCTCACCGCCGGTCCGGGACAGAACCGCGTGCTGCCAGACATCGAGCAGCGGTACCGGCGAGAGCAGCTTGTACAGATCCCAGGCGCGGTCCCAGATGACTTCGAGCGTGTTCGATCCATGGTGGGCGCTATCGACCAGCACCCAGGCCACGCGGTTGCTGCGATCAGGCCGGATCAGGGCCGGGTCGTACAACCAGACATGCGCCAGGTTGCCGAACAGGTTGTCCCGAGGCAGCTTGCCGGTGAATTTCTCCAGCCGCTCGGCGTTGCCGACGTACACCACGTGCGCCTGGCCTTCCGGGTCTTGC
>SXGT01842808.1_pt1 | contig 20014 bp, 18 predicted proteins | sample 3176221 | NCBI WGS metagenome assembly SXGT01 (sample SAMN11356862, study PRJNA531348) | freshwater metagenome | isolation source: freshwater sample F1-120 | place: China: Fuxian Lake, Yuxi | collected 2017-12-25
CATTCCGAAGACGAGCTTCGCCATGCTGCATAATCTCCAGTTTCTTAACAGGTCGAGCCGACGTTACGCGAAAGTGAGGTTAGACACAAATTGTGCAACGGTCTTCAGGCGGGATGACTTCCCGGCCTACGTGATCTAGTCGACCGGTCGAACCTGAATTCGACAAACCGTCCCGAAAATATTTCGACCGTGTATGCTCTATTAAAAATGCAACGGGATTTGAACTGACAGCCTCTCGCCCCCTAATCAATCTTGCTGGACAACGTGCACTCTCGTGAGAGCGTCTTTACATTATCGAGGCTCCCACAAGTGACATGACAGTCGCGTTCCTGAATCATTCCTGACTCTCTCTCACAGCCTCCATTCTCAAACATCATTTTCTCTGGTATCGTGATTTGAAACGGAATCTCCAGTGACCATCGCGCTCTGATGTCATTGGTAGGGAGACCTGATCAATGCACGTTGCTGTGTGCGCACTCATACTGGGAATGATGATGACGGTGTCGTCGGCGATGGGACAAGAGAAAACCTGGGCGATCGCGATTCATGGCGGGGCCTCGAACATTGCTCGCGATCTGTCGGAAGAGAAGCAGGCGGTTTACAAACAGGGGCTGACGGAAGCACTCGCGGTGGGTCAGAAAATTCTCGCTGATGGGGGGACTTCGCTGGATGCGGTCGAGGCAACGGTTCGCGTGCTCGAAGATAATCCGCTCTTCAACGCAGGGCGCGGTGCTGTTTTTAATATCGATGGCTTTCATCAGCTCGATGCCTGCATCATGGATGGCAGCACGCTGGCCTGCGGTTCATTGGCCTGCGTGACACGCATCAAAAATCCGATCACGGCAGCTCGCAGACTGATGGAAACGGGCGATCATAATTTCCTCGCGGGTGAGGGGGCTGATGAGTTCGCGATTCAACAGGGATGCGAAGAAGTCCCCAATTCTTATTTCTACAGCAAGTCTCGCTTCCAGGCTCTTCAAGCGTTTCAGAAGCAGAACGACCTGCCGGTCCTGACGTCGCCATCCTATGGCTTTCCCGATAAGACCGTTTCCATGAATTCCCCCTCTTTCGAAGCCATGGCTGAGGTTGGAAACACCGTTGGTTGCGTGGCTCTCGATGTGCATGGGAATCTTGCCTCTGCAACGAGTACAGGGGGACGAACAGGGAAGCGCGTCGGTCGTGTTGGAGACTCGCCGATTGTGGGGGGAGGAACGCTGGCGGATCGTCAGGTTGCCGTCAGTTGTACGGGAACAGGCGAGGAGTTCATTCGTCATCGGATCGCCGCGACGATTTCGTTTCGAGTTGAATACCTGCATGAATCCCTCGAACAGGCCACCGGCTATTGCATTAACGATGTCTTGAAAAAAGGAGACGGCGGATTGATCTCGGTCGACAAGACGGGGAACATCAGCGTGCCTTACAATTCAGGTTCCATGTCCCGCGGCGTGGCGGATTCCTCTGGTCGCTTTGATGTTTCGATCTGGGAACAGCCTCTGCCCTAGGTTCTTTTTCACGCCATGCCTTGCGAGCGCTCGACTGCTTTCCTTCCTCCTCGATTCATCCTGCCCGGCAAAGACACCATGAAACATTATCTGGCTTTTGCGTTCGCTTTTCTCCTGTTTGTCGCGACGCCACTTTCTGCACAAGACGCAGCTGCGGATCCTTCGCTGCTGACGCTGGATCGAATTTTCTCCAAGCGAGATTTCCGTGAGGAGTCTGCTGGGGCCATGCGATGGAGTCATAAGGGACCTTATCACTTCATGTTCGTTCCCCCGGCCGAGGGGAAAGAAGGTCGTGACCTTGTAAAAGCTGATCCGGAAACGGAAGCGAAGACGGTTCTGGTGACCGCGCAGGAGATGATTCCAGTCGGAGCAGAAAAGCCTCTGGGAATTGATAGCTTCGAATTCTCCAAAGATGAATCGCTGATGTTGATTTTTACCAACTCTCGGAAAGTCTGGCGTCAGAATACGCGTGGCGATTATTGGGTCTTGAATCTCGAAACAAAGAAGCTGACCAAACTCGGTGGCGAGGGTGAGCCATCAACCATGATGTTTGCGAAGTTCTCGCCGGATACGAAAAAGATCGCCTACGTCCGCAAGAACAATCTCTATGTGCAAAATCTGGATGACCTGGCGATTACTGCATTAACGGACAATGGAAGCGAGACGCTGATCAATGGGACGAGTGACTGGGTCAACGAGGAAGAGTTTGCGCAGCGAGATTGCTTTCGATGGTCACCCGACGGGACGAAGCTGGCTTACTGGCAGTTTGATACCAGCGGGGTCAAAGAGTTTGTCATGCTCAATCAGACAGATGGAAAGTATCCTGAGCTGACTCGATTCCCTTATCCCAAAGCTGGCGAGAAGAACTCGGCGGTGAGAGTCGGGATTGTCCCGGTCGCCGGGGGTGAGACGACCTGGTTGAAGGTTCCGGGAGAGCCGCGCGATTTCTATCTGCCCTGGGGTGAATGGACGCCGGATGGCCAGAAGTTTGTCATGCAGCAACTGAACCGTCTGCAGAATGAGTTGACGGTTTTTGCTGCGAATCCTGTCAGTGGTGAGGTGAGCGTCATTCTCAAAGAGTCGGATGACGCGTGGGTGGATCTCAATGAAAAGGTCGAATGGCTGGGGAACGATTTTCTGTGGATGAGTGAGCGGAGCGGGTGGCGACACGCGTATCGCGCGAACATGAAGGGGGAACTCCAGCCGATAACCAAGGGTGAGTTCGACCTGATTGAAATTCTGAACATCGATCAGGCGGGGGGCTGGATGTACTACATGGCGGCTCCGGAGAACGCGACGCAGCGTTATCTGTTTCGTGTGCCGTTGGATGGTGGCGAATCGGAACGACTCTCACCCGCAAATCAGGTCGGATCACACAGCTATAGCCTGTCACCGGATGCGAAATGGGCGGTTCATACCTTTTCAACAGTCGATCAGCCGCCGGTCGTTTCGCTGGTGCAACTGCCGGAGCATCGCGTGCAACGTGTGATGAAAGAGCAGAAGCGACTCAATGAAGTACTGGCTGCTGTGAAGATGCCGAAGACGGAATTCATCCGAGTCGATATCGGAAACGGAATCGAACTCGATGCGTATGTTGTCACGCCAGCGGATCTCGATCCAGACAAGAAGTATCCGCTTCTGATGCATGTTTATGGCGAGCCAGCCGGTCAGACGGTTCGCGATGTCTGGGGCGGGTCTCGTCACCTGTGGCATGCGATGCTGGCGCAAAAGGGGATCATTGTCGCTAGTGTCGATACACGCGGGACGAACAGTCCGCGCGGGCGAGAGTGGCGTAAATGCATCTATGGGAAGCTGGGGCTGATCAATTCTTACGAAGAAGCAGAAGCAACGAAGGCCATCGTGAAGAAGTGTTCGTTCATCGATCCGGCTAAGGTCGCGATCTGGGGGTGGAGTGGCGGCGGGAGCAGCAGTCTGGATGCGATCTTCCGTTATCCAGATGTCTTCAATACCGCGATTGCTGTTGCACCAGTCGCGGATCGAAGTCTCTATGACTCGATCTACGAAGAACGCTACATGGGCCTGCCAGAGACGAACGAAGAAGGCTATCGCGATGGCTCTCCTCTCGCCCACGCTGGCGATTTGAAGGGGAACCTGATGATCATTCACGGCACTGGCGATGACAACGTGCACTACCAGGGGACCGAGAAGCTGATCAATGAACTCGTCAAGCACAATAAGATGTTTACGATCATGCCTTACCCCAATCGGGATCACTCGATCAATTCAGGAGCAGGGACAACGCGTCACTTGTATCATCTGATGACGGAGTATTTGCTTGAGCATCTCAAAGGCGAGTAAGCCTTCGGGTTGCCAGGCGAAACGGGGATCAACTATGGTGGCGGCGACGCATGAAACACGACGCAGCCCCTAGATGGATTCCATGCCCCGATGATCACTCCGCTGATTGCCGTTCTTTCTTTGTTAGCCGTCGTCATCGTGATGTTTATCATGAATCGTCCACGGATGGACGCGGTGGCGATCATCGCGATATGTACCCTGCCGACGACAGGAGTTGTCACGGTCCCCGAGACGTTAGCAGGGTTCAGCGATCCGAACATCGTTCTGATCGCGGCGTTGTTTGTCATTGGTGATGGGCTGGTGCGGACCGGGGTCGCGCGGCGGATGGGGGAATGGCTCGTCACGTATGGTGGCTCGAGTCAGACCAAGCTGACGGCACTGCTCATGGCGGCGGTTGCCGGTCTTGGTTCGATGATGAGTTCGACGGCGGTAACGGCGATCTTCATCCCGGTTGTCTTGACGATTTGTCGTCGAACTGGCTTTGCGCCGGGTCAACTGATGATGCCCCTGAGCTGTGCAGCTCTCATCAGCGGGATGATGACGCTGGTCGCGACAGCACCAAATCTCGTCATCAATGCGGAATTGATCCAGCATGAGCATGCTGGTTTTCGATTTTTCAGCTTCACGCCGTTTGGGCTTCCCGTCCTGATTCTTGGCATCGGCTACATGCTGTTTGCCTGTCGCTGGCTGCCCAATAAATCCCATGAATCACAGACCGGTCACCTCGTCCGTCCCACTTTGTTCGACTGGATCAAACGCTACAATCTTGCCGAGCGAGAGTATCGTCTGCGGATTCGGCATGAGTCTCCATTGATTGGCCAGACACTGCAGTCGCTGGAAATGAGAGCCTCGGAAGGAGCGAATCTAGTGGCGATTCAGCGAGGTCGTGAGCTGATCCAGCCGACGGCAAAGACATCATTTCATGCGGGCGACATCCTTTTCGTCGACCTGTTCGCACCGCATGCAGATGCCGAGAAAATGCAGACCCGCCTGGGCCTTGAGCAGCTTCCGCTGACGGGGGCACACTTCACCGATCATTCGCAAGAGATTGGTATGGCGGAGCTGTTTGTCCCGGCTGACTCAAGCCTGATCGGCAAGACAATCGTCAGCGGGGAAGTCCGAACCCGATTTGGTTTTTCCGTGCTCGGGATTCGTCGTGGCTCACAAGCGGTCAAGGAAAAGCTGTCGGCTGAAGTCATCAAAGTGGGGGATACGCTGCTGGTGATCGGGCCGTGGAAATCGATTCGAAATGTACGGCTCGTGGGCGGCGGTGATTTGCTCGCGTTGAACCTGCCTGCGGAGGTTGACGATGTTCTGCCGGCTCCGGATAAGGTTGTGCATGCCCTCGTCATTTTGCTGCTGGTCGTGGTCATCATGGTTCTGGGCGTGATCCCCAATGTCCAGGCAGCCCTCATCGGTTGCCTGCTGATGGGACTGTTTCGCTGTATCGATTTTGAAAGCGCGTATCGATCCATCGACTGGAAGACGCTGATCCTGATCGTCGGCATGATACCGTTTTCGACGGCACTTCAGCGAACGGGTGGTGTCGAGATGGCTGCCCATGCACTGATGGATTCAACAGCTGGAATGGGCAATCAAGTCGTCCTTGCCTGCTTGTTCTTGATGACGGCGCTGCTTGGGCTCTTCATTTCCAACACCGCGACGGCGATCTTGATGGGTCCGATTGCTCTGACGATTGCGGATCAGCTTAACGTCTCTCCATATCCGTTTGCGATGATCGTCGCGCTGGCGGCATCAGCTGCGTTTATGACACCCGTTTCAACGCCTGTGAACACAATGGTCGTCACGCCGGGGAACTACCGATTTATTGACTTCGTCAAAGTCGGCGTTCCATTCACGTTGATCGTCATGGTCGTGAGCGTGTTGATGGTGCCCTGGCTGTTGCCGTTTTAAAAGACACGTCTAGTTGCGATGACCATCGAACGGTCCGCGAATCGGAAACGGTGAGTACAGTTTCCACGGGGTTGTCTGGCGAGGAACAGCTGTCGGGCCGCAAAGCGGTCGTGGAATTTTGCAGGGAGCAGGTTTGGGGCAGTACCCTGGACAGACGCAGAGAAAACGCGGGCTGAATGACGTCAGTACGGGTGAAACGGGCCTTGCAGTTGTATCGTCAATGACAGGAGACGGAGCAACCTCGGCAGGCTGTGTCACAGCAGGTGCTTCAGAAGGTTCTGATGGAGGCTGGCAGAACCCTGTCGTCACGGAACCGCTGAGAACGCTCATGGCGATCACGCCGGTCAACATCATCTGGCGAGTGAATGTGATTTTCATGACTCTTCCTTTCATAACGGAACTTGCCGTTATTGGAATCTTCATTGACGAATGAATTTTGAATTAGTTGGTCAGTGTTTCATCGAAAACAGGGGCGGGAATTTCAGCAGTCTTGTTTTCGATGGCGACGTTTGTTCCTGCACCTGGGACAAATTCACCAACGGGTGGTGGACTTGGGGTTGGTGTCATCACGATCGGAGGTGGGTTCTGCAGACGAAGCTGCCAGCCACCGCCGAGGGCTCGGTTGATCGCGACAAGGCTTTGAGCGACTGTTCCTTCTGCGACTGCCAACGCATCCTGCTGCTGTACCAGAGCCAGCTCGGCGACGAAGACCCGTCCGAAGTCAGTCTGGCCACCTTCATAAAGTTCGTTGACCAGCTGAGCTGACTGATCCGCAGCGTTGACGCCCTTTCGGAGAATCAGGACCTGCTGTTGTGCCTGGAGGAAGCGGACGATGGCGTCTTCTGCTTCGCGGTTGGCATCGAGCACGGTCTGCTGATAGGTCGTCACCAGCTGCATGTAGCGGGCTTCCTGAGCGGCGACGTTATTGCGAATGCGTCCGTAGTTCAGGATGTTCCAATTGAAGGACGGGCCGATGTTTCCGGTCATTGCTTGTGCACTGAACAGGTCGTTGAACTGACTGGCACGAACAGCGATTTGACCGTTGATCGAGAACGCAGGATAGAGATCTGCTTCCGCGACGCCGATCATGGCACTTTGTTGGGCAACGAGGCGTTCTTGACGTCGAACATCAGGACGTCGTCGGACCAGTTCGGCTGGAATTCCAAGAACAACTTCTGACGGGGCACCCGGAATCGGAGTGACCTCACCTGTTGGGGACAGAAGTAATTTGATGTCCTGGGGCGGGAAGCCCATGAGGGTACACAGCAGATTCTCTGCCTGACGCAGGTCGGCTTCGAACTGTGGAATCGTGGCCTCGGTTTGAGCAACATTGGTTAATGCCTGGGCGACGTCGAGCTGACTACCGGCTCCGAAGTTCTTGCGGTCTTCGGCCAGCTTCAACGATGCGGATTGTGTTTCGACGTTGTGACGAGCATAACGTAGACGCTGTTCAAGCGTGCGGACGTTGACGTAAGCAGCGGCGACATCGGCGATCAGGATGACCATGACGTCATCATAGTTTTCAACCGTTGAATCGAGGTTCGCATCGGCGGCTTCAATAGCACGTCGGAAGCGACCCCAGAAATCAAGTTCCCAGTTGAATTGAGATCCCCCGTTCCAGACGCTGAACTCACGAGGGAAGCCAGAGCCCCCTCCACCGCCAACAAAGCCGATCTGCTCGGAAAGTAACTGACGAGAATATCCGCCCGATGCTGTTTGCGATTGTGGCAATAATTGCCCACGTGACTGGGCTGCAATCGCTCTTGCTTCCATGATGCGGAAACCAGCTTCTCGGAGTGTCAGGTTCTGATTTGAGGCCATGACAACCAACTGGCTCATGACAGGATCATTGAAAGCGGTCCACCAGGCCCAGTTTTCATTCGGCGCACTGATGACTCGCGAGTCACCAATGTCGACCCACGATTCCGCCACCGGGGCAGCGGGTGTCCGGTAGTTCGGTCCAACCTTAAAGCCGTTGCGGAAGTATTCCTTCGGCCCGGTCATGCAACCGGTCACACAGATCGCAGAAGCAGCGAACAGCGAGAGAGTTGTCAGTGTCTTGAAACGGAGGCGAGTCGCCTGCGAGCCGGCAAAGATTCTCATAGTGGCATCCATGCTAAATCCGGTTGACCAGAGATTCATCCATTGAACTCTGGTTGATCTGGTGACCTGCCCGTCAACTTTGAGAAACCAACCCTGGAAGGTGGAATCCTTGTCGAATGGGCGCGTCGTCGATCGTCTAATTCCGGTAACGAGCGTTTTTCTATTTTTTCGAGAAACACTGAAGACGCCTGTTTTATCGGTTAGTCACGCGAAGGGTCATCATTCAAACCGCCAGACAAATCGGCCATTTACAAAATACCGTCCAGACGGTATGCTCATTTTGGCTATTTGTCGGTTGCACAATTGGGGAGATCTGCGGAACTCAAAAACACGCCGTATACTCTCCACTTTCACTAATCGATTTCTCAGGATTGACCCTCTTCGCGATAACGGATTTCAAAAGTAAATCTGGAAAGAACGCTCAAGAATGCTTCCACGTCATGCCGTTTCCGCTCGTCGTTCAGACGTGACGAGCACGATGTCTCAATCAACCATTTCTGCGGTTATTTTTACGCTCGTGATGGTGATCTGCTTACCGGCCTCTGGCTGCCGTCCGCAGAACGCTTACTTTGAACCGCCGCCACCAGAGGTTCCCGTTGCTTCGCCTCGTCTGGACGAAGTGACTGACTATATATATCAAACGGGTACGACTCAGGCGTTCGAACGGGTCCAGCTTCGTTCACGCGTTTCCGGTTTCCTGGTCGAGCGTAAGTTCAATGACGGCGATGTTGTCACGAAGGGGCAAGTCCTCTTCGTCATTGACGAAGTTCCTTTCAAGGTCGCGCTGCGTCAGGCGAAAGCCCGACAAAAGGAAGCCGAGGCGGCTCTTCTTCAAGCCCGTCAATCCAAGACACGCGAAACAACTCGCGCGAAGCTCCAGCTTTCGCAAGCTGATCTGAGCCTGGCCAAGACTTCTCTTGATCGTGCCCGCTCCCTCGTGGAACGCAGTGCAATCCCTCAGCAGGACCTCGATCGAACAGTCGCTGAGTACGATAAAGCAGTCGCGCAAGTTGATTCCGATCGCGCTGACGTGGAACAAATGGATGCTGATTACGAGACACGCATTCTCAGCCTGCAGGCGTCTTTGGATGCAGCAACTGAGAACGTGAAGGCTGCTGAACTGGAACTGAGCTACTGCCAGATTACATCGCCACTGGAAGGACGCGTCGATGCTCGCGTCTATGATGTCGGTAATTACATCATGGCTGACTCGAATCCACTCGCGACAGTTGTTCAGCTGAACCCGATCTATGTGAATATCACGCCAAGCTCTGCAGAACTCGTCCGCATGAGAGCAGGAGAGGTCGACTCGCCCGATTCCCCCATCAAGATGCAGATTGGCGTTGATGGTTCGAATGACTTCCCGTTCGAAGGAGTTGTCGATTACATCGCTCCGATTGTGGATGAAAGTACGGGAACTGTTCGCGTACGTGGACTGTTCGAGAATACTAAAGAAAAGATCATGCCCGGCATGCTCGTGCGTGTTCGGATTCCCGCTTCGATCATTAAAGATGCCGTTCTGGTTCCGGATCGCGCCATCGGTTTCGACCAGTCAGGCGGCTTCGTGTATGTCATCGGAGCAGAGAACAAAGTCGAACGACGTCCCGTCACGACTGGCCCGATCCTGGGCAACGAACGTGTCGTTAGTGGCCCTGTCACGATCAGCGACAAAGTCGTCATCGACGGGTTGATTCGCGTCCGGCCTGGTCTGGTTGTCACTCCGAAAGAAGCTTCTCCAGTCGACAAAGAAACCGTCCCAGCGACTCCTGTCGTGACCAATATCGCGGAGTAAGTCGCTGACCGACTTCGCCCCTAAGCGTTCTTTTCCGACCGTTCATTCCGTCCTTCAAGCGGTTCAACGATATGCTTTCTCGCTTCTTTATTGATCGTCCGATTTTCGCGAACGTGATTGCGATCGTGACGATGCTCGTAGGAATTGTCTGTCTGGTCGGCCTGCCGATCGAGCAGTACCCAACGATCACTCCTCCTACGATTCAGGTGACGGCGAACTATCCTGGGGCCAACCCGCAGGTCCTCTCCGATACCGTCGCCAGCCCCCTCGAGCAGGCGATCAACGGGGTGGAGGGCATGCTTTACATGTCGTCCAATTGTTCGAGTAACGGTGCCTACACTCTGCAGGTCACGTTCGACGTTGGCATTGATCTCAATCAGGCGCAAGTGCTCGTTCAGAACCGGATCGCCAGTGCACTACCAACACTGCCACAGGAAGTTCAGCGACTTGGGGTGACCGCCAATAAGCAATCGACCAACATCGTCATCGTCGTCGCGTTGACTTCGCCTGACAAAGTTTTCGACGATCTCTTTCTCAGTAACTATGCCGATATCCAGGTTAAAGACACTCTTCGACGACTCCCAGGAGTCGGTGAAGTCCAGATCTTTGGGGCTGGCAGCTACAGCATGCGAATCTGGCTGGATCCTCAGAAGCTCAAAGCACGCAACCTGACAACGGAAGATGTGATCGCTGTTATCGGCGAGCAGAACGTGCAGGTGGCCGCTGGGCAGGTCGGGCAGCGACCGACGGGTGATGCTCCGAACTTCCAGTACACCGTCAATACGCAGGGTCGACTGTCTGATCCTGAAGAGTTCGGCGAGATCATCGTTAAAGCAGAAGGAACAGGATCTGAGCAGCGACGGATCGTACGGTTGAAAGATGTCGCCCGTGTTGAACTTGGTGCCCGCGCTTACGACACATGGACTGCGATTAGAGGCATTCCCGCAGCAGGGATCGCGATCTTCCAACTGCCAGGGTCGAACTCTCTGGAAGTTGCTAAAAGTGTGCAGGATGCCGTCAAAAAGATGGAGCCAAAGCTTCCAGAAGGAATGGTCGCTTCGATTCCATTCAATCCGACGACCTACGTTGAAGAATCGATCAATGAAGTTTATCGCACGCTGTTTGAAGCTGGTGTACTGGTTCTAATCGTCATTCTGCTCTTCCTGCAGGACTGGCGTGCGGTTCTTATTCCTGCGACAACGGTTCCCGTCACGATCATCGGTGCATTTGCTGCCCTCTCGGCGATGGACTATTCGATCAACACGCTGACATTATTCGGCCTGGTGCTGGCAATCGGGATTGTGGTCGATGATGCGATCGTGATTGTTGAGAATGCGGTTCACCATATTGACCGAGGCAAGCTCGAACCGAAGCCTGCAACGATTAAAGCCATGTCTGAGGTGATCGGCCCGATCATCGGGATCACGCTTGTCCTGATGGCCGTGTTCCTTCCGACGATCTTCATGCAGGGGATCACCGGTCAGTTATATCGTCAGTTTGCGTTGACGATCGCTGCGACGGCGATGATCAGTGCGATTAACGCTGTTTCGCTCAAACCGGCTCAATGCGCCGTTTACTTGCGACCAACGCCCGCGCGAAAAAACTTCTTCTATCGTGGGTTTAATTACTTTTACGATGGTGTTGAGCATTTCTACTTCAGCATGATCAAACGATTGATCAAGCATCCGATCATTATGTTCTTCTTCTTCACGCTGATTGCAGGGGCCGGGATCTATGGATACACGACTCTGCCGACATCGTTCGTCCCAACTGAAGACCAGGGCTATGCAATCATGTTCGCCCAATTGGACGACTCTGCGTCGCTGGAACGGACGCATGAAGTGACCAAGAAGATCGATGAGATGCTCGGCAGTACGCCAGGGGTCGAGTCGTGGTTCATGATCGGCGGGATGTCGATGATGGATGGGGGAACCTCGTCAAACTCAGCGACCTGCTTCATTACATTCAAGCCGTTTGAGGAGCGAGCCGGTCACCCGGAGCAATCAATGGAAGCAATTGTCGGAAGTGTCTGGGCGAGAGCCGGGATGATTCCTGAAGCATTGATCATGGCGTTTCCGCCTCCTGCGATTCAGGGACTGGGAACAACCGGAGGCTTTGAATTCCGTCTGCAGGACCGCGGTAACGCGGGATTGTGGGAACTGCAGCAAGTTGCCGATGAAATGGTTCGCGATGGAAATACGCAGTCAGGTCTTTCGGGGCTGCAGTCATCGTTCCGAGCGGCGACTCCTCAGTTGTATGTTGATATCGACCGGGCCAAAGTGAAGAGTCTCAACATTCCACTCTCATCGGTTTTCAATACGCTGCAGGCGACACTGGGCTCAGCCTATATCAACGACTTCAACAAGTTCGGACGTACCTGGCAGGTCCACATTCAAGCTGACCAGCAGTTCCGGAGGAATATAGATGATATTCGACGACTCGAAGTTCGAAACGAGTTCGGTGCGATGGTCCCATTCACTGCGTTCTCAACCGTTAAGATGAGTTCCGGACCACGTCTGATTACTCGGTACAACCTTTATCCATCCGTTACGATCAACGGCGAAGCAAAAGCGGGAACCAGTTCCGGTGAAGCGATGGCGTTGATGGAGCAGATGGCAGATCGCAAGCTGCCGAACTCAATGGGTTACGAGTGGAGCGGGATGTCCTACCAGGAAAAGAGTGTCGGTGGTCAATCGATTTACATCTTCGGCATGGCGACCCTCATGGTCTTCCTGGTACTCGCGGCTCAGTACGAAAGCTGGTTCCTGCCGGCGGCCGTCATTCTGATCGTGCCTCTGGCCCTGGTTGGAACCGTTCTGGCGGTCATGTACCGTGGGATGGACAACAACGTCTATACACAAATCGGGATCGTTCTGATCATCGCGCTGGCGAGTAAGAATGCGATTCTGATAGTCGAGTTCGCCCGTGAGCTTCGCAATCATGGTAAGAGCATTACCGAAGCTGCAGCTGAAGCCGCCCGCCTTCGCTTCCGTCCAATTCTGATGACCTCGTTTGCGTTCATCCTCGGGATCGTCCCGCTGTTGATCGCGACCGGTGCCGGGGCAGTCAGTCGACGTTCGCTGGGGACAGCCGTCTTTGGCGGCATGGTCGCCGCGACGCTCTTTGGTGTCATCTTTGTGCCGGTTTTCTATGTGATTATGCAGTCGATTTCTGAGCGGTTGAAATCGCGTAAGAAGCCCGCTACAGGTCACTCAGACGAAGCGGATGCCCTGCATCCCGACGGCTCTGTTGACCATACGCCTGCCGTCGCTGTCGCATCAGGTCATCACTAATCATTACGAAATCCTCGGCTGATTCACGAAAATATCTACGTTTCTTGATTTGCCGAGGTGTGTTAATATTTCGCGAATGATTCACTCGCTTCTTCTCACGAAGCAGTCCCCTGCCCCTCTCTGAATGATTCCAGCTGACTGCACCTGTCAGGCAGTCGAGAATTCGGTGATTGATGAAAACCAAGGCCACGCCCCGAAAACGACAGCCAGAAGAGACAAGGCGTCATCTGCTCGATGTCGTCGGTGATCTCATTCTGGAAAAAGGGCTTGCAGCCGTGACTCTGGACGCCGTCGCGGATGCAGCGGGGGTTAGCAAGGGGGGATTGCTGCATCACTTCCCCAGTAAAAAATCGCTTCTGGAAGAGTTCGTCGAAGATGGGACCAACTCGTTTCAGGAATCGATTCAGAACATCATCGCAAGTGATCCCGTTGAAACTGGTCGCAGCACCCGCGCTGAGCTGCGTTCGATTGCGAATACGAAAGATACTCGTTGCACTCGTATGTGGATCGCACTCCTTGCATCCAGTCACGAGAACGGCGACTTTCACAAACGTCTTCGGGAACATTTCTTTCGTATTATGAGCGACGATGCACAGGGAGATGATGTCAACGTCATGCTCGCCATCGTGTACCTGGCAGCCGACGGCCTCGCAGTTGCAAACCTGGCAGGTGCATTCCAGGACGCTCCAGAACTCCGTGAAAAAATCGTCAGCACTCTCGAAGCAATCACTCGCAATCCCTGCTGGAAACAGGACTCGCTCATCTCCTCCGAAGAATAACAAATTCGCCGCTGGCTCTCGCCTCGGACTTATCGAACCGCCTGCCAACACAGTCACGTCCTAGCCAAGGATGGATGACGCGAGCATACAACAAAAGCCTGCACCGCAAATGACTGCATTCCAGCCGTTACCCAGAGATGTTCTCCGCCGCTTCCCGACACGAATCAACCCGCAAAACCGATCGCCAACCGTTGCCAAAACTAGAGCAACGACACAGCCAGTCACTCCCAGCCACAACCGATACACCGCCGCCACAACCAACAAAAGCGGAGAGGGGGGGATTCGATTACCCCCTGTTGACGCAAGTCTTTCTCTTGCCTGAAATTGTGCTTAAAGTCTTTCAGATAAATGCTTTCCTGAAATCTTATTACTTCCGGTTGTTTCCCATCAGTTCCCGTCTTGGAGCACAACTACAAGGACAAAACAAGGACAGTCATTATCAGCAAGCACACTCGACACCATTTTACGGAATGGGGGTGCTGTAATGGATCTGGCACCAAATTTAGTTCCGAGAAACGGAAACACTTTACGGGTAATTATCGTAAGTCGAGTCAGCACCAATCGACAAGACGAGCGAAGTCTTGAGGACCAAACTCGAAAATGCAAAGAGCATGTCGAGAGCTTGTTCAGTGGATCAATCTCGTATGAAGAGATTGAAACTCGTGGAAGCGGCGAGCGGCTTGATCGAGCAGAACTGATTAAGCTGGCCGAACTCATAGAGAGTGGAGAGTTCGATCTTTTGATCTGTGAAGAAACGTCTCGGATTGCACGCCGCTCCCAAGTCACCGGATACATTGAGGATTGCGAAGATCAAGACATGCGCTTTATCGCGATCAATGATCGTCTCGACACTGGAGCGTCGTCCGACTGGAGAGTTATCATGGGTGTTTCGGCTATACGACATGAATTGTCGAATCGCGACACATCGGATCGAATTCGAAGATCATTGCGATCACGATTTCAGAATGGTGGCTCTTTTTACGGAATTCCCACGGGCTACATCCGCGAAAAGGGAAAAACTCACGAATCAGATGTCAGAAAGGACCCTGCTTACGAAACGATCATTGATGAGATATTTTCGCGCGTTGAACGTGGACAGTCTTTCTTCGAGATCGCTCATTGGCTCAATGAGATCAAAGCCCCACGACAAGGAAGAACCCATCATTGGACAGGCTATAACGTCCGAATTCTTGTTTTTAATCCTCTTCTAAAAGGAGAACGTGTTCTCAACCGAACTCGAAACCAGCGCATCAATAAAACGGGACGCCGTAAGCGAGTTCGTACGGAGGAAAGCGAGCAACTTTTCAGGCCGTGCCCTCACTTGGCTTTCATTGATGCTGAACGGTACGACCGCGTGATTGCTCTTCTGCGGGAGAGACATAAAAACTTCTATTTCCCGAACGGAAAGCCTGGTAATCAGGACTTTACGAAAAGGACGATCTTTCCGGGCCAGTGCGTGAACTGCGGTGTTTGCGGAAGGAAGATGGTTTACTGTCTTTCAAAGAAAACACCCCAATTGGTCTGTTATGGTTCGAAGATCTACGAATGCTGGAACGGCATTCTTCTCAATTCGGCCATCACTCGTGAGAAAGTTCTTGCAGAGGTCCTGCGAGTGGTGGAAGAGTTTTCCGGATTTCCCGAGGCCTTAATGGCGGCTTGTGAAGCTGAGCTTCTGGCGAGCTCACAGGCTGAGTTGGAGAAGAAGGCAAAAGTTGAGCAGGAGATTCAGGAGGTCGATAAGAAGCTTTCTAAAATGATGACCTTTTTAGAAGAGTCAGATGATCCCGATGTGCTTTCCCAGCTTGGCGATCGAATTAAAACGCTTCGTCAACAGAAAGAGAGCCTCAATCAGGAATTGTCGGAACTCCAAAAGAAGAAAAAGCCTCAATTCGTGATGCCAACTTGGCCACAGATTCGTCAGATGATTCGCGACCATCTTTCTCAATGGGCAACCGAGTCAATGGATTTCACACGGGTTTTGCGAAAGATCGTTCCGAAGATCGTCGCCATACCCGTAGAATTGGCGGACCAAGAAGGGCACATCGAATTTCGTGGGCGTTTGACAATCAACTTAGCAGGATTATTCGGTGAGAGTATCCCCGAGTCATTCCGGAATGCTGCTACACAAGAAGTGGAGATTGATCTTTTTCATCCTCCACAGCGAGAGACGTACCGCAAACAGGTCGTTGCGATGTTTCGCAAAGGGATCATCATCAAGAATATCTCCAGGGAGCTTTCGATCGCCACAGCCATGGTTGAGAGAAGTCTTAAGCTACAACGGTGTATGGATCGACTTGGAATCGATGATGCATACATTCGGGTCCATATGATTCCGACACGTCAACTCGGAAAAATGCGGCGTACGCTGCATCGAAGTTATCATTTTCAACCGTTGCAGGGCTTTCCTGTCGAATAGCCGATCCTGACAATGGTAGTGTGACTAAGCCGCCTCAATCGAGGCGGCTTTTTTTATTTCAGGAGTGCTATGAACCAAAAACAGAAGTCAGAAGTCTTACCCAATCAGCCTTTCATTAACGAACTCATTCGACTCATTGCCAAAGGAGTTACCAAACAAATCCGTCAAAAGCAAAATCGGTCACATCGAGCCGAAAGTAAAACCGTATTATTCGATCCGCCGCACAACGGTGGATGCCTTGATTCCCAACGCATTACAAATCCGAAACAGCATGTCGAGGGTGGGTGATTTCTTGTCGTTCTCTAGCTCTGACAAATACGTGCGATCAATTTGCGCACGGGCAGCGAGGGCTTCTTGCGACAGCCCGGCTTTCGTTCGTTCTTTTTTGAGCTCTGCCCCCAGCATGCCCTGAAGCTAGCTGGATTTTTCTTGCAAGTCTGTCGGCTATAGCCTACAGTGTGTTTGTTTAGCTATTGGAGAGCCTTTCCCTATGCGTCGCGTGCGTTACGCAAGCATTCTGTGCCTGATGGCGATTTTCTCGTTGCTGTCGGGCTGTAACTCCGGCACGTCTGCTGAGAAGCCTGCCGACGAAGTTGAATGGCGGAGTTTCTCCCTGGATAAGCCGATTTCATCCCCGTCCTCATCTCACTAGGAGGTTTTTTGGTCAAAAGCGTTCTTCTTGTTTCGCTCGGAATCGTGATTGGCATCGGCGCAATGTTCTCCATTTTCGATCCCATCCAGAAGTTCTTTTACGCGCCGGTACTGGCATTGGTCGGTCCAGCGGCTCCTACGGTCGTCACTCCGACGGCCCCTACGATCGAATCCATTCGCCAAAAGGGTGTCTTACAAGTCCTGCAGGCGAACGTGTCTGATTTATTGCTATCAAATGGAAAAGGTTACGAAGGTGTCTGGCTCATCAAAGGTGATTGCCAGATGTGTGTTGATCTGGGCAAAGCAGAGGCCATTGCCACGTCCATCAAGGACAAGCGCCTGACCATCCGGCTCCCGCAACCTCAGGCTCAGCATCCGCGGGTTGATCACAGCCGGTCAAAGCAGTTTGATCTCAAAAGCCGCAGCTTGACCAACTACCTCGGCTTCGGAGATCGAGCCGTCCATGTCTCGGAAGCGATGCAGCAAGCTCAGAAAATGGTCGAGCAGCTTTGTCAGAGCGAGGAGCTGTCGAACCAGGCTCGTCTGAGCGCTGAGCAAGTCCTTGCAAGAATGTATGCGATGGTCGACTGGACCATCGAGATTGAATGGGAGCAACCTGTGCCGGTTGCTTCACAGCCTTAGGTTTTGGCTTTCCGCGTCACAGCGGTTTCATACCGCTGGGCAAATTCTGTCAACGTGATGCCGTAGACTTTGCAGAGCTGATGCAGTTCCACGACGTCTAAACGGCGTTCCCCGCTTTCGATTTTGCTGACGAACGACTGAGGTTCTTTGAGCTGGGCGGCCACATCCACCTGCCTTAACTGAGCCTCGGTGCGCGCGGATTTCAGCAGTTTCAAGAACTGCTGATTCGCTTTGGTATGCAATGTTTTGTCCATGGGGCCGCTCGATGTTGTGTCGAAGCGGCCATTTTGTATGCTAAATCAGAATATCCCATTATCGGATATTTACTCTGAAAGGGCTTTCTTATGTCTGTGATTCCAGAGACTTCGCACCCTCCCCGGACGTTCAACGATTCCAACCCGCCCCCCTGGGACCCACGCCGAGTCTGGCGATGGGGACTGTTTTGTGGTCCCTACTGGACCGCGCTGATAGCGGGCCTGAATATTCTTCGCCTCGGCCAGAAGCGCCTGACGATCTGGCCGGTGCTGATTGTCGTTGTGGGAGTAGTCCTTGCGTTATTCGATCCCTTCATGCGGATGTACCAAGCTCCGACCTGGGTTTCTTACTTCTATCAGGTTTTTCTGAGCTTTGGTGCCATGGGCGCTCTCTGGTTCATTGAGTTGAACGCACAGAAAGAACCCTATGACCAACGGATGCAGGACTCCACCGGAGCTCGTTTCAAGATCCCCGTTCTGCTGGGAATCTTGCCAGGTTTGCAGCTGTGGGCGTACTTACTGCTGAATCCTGTTTTGCTTCTCTCAACCCACACAGCGACGCAAGTCTGTGAAATGTTCTTCTTAAGTGACGACGCCGAACTCGTTCGTCCCTATTGCACGGTCAATATGTACCAGACAATTGACCTCTTGAAGCAGTTTCATGGCTTCGATCGTGCTGTGGCGGCTGACTCAGAAGCGTCTTCCGAACCGGGAAACACGTTTCAATTGGATCGGGAGACCCTCCTACCTGGCAAGCCAGGAAGACGTCGCATCGACTTAAAGTTCTACTTTGTTGATCCAATCGATGCCGAGACAACTTTGTTCGACGGGTACTTTGAAGTGCAGTACGCCAATCAAATGTGGCAGATTGACGAACTCTTCTTTACCCATATGAATCATCAACCTTTGCCACAGGGCAAAGTTCGCTTTGAAGAGTTTTTAAAGATTGCTGTGGAACCGCCGCATGTCTCTCCGCCTGATCAATTCATCAATCAGGACATTAGTCCTTCAGATCCGTCCGAAGTCGCAGCTGAGCAGACGCCACCGCAGTTTCCGGATGATCAATTTGCTTCCGGCACGAAGGATGCTTCCAGGGCATCGTCGTCACCATTTTCTCAGGCTAGTGGGAATGCCAAGGTTTCTCCGCAATCAACTTCACAGACGCCTAAAAAGCAGAGTGAAAAGAAACCATTTTCCATCAAACCGTTTCATGAATGGACGCCAGAGGGACAACAACTCTTCTTTCGTGTTGTGGGTATCATTCTAACCCTCTCATTCTGGCGATTTGTGTTCAAGCCCCCTACGTCAAGCACGACTGAGCCAATCGCTGACGAAAATGAATCCACCGTCGCCTGATTGACCATACTTTTCTGTTCCTAATGCCCAGTTTCGGATCGTTCCGGCAACGGGCTTTTCTTGTTTCTCACCCAGGGAGTTTTACATGTCGCACATTGTCACCATCAAAACTCAAGTCCGCGATGTCACCGCCATTCAAGCGGCGTGCGAACGACTCAAGCTGCCCGCTTCTTTTCACGGGACGTTTGACGTCTACAAAGTCCGTGCGACGGGCTGGGGTATCCAGTTGAAAAACTGGCAGTTCCCAGTCGTGTGCGATCTCGCAGCCGGGGAACTCTTTTATGACAACTTCGAAGGCCGCTGGGGCGATCCGAAGTGTCTGGATGAGTTTTTGCAGCGTTATGCCGTCGAGAAAACACTCTTGGAAGCTCGACGCCAGGGGTATGCGGCGATGGAACAACCGTTAGAGAACGGTTCGATTCGTGTCGTCATTCAGACGAATTGATGGTCTGCTGTCTTTTCCATTCTGTCTTTTAAGAGAGATCATTCATGACAACGATCACGGTTACTGTTTCGCCGCAAGGTGAGACACTCGTCTCCACACACGGGTTTACTGGCAATACGTGCCAGGATGCCACCCGCTCCCTGGAAGCGGCTCTTGGCCTCAAAGCCCACGAGCAACTGACCAGCGAGTTTTTTGCCGCTGTAAACACAGAGGAAGTGCAACAGACTTATTAATCCACTGCTTCCAAACGTGTTTTTTCCCAAAGCCCTCCTTCGCGAGGGCTTTTTTCATGCGCCGATCACAACCAACTTAGGAGTTTTAAAACATGCCTTCACTCATGGAAATTCTTCCCGACTACATTCGCGCCGCCTTCTCAGGTCTGTGGATCGTCACTCACGAACCCGATGAAGCCGAACGGGACATCTTCGAATTAGCAAGCGCCGAAGACTGGCGCTGCGTCGTCTGGGACCTGGCCCGTGGCCTGCGTGGTGAATCGGATCTTCCTCGTGCGGATGATCCGATCACCGCGATCAAGATGGCCACCCAGA
>SXGT01402422.1_pt1 | contig 20012 bp, 14 predicted proteins | sample 3176221 | NCBI WGS metagenome assembly SXGT01 (sample SAMN11356862, study PRJNA531348) | freshwater metagenome | isolation source: freshwater sample F1-120 | place: China: Fuxian Lake, Yuxi | collected 2017-12-25
ATGATCTGCATGTGATAGATGTCGAACAGCAGTTTCACGTGCGGAGAGGCAACGCGCTTGCAGACATCCACTCCCCACGCCGTATGGTCGCATTGGTAATCCGGGTGGTTAACCTTGCTATTGAGCAATTCCATGCAGAGGGTAACGCCCTTATCCTCCGCCTGAGTCTTCACCTTATTCAGGAATGCCACCACGTTGTCAGCGCCCTTTTCATCGGACAGTCCGCGCCGGTTGCCGGAGAGGACGATCACGTTCGGAGCTTTAACGGCTGCGGCCTGATCGATCAACGCGCGCATGGCTTTCTCTACAGCGGCGTGATCTTCCACCTGATTGCAGCCGCCGGTGAGTGTCATCGCGCCCGGAACCATCGTCGGGATGAGTCCGTATTTCTTGAGCAGCGGAAAGTCGGCGGGGCCGATCAGGTCGAAACCCACGACTCCCATCTTCGCCGCATTCCGGCACATGTCCTCGAGCTGTGCTCCGCGGCCGAACACTCCGCGCGTCACGCACTGCTTCAATCTTCCCTTGCGAGGCTTCGGCTCCTGCGCCGCGGCCGTTGCCGCGGAAGCGGCGATTACGGAGATAACGTCTCGTCTAGTCATGTTTTTGGAACTTCACAAGGAATTATACCGTGCTACCGGCTTCACGGCGATTGCGGGACAACACTTCGCGGCCGGATGCACTGCGGAAGGCCGGGTATCAGCCCCAATACCGCGATAATCCGTCAAAGTCTGCACCATCGAGCGCAGCCTGGGCGTTCCGCGGGAACGCCCTCAGTGGAGTTCGCACCTATTTCGCCGCGTCCTGAGGCAGGAGCATGTACGTTACGAGCGCGACTCCGGCAAGCCGCTTGTGCGAGTCGTAAACATGAACCTGTCCGACGCATAACGTCTTTCCTATGCGCAAGAGTTTCGCACGCGCCACTACCAAGCCACTTTCGATCGGAAGAAAGTAATTGAGCTTCAATTCCACGGTTGTCGATCTCCGCGCGCCGTGGAAGTGGCTCGTGATCGCAATTCCGACCGCCGCATCGCACATTGTCGCCGTGACGCCGCCGTGAAGCACTCCCGCCAGATTACGCAGGTCGTCCCGAAGTGCGCACTGGATGGTTACTCCATCCTTATGCATTCTCGCGACTCTGATTCCCAGGCTCTTGTTGAACGGCATGTGGTCAATCATGGCGCGTAAACGGGCAAGCGTGAAACGGGTGGCGTGAGACACTTCAAAATTATCTCAGGTTTGTAGACGGGTGCTATTCCAACCAAATCCCGCCGCGACCATCTCGCAGAACAACCATACAGCTTCGATGATTAAGGGGAATTATGGTGAGCCGGGCGGGACTCGAACCCGCGACCATTTGATTAAAAGTCAAATGCTCTACCAACTGAGCTACCGGCCCTGACGTTGTGGTTGCAGTGTTTAAGCGGATCGGCTTCCGGGATTGGACCAATTAGGTCCAATCCACCCCGCACCCCGCCTAGCGGCACCTTACGCTGCTTACAATCACAGGTTACCACGGCGGTTCGGCGTTCGTAATCTAATTCCCTTGCCGTGTATTGACGAGTGGCGCCGCCCGTTCGCTTCACCGGAAGAATCCAAGGCGCGGATTGAGGAGCGGCGGACGTGGTCCTGCTTGTGCGCAAAGCCTCTCCCGTGAACGCGGGCCAGACCCGATGAACCTGAATGCCCTGAAGTTTCCTCAACCGGTCAACCGGAGCTTCCGTCCAAGCCGCCACCATCGCGCGGCTTCCATCCTCTTCAGCCGGTCTGTCAGCTCTTCGACATGCTTGTCGAGCTTGACCGCCCATTCGGTCTGTCCGGCCGACTCCGCTTCCAACCGCTTTGCCCACGCCGCCGTCCCGGCCAAATCCGACTGAAGCGTCTGAATCAGCGCACTCATCGCGCGGCTCTCTTCCTCAAGCCGTTGACACCACTTCCCGCGTTCTTCCAGCTCGATGTCCAGGCGACGGATGCGATCATGCCCCACCTGCACCATCTGCTCAAGCTCATCGGCCTCCCGGCGGGAGTCGGCTCGAAGGACCTCCAGGCGCCGCCCGCGCACCGCGAGTTCCCCGACCCAGAAGCGGCGATCCCGCCCCCCCCGCCTTTCGCGCTACCAGCGGATAGGAACAGTGCCCGCGAATCATAATGCCCATTTCCTCAATGGGTTCCGAGGTTACCTCCACTGTTTCAAACCCCGCGGCGGTCAAGTCCTGAATGAGCCGCTCGCGGCCGAACACCCGCATTTCGACCGTTGATCCATCTCCGCCATGAAACGTGAGCTCGTCGAAGGTCTCGGTCCTTCCATCGGCCGCGCGATTGACGAGCACCCAACCGCTGTCAAGCTCCACGAGGCGGTAGTCCTTCAGACTCGGGAAATGCTCCAGGTTGACCTCACCCGGTATCGAAGGGGTGGTGAGCAGCGCAACGCCCCCAGGTTTCAGAATCCGGAACAGATTCGCGATCGGCGTTTCAACCGGCGGAGCAACGTGTTCGAGTACCTCTGTCGCGATAACGAAGTCGTATTGGCCCTCGTCGGATTCCTTGATCCGGGTAATGTCGAACTTCGGGTCCAGGTGGAAGAAGGAATTCGTGTAATCGAACTTCTGCGATAGAGGTATGGCGTAACCGGACCAGCCGCTCAATCCCAAACCTCGAATGGAGCGGACTTCAGGGAAATAGGGGAGGGCCAAGCTTTGCCCGAACAGTTCGACGCTTAGCGCGTGGACTATCCAGCGGAAGCGGCCACACGAGCCACAGTCCGCGCAACTTGCCGCCTCGATATCAAGTTCGGAGAGGTCTCGTGAAACCATCCGTCCACAGATGTTGCATTCGAAGTTCACTCTCGCACCCGGCATCGTGAAGTATTATACTCTCGTCGAATCGAGAAGCCCATCTCCTGCCATCCGCGTGGTCTTCGTTCATCGCTGACGTCCCTCAAATTACCGTTCCAGATCATGAAAGGGGAGGGAAAGAACGTGCGAATTCCAGGGTCGTAATCCGGCCGGGTCGAGGGGAAAGATCGCGGCCCGTTGCCGGTCACGATAGACCGATCGTCCCTTGCCACCCTCGCCCACCTTGCAGCCGGCCCCGCGATGTGATGTAATTTCCGGCAGTGGCGGTTCCAGGTCCAGGTCTGCCGCAACGGCCCTGAAGCTTATCGGAAGGTCCTTCCATTGGAAGGATGGGAGTGCTTGATGTTAGATATAAGAATGATAAAGACAGCTGGATCCGTCTGCCTGCGTTTTGCCATCGCTGCCGGCGCCGTCGCGATTCCGTCCCTGGCGCAGCGAGCCCCTCTTTTCAATAGCGAGATTCAACCGGTTCTGGAAAAGAAGTGTGTCTCCTGCCACGGCGAACAGAAGAAAATGGCCGCGCTCGACCTTAGCAATTTCGCTGGGGTCATGAAGGGCGGATCGAGCGGCCCGGTGATCGCGCCCGGCAAGCCCGAGAGAAGCTTGCTGTGGAAGATGATCGAAAGCGACAAGATGCCGCTGGGCGGAACGCTTACTATTGCCGAGAAGCAGACCATTAGAGCTTACATCGAGCAAGGCCGGTTCCCGCGCGAAGAGATGGACGCAGCTCAACAGGCGCGGGAAGCCGCCCTCATTACGCCGCAAGCGCGTAACTGGTGGTCATTCAGGAAGCCCGTCAAAGCCGCTGCTCCGGCGGTGAAGAATCGGGATCAGGTCAGCACCGCCATCGATGCGTTCGTTTTGGCGAAACTCGAAGAAAGAGGCTGGAAGATGCGTCCTGAGGCGGATCGCGTCACGCTGCTTCGACGCGCGTATTTTGATCTTACCGGTTTACCCCCCGCACCGGCCGAAGTGAAGGCCTTCGTTTCGGACAAGTCGGCGGACGCCTACGAGAAAGTAATCGACAAGTTGGTCGAGTCTCCAGGTTACGGCGAACACTGGGGCCGCCACTGGCTCGATGTCGCTGGCTATTCCGATTCGCGCGGCGACGCGGGCGATAGTGATCGCGAAGTGTCCTGGAAGTACCGCGACTACGTCATCCGCGCGTTCAACAAGAACAAACCCATCGACCGTTTTATTCTCGAGCAACTCGCGGGCGATCAGGTAGTCAACTACAAGCCCGGCAGTCAGCCATCGCCGGAGCAGATCGAACCGCTCACCGCCACGGGCTTCCTGCGCACCACGGCCGATATAACTGACAACCAGACCATCTATGAAGTCGACAAGTACTTTGACGCTTTGGAGAAGGCGATGGAGACGAGCTTGTCGGCAATCACCGGGCTTACTGTGGGCTGCGCCAAGTGTCACGACCATAAGTTCGACCCGATTCTCCAGAAGGACTACTACAAGCTGCTGGCCGCGTATCAGGCCGTCTGGGATCCAGAAAACTGGCTCGCGGGGAATCTGAAATATGGACCCTGGCCAAGCCGCATGATCCTCGATATGGAGCCTGCACAGCGTGATGCCTGGATCAAGGAGGTAACCAGCAGCGGGGCCAGGTCGATTCGCCGCCAGGACGATCAAAGGGAAGCCGCATATCAGCGTTATCGCGCGGAATTAAGAGTCGGCCGCGAGCTTTCCGAGGAAGTCAGAGCCCAGATCCGCAAGGATATAGAAGCGGATCCCGATCTTGACGTTGACCGGAACGTTCCCAAGGACTTCATCACGGACCAGGAACTCGAGAAGCGATTTCCCGAACTCTCGAAATGGAAAGATGAAATCAACGCGAGGCGCATACGTGGAAGAAAAACCAGTATCGAGCCCAATTACATCGAAGCCGCATGGGACGTTTCGAAAAAGCCCTCGCCTACCTACGTGTTGATGCGCGGGAATTATCTCGCCCCTGGCGCTGAAGTCGGGCCCGGAATCCCAGAGGTGCTCGAGAATCCGCACAGCCGTCTTAAGTTCGCCGATCCCGAGGATCATCCTGAATGGAATCACACGGGACGCCGGTTGACGCTGGCGAAGTGGCTTGTGGCTCCCGAAAATCCCCTGGTTGCGCGAGTCTTCGTGAACCGCGTCTGGCAGTTTCACTTCGGCGAGGGAATCGTACGTACGGTGGACGATTTTGGCGTTCAGGGCGCGCGTCCGACGCATCCGGAATTGCTCGATTACCTCGCGGTCTCGTTTCAGGAACACGGATGGGATCTCAAATGGCTGACAAAGCAGATCATGTTGTCCCGAGTCTACCGCCAGAGTTCCGAGGAGGTCCCGGAATACATGACAGCAGACCCTTCGGGCAAGCTCCTGTGGCGGAAACCGCCGGTGAGGCTCTCAGCGGAGACGATTCGCGATTCAATGCTCAAGGTCAGCGGCATGCTAAGTGACAAGATGTACGGTGCTCCGGAGCCTGTGAAGCGCGGCCCCGATGGGCAATGGCTTGAGCAGGAATCTAAAGCCGATCCGAACCGGCGCAGCCTGTATCTGGCGCAGAGCCGGACGCGGCAGGTGACGTTACTGCACGCGTTTGACGCGCCGAACATGACGTCCGACAACCAGGCGCAGCGGTTCCGCTCCGCGCTTCCCGCGCAATCGCTGGCGCTAATGAACGGTCCTCTTGTGATGCGCGCCAGCAAGGCTTTCGCGCAGCAGGTGCTCGAACGGAGCAGGAACAACTTCGACGAGGCCATCGCGTATGCATTTGAAGCGGCCTATTCGCGGCGGGCTTCGGCGCCGGAATTGGAGATTGCGAAAAGATCGATCGAACAGGATGCCGATCCGAAGGAAGGGTTGCGTCTGTTCCTTCAGGCCATGATGGGCGCGAACGATTTTCTGTACAGCTATTGATTATTTGGAGCAAACGATGAAGACATTCCTGACTCGTAGACAGGCATTGCAGGATGCGGCGGTTGGATTCGGCGCGCTGGCCCTGAACTCGATGCTTGCCGGGGAAAGAGCGCTTGCGGCCGAACTCCTGGCGAAGGAGAGGGTTTACGACCTTGCGCCGAAGAAGCCGCACTTCCCCGCCAAGGCGAAGAACGTGATCTTCATTTACATCGGCGGCGGACCGAGCACGATCGATATGTTCGATCCCAAACCGGCCCTGCGGAAGTACGACGGGAAGCCGGCGCCCTTCGAGATCAAGGGCCGCGCATTGAACGGTTCGCAACAGATCATGGCCAGCCCGTGGCCATTTACGAAGTGTGGCCAGAGCGGCCGCGAGATTTCGAATCTGCTGCCGCATTTTCAAAAGGTAGTCGACAAGGTTACGTTTGTGCGGTCGATGCAGACCGACCGCATCGACCATTCGACGGCTCAGTTCACCTTTGTAACCGGACGTGGATTCACGGGCTTCCCGTCGATAGGGGCTTGGGTCAGCTATGCGCTGGGAAGCGAGAACCGCAGCATGCCCGCGTACATTGCTTTGGGAGAGGGTGCGACGATCGGAACGCGCGCGCACTCCTCCGCTTGGCTGCCGCCGGTGTTTCATGGCACGTCCATGCGGGCCGACCAGCACGCCCCCATCCACGACATCAGGCGGCCGGAGACCATGACATCCGGCCAGCAGACACGGCTGCTCGACATGCTGCGGCAATTGAATCGCACGCAAAAAGCGGCGCATCCGTTCGATCAGGACCTGGAAGCGCGCATCGCGAACTATGAACTGGCGGCACGGATGCAGGTCGAGGCGTTGAAAGTTGCGGATCTGTCCGGCGAAAGCGAGGCGACGAAGAAGCTCTACGGAGTCGACGAAAAAGTATCCGGCCAGTTCGGCAAGCAATGCCTGCTTGCGCGAAGGCTGGTCGAGAGCGGCGTCCGCTTCGTGCAAATCTATGGTGGCGGTGGTGGAAACTGGGATACTCACAACAACATCGAAGGCCAGCTTCCGGGGCTCTGCCAGTATATCGATCAGGGCATGTCCGGTCTGCTGGCCGACCTCGATCAGCGTGGAATGTTGAAGGACACTCTGGTGGTGTGGTCCGGCGAGTTTGGCCGCTTACCGACCATCGAAGCCAAGAACTCGAAGCCCGGACGCGACCACAATCCTTACGGGTTCAGTATGTGGATGGCCGGCGCGGGGATGAAGGCCGGGTTCGATTTCGGTCAGTCCGATGAATTGGGGTACGCGGCGGTGAAGGATTTCAAGGTAGGACACAGCGACATCCACGCGACCATTCAGCACTTGCTGGGAATCGATTATACGAAGAACACATTCCCGTATGAGGGGCGCGACGAATCGCTTGTCGGTGTCAACCAGGCCCGGGTCATCAGCGAGATCCTCGCGTAATGAACTTGGGCGAAGGCGGGGCGGCCCATCGCAATTTGCGGCTTGCTGTGTGCCCGGTCGAAAGGCAGGCGACAAAAAGCGATCGCCTGCTCCTCACCTGTCTGCTCCTGTTCACGGCGGCCGCTTCCGCTCAGGAAAATCCGTTCACCACTCCCCAGGATGTGGAGCAGGGCCGCCGCCTCTTCCAGACCCACTGTTCGTATTGTCACGGTTCCCGGGGCGAGGGGGGCAGGGGCGCCGACCTCACGAACGGCCAGTACCGCATGGGCGGCTCCGCCGCGCAGTTGTACAGGACCATTCGTTACGGGATGCCGGGATCCGAGATGCCGGCAGTCCGCGCAAGCGACGATGACGTCTGGCGGATGGTGGCTTTCGTTCAAAAGATCGGATCGGCCGGGCTCGAAGAAAGAGCCACTGGTGACACCGCAGCCGGCAAGGCCGCGTACGAAAAGAAAGGTAAATGTTCTACGTGCCATTCGATCGGCAAAGAGGGCGGGACGCTTGGACCGGAACTGACCGATGTTGGACGGCGGCGTGGCGTGAACTACCTGGAAGAATCGCTAGTCAAGCCCGAAGCTGTAGTGCCCATCAATTCCCGCGCCATAAGAGTGGCAACGAATTCCGGACAAACGATCATCGGGATCAGGCTGAATGAGGACGACCTTTCCATCCAATTGCGCGATACGAGCGATAGCCTTCGATCCTTCCTGAAGGCGAACATCAAGGAGATCCGCCGAGACCAGCCGTCATTGATGCCGGCCTACGGTTCCATCTTTAGCGCAAAGGAACTGTCGGATCTGGTGGCATACTTGAGTTCTCTGCGCGGTGCGCAATGAACATGAATCGAAACTGGACCTTCCTGCTGGCGGCCGCGATCGGTGTGCCTTCCGCGACACCGCTATCCGGTCAGAATCTTCCGGTTACCTACGAGCGGTTGAAAAACTCCACTCGCGAACCGGGCAACTGGCTAATGTACTCGGGAGACTACAACAGTTGGCGGTTCAGCCGCCTGGACCGGATTAACACGCAGAACGTAAGCCGTCTCCATGTCAAGTGGCTCTTTCAGGGGCGGCATGAAGAGAAGTTCGAAACCACACCACTGGTTGTCGATGGCATCATGTATCTTACGCGGCCGGAGAACGAGATCCACGCGCTTGACGCCGAAACCGGAAGAGTCCTTTGGGTCTACCGTTACCGCAACCCCCCGCGAACCTACAATTGCTGCGGCAGGGTAAACCGCGGGCTGGCGATTCTGGGGAATCGTCTGTTCATGAACACTCTCGACATGCATGTCGTCGCCGTGGACGCGAAGTCGGGCCGCGAACTCTGGAAGACCCGAATGCACGATTACACAGCCGCCGGCGGCTACGCCGCCACTGGCGCCCCGATGGCTCTGAAGGATCGGGTGATTGTCGGCATGGCCGGCGGCGAGCGAGGTGTTTCCGGATTTCTGGATGCATACGACGCCGCCACCGGAAAGCACCTGTGGCGGTTCAACACGATTCCCCAGCCCGGCGAACCGAACTTCGGCACGTGGGCAGGCGACTCGTGGAAAACCGGCGGTGCTTCCACCTGGAATAGCGGCGCCTACGATCCGGAACTGAACCTGGTCTATTGGGGCACCAGTAATCCCTGGCCGGATTACAATGGCGATTTCCGAGCGGGCGACAACCTCTACTCGTGTTCCGTAATCGCACTCGACGGAGATACGGGCAAACTGAAGTGGTACTACCAATTCACGCCGCACGATCTGCATGACTGGGACGCCACTCAGATTCCAGTCCTTCTCGATGGCGAGTTTCGTGGGCAGCGCAGAAAACTCATGGCGTGGGCCAATCGGAACGGCTTTTATTACCTGCTCGACCGCGCAACAGGAGAGTTCCTCGTCGGGAAGAACTTCGTGAAACAGACCTGGATGAAGGAGTTCGACGACAAGGGACGGCCGATCGTAATCCCAGGCAACGAACCGACGCCTGAAGGTATCGACAGCGTTTGGCCGGGAACGGATGGCGGCGCGAACTGGATGTCGCACAGCTACAGTCCGCTGACGAAGCTGCTCTATGTATTCGCGCGGGAAGAGCGCCGCGTCTTCACGAAGGACGCTGTCCGCCATCCGACGACTGGCGCTGACGAGAGTGACCGCCCCGCCGGCCGCCCTATCTTCGCCCGGCGCGCGCCACGCTTCGCCCCGGAGGAAAGTTGGGGCAAGGTAACGGCGATCGATCCGCCGTCGGGAGCGATTAAGTGGGAGCACAAAGTGGTTTCGCCGCCCTGGGGAGGCGTTATGGCTACGGCAGGCGGGTTGGTATTTGGCGGAACCTTTGAGGGAGTCGTCTTTGCGCTTGATGCGCGAACGGGTCAGCGGCTGTGGCATTTTTCCGGGAATGATAAGGTCTATGCTTCTCCAATCAGCTTTCTCGCCGGCGGGAAACAGTTTGTGTCCCTTCCGGTCGGGGATGTGTTGATTACCTTCGGTCTCGATTAATGCCGCTTCTTGGATTGGCAGCCCTGCTTGCGCTGGGTGATGCCGCGGCCGGTAGAGCGGTTTTCATGGGCAAAGGCGGCTGCGTGACCTGCCATTCCGTTGATAACCGCGGCGGTAGCGTCGGGCCGGACCTGAGCGAGATCGGCTTGAGGCGCGCACCGGAGTCGTTGCGTCTTTCGATCGTCGATCCGAGCGCCGAGATCTACCAGGAGTACTTCACGGTGTCGGCTGTCACAAGAGACGGTCAACGCATTGAAGGAATCGCGCTCAATGAAGACGACCTTTCGATCCAACTGCGCGACGCCGGCGGAACTCCTCGGTCGTTTCTGAAAACAAATCTGAAGGATCTGCGGCGCGAAGAGCGCTCACTCATGCCGTCATTCGCCACCACTCTCTCTCCGGCGGAGAAAGAACATGTGGTTGCCTATCTCCGGGTTCTCCGCGGTGTCCCCGCGGCGCAGCGCCCGCGAACCCGCGAGATTGCCCGTGTTTCGGAGAATATCACATGGCTGACGCGACCGAGCCGCGACGGAAACGAGAGGCCCGAGGCGCTGCTCGATGCGCTCCAGATTCAGCAGGGCGCGACGGTTGTCGACCTGGGTGCGGGCGCGGGCTATTTCACTTGGCGTCTCGCCCGCCGTGTCGGACCGCGGGGAAAGGTCATCGCCGTTGACATTCAGCGCCAGATGCTCGATCTTGTCTCGGAGGAAGTGAAGAAGCACGCTTTGGCGAACGTGGAACCGGTGCTCGGCGGTCCAGGTGATCCGCGGCTTCCGGTGGGCGCCGTGGATCTCGTTTTGATCGCGAATGCGTACCACGAATTTTCGGACCCCGAAGCGATCATGGCGTCCGTGCACCGGTCTCTAAAGCTGGACGGACGGGTGGTGCTTGTCGAATATTCCAAGGAAAATCCTCGCGTTCCGATTTCGGAACTGCACAGGATGAGTTTCGCGGAGATTCGCTCGGAGGTCGAGTCGGCGGGCTTCGAGCTCACACGGGTTCTGGATTTCCTGCCCATGCAGCACGGACTGATATTCACGAAGCGGCAGTAGGCGGTTGTGATGCAGTCCATCCGATGCTGACTCTGCTCCCATCTCCGGCGCGCGCTCGGGAAATGTCCGGAATTCTGTTGAAACTTGCGACTCAGTAGTTGGCCCACGCGTGCGCTCATGGGTCTTCGTGTTGCAGCCCGAGTACCGCTCGCATACAGAAAACGCATCGAAGCCCGGATTTCCATCCGCGGCATTGACCGTAGATACGGAGGCGCGCTACGTTCCCGGATCCAGCGGATGAGTTCGCGCCCGTAGCGGAAAACTCACGCGGCCCCCGCTCTTCTGCGCCTGGTAAACGCTGTGCACCATCTCGATGGTCCAACGTCCGTCTTCCTCGTTACAGCAAGGCTTCGCATCCCGCTCGATGGCGCGCACCAGGTCCGCTACCATCAGTGCGTTTGCCATCTCCCGCCCGTCTCGAATTGCGATACCCTGATTGGCCAGGTCAGGCTGGGCTGAAATCTGCTCCCACTGAACCTTCCTGTCCGGCAGCCACGCGGCGGAGCGAAGAAGGGAGAGTCCACCGCCGGGGTAGATCCCGTTCGGAAGAAACAACACACCTTTGGTTCCGTAAATCCACGTGCCGAATCGCAGTGCGTCCGTTTGGTCCGCCGCCTTCGAGGCGAAGAAACCATGCACGCCGCCGTCGAACGCCATCATGGCGCTGATCTGATTGCCCGCAATGGGTCCGATTGGCTCGGTCGCCTGTTTCACGTCGCCCGCGCCGATTTCTCTGCCCTCGCTCGTCACATGCGCGACGGTCCATTTCGGGTCTCCCAGGAAAAATCGCAGCATGTCGAACAGATGCGAGCCGAGCACCATCATATCTTCGCCGCCCGCACGCTTGTCCTCCTTGCCGCGTACGCGCGCTTCCTGGATCGCGCCGATTTCTCCCGCCTCGATCATCGCCTTCGCGCGCAGCGCGTAGGGCGACGTTCGCATCTGGTGCGCGATCTGAACTTTCACCTTGTTCTTGCGCACCACGTCAACCATGCGGTCGGCATCCGCCAAGGTCAAGGCGAAAGGCTTCTCCATGTAGATGTGTGCTCCGGCCTCGGCTGCCGCCGTAACCATAGCCACACGCTGGTCCATCCACCGCGGTCCAATGCCAACCAAGTCCGGCTTTTCCGTTCGGAGCATCTCCCGATAATCGGCGAAGCCACGTTTGGCCCGAGTTCGCTTGAGCGCCCCGGCGCGCCCATTTTCATCCGGATCGGAGACAGCTACGACATCCATCTGCTCGAACGCGTGCCAGACGGTGTCTATGCCGTGGCCGTAGTTCCCGCGGCCGGTGTGGCCAATGACGGCCACGCGATAGGGCTTCGTCCGGCCACTCATTGCTGAAGCGGTCAACGAGGAGGCAAGAAAACCGCGGCGAGTCAATTGAGACATGCTCAGACTCCCGCCGGCCTGGACCAATGCGCGCGGTATTCGCGTCCCACAAGCCGGTTAGCCTCCGCGTCGCCGGTGACGGTTTCCGACTTCGGATCGAACTGTATGGCCCTTCCCGTGCGCGCGACGATGTTTCCCAGATGCGCGAGCGCAGTCGCCAAGTGGCCTTCCTCAATCTCGACGCGCGGCTTCTTGCGGCTGCGGATGCTGTCCAGGAAGTTGCGAGCGTGGGGCGCGTCGATCGAAGAGCTGTCGTGCTCCTCACTTCGGATCACCTTCCCGCCGTCCTCCACGATCCGGTAGCCGAAGTTGTGCCCGCGGAACCTGCCAAGCTGCGCGACCGCCTTGTCGCCATAGATAGCGACGCCGTTATCGCAATCCTCAAGGCCGTAAGGATTCCACAGGCGCTGTTCGAACATGATGAGCTTGCCTCCGAAATCGTACGTGAGGTTCATCGTGTCCGGCGTCTGCTGGTCGTCGTCGAAGTACATCTTGCGGCCCATGCCGGAAACCCGCACGGGCAGCTGCACTCCAAGCGCGCGTCGAGCCATGTCGAGCTGGTGCACGCCGTCGTTGCCGATATCGCCAACGCCGTAGTGCCAATGCCAGTTGACGGTGCTGTGAAAGCGGTTCCGGTTGAACGGCAGCTTCGGGAGCGGTCCCGTCCAGATGTCGTACTCGATGCCCGGCGGCACAGGCTCGTCTTCCTTATGGCCGATATTTCTGCGAAGTTGCACGTTCCATACTTTGGCCATCAGCACACGGCCGAGTTTGCCGGATTGCACGTATTCCTGGAACGCCTGTGTCACCGGCAAGCTCGGGAGTTGTGTTCCGGCCTGAACGATTCGCTTGTTGCGGCGCGCCGCGTCCACCATCGCGCGCCCCTCGCGGATGTTGTGCGAGACCGGCTTCTCCACATACACGTCCTTCCCCGCGTCGCAGGCGAGTATCGTGCCCGGCGCGTGCCAGTGGATGGGCGTGCCCATGACAACGGCGTCGACCGACTTATCGTCAAGGCAGCGGCGGAGGTCCGCCGAGAGCGGCGGCCGTTTACGCCCGGAGTCCTCGATGATCTTATATGCGCCGTCCACGACATTTTGATCGACATCGCACACGTGAACCACGCTCACGTCCGGTTGATCGCAAAAGGCCTTCGTCAGACTGCGTCCCCGCCCGCGAACGCCCATGAGCACGATGTTGATCTTGTCCGACGCCGCAACGGCGCGGCGCGTGGACTGCACCGCACCCAGAGCGGCGGGGAAAAAGTACCTGCGATTCATGATTCGGCTCCTCTCGATCTGGAATCCTGCCTCGCGGCTACTGCCCGAGAGCATTCACGCTGAAAGTATACAACAGGCCGTGAGCCTTCTTCGTCACCACTCCACCCGATTTCCTAAAAAACACGCCACATGTGCTCCTCAAGTAGGCCCATCCGCCCCAGCCACGAAATCCCTGTAACCCTAGCCCACGCTATCCGCCAAGTAATATACTAAAGAGTCTCCTATGCTGAAGCATCTTTCTTACGTTGCCCTGCTCGCCTTGCTCGTGGGCTTGCCCGCATCCCGTGCCGCCGACTGGACCGACTTCCGCGGCCCCACCCGCGACGGCGTTTCGACCGAAAAAGGACTCCCCACAACCTGGTCCCTCAAAGGCGATGGTCTTCTCTGGAAAGCGCCTGCGGGCGGACGATCTGCCCCCATTGTCATGGGTGACCGCGTTTTCCTCCAGAACGGGGCGGGGAAGGGCGAAACGCTTCAGGAACGCGTCATGTGTTTTAACGCCGAAACCGGCAAACTCTTCTGGGAGTACAAGTTCAACGTCTACCATAGCGACGTCCCGCCGCACCGCATCGCATGGGCCTCACCGGTAGGCGATCCATCAACCGGAAATGTCTACGCGCTTGGCGTCGGCGGCCACATGATCGCACTCTCGCGGGACGGCAAGCTCCTTTGGGAACGCACAATCGGAGAGGATTTCGGCCTCGTCACCACGCACGGCGGCCGCACTGTTTCACCCATCATTGAATCCGATCTCGTCATCGTCAGCGGCATCAATACGGGCTGGGGAGCCCAAGCCCGCGCCGGGCAGCGATTCTTCGCCTTCGACAAGAAGTCCGGGGAGACCGTTTGGGTCAGTTCCCCCGGTGGCCGGCCCTTTGACACCACCTACTCCGCTCCAGTGATCGCGAACGTGAACGGCACTCGCCTCCTCATCGAAGGCGGCGGCGACGGCGCGGTCCACGCCATCAAGGCCGCGACGGGCGAGCCTGTGTGGCGCTTCGACATGAGTAAGCGCGGAATCAACACCGGCGTCGTCATGAACGGCAACACCGTGATCGTCAGCCACAGTGAAGAGAACCTCGATACAAGTGAGATGGGTTTGCTCGCGGCGCTCGACGCAACAGGAAAGGGTGCTCTCGGCAAGGCGAACGTCAAGTGGAGCATTCCCGGATTCCAGGGCGGCTACTCCTCGCCGCTGCTCGATGGCGATCGCGTCTACCAGGTCGATAACAGCGCGAACCTGTTCTCCTTCGACGTCAACACCGGCCGCCAATTGTGGAAACAGAACCTCGGCACCATCCAGAAAGCCTCACCCGTGCTGGGCGACGGCAAGGTCTACGTCGGCACTGAGAACGGAAAATTCTTCATACTGAAGCCGCATGCCGACCGTTGTGAGGTTTTGAGCCAGGTTCAGCTGGGCACCGAGCAGCAGCCCGACGCAATTTACGCCTCGGCCGCGATCTCCGACGGCCGCGTCTTCTTCAATACGCTCGACAATCTGTACTGCATCGGCAAGAAGAACAAGCAGCCAGGGAGGGCTGTCGCGGAGCCTCCTGTTACGCTCGGCCCCCCCGCGCACCTTCAGATCCGGCCTGCCGAATTGATCCTGAAGCCGGGCGAAAAGGTGGCCTTCCATGCTCGCCTCTATGATGCACAAGGGCATTTTCTGAGAGAGTCCGAAGCGGTCTGGTCGCTTGAGCAGCTAAAGGGAACTGTTGGGAATGACGGCGTCTTCACCGCCGCCGCTGAGCCTCAGCCCCAGGCAGGACAAGTGAAGGCCACCGTTGGAGGGATTTCGGGCGTTTCACGTCTGCGTGTGTTTGCGCCGCTGCCGTGGAACGAGGATTTCGAGAAAACCGCCGGCGAAGCGCCTCCCGCTCAGTGGGCTAACGCGACCGGGAAATTCCAGGTCCGGAACGTGGAAGGCAACAAGGTGCTTGTGAAGCTGGCCGACAACCCGTTCACGAAACGCGCCAGGGCGTTCATGGGTCCGGCCACATGGTCGAATTACACGGTGCAGGCGGATGTTTTCGCCACGGAGAAGCGCCGTCAAATGGGCGATGGCGGCGTGCTCGCCCAACGCTACGCCCTCGTGCTGTTCGGGAACCACCAGCGGCTCGAATTGCAGTCCTGGCAGCCTGAAACCACGCGCACCGCGCTCACGAACTTTGCCTGGAAATCGAATACCTGGTACCGCATGAAGCTGCGCGTCGAAAGCGACGGCGCGGGCAAGGTGCGCGCGCTTGGGAAGGCGTGGGCCGCCTCCGATCCCGAACCCGAAAAATGGACCATCGAGCGCGTCGATCCCATTCCGAACCTCGTCGGAAGCCCCGGCTTGTACGCCGACGCGCCATTCGAAGTCTATTTCGACAATCTGAAAGTGACGGCCAACTGACTTATGCGTAAATCGAAATCCATACTGCTGTGGAGTCTCGGCATCGCGCTTCCGGCGATGATGTGGTTTCCCCGGATCCAGTCCGTTTTGGCATCCGATCCCGAAGGCAGCGGCGACTGGCCCATGTGGGGCGGCACCGCCGACCGCAACATGGTCTCCAGAATGAAAGGAGCCCCCACCACGTGGGACGTCGCCAAGAAGGTGAACGTGAAGTGGATGGCGGCGCTCGGCTCCCAGACTTACGGCAATCCCGTCGTCGCGGGCGGACTGGTCCTCGTCGGAACCAACAACGAGGCGATTCGCGACCCGAAACAGGCCGGCGACCGCGGCGTGGTTATGGCTTTCCGTGAAACGGATGGCGAATTCATGTGGCAGCACACGAGCGAGAAGCTCGCCGCCGGACGAGTGAACGACTGGCCGTATCAGGGCGTGTGCTCCTCTCCCCTCGTCGAAGGCGACAAGGCCTATTTCGTCACTAATCGCTGCGAAGTCGTTTGCCTCGACATGAAGGGTTTCCGCGACGGCAAGAACGACGGTCCATTCACCGAAGAGAAGTTCAAGGGCGAGAAGGACGCCGACGTGATCTGGAAGTTCGACATGATGGAAGAGACCGGCTCCCAGCCGCACAACATGGCGAATTCGTCGCCGGTTTCGTTCGGCGATCTGATCTACGTCAGCACCTCGAACGGGCAGGATGAGAGCCACGTCAACGTCCCATCACCGCGCGCGCCCGCCATCATCGCGCTGAATAAAAAAACCGGCAAACTCGTCTGGGAAGACAACTCCGTCGGCGAACGCATCCTGCACGGCCAGTGGTCCTCGCCCGCCGTGGGCAAGATCGGTGGCGTCGATCAGGTTGTAATCGGGCAGGGCGATGGCTGGGTTCGAAGCTATGAAGCGCTTTCTGGCAAGAAGCTCTGGGAGTTCGATCTCAACCCCAAGGATTCCGTGTGGCCGAAGACGCGCAATGAAGTAATCGCCACGCCCGTTATCCACGGCGACGTCGTCGTCATCGCCAACGGGCAGGACCCCGAACACGGCGAAGGCATCGGCCACATGTACGCGATCGACGGCACCAAGCGCGGCGACATCACCACGAGCGGACGGCTCTGGCATTATGACAAGATCCGCCGGACGGTCTCGACCGGCGCCATTGCCGATGGGTTGATCTACTACCCCGATTTCAGCGGTTTCCTTCACTGCGTCGATCTCAAAACTGGAAAGCCTTACTGGGTTCACGACATGCTGGCCGCCGTGTGGGGATCGGCAATCGTCGTCGATGGCAAAGTTTATCTGGGCGACGAGGACGGAGATGTGGTCGTGCTCCAGGCTGGCAAGGAGAAGAAGCTTCTGGCCGAGATGAACATGGGTAGTTCCGTGTACGCCACTCCGGTGCCCGCGCATGGAGCGTTGCTCATCGCCAATCGCAACCAACTCTACTCGCTGGCCGTAAAGAAATGACCCGCGTGCATGCAGCCGTTTGATTTTCACCTCCGGACGCGGGTTTTGTTTGGCGAAGGATCGGTGGAACGGCTCGGACAGACGGCGGCGTTCTTGGGATTCACGCGGACGCTGCTGGTGGCCGACGAAGGCCTGATCGCCGCCGGACACGTCGAGCGCGCGCGGCGTATTCTGCACCAGCATCGAATCGACGCGATTCTCTTCCACGATTTTGAGGCCAACCCCGATACCGCCATGGTGGAAGCAGGGCGCGCCTTCGCGGAGCATCTGGCTGTCGATTCGATCGTCGCGCTTGGCGGCGGCAGTTCCATGGACTGCGCCAAGGGCATCAACTTTCTCCTGACGAACGGAGGCCGAATGCAAGACTACTGGGGTTACGGAAAAGCCGCCAGGCCGATGCTTCCGATGATCGGCATCCCCGCCACGGCCGGGACCGGTAGTGAGGCCCAGTCGTACGCTCTGATTTCAGACGCCGAAACCCACGTCAAGATGGCGTGTGGCGATCCGAAAGCCTCGTTTCAGGTGGCTATTCTCGATCCGGACGTCGCCGCCTCCGCGCCCGCCGCCGTTCGGGCGGCCGCTGGATACGACGCGCTCTCGCACGCCGTGGAAGCGTTCGTTACCACGCGCCGGAATCCGGTTTCCGATCTTTACGCGCGCGCGGCGTTCAGGCTGCTCGACGCGAACTTCGAATCTGGCGCGACTGGAGCGATGCAGTTAGGCGCACACTACGCCGGCATCGCGATCGAGCACTCAATGCTCGGCGCGGCTCATGCGTGCGCGAACCCTCTGACGGCCCGCTATGGAACCACCCACGGACATGCCATCGCCGTTCTCCTTCCGCACGTGACGTCGTGGAACGAAGCGGCAGCAGGCCGTCGGTATCGCGAACTTTCGGACGGCCTTCCCGCGCGACTCGCGGACCTTCGCCTAGCCGCTGGATTGCCTTCGACGCTGCGTGATTTAGGCGTGCCTCGCGAGGATCTGGACGGCCTCGCCGAAGCAGCCTCGCATCAATGGACAGGGAAGTTCAATCCGCGCCCTTTCGACCGCACGGGTGCAAGGGAGGTTTACGAATGCGCCTACTAGCACGTGCTCCAATACGCAACCGCATGCCCCTGACCGGGCTGCGCGCGTCGGATGGTGTGAAATATTCGCCGCTGTTCGGAACTCCGCAGGCAAAAGCGCCTGCCCCACCGTTACATACCAATGTTCTAGCGGATTGGTGGAGCGGGCGATCCGCCTGCTTCGGCGCGAAGCGCCATTTGATTCACACGTTCTCAGCAATCGGTACTGGCTACTCAAATCTGCGGAACCATCCACTGGGTCTCGTTTTCGTCGCACTCGTGCTTTTCGTCGCACTCGCCCTCCCCGCCTCCGCCGCCGACGGCTGGCCCCAATTTCGGGGCAATCCCCGGCTCACCGGAGTCGCCACCTCCACCCTTCCCGCCACACTCAAACTCCTCTGGACCTACGAAGCGGGTGACGCCATCGAATCCTCCGCGGCCATCTCCGAAGGCGCGGTCTACGTGGGCGCGCAAACCGGCGAACTCATCTCTGTCGATCTTCAGACGGGTAAGCTCCGCTGGAAATACAAAGCGACCGGCGGCATCGGTGAATCCTCGCCGGCCGTGAGCAATGGCGTCGTATACGTCGGCGACCTCAATGGAGTGGTCCACGCCGTCAATGCGAAAGACGGAAAGGGTATCTGGACCTTCAAGACCGCAAGCGAAGTGAAGTCGTCGCCGGTGGTGTCCGGCGACAGGGTTCTGATCGGATCCTACGACAGCAGCCTCTACGGGCTGAACGCGCGCACGGGCAAGGAAGAATGGAAGGTCACGACGGGCGGCTACGTGCACGCGACGCCGGTCATCGCCGACGGTCTCACCTACATCGCCGGCTGCGACGAAGTCTTTCGAGCCATTCGCGTGACCGACGGCGAAGAGATGTTTCAGGTTGCGGCCGGCGCGTACGCGGGCGCGTCTCCGGCCATGCCAGCGAGCATCGCGTATTTCGGCACGTTCAGCAACGAGGTCATCGGTCTCGACGCAGCGAAGAAGACAGTGCTCTGGCGTTACGAGCACGAGGTCCGGCACTTTCCGTTTTACTCCTCGGCTGCCGTGTTGAACGGCAAAGTTGTCGTTGGAGGGCGCGACAAGTTTGTCCACTGCCTGGACGCGAAAACTGGAAAGGCGTTGTGGACCTTCACGACAAAGGCGCGCATCGACTCCTCGCCTGCGATATCCGGCGACCGCGTCTACATTGGATCGAACGACGGCAAACTCTACGTATTGGCGCTTGCAACGGGTGCGAAACTATGGGAATTCGAAGCAGGGTCGCCGCTCTCAGCATCGCCGGCCATCGCCGACGGCCGCCTGGTGATAGGTTCGCAAGACGGCCGACTCTACTGTTTCGGGGCCGGGAATTAGCAGCGGGTTCTTCACGCCGCCATGCTTTTGGACTGCGCCAATGGAATGAGCGACAGTGCCGTGGCCGCAGCCAACGTGGTCAACCGGCACGCCGCGGCCTTGTGTGCTCGGAAGTTCCTTCAGCTCGGTCTTGAAGTCGCGTTGGGAGAACTGCCTCGACCCGGCCAAGCCAGACGGATTACCGACGAGGCAATGGCTTGGGTGCGAAACCTCGCCTGTCAGAAGCCCAAGGATCTCGGCTACTCTTATGAACTGTGGACCTACGATCTTTTGCAGCGCCACATTCGAAAGGAAGCCGTCGCGACCGGGCATCCC